>Ga0315278_10000004_pt1 | contig 369928 bp, 309 predicted proteins | sample YL17G06_0_MG_FD_203880 | JGI IMG/M metagenome (GOLD analysis project Ga0315278, IMG submission 203880) | Sediment microbial communities from Yellowstone Lake, YNP, Wyoming, USA - YL17G06_0 | ecosystem: Environmental > Aquatic > Freshwater > Lake > Sediment | place: USA: Wyoming | collected... | reverse complement strand
CCGGTATGGTCTCCGCGTATCGCATAAGGGTCGGATATGAAGGCATCCTGCCCTTGTAAATATTCGAAAGATAATAATAGCAGGTTCTTATGCTCCGCTGCTCGGCGGTCAGATACATCTTCTTGAAGGCTTCGGCGACTTCGGAATCCAAGTTCCGGAAATGCCCTCTGTCTCTGCGTTTCGCCCGCGCGAGCGCGCGCATCTTCATCCCCGCCTCGGACTTTCTGTATGCCGCCGCCCATCGCTGGATCGTCCTCGCCGGGATTCCGGTCTGATCCGCTCTGTCTTTGGCTGTCGTTTCATTTGCCACCACCGGCGCGATCACTTCCCACTTCTCGTTCGCTTGCGCGAGGTCAAATTCATCTGATCCGTCAGGCTCTTTGGAAGCAGAGGTTTCAAGCCGGTTCGCTTCCTCAAATAACGGCTTCAGGATTTCCGGCGGCAGCTCGCAGACGGGTAATTTCCAGGCGGGATTCCCTTTGGAATTCGTGTATTGCTTGATGTTATGATAGCGGTTCTCGGCGATCCCTTTACGTACAGCGCGCTCAGTAACTCCGCATAATGAGGCGAATTCGCCGGTCGTGATATATTCCTTCTTGAGTATCTTCACGGCAGTCATCAGTTAAGCCTCCATTGCCGCGCGATTCTTGCGTTGTCATAGTTGATAATCTGAGTAAATAAAAGAACCTTATTGATAATAATCCTCTTGAATGATTCCTGCCCCTTGAGCGTCGCGTACCACCATTCCGTTACCGGGTCCATGAAACTCGCGATCCGCCCCTTGTTAAATTCGATTTGTTTCCTTATTGTATCGGCTTCTTGCTTAAGGCCTTCATTGCGTACCGTCTCAATCTTCAATCTGGCTTGAACCGCGTCCGTCAGGTAATAATCGCATAGTATAAAGAATAGAAATGCTGCAATCGTGAGGATGAAAAGAATCTTCGAAATATTCTCGCAGGCCTCGGAAAGGTCAACCCATTCCCTTTGCGGCGTTTCATTCATTTTCTTCCCCTGTCTCGTTTTCCGGGTTGTCGTCGAAAAGGTCTTTCTGCCGGTGCTGATATTTCAGCACCTGGTGCTCCGCCTTTGCGAGTGCTGCCATACCTTTGCGGATCGCCTCGATGGTCTCCTCTATTATCTTTCTGGCTTTTTCGATCTCCTGGCGGTCCGCCGGATCTACCTTGTCAAGCAGAGAGGAATAAAATTGATGGTATTTCGTGGCGGCAATAAGGAGCGTATTTTGAAACTCAGTTGCATCCCGGAAAGCGTCGGATATCCCCTTTTTCGGTATCTTGTAAATCCCGTATCCGAGCTCCCTCCCGATCCGCTCCAGCAGCGCCGGATTCTTCGTGATCTCGATGAGAGGTATCAGGAGGCCGATCGGAAATTTTCTCCAGGAATCGGGGTCGAGATATTTGTAGAACCACCATTCCCCTTTCCCGAGCAGTATCGAGAGCTTCTGTATCCCGGGAGCGTATTTCTTGACGGTCCTGTAAAAAGATTCAAACAAGCTGTCCATTTCCAAATATCCTTGAAAGATTGGAAATTGCTGAAATAAAAGGCCGCCAAACTATTTCGGCGGCGATGTGGAAAATAGCTTTAATAGGCAATATAATGAAAGTGCGCCCCCCGGAATCCTCCATAGTTCCCGGAAGGGCGCTGTTTAAGGAAAGCAGGCTTTGCCCGTGTTGGTTAGCGGATATAAGGGCATTTGTGCCTGCGGATATTGCTGTTTTAAAAAACAGGCGCGGGCTGGGGAGGGATCCAACCCGCGCGCATGAATAGGCGGCGTCTGTCCCCGGCTGCTCGTTGGTGATGCGCCCGGTGGAGCTGGTCAGGCTCTTTCTCGCCGCCTGTTGCCGGAAGGGATGGTAAACCTTCCGGGTTTTCAGGGAGGTACGATGAAAAAAATTCAAAAGGCAGGGAGCGCCCCAGTTCGGAGAAACTTGAGACAGCGCAACCCCGCCGTTTTTAATGTCTTTTGGTTCGTTTTTTCCAATTTCTGTTACCATCTTGGATTTTCTCCGAACTGTTTATCAGTCCCTAATACCAATATAACGTAAACATCAAAAATGTCAAGTATTTATTACGAAAACATCAAAAAAGCACTAAAAAACAGTGGGAAAAGCCAAAGAGAGGTAGCCAAAGAGATTGGAATCCACGAGGGATCCCTATCAAGACAGATTCAGGGAAGGATGGACCCAACTGCGTCAGTAATAAAAGGATTATCTAAATCCTTGAATGTATCGGCTGATTATCTTTTAGGCCTGGAAGAACAGGAATTTTCCAGTTTTGAAAAGATAGAGATCAAGAAAGATATTAGTCGCCTCCAGGATAAATTTGACAGGTTCGGTGAGTTCGATGTCGCGCCGGTACCGCTCCTGGAGGATTCCATTGCGGCCGGTGCCCCCGTCCCGATCTCCGGGCGCAGCGAGGAAAACCGGTATTTCCTTAAAAGTTGGCTCCGCCGCTTCCGCAGTCCTGTCCTGATTAAGGTCGGCCGTCATCAGGAATCCATGTCCCCGACGATATTGCCGGGCGATCTGCTCCTGCTGGACCGCCGCCCGGTCCTCCATCCGAAGAAAAACGCCATCTATGCCCTGAACGCCGAAGAGGGCGGAACGATCAAACGCTGCTCTTTGAGCGGCGGCAAACTCCGCCTGACGCCGGATAATCCGGACTATTCCGATAAAGTGATCTTCATCAAGGATGTAGATATCCGCAAAATCATCGTCGGCCGCGTCGTCTGGATCGCCCGCGAACTCCCCGACCCCGACGACGAAGAAGAAAAATCTAACGATAAATAAAGGAGGTATTCATGACCAAGCAACGAAAAACAAGCAAAGAAGTGGCAAAAAAGGCTTCAGAGCTACTCAGAAAAAAAGATACTCCCAAGAAAGTCAAATCCGTGTCCGGCAGTGCCCTCTCTCAACGTGCTCCGAAAAAGAAAAAATAACCCATATTTAGCTTATTTCGTAATAATATCCTTTACTATTGATATTGATTATTAATATCTCTATATTATATTAAGAACAATATCTTTTTAGCTATGAGGATGTAATGAAGTTACGATTTTTCGCCGCAATTCTGATTTTTATTAGTGCATATACACCACTTTCCCTTATATTAATTGTTTATGATTGGAATGGGAATGCTCTTTTATGTCAGAATCATCCTATAATTACTATTGGTTATTTCATTTTATCAATATTAAGCTGTATCATCCTCTGGTTTTCCCTACGCGGATTTCGATCCTCTGATACGACGATAAAGATAAAAAACATTTCAAATAGATCAACGGAATTATTAAATTATAGTATTCCATATATGATCTCTTTTTTCGTAACAGATCTAAATGATGGAAAGGTTCTATTAAATTTCATTATCTTTATGATATTAATGGGCTATTTGACTTATAAAACTCATAATCTGTTTCTAAATCCCATCCTCGTATTCTTTGGATATAATCTATATAGTATTAGATACGAGCGAGATAAGAATATCTGCGAAGGTACTTTTATAGTTAAGGGAAAAATCAAGAACGAAGATAAATGTCATATTGTTTCTATCTCTGAAAGCCTGAATTTAATAATAAAAATCAATCCGGAGGTATAATTCATGCAAGAAAAGCTTGATGATCTGAAATCTCATGATTGGACTCGATCAATCGTATCTTTTTATGTTTCTAATCGGAAAAAAGATATGGTAATGGTAGTTAATATCGAAGAAAAAATTAAGAAAAAATTGAGAAAATTCGCAAATGATAATATTAACTCAGTCAATGAAATTAAAGAATATGAATATATAACCAGTAGTGAGGATACTGGTATATATGGAATAAGTGATGATATACCAGAGTTTCAAAAAGCTAAGACTTTTATCACCGGACAACAACGTCCTGAGCCTACACAAAATATGGAAGATTTAATTGGGTCGGCTTTTTATATTGTACGCCTTGATTTAGATAATGTCCCGCCTCTCTATGCTTGCCGAAGAATTTCTGATAAATGGACCGTAAATAAAATTAAAAAGGAAGGTTCTTTAGCCTGGAAAGGTAATACTCTTATAGATATTGGAGAAGAAGCTATTTTTACCATAGATAGCATGATTGATTTTTATTCCTTTAAAGATTTTATGTTTATCCTTCGTAAAACTGATTTTGAAATAGCACTATCTTTTCATGATGGGATGAAGGCGGTTTCTGGCGAATTGATCCGAGAACTTCAATCTATTAATTTGATCGAAAATTTAGAAGAAATGCCGGAGATAATTGGTGATAACACGCGGTTCCTGAGAAGGATGTGCCAAATTAAAAAAAATGGATATTACAAAGACAATGTTTTCATTTCAAAACTCCGAGAAATTAATAATATTGAAGGATGGGGATTAGTCTTTAATGATAAGGGTTCATGTATCGTGACTAAAGATAATATAGCCATCCTCCTTCGAGTTTTAAACGATGATCGCTTGACCTCTAAAATTTCAGAAAATACATTTGATGTTGAAGTTAAACATAAAGTAACAGGTTAATATAACTATTTTTATCTCTGCGCGTATACTATAGTATCAAACGGAGTTTTAACCATGAAAAAACTTATCTTTTCCCTCGTTTCCGCTTCCCTTTTGTTCTTCGCCTGCGGTTCCGGCCAGCAGAGCTCGGCGTCGTTCGTTGTCAGCCCGCAGGAAGCCCTCGTGGGATCGCAGATCACACTCGATGCATCGGCGTCCGACGGACCGATAACCTCTTTTGAATGGAATTTCGGCGACGGCACGTATGGATCGGGGCAGGTCGTGAATCATATATACGTTACTGCGAAGTTGTTTACCGTAACTTTAACAATTCGGGATTCCGACGGCGGAACGAAAACCGCATCGCAAACGGTGGATATCTACCGCGCGGGCAAGAAATTGATCCTCACGAAGACCTATCCGGCGGCGAATTCCAACCCGGCGATCTGGGTTGATTCTATCTATTCGGAAGATCCTGCAAACAGCATGGTTTCTATAGTTATCAAACAGGGCAATTTCTATCCGGATTATATCTCAAAAAATTATACATTTTGGGTTTCCCTGCCGGAAAATTTACTGGAATATTCGAATTATCGGATGCATGATTCCGTTCTTGGTTATTATGAGGCTTTTGTCTCTCCGGTTCCGCCAAGATATTTCTTTTTGATATCTTCATCATCCGGGCCATGCATCGGCGGAAATGGCGGCCTTCTCATCCTTGATTTGAAGCTAAAGGAATTAGGAATGGGTTCAATTTCTCTCGAGGAAGTTATCAGAAGAGAATGCTGGACCAATAAAAAATTTGATGTTGCGGCCTATTCCGCGAATGTCGAAGTCAAATTTCAAAAATGTTATGATTGAATTGAAAAACCGCTGATTTCAGGTTCCGCAATCCCTGTTGATACTATGTGGAAATCTTTTTGGGCTGGCTCGTAACCAGCCGTTTTTATTATATTTGCGCGCGGTTCCGCAATCATCTGTCCTGCAAAGTGGAAAAGTTCCGCATTAATTTTGTGCGCCTCCGCAAGTCCTTTATTTTCCTGCACATCCATTTTTCCGTATCCCCCGGATCGCCCGTTTTCGTCAAAATAACGCCAAATAATGTGAAGCTCCCTTTTTTCTGAAAAACAATCCGAAAAGCGATATCTCCTTATCCCCCCATGCACTTACGCTCCCTCCCCCCTCTATTTCAGCCTATCCCCCCAACGCCATTTATTCTGATAACCCACAGTCAAGCATCGTTTCAAATGCTTGAACGTTATATTCTAAATAGAAAATAAAAAGAAGCTTTATAGATAGGATTGAAAAATCGTTTAACTCATCAATTATAAAAGTGGCGGAAACGTATGGGAATCGAACCCACCCCCCGCTTGAAAAACGGGACACCGGATTTGAAGTCCGGGGGGCACACCAGCACCCTTACGCTTCCGTAGATCTGCTTTTATTTGTGTATAACTTTGGTATTCCTTATTATCAAAGTAAAAGTCTGCATTATTACATTTTTGCCGTCGCTTACTGCGACGGTTATGGTGTATGTGCCCGATTGAGTAAAATTGGGTGTCCAGGTGAAAGTTCCATTTGCATTATTGAATGTAGAACCTGCCGGCAATGAGGAAATTGTATAAGAAAGAGTATCGCCATCCGGGTCCTGAGCCGCGAAGGATAATGATATCTCTTCTCCTTCATGAAATGTTTGAGTTCCGAAAATTGTATTAAAAACAGGCGGGTTATCGTAACCCTGATAGACCCCCCAGATGCATTCGCATCCGTCTATATGACACGTATCATAGGCAATCCTTCCGTATCCGTTCTCTGCCCATTGCTCGCTATAAGAATTGCGCATTATCCAATATCCGCCTGTTGAGATTGATGCATCATCCTTCCAGCCGACAAGAACCACCGAATGATTGCAATCCCCTACAGGGCCGCTGTAAGTAAAAACACCGCCGTCGTAGTAATCGAATGCGTCATTCCATTCCATCGAAACAACAACCGGGCCATATGTATAAATTGCATTCTTGATGGCAAGTACTCGTGTTTCTTTCGGGACGTCCTCGTACCATACGTCGATCTCGCCCCAGTCGGAGATATAATAATCACTTGCCTTGGAAACGCTGCAGTTTTTATCGTACCAGGTGAGCGGGTAGTATTGCTCGAGCACTACTCCGCTATTTCGCATATAGGCAACAGCTTCGGTAGGTTCCCCGCCATCCTCACAACTGCCTGAATCGCAATCAATTACCTGCTGTTCAGAAAGATCGACATTGGAATGTATACTTTTTTTAATAAGAGATTCGAACATACCGACAGCAGCGAATGCCCAGCAGCCTCCGCAATCCTTCTGATCTTTCACGGGTGTCATGATATTTTGATCACGCCAATCGAAAGCCGATGGAAGTGACAAGTTCTTCAGGGTTTCGCTCGAATATTTAATAAGATTTACCCGTTCATCGAGTTTTTTATGCCGCGGATGCCGCATTCGTTTAATCTGATCCCGTGTATATAATTCGATCAGGCTTTTCCCTTTTTCCTGTGCTTTTGCATCAAAAGAGAAAAATATTAATACAAACAATACGACGCATAGAATCTTCGAAATGATTTTCATCATTGCCTCCTAAAGATTCAAAGCCCTCTTAATCCAGATCAATTACAATATAATTACAATGATATATAGTTGCAAGTGATATAAATACCAAGTTGATACTGACGGAATACATACTCGGCGTTAGATTCAACGAAGAAGTCGCGAATAATATCAGAATCGTCTAATTCTGAGAACTAATAAAAGTGCTGCAGACCTAATTCATTCAGGAAATGATATATCTCTTTTTTATGTAGGTTGACAATATCACCCTGATATCTCTTAATAATTCCGGATAAGGTAAATTCCGAGATTGACATTCTCAACAAGGTATGATATAATTACTTTAATATCAAAGAGATAAGAGATTTTATAATATATATTTAGCGGAGGTATAAGATGAAAAGAACTCTAATTCTTGTATTATTAACCAGTATTATTGCAACCACGGTTTTTTCTGCGACGATACTTAGGACCGTGAAAATTATCAGCCCTAATGGCGGCGAGAAATATTACAAAGGATCAACAATTACAATTAATTGGAGCTGCACTCCCGCAGAAGGAACAGGCAAATTATTTCTTACGAAGCAGAGAAAGGGAGAAGTTGCAGTCATTCAGACCTTCACTTTGAAGCCTTCTTTCAGCGAGAATCATGAATTCGATTGGAAAATCCCGTCTGATATTTCCGTCGGCGACGAGTACAAAATCGGTGTTGAAGTCAAATACGGCACAATGAAACGTACCGACTACAGCGACCGGTTTTTTACGATTGATGCCCTTGAGGTTATTACTGAAGTGGCTGCGCCGAGAATATTTGCGCGCATCAGGATCATCTCGCCGAACGGAGGCGAGACGATTTACAAAGGAGAAAACTATCTTGTGGAATGGGAATCTCCGGATTCCATTGGAAGGCCCCGGCTCTCTCTCCGTCAGGGTGAAGGATTTGTTCATGATATATTCGGTTTGCTTCCAGAGGGACCTTTCGGTAGTAACAGATATCGTTACAATTGGAGTGTTCCTTCTGAAATACCCAACGACAATTGTTACAAGCTACGCATAGAGGCGGCGACCATGCGTGGATACGATGACAGCGACAGGTGTTTTACCGTAACTGATCAGAAGATTGTAATAACGAGCCCGACAGACGGTCAAAGGGTCCGCCGCGGGAACAGCCTTACAATAAACTTCAACGCTATCAATATCACTCAGAACCTTAAGGTCTGGGTGGAAGGATTGAATCCTGGATACACCATTGCAGAAAACCTTGCCCCCACAACTATGTCTGTTGTTTGGACTGATGTGCCGGTGGTTGACGGTGTCATCCCGGGTGGTGATTCTATAAAAATAGTGGTCTCAACAATGGATCTTTCCTTAAAAGCGATCAGCGGTTGGATAATCCTCTACGATTAAAACTATTTTAAATATCAAATTCTCTTGTGAAATTAAATCCGGAATAATCTCTTTAAAGCACGTTTATTATTACATTCTTTGCAAATACTGTTTTTATTTTTATATACCGTCAAATCACGCTAAAGAATGAGCGAAAAAAACCTTGTCTTGCTAATATTCATAATAAGTGTTATATAAACTTTACTTACAATTATTCACAAGGAGACCTTATATGGTTAAAAAATATTATCTTTTCTTTCTGCTTGGGTTGAGTCCTCTGATTATATCGGGGCAGACATTGGTTGAAACACAATTCAGCGCGCCTATAGGTTTCGGGGCTAGAGCCTTCGGAATGGGCGGCGCTTTCATCGCGGTTGCCGATGATGCCACGGCAGCCACATGGAATCCGGGGGGACTCGGACAGATCGAGCATATCGAGGTGTCCGCCATCGGTTCATATTATGATTTCGAAAGATATGAATCGGCTATTATTCTCAATAATGGGCAAGTGGGAACGATCATGCGTCAGGGCGACTCATTTTCATATGATTTTATTGGTATTTCTGTTCCTTTTCGTCCTTTTGCTGAATCAGACTTCAAGGTAGTATTGCAGTACAGCTATCAAAAAATGATTAATTTCAATATAAATTCTAACACAAATCCTATCCAATATATTCTACATGGCAAAAACGAATTAGGACATGATACGATGGAAACCGGCTATAGATATGAAAATGAAGAATTTACAGGCGGCCTCGATGCACACTCTATAGGTCTTGGTTTTAAGATTACGAAATGGCTGAATGTGGGGATAACGACGAATATCTGGACAAATGGATATCAGGGAGGCACTTTTCATGAATTTTATGGTTCTATAAGGGATCTTGTAACAGACACAAAACAGGATCATATATTTACAGAGGCTCTTCCTGATGGAAGCCGTTTCAGCGGAACAAGCTTCAATTTCGGTACTTTGATACAGATTACCGACAATTTAAGTCTTGGCGCTGTTTATAAAAACAGTTTCATCCTCAATGTGAAAACTCCAGATGGAATATCAAAATATAAAGTGGATTATCCGCTATCCTTAGGCTTTGGAACAGCTTATAGACCAATCGATAATTTAACACTTGCTGCAGATTTTACTTATACCAATTGGTCAAAAGGGAGAGCATATAATGACAACTTCAATATGTTTTTCCCAATGACTCAAACTGAATATAGAGAAAAACAGGCAGGAGTTGGAGAGCCTTTGAACTGGTTTCAACAGGATACTAATCAATGGCGATTTGGCGCTGAATATGTTTTTATAACTGAAGATCTCTTAATACCATTGAGAGTAGGTTTATATTTTGACAACCAGTATTTCGCCGATATCCTTGATAAAATACCTTCATATCTGGGACTTACTGCAGGTGTAGGCGTTGTTTGGAAAAACTTTATTATCGATGCTGCAGTAGTTTATGTATCAGGAGATTTTACTGCCAATGTTTGGGCTACCGGACCGACTAATTTTTCATATATAAAAGGAATAGCTTCGATTATATATAGGTTCTGATTCATATAACCGACATATAACACTATTAGATCGATCTATATAAGATCTTTCGTGTGAGTCTTGGACTGGATTCCGGATCAGTTTTGTTTTTCTTCTGTTTGCTTTAATTACAGCAGGCTTTATAATCCGCAAAAATGAGGTTTGAGAATATGCCTGCGCAAAAAATTGTAATTCGTGGTGAAATCAAGACCTGGATATATATCACGTTCGGTTCTGTTGTATCGGCTCTCGGCTACGTTCTGTTTATCCTCCCGATGAACATGGTCGAGGGAGGAGTAACGGGTCTTGGAATAATTATGAAAAACATCACCGGCTTGCCGATTGTCGGCGTAACATCTCTGGCAATTACAGCTGTCATTTTTGTTATAGCATTTAAAATACTCGGCAGGAGCTTCGGGGCAAAGTCGGTTTATGCCGCGATAGTATCAAACGTTCTTATTGATGTATTTATGCTGATGAAATTGCCCCGCATCACAGATGATATATTGCTTGCCGCTTTTTACGGCGGAGCGATTGTTGGCTTCGGGTTGGGCATAATCTATTACTCGGGAGCTTCCACGGGCGGGGCCGACGCGACAGCGCAAATCCTTTGGAAACTCCAAAACAGACCGCTCGGCAGGACATTAATCACGATAGACATTTTCGTCCTTAGCCTTGCAACAATCGTATTCATACCGCTCGAGCAAATTATGTATTCGCTCATCTTCATTTTTATCGAGATCAAAGTGATTGATATGGTCTTGAACGGCATCAGAGCCAACCAGCGGATTCTGATCATCACTAACAAGCCGAAGAAAATCAGTGATTTCATTCTCACGAAAATGAACCGTGGCCTCACCTTATTTCAGGGGGTCGGAGGCTTTACCGGCGAAAAAAAGATGATGTTGACATCCGTCGTTCCCAAGAAAGAGATACCCGAAATAAGGCGAATTATCTCCTCGATTGACTCGAAAGCCTTCGTAATTATCCAGGACATACATCAGGTTTATGGGGAAGGGTTCGACCCGCTGCCCAAAACGAAAAAAAAGCGTTGAGAATTATCTTGTAAGGTTATTCGGGGCTGATTACAAGAGAAATGAATCTTGGGGAGTGATTACATCTATAAGCTGGATCAAGACGGAAGCCGATGATATTGAGTCCGTTGAGGAGACGACTGGCTGGTAAGATCAAACTCAGACTGCAAGGTTCACCGTTATTTTGATTTTTACACAAGTCAATACTCCGAATTGCGTATTTATTCAAGAAGACTCGAAGATTTATATTCTTATCTATCGGCTGCCGGCCGCTCAGCCGGATTTCTATTCGATGATTTTTCCGGTTTGAAACCTGAAACGCCAACCTGCCCTCTTTTCCGATGATATACCTGAACCGGTCTTCTGCTTCGATTTTTATTGCCGACCAACCTTCGAGAAAACTCAGATTAAATGTATCATCAACAAGGTTGAAATTAATAAAGAGATTTTCTGTTAACCTCTCCACCTTGAAGACAAGCAAATCCGGACTATTTTCTATTTCAATCAAATGTGTCATCAGTTGTTTTCTCAGATACTTAGCGAGATAGTATAAAGAATATTTCGAAAGATCATTTTTATGGATAACAATATATCTAATATCATAGAGAGCGAACAGCCTTGAAGCTTCCAAGCAATATGGTTTTTTCCAAATCTCTCTCTTTACGGTATTCTTTACACTATTGTTCTGAAGAACGGAAATGTCTTGGATGAAAGATATACTCTCAAAATAATCGAATATCTTGTACGGAATGTAACCAAGCTCTCCAGACAGCAGGTTTTTATGGTGCACGCTCTGGTAGTATTGATACAGGCCGTAGCGATAATTCTCGCCTCCAATTTCCCTACCCTTCCCCTGTATTTTGAACGGGATCTCAAGTATCGAATAGTTCTCCTGATCGGCTCCGATTTTTCGATAAATATCCGGCGTTGAAAGGTCAATCATATCGTTTGGGACGGTGCTGTAATCGGCGGCAATGAATGAAAAGAGCATAACCGAAAAAACCGGAAGTAGAATGATTGAGGCCTCGGCTTTCCTTATTTTTTTGATGATATTTTCTATGGCAACTGCCGATAGAATCCCGATTGCGAGCATCGCGAGGATGAGATACCTCGACGGTTCGCGTGCCCCGCGGACGAACGGCAATGTTTGGATTATGTTATAAGGAAGCCAGAACAGACCCCTTTCGCCCACTTTCAAAGAAGGACCCAGAGATAGAATTAAGAAGACTGCGCCGATGAACAGCCAGAATTTCAAGCTTCTCTGTGTTCTGATTTTCTTTATTGCTATAATGCAGAGAATCAACGGGATGATACCGAGATATACTCTTCTTTCGATGGGGTTCCCTGCAGTATTTAAGAGGCATTTGTTGATTGTGGCGTTTCCCCGTCCCGGTAAAGAGAAGAAGTCGCCAACCCTCGGATAATCGATGACCTTTCCGACATCAGAGGGATATTCACTGAAATCATGTAGAAGGTTTATTATGACCGGAGAGAAAACAATAAAGAACGCGCCTAACAGAAGGACTGCTGCTTTAAATTTTCCGGTATTAATAAGTTTTAAGCTTGTTTCGGAAAAAGACTTTATCCAACCTCTCAAATCAATTTTATACTTTGCGTTCCAGTTTACTATCAACAATAGGACGAGAATTATCATTGCCCTGGTGGCGCTTCGGGCGCTGAACGGAGGAGGGTTTATAGGTCCGACAAGGATTACATAGAGAGATATAAATACCGCCGGGATTCCTATCAGAAGATTAATATTTCTTATTATCTTAAGCGCCTTCTCAACAGGTTTTTTAAGGCGAATAAATTTTTTCTTCACGAAATATGGATTAAATTTCGGTATGAAGTGATATGCAATGAAGAATATTGTAAACAGGATCAGAAAAACAAGATAGTAATAGCTGCAATATCCTGTCAAAGCAAGGAGTAATCCTGCTATTATCGGATATCTTAATTTGTTCGTTTCAAAGCTTTTATACAAATACAGTATATAAAAAGGGATGAACGCTGTATCGGTAAGACTATAATGCCCGGAAAGACGCGCCATTTTATATGAACAAAAACTGAATATGAAGCCGCTGATGAACGCTGCGTAACGGTTCGGTGCGAACCGAATCGTCAACAAGTATCCGCCGAAACCGGAGAAACAATACATCAACAGTGTAACGATATTGAATGCTGAAACAGGATTGATGAATCCGGACAGAGCCGTAACAACGACATTTCTAAACACCGTGTAATCATGAAACACAGCATTCAATTCAAATGGATAGAATATCCTGCGGCTGATAAACGGGTCATGAGGCGGCTGCTGAAGCGCATCCTTAAAATTCCAGCTGTTCCAAAGAAATATCGGCGGATCAACGGGTATGTCGCCGGGAATTTGCGTTGCAAGGTTTGTAATCAACGGATATGTGAAGATGACGCTCAAGATAAAAAACAGGAGCAAGATAATCAGGTTGATCGGAGACGAATTTGATAAGATCTTTTTCATATGAAATTGAAGGACATAACCATTGACACTCTTTTTGAGATATCCTTATATCATACCAGGACAGCCCTTACAAATGCATGAATTCCCGTTTAATGTTGTCAAAATTCTGTAAACAGGTTATTATAAATTGTGATTATAATAAGCTTTTTAGGGGGGAAATAGATGACGGAAAAATTTAAAATACTTGTAATCAATCCCGGCTCCACATCCACAAAACTCGCTGTGTACGAAAAAAAAGAATTGGTCGCCGAAGAAGAAATTTCGCACTCCACAGAGCAAATGAAGAAATATGAAAAGTTAGTGGATGAAATTGAATTCAGAAGCAAGCTTGTTCTCGATTTCCTTCAGCGTCATAACATTGTTCTTGATTCTCTCGATGCGATTGTTGGGCGGGGAGGCGTTATAAAGCCTATCGCCGGCGGCATTGTTTATGGTGTGAATGATAAAATGATTGATGACCTGATGCACGCCAGATACGGTGAGCATGCTTCCAACCTCGGAGCCCTGATTGCCCATGAAATAACAAAAAATAAAAAAATCCCGTCTTATATCCTCGACCCTGTAGTAGTAGACGAAATGTTCCCCCTGGCACGATATTCCGGTCTCCCGGAACTGCCCCGCCTGAGCATCCTTCATGCTCTCAATCATAAGGCAGTGGCGCGCAAATACGCTGAAGAAAGTGGACGGAAATATCAGGATTGCAATCTAATCGTTGTTCATCTCGGCGGAGGGATATCGGTCGGCGCTCATCGAAAAAGCAAAGTCGTGGATGTGAATAATGCCCTGAACGGCGACGGTCCCTTCACGCCTGAGCGGTCCGGCGGCCTTCCGGCAAACCAATTGGTCGAGCTCTGCTTTTCCGGCAAATATACGAAGGATCAACTAAAGAAAATGATTAAGGGTAAGGGCGGAGTCACCGCATATCTCGGCACGAACGATCTGAAGGAAGTCGAGGATCGCATCACGAAGGGAGATTCAAAAGCAAAAGAGGTTCTGGAAGCGATGATCTATCAGGTTGCGAAGGAAATCTGTTTTCTCATCCCTGCTTTCCAGGGTGAACAAATAGACGCCGTAATCCTTACAGGCGGCGCAGCGAGATGCAAACTGATAGTTGATCTTATCCGTAAATGGACCGCACCAACCGGACTGGAAATGGTAGTCTATCCAGGCGGATACGAGATGTCCGCCCTAAGAGACGGAGCTCTCAGGATTCTTACCGGTGAAGAAAGAGAATTGACCTACACCTAATATGATCCACTTCAAGTCGTGCCATTAAACAACGGTCCTCTGAAACCAGACGTCTCCTCGTAGCCTGGTGTGACTTCTTCAAATTTAGAAGTTGTACTTTCTCCGGTGTTATCACTTCAATTAGGACTGCAATCTACCCATCCTTCTCCAAAACCACACGGCAAGGATTGCATAAACTAATCCAATGCCAATTCCAAACTCACCAGAAAAAAAGTGCGTATTTCCTGTGTCAATCGTAAACTCATTGAATATTCCCTGGATCGCCAGATTATGGGAGGCATGAAATATTGCTGCTGTCCATAAGCTCCCGGATTTGATTCTGATCCAGAACATGATAACTGAAGCACTAACAGCCAATATCATAAAAAAAATGGCCGACTTTAATCTTGAGACGCTATAATATTCAAGAAAGAACAACCCGGGTATATGATAGAGAAACCATATGACACCGCTTATAATTGCCGCCTTTTTAAGAGAGAAGATTTTAGCAAAATTAGGAACCAGGAATCCTCTCCATCCGATTTCTTCTCCAAGAGCGAATAATAACCTTAAGAAAAGGCCGAGGGTCAACATAACTGGAAGGGCTACAACAAAAGGAGGATTCTTAATCCCTACAACTCCGCATGTCATATTTCCAAATTCATACTGCTTAACCATCTGAAATTTACCTAATCCGGTTATCCAAATGATCGAGTATGTAACAAGCGCCACAAGCAAAGGTATACAATAACTAATCAGGATGTACTTCAGTTTCCCAAGCTTCCATCCCAAACCGTGCAGGTTCTTCTGAAAGATCAGGCAGGTGATAATGGCGGAAACTCCAGGCGACCACATAATCAGAAAAACCATCCCATCTCTACCCTCCATACCACCTGAAGTAACAAGAATTGAGGAAATGAATATTGTCAGAGCGAAAGTCAAAATTAGAAATATGATAGTTTTTTGTTTCGTTTGATCATTATTTTTCATTAATATTTATCCTAAACTATATGAAATTCACTATTTCATCTTCATCTACAACTAAAGTCCCCTATTTTATTATATTTTAGCTCCTTTCATCCCAATAGCTTTAATATTACAGTGCAATATACACTTATTTAAGTGTCGAAATAAAAAAAAAGGTTGCCTGATTGAGTGACTTTCCATTTTTAATTTTATAATAATCACTTAAAAAGTTTTCGTTCTTTTCAATAAGATCGGAAGACACTTAATCTTTCCGGCAGCTGTTAGATGTCCAGTCGGCAAGATTGGGCGCACGCCGCAATGGCAAACTAATCTTTCTTTATAAGCATGATTAATTTTATAGATAATCAGAAAATGGAAAGTCATCTCGAATAATGTTTTCGTAGGTAATCTTAATCTTTTTCTCTGATTGAAGATAAGCTAATATCTTTTACAACCCAGCGAGAAATGATTCTTCCTGATCCTTTGGAAGGACTATTGAAGATTAGTAGTAAATATGAGTGAGTGTTATTTCCGGTAAATGCTCAGTGTGTACATAATAACAAGGCCGAGCAGAAACGCTCCGAGGGCTTTCAGAGTCGTATCCTGAAACAACAACATCACTCCAACACCGAATACCAACAACATCGCAGAGTGGGTAACAATAATCTTGAATTTTTTGTTGATGAAACCCTTTTCTATAATGGGTTTGATAGGCTTGATTAAAACCTGATTGGGTTTCAAAACTACCTCATCCACGGTATTGTACTCTCTTCTTAATATCTCGTTCATGGCTACTCAATAAATTTTATTAAACGGTTTCTATATGCAATTAAGTACTTTTCCCCGCCAACATTTATGGAGATCGTATCCTTTTCCCCCACAATTATCAGCTCGCCGACCTTCAATTCATCGGGATAATCGGAGCCGGGTGCCGACGTGGCTTGCGTTTCGACCGGTACGTGTTTGATGGCCACTGTCTTCCCAAGTATTGGAGAACCGTATATTGTGAAATGTCTGGGGTAAAAGCGCGGCCTCGTCCTAGGAGCGATATTCCTGCTCCTGTTAGTATTCATTCTGTTTGTATTCAATAAATACTCCTTTCACAAAAAATCAATCTTACAAGAATATAATATCATCACTTGGAAATATTTTATAGGAGAATTTTCAAGGTTTGTTTCAATGGCATCATTCCGAATTCAACAGGTAATTGACTGTATCCAGAAGTTTCGGGAGCATATCTTTCCATGCTCTGCGATACTGTTCCGGGATTTTATCGCCATTGAAATCACCATAGATCATAAAATAGACCTTGTCGAGGTTTGACAATGTTATAAACATCGAGGAATACTGTTCAAGTTCAGAAACAGGTTTTTCGATGAGGAACATAGCCAAGTCTTTGTCAACTATATCCGTGATCGCTCCGTAATAGAAATTTTCCTGAAGCAGGATGTAATAATTTATATTGTCGTTTTTAATCTTGAAAGCCGGCCTGTTGGCGATATTCTGCATTGCCCTCCAACCTTTCGCCGCCAATGGTTTAATTTCGTTGGGGTTTATTTCAAAAAATATTATTTTATTCAATCCGAGAAACATCATACTCGTTACTTTGTCTGCGTATTCGTTAAAATTTTTCGCAGCCACTAAATCGAAGACCTGGGAGTCGTTTTTAATTGTTTTCAACGTTTTAGAAACCGGGGATTTGGACTCTGGAAGTTCAACCAGAGTTTCGTTCGCCGGAGCGAAGGATTCCATCTCGTATCCGTCGTTAAGGCTGATAACATTCGATTGAAGCTCTTCTTCCGTGTTCTTTCCAACGATATCGGATGTTAGCATAAAAGAAGGGGGCAGATTATAGTATTTAATAAGATATTTCTTGATTAGGTGCTCAGGCGCGACATAAAGCTTCACTTCCATACCTGTTTCCGATTGAATCTTCCGGATCGCCTCTTTATCCGATGGATCCGAAATGACTATCGAGAGAGACTTTTTTATTTTCATCAGCGGCAAGGCTTTATACTTTTTTGCGAGATTGATCGGAAAATCAAGGATGAGTTTACGGTCTATCGTATCGAGGACATGCGGGTCTATCTCGGGTACGCCGTAATAAGCACTCAAGGCATGAGAGAGTTGCTTTTCATCGAGATACCCCAGGGCAAGTATATGGCTGCCCACCTTCCCGCCATACAATCGCTGTCGGTATAGTATTGTCTGTTGCTGCATCCGGTCTATTAAATTTTCTTCAAGTAGAATTTCAAGAAGTTTTTTTGCCATCGCCTCTCTATCCTTACTCATCAGTATCTCATTTAAGGTTATGAAGGTCAATATACATTTTTAATCATCCAATTATTGTTTATAGTATTATATCGTACCTGAACACTGTTATAAAAGCTTATATTTTTACTATGTACAATGATAAAGCTTATAGACAGATTTTTCACGGTTGTATAACCGGAGCCGCCATAGTGAGTGCCTAAGGTCGCCTGAGTAGTTCATCACCCAGAAGACGATACGAGAGAGATACAGCGTTGACGGCATAATATATTAATACGATTTGTATAATTTTCCCTCCAGCAGTTCAAGCGACTATTAATCTTGCCGGCAGAATCCAATTATCAACTGAAGATGGCATAAAATGTCTTGTTGAGTGCTGGGTTGGAGAATAAGCGATGGCTATTTCACTTTATTGCGCTCTCCGCTCGCGAAATGACTGGAAAAAAACTGTCCTCTCTGCATTTAATCATTCAGGAGATACAGACTCGACCACTTCGATTTGTGGAACTTTAATGGGGGCAATTCACGGGATAGATTCGATACCCGAAAAATGGAGAATCAAATTGTAATATTCATAAATACTATCTATAATAAAACATATTTTTTATTCAACATCTTTATAAGTAGCAAAAATCTCATCTGACTATGGTAAGAAATATTTTCATCTTTATGGCGTATATAATGCTCGAATATTTAAAACAAAGGAGTATTTAGAATTATGCTTAACAAAACAATTTCATTAACTATAATGTTTTTAGTTATTTTGGCTCGCTCCATTTTCGCTTATGATGAAAATAGTTGGGAAATTTCCGCTGAGAGCGGACTTGTGTTGCCCGGCTACAATGATGTCCAATCGCCTAATAATGATACAGCTACAAGATTTTCTTTATCAGACACACTCGATATTGCATCGTCTGGGTATATAAGAATGAAACTTGGATATAATTTTTCGGAGAGGCATCACATTACTCTGTTGTATGCTCCCCTTTCTCTTGATGCTCAAGGAGTTCTCACCTCAGATGTTGTTTTTGAAGGAACACTCTTTGCAGCCAACTCATCTATAAAAGCCAAATACCGGTTCGATTCATACCGTATGAGTTACAGATATGATTTAGTGAAAAATCAGAACCTATCATTTGGAATCGGTTTTACCGCGAAAATTCGAGATGCGGAAATCGCTTTAGAATCCAATACGCAATCCACTTCGAAGACCAATACGGGTTTTGTACCGCTATTAAACTTATTTTTGAAATGGCGTTTCAGCGAAGATTTCGGCCTCCAAATCGAGGCTGACGCACTGGCAGCAAAGCAAGGAAGGGCTGAAGACGTTAATGTTGCTTTATTTTACGAGATCAATAGGAGCATGGAATTCAAGGTTGGCTATCGAATAGTTGAAGGAGGAGCGAATGTGGACGAGGTTTATAATTTTGCATTAATCAATTATCTAACGGCGGCTCTAACCATAAGATTTTGATAAATAGCGTAAACCATAATTGAAAAGAGAGTTACGCGCTTTATTTTGAAAAATAAGTATCAAGTCTCTGATATAAATTGGATAACTTTAACGGAACTCTTTTCTGAAATCATCTCCGTCCATATAAACACGTTCACACATCTCATAGAGGCGGGACCTGATCCGGACGCCGATCCTGTCAGATAATGTATAATCTTTCTTAAATATATCTTCATCCAGAAAATTCGTCGTGAAGATAGATATTTTTTGATTGTTATAACGATAATTTACTATATATGCCAGAGTATCGCGCATCCATTCGGTGGCAGTTTTAGACCCTAGATCATCCAATAGAAGAAGTTCAGTGTTCAGCACAGGATCGAATACTTTCAGCTCGGATAACTCGGAGTCTGGCTGATAGCTGTTCTGGAGATTTCGCAACAATTCCTGGAAATCCATAAAAAGACAGTCTATTCCTTTATCCTGTATCAAAGATTTTAGTATAGCTACCGCAAGATGTGTTTTGCCGACTCCTGAAGGACCCATAAACAAGATGCCTTTTTTCACTTTAGGAAATCTTTTTACAAAATCCCGGGATGCTTTTAATGCCGGTATGTAACTTTTATTTTCCATCACATCGTAATTATCAAGTGTGCAGTTGAAATATCTTCGTGGTATATCCGCTCGACCCAGGCGGATTGAAGATATATTCTCCTTTGTGCAGACGCATCTTTTTGCGACATTGGTTTTCCTATCAAGTAGCCACCCTGTATGACCGCATTTATCGCAATAATCGTTTTTCGCCGCTTCCTGCAAGGTTCACCTCAGTTAATATAGCTTAAAAGCTGCCGGCACTTGGTTGATTTTCTCAACTTCAATTTTGCCTGGTTTTCGATCTGTCTTACCCTTTCGCGGGATAACCCTATCCTCTCCCCAACCTCTTTAAGTGTCTTTGGCTCCTCGCCGTTTAATCCGAAGCGCATGATCAGTATTTGCCTCTCATTGTCGCTTAGCTCTTTTATAAGGTTATGAACCTGCTCGTTCAGAGATTCACGAATTATTTTTTCATCTGCAGGCTCGGTAATTTCCTGCTCAAAGATGTCCCCAAGCTCATAATTTCCGTCTTCGCTGATTATCATGCTAAGAGAAGTGGGAGGTCCGTAATTAATGATGAGCGATTCCACCTCGCTGTTTTCCATTCCCATCTCCTTGGCAATTTCGCTTATCGTCGGTGACCGGTCAAACTTATTTTTCAATTGTGTAATCTTATTACTCATTTTATTGAGTTGAATGGCCTTTTTAACCGGCAACCTAATCATCCGTCCCTGTTCGGCCATGGCATGTATTATCGCTTGGCGGATCCACCAAACCGCATATGTTATAAACTTGACATTTTTATGGGGATCGAAACGCTTCGCAGCCTCGATCAGACCAAGATTGCCTTCATTGATCAAGTCAAGGAAAGGTATCCCCGAATTTTTATATTTCTTTGCAAGGCTTACTACGAATTTAAGATTTGCTTCTACGAGCTGATTTAATGAATCCTCGTCTCTTTCTTCCTGAATAAGTTTGCCAAGTTCCTTTTCTCTGTCAGGCGAAATAGGGGAAATTTTAGAGATCTCTTTCAGATATAGGCTAATATTGTTAGGAGTAATGCTGTCATACAATCTTGTGGCTTTTTTAGCTTTTTCCCCCTTTGTCATTTTTCTCCCCTATTGCATGTTATTGCGAGTTTTCTTCTTTGCTATTTCAGATTTAATGATTTGAGACGTCTTAACGCGTATCAGAGCCTCTCTGTTCAAGTTTTCCATATTCATAAAATCCTCTCCAAATTGTTCTGTCAAATATTTGAACAACTTCTCCATATTCTCATTAATCATCTCGATCCTGTCGCGCATATTGAGAATTATATCAACCCCCGCTATGTTAACGCCAAGTTCTCTTGTCAGGCTGAGAATCAGATCCAATCTCTCTAGATCGCTCTGTGTGTACAGCCTGGTATTGCCATCTGAGCGTGAGGGGGTGATCAGCCCTTCCCTTTCATATTGTCGCAGTGTTTGCGGATGGATGCTGTACATCTCGCTGACTGCGCTTATCATATACCCGATTGTCTTCTTTTTATTGTTTTCCATGTTTGTTATAAAGGAAGATTACCTCTTGGATTTTCTTTGTTCAATTTGGCAAACTCACGCAATAGCGCTTTCGAATTTTCATCTAAAACTCCCGGTAATCGTATTTCGACAGCCATCATCATATCGCCTCTCGCCGAACCTCGCAGGCTTGGCATACCTTTGCTTTTTAGCCTGAATACCTGTCCGCTGCTTGTCCCCGGAGGGATGCGGATACGGGCTGTAGTCCCGTCAACCGTCGGAATGTCTATCTTGGCTCCGAGCGCCGCTTCATCTATCCTGATGGGCAAAGTCGTGTAGATATTATGCCCTTTGCGTTTAAAAAATGCATGCTCCAGAACGGCCGTAAGAATATACAGGTCACCGCAATCACCGCCATTGATTCCGGCATTTCCCTTTCCCGACACACGTATCTTTGATCCGGTATCAACGCCGGGTGGAATCTTGACGGAGATCTTTTCTTCAATTGCAATCAAGCCCCTACCCCGGCACGACGGGCATTCAGAACCTGGCTCAGATCCACTGCCCTGACAATGGTCGCAGACTGTTTCATAATTGATGAAAGATTTTGCGTATTTTATGCGCCCCTTGCCGGAGCACTGTGGACAGGGTCTTGGGGCGATGCCGGACAGTCTTCCTCTTCCGCTGCATTTATCGCAAGTCTTCTCCCTGTTCAGGATGATCTCTGTTGCGAGGCCTTTGACTACATCGAAAAGAGATATGCTGATATGGTATTGAATATCAGTTCCTTTTTGGCGTCCAGGTCTTTGTGCTCTCTTTTTTGTTTTGAAGATATCGTCGAAGATGTCTTTGAAATCAATATCGGTGAAATTTGCGAAATCAAAACCCGAGAAATCGTAACCCGTCCATCCTCCTCGAGCATCTACACTTTCGAACCCAGTGCCAAGCGTATCGAAGCGTTTGCGTCTATCAGGATCGCCGAGGATCGCATATGCCTCAGATATTTCCTTGAATTTTTCTTCTGACGACCTGTCGCCGGGGTTCAAATCAGGGTGAAATTTACGGGCAAGCTTCTTATAGGCGCTTCTAATCTGATCCTTCGAGGCTGCTTTATTTACACCCAGAATTTGATAATAATCTTTGACCTGCATCGCAAGCCTCCCGGCATTACATGATATGTATCCTCTTATTTATTGGGGTCCACATCCTCATACTCAGCGTCAATAACATCTCCGTCAGCAACACCTGATTCCGGCTTTGCAGATGGCCCTTTCGGTTCCGCCGTGTCGGAAGCTGCCTTTGCGGACGAACCGGCGCCGCCGGCTGATGCCGCTTGATAAAGAACTTCGGCCAATTTGTGCGATTCCTTCTGTATCTTTTCTATAGCTGTCTTCAACAGGAGGATTTCATGACTGTCCAAAACTTTCTTGCCATCTTCAAGCGAAACGCGAATTGATGAAGCGGAAGCCGAATCGATTTTTTCTTTGTTCTCTTCCAGAAGTTTATTGGTGCTGTATATCAAGGCATCAAGCTGATTGCGTGTTTCGATAAGCTCTTTACGTTTTTTATCCTCCGATGCAAACTTAGAAGCATCGCTGACAAGACGGTTTATTTCTTCATCCGTCAGACCGCTCGATGCTTCGATTGTGATCTTCTGCTCCTTGCTGGTGGCTAGGTCCTTCGCTGAAACGTTCACGATCCCGTTTGCGTCAATATCAAAAGTGACCTCTATTTGAGGGACCCCCCTCGGAGCCGACGGAATACCGACCAAATGGAATTTCGCCAGAGTTCTGTCGTCCGCTGCCATTTCGCGCTCACCCTGAAGAACATGCACTTCGACACTTGTTTGGTTGTCCGTTGCAGTCGAAAATACCTCGCTTTTTCTTGCAGGGATGGTCGTATTCCTTTCTATAAGCTTTGTAAATACGCCGCCAAGAGTCTCGATTCCCAATGAAAGCGGAGTTACATCGAGCAGCAGAAGATCTTTGACCTCTCCACTCAAAACGCCTGCCTGAATCCCGGCGCCCACCGCGACTACTTCATCCGGATTGACACCTTTATGCGGATTCTTTCCGAATAGGTCCTTAACAATTTGCTGAATTCTGGGGATTCTCGTGCTTCCGCCGACAAGTACGACCTCATCAATATCTCCGGGAGAAGTACCCGCGTCTTTCAGAGCCTGTTTGCACGGTTCCAGCGTTTTTAAAAGAAGGTCCTCTACCAGCTGTTCAAATTTAGCTCTTGTCAGCTTCATCTGGAGATGTTTTGGGCCCGAAGCATCTGCGGTAATGAACGGCAAGTTAATGTCTGATTCGCTTACAGCAGAGAGTTCAATTTTTGCTTTTTCAGCCGCCTCCTTCATCCTCTGAAGTGCCATTGGGTCCTTGCTGAGATCAATTCCCTGATCCCTCCTATATTCATCTATTATCCAGTCTATTATTCTCTTATCAAGATCATCACCGCCGAGGTGGGTATCGCCGTTTGTGGATTTAACTTCAACAACGCCTTCACCAACTTCCAGTATCGAAATATCGAAAGTTCCGCCGCCGAAATCGAAAACGGCAATGGTCTCATCTTTCTTTTTATCCAATCCGTATGCCAAAGCTGCTGCCGTAGGCTCGTTCACGATTCTTTCAACCTTAAGCCCGGCGATTCTGCCGGCATCTTTGGTCGCCTGACGCTGGCTGTCATTAAAGTATGCGGGAACTGTAATGACCGCCTTTTCGACCTTGGCACCGAGAAAATCTTCTGCCGATGCTTTTATCTTCTGAAGAATCATAGCTGATATCTCAGGGGGAGTGTATTCCTTTCCACCAACGTTTATAACGGCTTCGCCCTTGACGCCTTCAACAACCTTATAAGGCACCATACCAATCTCATTGGACACTTCATTATAGCGGCGTCCCATAAAACGTTTTATCGAATAAACCGTATTTTCCGGATTTGTAACAGCTTGGCGTTTTGCAATTTGGCCAACAAGCCTTTCTCCCGATTTTGTAAATGCGACAATCGAAGGAGTGGTTCTACCGCCTTCAGCATTAGTGATTACAACCGGTTCACCGCCTTCCATAATTGCAACGCAAGAGTTCGTTGTTCCAAGATCAATGCCGATTACTTTGCTCATAGTTCCTCCTTATAAATATGTATTAGTCAGTTAATAATATAAGATATGAGTCATAAGATGTCAAGTTTATATTAAAAAAATATTGAGTTCTTTTTAAATAATAAAAAAGATTAATAATTTATCAACACATCTTGATAAATGATAGTATCTGACCCTTTGTGGTCTCTTCCGGTCAGCATGTAGGCATTCTCAGAGATTTTAAAAGAATATGGATGTCCCCATGGATCGAACAATGTTTCTTTCTCAATAAAATTGTCGTCTACGAGATCTTTTAGGCTCGATGGGTAACGGTGCGTGGAGAAATAGAATATTTCGACCGCTGATGCTATCCTTTTAATTTTATTAAGTGAAATTCCTTCATTGTAAGTGTTGATGATTTGATTTTTGTTTTGAGGATAAGGAACAAGGATGTTCAAAGGCATAAAATTCATCATTACTAACGATACCAAGATTGCTGTTATCATTATCGGTAAGAGAATTTTCCCAAGAGGAAATTTAACTTCCACGCTTCTCCGGCTGTCCACCCACTGCGCTTTATGATCAATCCTGAATTGTTCGAGCGGTTCGATCAGTCCTTTTTCCAATATATATACTAACGCATGGCAAACATCGAAATCCGTCATTTGCGCGTCAAGAACGAGATCTTTGACAGTTCTTTTTCCATCAATGAACCTGAAAACCCTTTCTTCTTCTCCTTCGAGTTTCTGGTCTTCCGTTCGCATATTTTTTGTGGAGTTGAAGAGGTCGGAAAAATCATCGTTGTCTCCAAAAAGATCGTCAGCTGTCAAGCTTTTTCCTTCCGCTTTATCCTTCTCCAGAGATTTGCCTGTCTTCCTGTAAATGATATTGAGGTTCGGAACTTTTTCCTCAAGCATTGGCCATTCGTCAATCATTCTGACCGCTTCCATCAGGATACCTTGCGCTGGCAGTGGAGTGAAATAATCATCCTTGAATTCCACAGGAGCATCGGGATCGAAATGATACTCGCCGTCCCGCCAGCGGAATAATTTGTATATTTTTTGCGTTATGACGAGCTGCAGGGTTTTTTGGAGTTCCTCTTTTGTAATAAAATTATACGAAAGAAGGATATTTCCCAGCCTTTGCAGAGTTTCTTTTTGGATATCCAGCGCTTTTTTGAGCTGTTCGTCTGACAACAACTTGGCTCTGACAAGATAATATCCGAGACGATGCTCTATTCTTTCCTGTTGAGAGTCGGCGGCGAGGATGTTACCGTCCTTGAAAAAAACGGCTACAACGTCATCTTTTCCCGTCAGGGTCAGGACGCCGCTTTTCCTTTGAAGAGAGATTAATTGAAAGATATCGGGTAAACTGAAATCGGATAATGTTCCTTCAAGAGCCATCTTAATCCCCTTTATTCATGCGAATAAAACCAAGGACAATAGAAGTAATCTGTGTCTGCATCAAAAGGATAAGCGCGAGCATTTTCATTGGGCCGAACGTCAGATCCGCCGCGCTGAACGGATAAATCCGGAGTGAACTTCCTGATGTTATAACCATTATCAGGAACACCCATTTCCACAGGGTCAGGAAGCCGCTTATTCCTCTGTCGGAATATATGTTCCTCGCCCCTGGGATAAATAAAGAAATCAACAGCTTCGACGTTCGTTCTTTCTTTCTGATTTTGTTGATCTGTACTATCTTCGCCCTCTGAACTTCCGGCGAGACACCTTCTTTTTTAAAGAATATGGAGACGCATTGCTTGCAGTATTTGCTCTCAACGTCATCCCCTCTCGATTGCTGTTTAAATACTCTAAGACATTTCTGACATCTTTCAGCATGTCCATTCTTATTCATAATTGATATTAATATCAAAAACCCGATAAAGCCGACAATTGATGCTATTGATAATACATTGGACACAAGGAGCTTCGATAATCCTGCATCTTTGTCTCCTTCGAAGAGATAATTTTTCAGGATTTGATCGCATTCCATAACCTTTTTTTCATCTGGAAGGTACATTTCTATGAGGTCTTTCTTCTCTCCTTCCGAAGTCGTTATTGATTCGTAGAATTTCGGATCAAGCCTGATGATTTGTCTTTTCAGTTCACTAGTGTCGCGGAATGGATCGAGTTGCTCGATCGTTATTTTATAATTGAATATCGCCGGCACGTTTTCCGGATCGAGCCTCATTGCTTCTTCATAATGCAGTTTGGCAAGTTCGTAACTTCCGTTGTAATAGCGAATATTTCCAAGCGTAATGAAAATGTCCACTCGATTCGGATATTTCTTGTTCAATATCCTGAAGGCATTGTATGCGTCGGATAGTCTTCCATAATACATTAGAACCCTCGCCTGGGTGATTTCCAGGTCCGTATTGTTTTTATCATGTTCTCTGTGTTCCGATACTTTTCTGTTTAGATCATGGGTATAAAAGGATTTCTCCGCAAGAAGCGTGAACCGTGCATTTTCGTCATTTATCGTCTGTAAAAGCGCATTGTTGTATTTGAGCCATGGCACATATATTAAAAGACCTAACAATATTATTAGACCGGCTATCTTATGAGACGGCTTGGAATATGGAAGTAGAACTACAATAAAATATAGTAGAACATACTCGAATCCGAGCCAGAAGATAAAAGGCAGCAATAGGAAAAACCAGCCGGCAAATTTCTTCATCGATTCATTATTGCCGAAGGTATCGAACATCGCCGCATCATACCTCAGATTTCGCTGGAATTTATAAAACAAAAACGCTACAAAAAAGAGTCCTGAGAGAATAAGCGACCGAATAATAAGACTGATGATTATTGAATAAGTTGATAATCGGTTGAATGGATCGTTGAAAGAGGCTTTTATGCCCTTTACAAGATTTCCGATCTGACTGAAAAAACCAAGCCCTCCTTTCATCTCTATCTGGAAAGGAAGGAAATAGGCATCCGGCAACTTGGGGTCCAACGATTGAGCTATGGTGAAAAGCTGGTGTGCCCTTGCCTTGTCGCCTGTTTTTTTATAGAAAGAATATGCGTCCGCCGTCAACGCGATGGCGTAGAATGTAAGCCTCTCCAGTCGACGGCTTTCTTTCAATGTCATCAGCCTGGAGACTTCGGCGATTGCGTCATCATAATCGTTACGCAGCATCATTTCCTTATAGTTTTTCCAGACCTGGTCATAATCAGCTGCGCCCAGCTGAAAGAGCGGAAGTTCCGACTCTGTAACTGGATTCTGTCCAAATTCGCCTGCGTCACTTGCCTCGCTCACAACTTCAATCTGAGCATCTAAAGCTAATGCTATAAAAGAAATGACTGCGATAATGAATAATTTTTTTGTTGTAATATACATTTTATTCTTCTTATTATAACTTCAAACCGCTCGCATTTTTTACATAAATCATCTCTGATTGATAAACTATTTCATCAATCACGTTTTGTTCATCTTCACTCAGGTTGCCCTTTGTTTTATTACGAAGCATTTTAATAATATCTATCAATTCTTTAGCTTGTGCAATGTTCTTCTCAATTTTAATTCCTGATGGATCCAAAAGCTCGCCGAGACTTGCAAGTATCGAAGTATAAAGCGATATGATGAACGGAATGAAGTCAGCGGTTTGTTGCTCTTCTTTGTTTTCTCTAAGCTTTTCAAAAACTCTTTTGGGCTGGGTTTCGGTTCTATCAGAGGCAGGTTGTTTTTGCTCGGATGACTCCGCAACAGTTTTAGATTTACCCTTTCGTCCGGCATCGGCACTTTTCTCTATAATGTTGCCTTCTTTATCGAATTTTCTTTTATCCGTAACTTTGATTTCATTGTCGTTGTCGGGCACATTTCCCTCCAAGAGTTCAATGGTAAAAATTTTAATAGAAGCGGAGGTTGAATGCAAGCGGTTGAAAATATTTATCTATGGTTATCATCGTTGCCTTTTGACAAGTGAACCTAATGGCATATATTATTATTCAACCATTAAGGATAAAAGATTGAAAGTAATACTCGCCAATAAAGCCGGTTTCTGTATGGGAGTGAGGAAAGCTATGGATACTATTTCCGCGCTTCCATTCGATAAAAACGAGGTTATTTATTCAGACGGGCCGGTTATACATAATCCGCAGGTGATAGAAGTTCTGAAAAAAAGAAATATCCTTCCGCTGGTTGAAGATATGCCTCTAAATGGAAAGAAGGTAATTGTGAGGACGCACGGAATCTCTCCAGAAAGAAGAAAATTCCTGGAGGATTCCGGCGCGGTTTTACTGGATGTCACCTGTTCTCGCGTAAGACAAATTCAGAAGATAATCGAACAAAAGCAGAAGGACGGTTACGGAATAGTGATATACGGTGATTCCAATCATTCGGAGGTGAAAGGCCTGCTCGGGTATGCCGCGGATAAGGGTATCGCCTTGCAATCAGTTAAAAGCAATTACAAACTGCCGCTATTTAAAAAAGTTGCCGTGGTTTCTCAATCAACCCGTAATCGTCAGGATTATTACAAGTTCACGCAAAAATTGAAAGAATTTTATAATGATATAGAAATTTTCGACACTCTTTGCGACAGCACCGCATGCAGACAGACAGAAGCTCTGGAATTGACGGAGCAGGCGGATGCTATTGTTGTCGTCGGGGGGTATGACAGCGCAAATACAAAAACCCTTGCCGATGTTGCCAAACAGAGCGGAAAACCGGTCTTTCATATCGAGACGGAAAATGAATTGGTTCGTAAAATTTTCAGGAATTTTTCATCCGTCGGATTGACGGCCGGCGCTTCCACACCCAATTGGATGATCAACAGGGTTTACGAACGGTTGTATGCTATGAGAGGAAGAGACGAATCATGGTTTTCATATACATCGAGGAAAATCGGCTTCTTTCTCGCCTACAGTAATCTGTTATTGAGCATCAACGCAGTTTTTCTTAGTTATGCGTCAGCGATATTGATGGGACTCAATGCCGGCTGGAAGCAGCTTATCATCGCTCCACTCTATATTTACTCCATGCATCTGCTAAATATCTTCGTTGATTTCAAATCAATAGAAATAAATCAGCCTTCAAGAGCGAATTTTTTCAAGAAATATAAAAAGATTCTCATTTTTTCCGCAATCCTATGCGCTCTGCTTTCAGCATCTGTAGCGGCAACTCTGAAGCCTGAGACACTGCTTGTGATTTCAATCGCGTTGGCATTAGGTATCATATATTCGCTTCCGATCCTCCCTGAGAAATGGCAACCGAGGTTACGACTGATGAGACTGAAGGATATACCGGGATCGAAAAATATAATCGTCGCTGCGGCCTGGGCGTCGATGACTTCACTAATCCACCCCATTTCGACTATCGGCATCAAGGTTTCGACCCCTTCATCCGTAGCCGCATTCATCTGGGTATTTTCCGTCGTGGCGGGCAGGATGATCGTAAACGATATAAGATATCTTCATGGTGATGCCGTGATCGGTCATGGCACATTGCCGGTTCTCGTGGGCGTCAAAACCGCAAAAAAATCTATCAGAGTTATTTCGTTTGTAACGGCAGGAATCCTCATATTGAGTGTATTATTCCAATATCTGCCCATCCTTGGCCTTTTTATGTTGATACCGCTCGCATATTCCTTCTTTTATCAATCCCTGCTATTTAAAAGAAAAGTTAAGAGCGACCTGGCATTTGAAATAATAATGGATATGGAGCTCCTGATATGCGGTATTATGGCTTTTATCTGGAAAAACCTCTTTTAATTATAGTATTTTATTGCAATAATGCAAACTTACGCTTATAATCTAAAGTAAAGGGTTAGAAATGATTTTATATGTATTAATATTGGCTGTATTACAAGGTATCACAGAATTTCTTCCTGTGAGCAGTTCCGGCCATCTTGCCCTCGGGAGTTATCTGTTTAAGGGTTTCGATCATCGTGGGATTATCTTCGAAATCCTGCTTCACTGCGCGACCTCGATTGCGGTGATAATTTACATGAGGAAAGAATTGTGGAATATGCTGAAAAGTCTTTTTATATTTAATAGCGTGAAACAAAACTCGAGAGCCGCTGATTTGAGCAATGAAGGGGTCAAATACCGCAGTTTGTTTCTGATTGTCATTGTTGCCACAATCCCAACCGGAGTTATAGGATTCTTCCTGCGAGAGACCTCAGAGAAGGCATTCGGCACAGATTGGATGGTGGCTGCCGGTTTCCTTGTAACCGGTTGCGTGTTATTTGCCAGTAGATTTTTTTCTGTCAATAGAAAAAACCTTTTCGATATCAGCTTCGGGCAAGCACTGTTGATAGGCGTCTTTCAGGGAATTGCAGTTTTTCCGGGTGTATCGAGATCGGGCATGACTATCACAGCCGGCCTTCTTACGGGATGCAAGCCGGAAGCTTCCGCAAAGTTTTCCTTTTTACTATCGTTGCCGGCGATATTCGGAGCTTTGATCTTGGATATAAAGGACTTGAATAGCATCAAATCTGAGTACTTTTTGACTTTTCTGATCGGAATGATCGTCGCCGCAGTTGTTGGATACTTCTCGATCAAATTGGTAGTATCCGTCACGAAAAAATGGAAACTCCATTATTTCGCGCCATATTGCATATTACTGGGAATTATCCTACTTATCATTAAATAGAAACTTAATAGAAAGCCCCCTGGAACCGCGATGGAAAATAAAAGAAAAAAGCCGGTATTCAGCGAGATAACAAGTATTTTAAGTGTGGCGCTCGGCCTGCTTCTTCTTTTATCCTTGCTCAGCTATACCCCAAGAGGAACAAATTTTTTCGGCGACAGCTTTCTGAAAGACACAAACCTTATCGGTAGTTGGGGGAACAGGGTGGCGGATGGTGTGCTTCATTTGACAGGGATAGGCGCGTACTTCCTCGTATTCGTATTATTTTATATGGCATATCTCGGCATTGCCGATAACAGCAAACACTTAAAAGCTTACGCTTATACCTCCTTATTTTTCGGTTTCATTTCATTTTCAGCTCTCTCTTCTTTGATCTTCGCAAATGCATCTGACATATCTTCCGGAGGAGCTATTGGAGAATTCATTTCCGGCTTTCTAGCTTCGCAGACAGGAAAAATCGGAGCAATCATTATACTCGCTTCTATTTTTCTAATATCATTTTTACTGTCAACCGGCGTTTCGCCTTTCAGATCATTGAAAAGATCAGTCAGCCTTTTTCGAGGAATATGGAATCAAATTCAAATTCTGCTTGCAAAAAGGAAGATCAAGGCGGGGTATAAAATAAGGGAAGGAGAAAATAAGAGCAGGATAAAAACCATCTCCCTCGGGAAAAAACCTAAAACAAAGATTATTTACAGCAATAATCATTCAGCAAAGGAGTTCTTCAAGTACCACGCTGAAAAAAGACAAACTAAACAAGACAGGTTGAATCAGGATTTTCAAGACGATCCGGAGACCGAACTTGGTTATATCGGCCGCAGAAAAAAACCTGTGATAATAACTGAAAAAGACAACTCCTTCCAGCCGAAGGTTCAAGATATGCAGGAACATTATACCGCTCAAAAAACCGTCGGCGGGCAGAAGAAAGATACCGGATGGAAGCTTCCGCCGATAGACCTGCTCGATTACAAACCCGCTGTTTCTCTGGTTGACGAAGACCTTCTGGATGAAAACACCGTAAATATTTTAAATAAATTGAAGGAATTCAGAATTGACGGACAGATATCCCAAATACATCCTGGCCCGGTTGTAACGACATATGAATTCAAACCCGCTCCCGGCATTAAATACAGCCGGGTTGTTAACCTTGTGGATGATCTCTGTCTCGCGTTGAAAGCGGAAAATATCAGGATCGCGAGGATGGTCGGTAAATCCACCATCGGTATTGAAGTCCCTAATTCTTCCCAACAGATTATTTACCTTAGAGAAGTTATAGACGCACCCGTTTTCAAGACATCCATCAGTAAATTGACTCTTGCCCTGGGTAAAAATATCGTCGGTAAAAATTACGTTACGGACCTCGCGAAGATGCCGCATCTTTTGATGGCCGGGACGACAGGTTCCGGAAAGTCGGTTTCCATCAATTCAATGATCTGTTCGATACTATATAATGCCACGCCCGATGAAGTAAAATTCATCATGATAGACCCTAAAAGACTTGAACTTGGCATATACGACGATATTCCGCATCTTTTAACGCCTGTCGTGACCGACCCCCATCTTGCGGCAGCTGCCCTTATGTGGGCTGTTCATGAGATGAATGAACGGCTGAAAAAACTATCGAAATTATCAGTCCGGGATATAGGCCAATATAATTCCATCATAAGACAAAACATCAATAAAATGCCTTCGAAGAACCAGCCGGAAGAATTGAAACACTTGCCCTACCTTGTCGTAGTCGTTGACGAATTGAGCGATCTTATGATTGTTTCATCCTCCAAGGTGGAAGAGGCCATCACAAGACTCTCGCAGATGGCTCGAGCAGTTGGAATTCATCTGATAGTTGCTACGCAGCGGCCTTCGGTTGATGTTATCACTGGTATCATCAAGGCGAATATGCCGTCCCGCATATCTTTTCGTGTTTTTTCCAAGATAGATTCCCGCGTCATCCTTGATGGACAGGGCGCAGAAAAGCTTCTCGGAAGAGGCGATATGCTGCTCATTCCACCCGGTTCGGCCTCGCAGGTGCGTATTCACGGAGCGCTCGTCTCCGAAAGGGAGATCGAAAAAGTAATTACATTCTGGAAAAAACAGGGACTGCCGTCTTATAGTGAAAAACTTGACGAACAATTCGAGGCGGTGGCGGAAGCTGCGTTCAAGAAAAAAGCAAAGATGCAGCTTTTCGATCAATCAATGGACCAGGATGACGATGATTCCTTGTATGAAGCTGCAAAGAGAATCGTGGTTTCGACCCGGAAGGCATCGGTCAGCAACCTTCAGAGAAAGATGAAAATAGGCTACAACCGCGCCGCAAGGTTTATGGACATGATGGAGGAAGAGGGTATCGTTAGCCCTGCAGACGGCGCAAAACCACGCTCGGTTTTGGTACGTGAAGATTTTCTCGACGAAGACGAGGACTAATCGATCTGGAGATTGTCCTCTTACCGACAATATTTTTCTTCTGATTAAGAATAATTTGAAATTTTGATCTGTATACTTCCTTTGAATTTCCGGCTAATTAAAAAACAAACTCTGCAAATCCTTTCGCGACGTAAAATTGACTTCTTTTTGCCGGAATGATATAAAGTGACAGTTTAGAGATGATAAGTTATGAAATTTAAAATGAAATCAAAGTTATTTTTATTCCCGATTTTAACAGCTCTCTTGCTCGCAATCCTACCTGTCATCGATTATGCGGAAAGCGAAGAGTATATCATCGCAGAGGAACATATATATCCTATCGAAATTAAAAATGTGGGCGGAATCCAATATGTTTCCCTGCAGCGGATTACCGACATCTTGAATTCACGATTGATATATGACGAAGATAAAAACAGCTATACATATAAATTTGAAAACCGCCAGGCGACACTCGCTCCTGGAAAATCCCTGATATCCGTCGAAGGGAGACTTGAATTTATCAGCCAAAAAACGATACAGGATGACGATGATATACTTGTTCCGGTTGAGTTCTTAACTAAGATAATCCCTCTCATTCATAAGCAGCCGGTACAATATAATGTGGCTTCAAGGGCATACGTTTATGGCGATGCAGCAGATCCGTATAACCTTACTGTAAATACCCTTCCCAAACCGACTTTTCTTCGCCTGATAATTCAAGCCAAGAACTCCATCCCATTTAAAGTAAGCAGGGACAACAAAGAGATAACAGTCGTATTTTCCAAGAAAATAATACTTCTTCCTTTCAGCGAAAAGAAGTTCGCGGATGATATTATCGAATCCGTATCCTTCAGCCAGCAAAGGGATTCAACGGAGATGCAGATCAACCTGAGGGCCGAGCCGCGGGATGTAAAAAGCTACCAATTCAAAGACCCGTTCCGCCTTGTAATAGACTTTATGCGCATAGCTCCAACGGAAAGCGCCGAAACACCAACCGGCGATCCTGCCAGGGCAAATGATTATTCCGGGGCTCCGAATTGGCTTGAGTCGAACGATGTAAAAACAATCGTGATAGACCCCGGCCACGGCGGAACAAATGAGGGCGCAATCGGGGTTAACGGTTTGAAAGAAAAAGATGTTACTCTTCAGATCGCCCAGAATCTGAAAGGAATCATAGAACAGAATATCGCCGGCGTTAAAGTTGTTCTTACCAGGACATCAGACATTGATGCAAGCATTCAAGCAAGAACAGAGATTGCCAATCATAACAAAGCCGATCTTTTCGTCAGTATCCATTGTAACGGATCAGTGAATAGGAACGCCCGAGGCGCCGAGGTTTTTATCCTCAGCGGCGAGGCTTCGGACGATGCGACGAGGGTTGTGGCGGAACTGGAAAATCAGGCGGATGGATCATCCGCACAATCTTCCGCTCAGGCAAGAGTTCCCCATTCACCGTTGACTCCTATATTGTGGGAACTTGCTCAAAACGAATACCTACGCGAAAGCGCCTTGCTTGCGGAACAGATGCAGGCGGAGCTGAACCAGCTGCTTGATACATCAGAGAGAGGCGTTAAACAGGCTCCATTCAAGATACTCACCGGCGCCATTATGCCTGCGGTTCTTGTGGAAGTTGCTTTTATCACGAATCCGAAGGAAGAAAACGACCTCCGCAATGAAGTATATCAGGCGGCGATTGCCAAAGCTATATATCGGAGTATCTTACGCTTTCAATCTATGAGAGAACAAAAAAATTCGACAGGTTTCAATACGAACGATGAAGATCAATAAAGAATTTCTAAGAAAAAATCCTTTGCTATTAATAATTGTAGTAATTGCCATAATTTCGGTGATCGTTTTGATTGTAATAAGCTTAAGTAAGAAAGATATCGAAGACCTTGCTGATAATCCAAACTCACTTTATAACTTTCAACGATCCACGTCGGACTTATCGCAGCGCGAGGTAACTTTATATTTTACTTCAAACGAGGACAGCTACCTGCATCCTGAGAAGAGAATGATCTACGACACGGAATCCGTGACGGATCAGGCAAAGCAGGTTGTGGTGGAGCTTATCAAAGGACCCCAATCGAATTTGATGGCGACAATTCCTGCCGGAACAAAACTCAGAGAACTCTTTATTGATAAATACGGAACGGGATATGTCGACCTTACCAGCGAAGTAATAAACAACATACGTGGAGGATCCGAGACGGAAATGCTGCTCGTTTATTCTATCGTCAATACTTTAACAGAAAACTTTACACAGATGAAACGGATCAGGTTTCTAGTTGAAGGACGTGAAATTCAAACATTGAATGGCCATCTCGATTTGATCGTTTCCTTCATCAATAGACCTGATATGGTTGTTAATCCCGATATAATCAATCCGTCATCATCCATGCCCGAAACAGGAGAATCTGATACCGAATAAATATCCTCCGGAGCTTCGTATTCATTCCTCGGAATAAGTTATTGATTCATTCTTATGCCGTTTGAAGGATAGCAAATGGAAAAAAACAGACCTGTTGGAATTTTCGACTCAGGGCTTGGCGGACTGACCGTCGTCAAAGCGGTAAACCGCCTTCTCCCTAATGAAGACATTATCTATCTCGGAGATACGGCGAGGTTTCCCTATGGAAATAAATCGAAGAGCACCATAGAAAAATATTCGCTCGAAATTAGTGAATTCCTGATTCATAAAAATGTAAAAATGATAATTATCGCTTGCAATACAGCATCCTCGCTCGGTATCGAAGCTGTAAGGAAGCAATATAGCCTTCCGGTTCTCGGTGTCATAGGTCCAGGCGCAAGGACTGCAATAAAAGCCACCAAAAACCGAAAAATCGGGGTCATCGGCACTCGAGCCACGATAAACAGCGGGTCGTATATCAAGGCTCTGAAGCTCGTTGATCCGAACGTTGAGATTTTTTCCATCCCTACTCCTCTGCTCGTGCCTCTCGCTGAGGAAGGATGGAATAATAGCGATATTACCAAAAAAGTCGCGGAAATCTATCTCGCTTCCTTGAAGGAAAAAGAGATTGATACCTTGATCCTCGGTTGTACGCATTATCCCCTTATAAAAAAAATGATCAGCGGAATATTGAGCTATAATGTAAACTTAGTGGACAGCGCCGAAGCGTTAGCATTGGAAGCAAAACAGATCCTAATTGAAAAACAAATGGCGCGGGAAGATCAAAGGCCAGGCAAGATCAATTACTATACAACAGACACGCCGGAGAGCTTCATCGAGACGGGAAGCAGGTTAATTGACCTCGATCTTAGCTTAGCGGAACAGGTAGTGATCCTCTGACATTCCGTGATAGTTGCGCCTTGCAGATAAACATCTCATAAAGCAGCGGAAAAGCGATTGCTAACACAAAAATATTAGAACCTTTATAAAGAGTATGGATTTTTTTCATCGCTGATATATCATCAACCATTGGGGAAATGATAGAAATGGTTAAAACCGTTAATAAAAAACAAAAAAATACAGACGCGGATGGAAGGATTGAAGACTATCAATCCGATGGTGTCCGCCAATTAATCAATATCGAGAATCTCAACAAATCTTTCAAGATTGATTTCTGGAAAAAGAAAAATCATGTCCTTAAAGACGTTTCTTTTGCTGTCCGGGAAGGCGAGATATACGGCTTCCTTGGCCACAACGGCGCCGGAAAGACAACCACCATCAAGATACTCAACAATCTGATCAGCCGTGACAGCGGAAAGGTCGAATTGTGGGGTAAAGACCCATCCGATAATGAAATCAAAAAGAATATCGGATATCTCCCTGAAAACCCCATATTTTATGATCATCTGACAGGCCGAGAATTTCTTGAGTTTTACGCCGAGCTCCACAGGCTCCCATTAAAAGCAAGAAAGACACGCACCAGCGAACTGCTCGAAACCGTTGGGCTGACCGGCGCCGCGAACATGAAAATGAAGAAATATTCGAAGGGCATGATTCAGCGAGTTGCTCTTGCTCAGGCCCTTGTGAACAATCCTGCGCTGCTTATTCTTGACGAACCACTGAGCGGATTGGACCCCATTGGAAGATATGAGGTGCGCGAGATTATCCTCGATCAAAGCAGGAGAGGAAAAACCGTATTCTTCAGCTCGCATCTTCTTTCGGATGTCGAGATCATTTGCGATTTCGTTACCATCCTTGTGAACGGCCGGGTTGTATCAACAGGCAAAATAGATGACCTCGTTAGCAAGGAAATTGAATCGTGGGACGTCACTGTAAGCGTTGAAGACATTTCCAGGATCGTGAAAGAAAAAGACCTGATTCATTCCCTGGGTAACGAACATCTTTTAAGAATATTCAATGAAAATGATATTGAGTTACTTGCGAAAAAGGTTTACGCCAATAAAGGAAAGATCAGGTCCGTGATTCCGAACAAGAAAACACTCGAGGAATTATTTATCAGTGAAATGAAGAAAGGCGGTATGGAATGATATTAAAAGCCATTGCCTTTAATACACTTCGTGAAGCGGTCCGCTCAAAAATTCTATACCTTTTTTTCATTTTCGGGATACTTATGATATTTGGATCCCGTATAATCTCACTCCTCGCTATTGACAACCCGGTGAAGATCATCAAGGACTTTGGCCTCGGAAGCATCCATTTTTTCAGCATCCTGATCGTTATCATACTTGGCATAGACTTGGTCAGCAGAGAAATAGATAAAAAGACCATCTACAACATCCTTTCAAAACCCGTTAAAAGATATCAATTCCTGTTAGGCAAATTCATCGGAATGATGCTGACGATTATTGTTGTTCTGATCACGATGTTCGCCACTTTCATCCTCTTGCTATGGCTGAGAACCGGTGTCCTGCAGATCAATTACATAGGTTTCATTTATATGACTTTCCTCGAATGCCTCGTTCTCACCAGCTTCGCGATTTTATTTTCGAGCATTTCCTCTCAGCTGTTCAGCACACTTTTCACGCTTGGCATCTTTATGGCTGGAAATTCGACATTTGCGCTCAAGATGCTAAAAGGATTTCTAAACGGCGAGGGCATCGGAGCTTTTCTTTGCGATGTCTTGTACTACATTCTCCCAAACCTGGGAAATTTTAATATAAAAAATGAGATCGTACATGATGTCTCCATCGCTTTTGGTAACTATACAGAGGCCACGCTCTACGCATTTTTATACGCAGGCCTGATATTTATGCTGTCAGTTTTCGCCTTTAACAAGAGGAATTTTTATTGATGGGAAGGCTTGCAAAAAGGCTTTTCATTTCAATCCTTATCGCGGGAATCTTCGCTCTAATCTCATTCCTGCAGTCTAACTTGGACTATCGCTTGGATCTGAGAAACAAGCTGAAAGACTATGTCATATACCTGCCATCTCCCAAATATGCCAAACTCGTTTCATTAGGTTATCAAAACATCGTTGCTGATTATCTTTATCTCTGGAGCGTTCAATTTTTCAGCGAAAAATTGGAAGTTCAAAGATTCAAAGTTATAGATGAGGTTTTTGACTTCGTGACCGAACTCGATCCAAAATATATCGAATCATACAGAATCGGGGCGCTTATAATGATTAAGGATGTCTTCGGACGGCAAAGGAATCCACAGGGATTGAACATGGCGATGACACTGCTTGATAAAGGAATAAGGAACAATCCCGGGAACTGGATTCTTCCTTTCGAGGCGGCTCAGTACGCGCATTTTGATATTAAAGACCCACGCAGCGCAAACAAATATTATCAGATGACTCTCGCCTCTGCGGAGCTTCCGAAATTCTATAGAAACCGCATTGTCACCGCAATCGGCGATACGATGGAAGGGTTTAACAGAGATCAAGCTATTTCATACTGGTATAACCTTTGGCAAAATGCCAGCGACGAGATCGTAAGAAATATCGCTTTTTCCCATTTCTATGATCTTAAGCTTGACCTCGATATAGAATTCATAAAAAGAGCGATTAAAAATTATAAAGTCAAATACAAGCGCTTCCCTGGGCAGTTATCTGATTTAGTGCGCGGGAAGATCGTTCCTGCCCTTCCATATGACCCATATGGTCTGCCCTATCTTTATGATTCGGCGACAGGCGATGTCCAGCCTAAAAAAGGATACATCTTTAAACGACATTTGAACTGATGTTTGAGTAGATGTGAGGATTTTTCATCACTTTAAAAACTTTTTGATTATTTCGACCAGTTCATTCAATTTAAACGGTTTTGCAAGATGGGCATCGCATCCGACCTGAAGAGCCTTTTCGATCTCGCCTTTCATCGCCCTCGCCGAAAGCGCGATTATCGGTATACTCGATGTTTCCTTGCGGCTTTTAAGAATCTTGGTCGCCTCATATCCATCCAGAACTGGCATTGATAAGTCCATAAGCACAATATCCGGTTTGGTATCGAGAGTCATTTCAACCGCCTCTTTCCCATTTTTTGCGGTAACAACGAAGTATTGATGTCTCAGCATGATCTGGACGAGACGTGAAATCTCATTGTCATCATCAACCATCAGTATCTTGTGTTTTTCTTCGGAAGGCGGTAACCGAAGAGCCGCTAATCCTTCCCTGGGAGTAATCGTATCGGACGGGCGCTGAAGATTCGCCGGAAAACAAACCGTGAAGGTAGTCCCCTTATTCTGTTCGCTCTCAACCCACACCCGGCCATGATGCATATTCACGAAGTTCTTCACAAGATGAAGTCCCAATCCTGCTCCTTCATATGAGCGGGTGGAAGAACTGTCAATTTGATAAAAAGGATCGAATATGGAAGAAAGATGCCTATCGGATATCCCTATCCCCTGATCTTTCACTTTGACCTGGATTTCGCTTTCCGTCAATCTGCTCTCGATGATGATAGACCTGTGTTCGGGGCTGAATTTTATGGCATTATCCACAAGATTCCTGATAATCTGGTAAACTTTTTGACTGTCAAGATTTATTTCGAAAATCGAAGAATCCAGTTTTGTTTCAATCGTAAGATTGGCCTTTTTTAGCTTGAACAACATATGTCCTTCGACCTGCTTGATGATATCATTGACATTTAGCAGAGATAAAGAGAGCTTCAGCGTTCCAGATTCGTACTTTGCGATATCAAGCAAGGAATCAACAAGCCGCAGTAATTGATTGCCTTGCGCGCCTATAATGCCGAGGTAATTTGCGGATTCTTCATTAAATGCATCAATACCCTGCAACATCTCTGCGTATCCCAATATAGACGTAAGCGGACTCCGCAATTCATGGCTGATATTGGCGAGAAACTCCGATTTTATTCTATTCGACCTGAGCAGTTCTTCATTCGTTTTCGCCAACTCACGGGTCCTTTCCTTAACCTTTTCATCCAGAAGCTTCAACTGATCAGCCAGCGCCTCTTCAGCTCTTTTTCTTGCTGTTATATCTCTTGTAACTCCTTGTAATCCAATGGGTTTATTTTTTTTGTCCTTGATGACCACAGCTTTTACTTCAGTCCCAATAATGGAGCCGTTCTTGTGATTCATATCAACTTCAAGCGTAATAGGTCGGGATTGAATTTCATCAGGTTCTTTGTTGAATGATCTAATCCGCTCATTAAAAATTTTGTTTACTATTTCCAATGATGATTCGGTCAAGGATTCCTTTATGCTTTTACCGATCAGTTCCTCGGAAGTATAACCCTGTAATTCCTTCACGGATGGACTGATATATGTGTATCTCAGTTCCATATCAAGTATCCAAATGACATCGCTCACGTTTTCCGCTATAAGACGATATCTTTTTTCGCTGTTCCTGAGTTCTTCTTCCAACTCTTTGCGTGAAGTTATATCCTCCAATATACCGTCAATATATTCGATCTTTCCATTCTCGTCTTTAACCGCGAAACAACTGTCCGAAACCCAGATGATGTCGCCGTTCTTCTTGAACATCCTGTATTCTACGTTCTTGAGAGAACCTTCTTTGCTTAATATTTTTAGAAAATCGTTTCGTAATTCCGGTTCATAATAATAAACCAGCGGTTTTACCCTCTCCATTTCCTCTGTGCTTTCATAACCGAAAAGCTTGGGAAATGCGGGGTTCAGGTAGATTATTTTCCCTACCAGGTCGGTTGTTGTCCGATAAACTCCGAGCGGTAGATTCTTGGTGATTGTTTCAAGCTGTTCTACGGAGTCTGCCAATGCCTTTTCCGCCGCGATTCGTCTTGATTCGTCCCGGATTGTTCCTTCCCAGCCGGTTATTTCTCCGTTCTCATCAAATACCAAATGCGCATTCTCTTCACAATAAAGCAGCTCCTCGTTTTCTTTAAGAGACATAAACGGTGAATTATAAATGAACCTTTCATTAAATAATTTTTCGTATGTCTCCGACGCGGTCTGTTTATCGTAGCAGAGAGTTTCGAGCAATGATTTGCCGATAAGGGTCTTGCGATCCTGATATCCGAGAATCTTCTCGACTGCAGGATTGATATATTCTATATAGCCGTTTTTATCACATCGGTAGTATATATCCTGAAGATGTTCAAGCACCCGCCTGTATTCTTTTTCTGATTTTTCCTTAGCCCTGAACGCTTCGATCTCGGCGGAAATATCCCTCGAGATAAGCATGACTCCGATGATTTCATTTTCGAAAGACCTTATGGGAGCGGAGCTGATTGCCAACGCAACCCTGCCGCTGTCTTTTCTGATTATGTTGAAATACCTGCCTCGCCACGTAATTCCACTCGCGGCTTTTCTGAATATTCTTTTTACGACTGGTTTTATCCTGTCTTCCACCAGTATGTCAAGATTCTTTCCAATGAGTTCCTTTTCTGTATAACCAATCTGCTGCAATCCCCCAGGATTGCATGAAATGAAATCACCATTCAAAGTGAACAGTCCGATCCCTTCCGCGGCATTCTCATATATGAGTTTGTAACTGCTCTCGCTCATTCTCGCCCGCTTCAGAAGATCAAGGCCGCTTCTCATGTCTTCTATTATCAATTCCACCTGTGATACAGAATCTTCAAATTTCTGCGTCCGTAAAAATATTCTTACAGGAATTTCCTGGTTTTTGCTGTTCTTGATCTTAAGATTGAGTTCCTCCGGCGTTCCTTTGAGAGCTTTATCGAAAACCTCGTCGAAAATCTGTTTGTCCCCGGCAATAATTTCATAGATACTGCTGTTCAACAATTTTTGTTCTTTAGATGAGACAAGATCGCAGAAACTTCTATTGCACAAACTTAGTTTTTTCTCTTTGTCAACAATCGCCGTTGCTGCCAGATTGTTATCAAAGACGGCCTGATATTTCCGGTTGGACAGAGCGACCTCTCTCTTCAGTTGATACTCTTCAATGATATGCGTGGCGTAGTTGGCATAGAGCTCGATGATGTCGAGGTCTTTTTCCCAACCTTCTTTATAATCTTTCAATAGATGCATACTTCCGACGACACGCGAATTTGTCTTCAGAAAAATCAGCAACCCGATCGGTTTATCAGTCTCCGAGTACCCAAGTTTCTTATAAAGGGTCTTAATATTGCCATCTCTAATAAGCAATGCATCATCCCATGAGATATAGAATGATTTTTGTTTTTCAATTTCCTTAATAAGACCCTGTCGTTCCAAAGGAACGGTCCTAAAGGCACTTATTTCTTCCAATAAGCCTTTGTCAATGCCGGTGACGAACGATGCGCTCAGGTTCATATCATCAGCATATGTAAAGATACCAATCTTCTGCCAGCCGATCTTTTGAAGACCTTCAGAGAGATATTTCAACTTTTTATCAATAGTCCTGGCTTTCGAAGCCTTTAGAAGTGACTCGACATATGACTTCAACTGTTTTTTATTAATATTTTCTTTCATAGGCATCAATTTTGGTTTTCATCCGAATCATCGAGATTTTCGATTAGATAATATTCGTCGGCGTGTCCTCTTTTATGATTTAAAAGCTCGACCGCTCTTTCCCGTACCGTGCTGCCGAGAGACCAGTCTTGGGAAATTTCTGTTAAATCCTGCTTCATTAAAGCCGGTAATATTTTTAATGTGATTTCAATCGGTGTATATGGATTTCGGGCCATTGCTTCTTTGATGGTATATGATGAATTCCATTTGGCTGAATTTGCTACAACTCTGATAATATCGGGCTTTACCGGCCTCCTTGTTATTATCTTTAGAACCTCTCTTTCGGTGATTCTCGGATTTTGAAGCAATCTCTCTATGACCATCGGCTCCGGGTCATGAATCAATTTGGCGATCAAATCCGCGTCTGTCGAATGAGCAAAGCTTTTCCGCTCGCCTATCGTCTTTTCATCAAAATCATAAATTCTTTCTTCTTTTATTTCGACATCCTTGCTCTTCACCGGCTTTCTACCGAATAAGTCCACTACGCTGTAATAGTTTTTTGTCCTGGCTGTGGATAAAAGGTTAGTGAGGCGCGTCTTCCCAAGTAGCTCCTCGACGGAAGACTGATCGAAAAAGATTCCGATTATATCCGAATGGATGCCTCTTTCCCGATTTGCCCTGTTTACTATAATATTCAGAACCTCCACAATCCCTTCATCGCTTAAAAGGCATAATTTGCCGAAAAATACAGACGACCGCATCCTGAATTCCGGCACCGATGCGATGCTTTTTACCAACCTTTCCGCAATGTTTAAATATTCTGGTTCTTCCGACATGTTTTCGCTGAATATTACATCACTTATAAATTCCTTACAACTCTTGAATTGACGATTATTGGATGTTGTGATAGTTCTTATAAAATGAATCGTGATCCGGATAAAGATGAATTTAAAGACTGGTTCAAGACATATGCCAGAATTGGTTATATTTCACTTTTTTTCCCTGGCTGCATATTGGTTGGATACATTTGCGGCAACTGGCTGGACTGCAAACTGAAATCGAAACCGGTTTGTACAATTGTATTGATCATTTTGGGCTTTGTGGCGGCATTAAGGACATTGCTGAAGGAAATTGACTGGATTGACGATAATGATAAGAAAAAATAATCCTCTCTACAGAATGTTCGAAAAAATATTCAATGATCAGGACATTTTGATCCGCGACATTGCAAAATTCAGTCTCATTTTTACCGCAATCGGCATCCCTTTTTCTCTGGTTTTATTCGGCATTGATGGAATGATAATTTTCACAGTTTGCTCGATACTGATGCTTTTGAACCTCGGCTGGCTTAAGGAACTTGTGGACTTGATCACCTCGGGATCTTCCGAGAAAAAAGTTAGAACGAGGGGACTCGCTAAATTTTTCGGAATGTACATGTTGTTAGGGATATGCCTGTATGTTATCATCGCTATTCGTGGCATGGAGGTTGTTCCGCTCCTGCTCGGCATATCTACATTAGTGATCGGAACATTTTGCGTTTCAATGAAGGAACTTTTCAGACGCTCCAGAGAGTAAGACAATGCAGCACGAAGAATCAATATTATCAAAACTCCTTAACCCGCTTCTCGATAGGTGGTTCGGTATTCATGCATCAGACTATATAATCATGGCGACATTTGTTGTTTTCGCCGCTTCCATCTTATTCACAGCCCTGAAAAATTTATGGAAACCGAACAACTACAGCCACCTTCAACAGACCGTGGAAATTGGAGTTGGATTCATAAGGAATTTGCTGAAAGATTACGTCGGCTCGAGCGGAGTTAAATACCAGGCAATGGTAGGTACGATAGGCATTTATGTGCTTTTCTGCAACCTTCTCGGAAGCATCCCCGGTTTCACTTCACCCACTTCAAACATCAATGTCACAGCCGGTATTGCGTTGATCACGTTTTTTTATTACAACATAACCGGCGCAAGGGCGCTCAAAGCTCGATATGTATTCCAATTCACCGGGACAAATCCGTTTATGGCCGCATTGCTAACACCGATTGAGGTGCTCAGTCATGCTTCCCGCCCTCTTTCGTTGTCACTCCGTCTGTTCGGCAATATCTTCGGAGACCATACGCTTGCGGCTGTGTTTTTCACTATGCTGCCGGTACTGCTGCCCATACCGTTGCTTGGTTTGGGACTTTTTGTTGCCGGAATCCAGGCATACGTTTTCGTACTTTTAACGACAATCTACATTTCTTTAGCTGTTCATGAAGAACATTAAGAAATAATTAGGAAAAGGAGCAAAAATGCATAAAAAACTCGCACTCTTTCTGTTGATATCTACTTTGACACTCATTTTTCTTTCGCCTGTAATCATGGCAGAGAATAAACAAACAACCACTGATGCTACAGCCGGCAATCTTAAGGACACAAATCCTGAAGTGGCTAAATGGTCCATTATTATGGCCGGACTTGCCATGGCTTTGGCATCCTCCGTAGGGGCGATAGCTCAAACCAGCGCAGTAAAAGCCGCATGCGAAGGCATTTCGAGGAACCCAGGAGCCACGAAAGATATCCGGGGCGCTTTGATCATAGGTTTGGTCCTCATCGAATCCCTTATACTCTATACACTTGTTGTCGTCTTTGTGAAAATGTAGGGTGTGGTGCATCGAATTCAGGGGAGGTTCAAACCTCCCCTTTTCTTTTAGAAGCATTGCCGGAAACATTGAATCAACGATAAGATAAATACGCAGAGTCTTGAAATCATGCAAGATGATTACACATCAAATCCGAGAAAAATAATAATAAAAGGGGCCTCGGAGCATAATCTGAAGAAGATTAACCTCGAACTCCCCAGGGACAGGCTCATCGTAATAACCGGTCTGAGCGGGTCGGGCAAATCCTCGCTTGCGTTCGATACTATCTACGCTGAAGGGCAAAGACGATATGTGGAGTCTCTCTCCGCCTACGCCCGCCAATTCCTGGAGCAAATGGAAAAACCGCAGGTGGATTCGATCGAAGGGTTGTCTCCGGCGATATCAATCGAGCAAAGAACGGTAAGCCGCAACCCCAGATCCACCGTCGGAACCATTACGGAAATCTATGATTATCTCAGGCTCCTCTTCTCCAGCGTCGGACGACCACACTGCCCGAACTGCGGCAAGGCGATTACTTCTCAAACCATCCAGCAGATTGTGGATTCCGTTATCAGAGAATCTAAAGAACATAAAGTTTCTGTCATGGCGCCGATTGCCCGCGCACAAAAAGGAGAATACAGGAAGCAGCTTAAAGACCTTGCTGCTTCCGGATACCTAAGGGCACGGATTGACGGGGAAATCCATAACATGAGCGAAAGCATCAATCTTGATAAAAATAAGAAACATAATATTGACGTTATTATTGACCGTCTTCAGATCCGGAACGGAATCGAGAGCCGTCTCACGGATTCAGTGGAAATTGCCGCCCGGCTCGCGGAAGGACTGGTTATCATCAACGACAGCGACTTGAACTCTGAGAAGATTTATTCCGAAAAACTCGCCTGCATCGAATGCGGCATCTCGCTTCCAGAAATGTCACCCCGGATGTTTTCATTCAATTCGCCTTACGGTGCTTGCCCTGTTTGTTCAGGTCTGGGCAAACTGCATGAATTCGATATCAATAAAATGGTTCTGGACGATTCATTATCTCTTCTTCAGGGAGCCATTGATCCCTGGCCTCACACCGACGGCGAAGGGTTTATGCTTCAAATGTTCCGCTCGATCGCTGAATCATACGTTTTCGATCCGCATATGCCTTTCCGGGACATTCCTGATGAGGCGAAGCAGGTGATCTTCTACGGCACGGAAAAAGCTATACGTTTCAAGCTCGAACGAAACGACAGCAAATATGAATTCTCCAGGAAGTTCGAGGGTGTCGTCCCCTGGTTGAAGAGGCGGTATAAGCAGACGAATTCCGAAATGATTCGTGAACAACTCGAAAAATATATGTCTTTCAATCCATGCCCCGACTGCGGCGGCAAGAGGCTTCGGAAAGAGAGTCTGTCTGTCAAGGTTGATGGGAGGAGCATCGCCGAATACGCCGAAATGAGCATCTCGGAAGCGTCGAGGATTTTCACCGGCATTATTCTCAATGAGCGGGATTCGATTATAGCTGAAAGGATATTGAAAGAGATACGAGAAAGGCTTGAGTTTCTGGAGAATGTCGGCCTGAATTACATCGAATTACGCCGCGAGGCAGCGACGCTTAGTGGAGGCGAGGGACAACGGATCAGACTCGCCACGCAGATCGGCTCCTCTCTCACCGGCGTACTTTACATACTCGATGAACCCAGCATTGGTCTGCATCAGCGGGATAATAACAAGCTTCTCGACACACTTAAAAAAATGCGCAATCTCGGCAACACGGTTATTGTCGTCGAACATGACGAAGCCACCATACGAAGCGCCGATTGGGTCGTTGATCTCGGCCCCGGAGCCGGCATACATGGCGGCGAAATCGTTTTCGCCGGGATCCCCAATGACCTGTTCAAGTGCAAAGAATCTCTGACCGGAAAGTATCTTTCCGGCACCGCCAGGATAGAAATACCTGATTCCCGGAAAAAACCTAACGGAAAGAGTCTGCTGTTGAAAAAAGCGCGTGAACACAATTTGAAGATGATTGATGTCGAATTTCCTCTGGGTATGTTTATCTGCATCACGGGTGTGTCAGGCTCAGGAAAAAGCACTTTAATAAACGAGACACTTTATCCCTCCATCGCCATGCGCCTCGGCCTGAAAGTTGACGAGCCAGGCGCACATGACGGGATTGAAGGAATCGAACATATAGACAAGGTGATAGATATTGACCAATCGCCTATCGGCCGAACGCCGAGATCGAATCCTGCGACATATACCGGCCTGTTTACTTTTATCCGGGATATGTTCTCACAGGTTCCGGAAGCAAGAGTACGAGGTTACAATGCAGGACGTTTTTCTTTCAATGTAAAGGGAGGACGATGCGAAACCTGCGGCGGAGATGGAATACTCAAGATCGAAATGCATTTCCTGCCGGATGTTTACGTTACATGCGATGTATGCAAAGGTCAGCGTTACAACAGGGAAACACTCGAGATAAAATATAAAGGTTCCAGCATCGCCGATGTTCTGGATCTAACAGTTGAACAGGCTCTCGATTTCTTCGTTCACGTTCCTCGTATAAAAGACAAACTCCAGACACTGAATGACGTCGGTTTGGGATATATAAAGCTCGGGCAGCCCGCCACGACTCTGAGCGGTGGAGAGGCACAGAGAATAAAGCTTTCAAAGGAATTGAGCAAGGTTTCGACCGGCAGAACGATATATCTATTGGATGAACCGACGACTGGTCTTCATTTCGATGACATTAAAAAACTCCTCGTTATACTTCATCGTCTCACAGATATGGGAAATACTGTGATTGTAATCGAGCATAACCTGGATGTTATTAAAACCGCCGATTGGATAATTGATCTCGGCCCTGACGGGGGCGAGAACGGGGGATATATTGTGGCCTCAGGAACACCGGAGGAAATTGCTAACGCGCCGGATTCATATACGGGACAGTTCCTTAAAAACACTCTCAAAGCGCATTAATTGTTTTGTTTCTTTATCGCTGATTCTACTGTTAAAGACAAATACAGGGAAAGTTGAACGGTGAACTTATTCTTCATAATAGACTTCCAGCACAGGTGATTGGGTTTTCAGGTTCTTTATATCGTCAGGCGAGAATTTCGATCCGGTCAGAAAGATCCGCCGCAGGGCCGGCATATTAAGAATATCGGGAATGCATTTTTTCGTTACCTTGGTATTGCTCACATCCACTTCAACCAGATTCGGCAGGTTTTTGATGAACGTCATACCATCATCATCGAAGCCCGTTCCGGCAACGTATAAAATCTGAAGTCCTTCCATTCTTTTAAAATATTCCTGTTGAGGACCACTCACTTCCGTCGCCGTCATATCGAGGATTTTCAGGTTTTGAATGTCTTTTATATACCTGACCGCATCACCCGTTAACGGGTTTTCCCCACAATACAATTCGTCGAGCATCGTCAATTCCGACAGGTTTGCAAGATCGGAATCGTTTACGCCCGTCGCAGTGATATCCAGCACCCTAAGCATCTGGCATTGCGACACATAGTCGAGAACCTTCCTGTTTATCTTCGCATTTTTCAGAATGATAATCTGCAAGCGGGCCATATTCGACAGATAGGAGAGCCCCGAAGGATTCTCGCCGAATTTTATTCCTGAAAGATTCATCTTCTTCAGGAAAGCCAGGTCTTTTAAATATGCTATCCCTCTGTCCGAGATGGTTGTGTCCTTTAAATTGATTTCCTGCAATGTGATGGAATTTGTCAATATTTCTAAAAAATGATCGCTAATCTTCGTATGAGATACGTCTAAAACTTCCACTTTCGTGAATAACTTGATCCATTCCAGAGATTTGTCATCCAGAGGCGTAGAGGATATATCCAGATTTTTCAGCGCCGCGAGCTTCGTCAGCTCGAGCAATCCCGCCCCGGTTATTGATGTCTTTCCGAGATTCAGTCGGACGATCTGGTTGTCGCCGATTATCCTGATGATTTCATCCTCGGTCATTCTGCTGTTATACAGATCGAGTCCATTGAGATATGTAAGTCCAATGCTCTTCCCGATTCTCGAAAAAGTAGAATCCCTCAATGATAGGAAAACAAGTTTTTCGTTCAATAACGAGAGGTTTACAATGTCCTCCCCCGTGCCGTTGTAACCCTGCAATGAAAGGAATATCTTTCTTACATTGTTTTCCACTATAAACTTTAAAACGCTCTGAGAAAGGCTGCTTTTATTGGGCCATACAAAAAATTCGGCATCTCTGTTTTCCGTTAACAGTCCGAGATTCCGCTCGTCGAGGATAAAACCCGCGGTTCGCCTGTTGATGATAATTCTTCCTTCCGGATCAACATCCCAGGTTACTGGGTTTCCGCCCCTGTAAATAAATGGAATGAGGGGATCGTGCTCAATGTATAAAATATCGCCCTTCTTCAGACGATAGACCTGTTGCTCGACACCGCTCGGCCCTTTCAACTTTACCTTGAAGTAAACCTCTTCCGCAGCTCTCTCAATTTTTTGAAAATTGAAAAGAAGAAAGAAAAGAATAAAGTTTTTGAGGAAATTGTTCATTATGCGGCAGTATAAAAAATTAATTATACATTTTTTTTAATACGATTCAAGAATCAGATTGAAATTCTTCTTACGGCTGAAATGTGCAAATTCGACTGCCAACGAAGACCGAAAGATTATAACTTATTTAATGTAATTTATATTACATTTATTCCTTTAAATTGTGATATAATTAATTAATCGTATAGAGGGAGGAATAGAGATATGAGAGTAAAAACTTTTTTAACGCTGGGAGTTTATTTCCTTATTTTAAGCCTTTCTGCGCTTGGCGGCCTTGATCTTAAATTTACCGGAAAAATCTCTATGTCGCCCAATCCGGCAGCTCCGGGGAATCCGGTTAACTTTAGAGTCAGTTTTAATAATGCCGGGGCCAGTGTAGATAATTTATTATGTATCGGGGGTGTTGACGACGTTCGGATTTTCGAGAGGTCATTCGCGCATATAGATATCGGTAAAAACAGGACCCTCACGTTTAACTGGGCAGCAATTGGAGGATCTCACACTATCTGGTTTGAACTGGACCCCGACCGTTCGATGAAAGACGGAAATTACAGCAATAACCGCATAGAAATGATTATAAATATTGCTGTAAAAAACGAGACAGAACAAGAAAAACAGCAGAAACTACCAGACCTAATACTTCGTGAAGCCTATGCCACTCCTTCCGTGAAAGAGGGTTCTCTGAATTCTTTCAGTTGTACTGCACAAAATAACGGCGCGAGCTATAAGGGTCAATGGATCATGACGTTCCTTGTGGATGATATTATCGTTGCCGGCAAGGAGTCCTACGATCTTCGTGAGGAACAGGGAGGGGGTTCACAGTATGATTGGCGAGCCCAGGGAATTGGAAAACATCGCCTGACCTGCATCGTGGACCGTGATAATAAAATCACCGAATCCAATGAGAACAACAATACAAAGTCAATTGATTTCGAAGTTGCCGCTAAAGATGAAGACAGGAAATTGCCGGATTTTGAACTGAGACAGGCCTATGCCACTCCTTCCGTGAAAGAGGGTTCTCTGAATTCATTAAGCTGTACGGCGGAAAATAACGGCGCGAGCTATAAGGGTCAATGGATCATGACGTTCCTTGTGGATGATATTATCGTTGCCGGCAAGGAGTCCTACGATCTTCGTGAGGAACAGGGAGGGGGTTCACAGTACGATTGGCGAGCCCAGGGAATTGGAAAACATCGCCTGACCTGCATCGTGGACCGGGATAATAAAATCACCGAATCCAATGAGAACAACAATACCAAGTCAATTGATTTCGAAGTTGCCGCTAAAGATGAAGACAGGAAGTTGCCGGATTTTGAACTGAGACAAGCCTATGCCACTCCTTCCGTGAAAGAGGGTTCTCTGAATTCTTTCAGTTGTACTGCACAAAATAACGGCGCAAGCTATAAGGGTCAATGGATCATGACGTTCCTTGTGGATGATATTATCGTTGCCGGCAAGGAGTCCTACGATCTTCGTGAGGAACAGGGAGGGGGTTCACAGTATGATTGGCGAGCCCAGGGAATTGGAAAACATCGCCTGACCTGCATCGTGGACCGGGATAATAAAATCACCGAATCCGACGAGACTAATAACTCCTCTTCCTTGCAATTCGTTGTAACAGAAGCTGAAGCACCTGTAGTTAAAAAACCCGATCTTGTAATCAACAACTTTGAATTTAAGCCTGGCAATGCAACCACAGCAGACGCGCTATACACTAGTTTCAGATTAAAGAACCAGGGCGATGGAATTGCAACTTTCAGGCAGGGAGACAATTACATCGAATTCACTGATCCAATCAATAGAACCCCGCACAAGGCCGCAATCAACACTGGGAGAGCCTACCAGCCGGGAGAGGAGTTCTCGCCGCATACTTTCCACTATTCGCCTAATCGAGTGGCAGCTGGAGACTATATCATCACCGTGAAGGTTGATCCCGATAACGTGATAGATGAATCGAATGAAGACAATAATACGTTTACCTTCAACTGGTCTCTTGCCCAGGGAGGCACTCCGGACCTCATCATCAGTGAAATACGAGTTCTAACCCCGGAAAGCCCGATATTCAACAACATTTACAGGTATAACATTTATGTCACCATAAGAAACCAGGGCACCGGTCCGGCATACCTGCGCTATAAAGCACTTGAATGCCCTGATATCTACATACCGGATATGGTAGGAACGCAAAAAATAGACCCAAACAGTACATATCAGGTGACCTTGGTTAAAGATAACCCTCCCGCGGGCACTTACAACTGGCGCTTCACCGTTGATCCGGCCAACCAGGTCGCAGAATCAGATGAAACCAACAACTCCCGTTCTTTGCAATTCGTTGTTACTGTGCCGGAGGCGCTTGCCGATAAGAAACCGGACCTTATAATCAAGGATTTCAAATTTATGCCTGATAATGCAACCACCGCGGACGCGCTATACACTAGTTTCAGATTAAAGAATCAGGGCGACGGCATTGCAACTTTCAGGCAGGGTGATAATTACATCGAATTCACTGATCCAATCAATAGAACCCCTCACAAGGCCGCAATCAACACTGGGAGGGCATACCAGCCGGGAGAGGAGTTCTCGCCGCATACTTTCCACTATTCGCCTAATCAAGTGACGGCTGGAGACTATATCATCACCGTGAGAGTGGACCCCGATAACGTGATAGATGAATCGAATGAAGACAATAATACGTTTACCTTCAACTGGTCTCTTGCCCAGGGAGGCACTCCGGACCTCATCATCAGTGAAATACGGGTTGTAACCCCGGAAAGCCCGATATTCAACAACATTTACAGGTATAACATTTACGTCACCATAAGAAACCAGGGCACCGGTCCGGCATACCTGCGCTATAAAGCACTTGAATGCCCTGATATCTACATACCGGATATGGTAGGAACGCAAAAAATAGACCCAAACGGTACATATCAGGTAACCTTGGTTAAAGATAACCCTCCCGCGGGCACTTACAACTGGCGCTTCACCGTTGATCCGGCCAACCAGGTCGCAGAATCAGATGAAACCAACAATATCAAAACAGTTGATTTTATAGTGAATCCTTGAACTGAAACACAGAAACAAGATTAGCAATCTTCATACAAATGACTTATAGGCAGTATTTATAACTCCATTAATTGTCCACGGAAGACTATATGAGCGGGTCCTTCCAGCCATGGGTTTTCGATTTTATCCTGCATATAATCGAACCCTATTATGACTGACCCTCCGGGTGATTTCACTTTCACAGGCGGTTTTGCCAGACCACTTATTACAGTAGAAACAGCAGAGCTGTATGATCCTGTCCCACTGGATAATGTCTCTCCTTCTATTCCCCTCTCGAAAATCCTAATAGAGATGTCGTGCTGATCCGTATTGGAAATAAAAGTGACATTGGTTCCTGACGGACCGAATATCACATGGTTGCGGATCATTGCGCCGGTTTTTTCGACATCGAGCTCGGAAAGCTCTTTTTCGGATTTCATTTGAACGCAGAAATAGGGTATCCCGACGTCAATATGGTTGCCCATAATTATCCGGCTATCAAGCTCGATAGACATTTCCTTCGCTTTGATTTGGGCCGGATTGAAGCTGTTGCGAATCGAATTCCCGCCGGTTACTTCGATGTTGAATACGCCTGCGTCTGTTTCGATCTTCATTTTCTTGCCTGCAAGTTTCTCCTGGTATGACAAAAGCCCCAAAGCCCTCAGCCCGTTGCCGCACAACGCTGCGTGAGAACCGTCGGAATTATGATAAATCATCTTCAAATCGGCCTTGTCGGACTTTTGTGCGATGATGATTCCATCGCCGCCTACCCCTTTATTCCTGTCGCAGAGGATTACTGCGAGCTGTGGAATTTCGTCTCGCCGGATATTACCGCTGATGTCCAAAATCGTAATAAAGTCGTTCCCGCTTCCTTCAATTTTAAAAAACTCCTTCCCGTTCAATATCATCCCAAAGCCCCGCTTTCATCACTATTTTATTGTTCGATATCAGACCGGGGTATGAATTCCACAGTCTCGCCCGGCTTGCTCTCGTTCCCAACCAGAGATTTGTCAACTGCAGCAACATAATAAATGTATTTGGTATTTTTTAAGGTAGGAACATCCGTGTATTCAGTTATCTTGATCGGGATTTCATTGATCTTGATAAAAATATCGTCCTGCCCGCTTTTTCTATATATATTATACCCTGCAATATCCGGTTCCTTATTCGCCTGCCAGAAGATTGTAATTGAATCCAGTTTGGCAAGAGAATAAATCCCTTTGACCGTCTCGGGAGGGAAAATATCTCTGGGGAAAATCTTTACTTGAATCCCATTCTCGCTTTCATAATAATTATCGGCAAATTTTAATGTGGAGACCGCCGAGTAACATACATCTTTCTCCATTGAGAATTTATCATCTTTGATAACCATGTGTGGAAAAGCAGCAAAATCACCATTTTTTATCAACTCGGCGATTGGTTTAATCTCGACTTGTTTTACATCGCTGTTCTTAACATCCAATGGCTTCTTAGCTGGAGTATTTTCGGATGCATCAGCCGACGGTTTCCCCTCTGCAGCATTCTTGGGCAGCATAGAAACCTTCAGGGATATAAGCTTTATTTCGTAATATGACAGGTGTGTTTGATCCACGGGACAGAAAACGATATCAAGCTTTCTGGCATTAGAACTTACTGTGAAATCCGACTCGAAAATATCCCAATCCGGACCTGTTTTCACTTCAAACTCGACAAGTTTCCCTTCCCTGCCGTCATCAAACATTATCTTTGCGCTGTCTGCTGCTTTGTCAGGGCATCTCGCTTCCACTTTTAGATGAAGGACGGCATTTTGCAGGGATTTTAAGGATTTTTCATCTGTAAGAGATTGTCTTAATTCTTGTCCTTTTCTTCCGCTGAAAACCAAACCGACACCGCTGCTTCCTCCGTTATTTTCTTTCAGTAATGGAATTATTCTCAAAATATTTTGAATAGTCCAATTTTCAGGAACAAATGCTAGAGATGTATTCAATACAGCCGTTTGCTGAGGCGCGTCACAGCTCCCCTTGTAGACACTAAAGCCGGTAAAATATCTGTCTGTATTCCCGGAAACATTTACAGAGGAAGGAGGTTTTATCATCAGCATGAGATAGCTTTTCTCCACTTTCCAATCTGATATTTCAGGGGCTTCTTCGATGGGGAGTGTAAGAATTCCCGAAATGCCGCCGAAAGACCCATATTCATTCTCCGGATCGTCGGCATCCAAAGCATAATAAAACGCTTCTGGGTGCATCTTCCGGGGATCGTATTTTTTTGGATCAATATATTTTATTTCCTTTGCCAGGGCAGCAGAACCCGGATTCCTTCCTGCTAATTCCATAATCTTTACCGCGTTCTCTTTAAACTGTTGAACATCAATCTTCGGAAGTTCAGGATATGACTTCCTGAATTTGAACTCATCGGATGAGATAATAACCACATCAGGCGTTTTTTTCGCGGCGGGCAAATCAGCATTCGGCTTGGATACATCATATGCTTTCCGATTATTTCCAGTATTTTTTACCAGGCCCTCCGGTTTATTTTCGTTCGCAGCTGGAAGAACCACTTTATTCATTCTGAATAATTTCAGTCTCCAGTTGTCGCTCCGGGCGGCGAATGGATTCGCGATTTTGACTACTATGGAATCGCCCTTTTGCATCAGCGCAGGTTTATCCGGTTGCTTGATGGCGGGCGTCAAGGGCGGCAGCGGATTCGTTTTGTTCCCGCAGGACTGCAAAACAATTAATACCGCCAATGTGAAAAGCAATGCGCGACAGCACCTGAGATTATAAAATATATTTGCTGAGATCATAATCCTTCACGAGTTCCGTCAATTGTTCGTCCACATATTCCTTGTTCACGATAATATGCTTTCCGGCAATTTCGCTTCCGAGGAACGAAAGCTCTTCGAGAAGTTTCTCCATTATCGTATAAAGCCGTCTCGCTCCGATATCCTCTGTCCTGGCATTGACCTCTTCAGCGAGCACGGCGATCCTTTCAAGGCCGTCATCAGTAAATTCGAGCCGTATTCCTTCGGTCTCGAGGAGGGATTGATACTGTTTCGTTAAGGCGTTTCTCGGCTCCTTCAATATCCGGAAAAAATCAGCTTGTTTGAGCGAATCGAGTTCAACCCTGAGCGGGAACCTCCCTTGCAGTTCGGGTATCAGATCGGAAGGTTTTGTCATATGAAACGCACCAGCGGCAATGAATAAGATATGATCTGTCTTCACCATACCATGTTTCGTGTGAACGGTCGTCCCCTCCACGATCGGCAGGATGTCTCGCTGAACCCCTTCCCGGCTCACATCCGGGCCTGTTGTATGATGCCTGCCGGCGATTTTATCGAACTCGTCAATGAATATAATGCCGGAATTTTCGACTCTCTTGACAGCCTCCTTGCTTACCTGTTCCTGGTCTATGAGCTGGTTTTCCTCCTCAACGACAAGATGTTCGAAAGCTTCCGATACTTTCATCCTTCTATGTTTGGTCTTTCCGAATATGTTCGGAAACATATCTTTTACGTTGAATCCCATCTCCTCGACGCCGGAGCCTGTAATTATTTCCATATGAGGAACGGTTTGATCCTGGATATCCATCTCGATCGTCCTGTCCGCAAGTACGCCCTTCCTTAGCTGCTCGCGAAGTTTTTCGCGGGTTGATTGCGATTGATCCTGAGCGTCTTCATCGCGTAGAGACGGGTGTTTTGAGGGGGGAAGAAGCATATCGAGAACTCTTTCCTCTGCCCTCTTTCTGGCACTGTGTTGGACACGCTCTTTCATTTCATCCTTCACCATACTCACGGAAAGATTTACGAGGTCCCTCACCATGGATTCCACATCTCGTCCTACATAGCCGATCTCAGTGTATTTTGTTGCTTCAACCTTGATAAATGGTGATTTTGCAAGGTTTGCAAGCCTTCTCGCTATTTCGGTCTTCCCGACGCCTGTGGAACCTATCATTATAATATTTTTTGGCGCAACTTCGTTTGCCATCTCCACGGGGAGCTTCAGCCTCCGTATCCTGTTCCGCAGCGCGATCGCTACTGCGCGTTTCGCTTTTTCCTGCCCTATGACATATTTATCAAGCTCCGCGACTATCTGCCGCGGAGTCATCAAATCGAGGTTCCCTTCCACGGATTCCTCAGATGTAAGGAGTTTCTCTTCATTGGCTGCCATTATAGTTCCTCAACTGTTATAAACTTGTTCGTATATATGCAAATATCCGCTGCAATATCCATAGCCTGTGTCGCGATCTCCCTCGCAGAGAGATTCGTGTTTTTCATTAAAGCTCTTGCCGCTGCGAGTGCATAAGGTCCGCCTGACCCCACTGCGATTATCCCGTCATCCGGCTTGAAAAGGTCTCCCGTTCCGGACACGAGATATGTCTCGGTTTTATCACAAACCAGTATCAGCGCTTCGAGACGGCGGAGGACTTTATCCGTGCGCCAGTCTTTGGAAAGTTCGACGACCGCCCTGCCGAGATTTCCCTTGTATGCTTCGAGCTTCCCTTCGAACCTCTCCAGCAGCGCCATAGCATCGGCGGAAGCACCGGCGAACCCGACAAGCACCTTCCCGTCATGAACACGTCTCACCTTTTGCGCGCTGGCTTTCATAACAGTTTCGCCCAGGGTAACCTGACCGTCACCTGCCATGACCACTTTATCATCCTTCCTTACGGCAAGGATTGTTGTTGATATCATTTTTTGCATATTAATAAAGCCTTCCTTATGATTCATAATTTTTAACGAAAAAGGCCCGAAATTAATTCCGATACAACTCAGTCTTCACTCCGATGACGATATCCGCCCAGTTTCTGCTTTCCTTGTTATACAGCAGCCAGAAAAACCCGATAGTTGCTAACGCGATGCCGATTACGGAGAAAACGAAATGAAAAAATGCTCTGCTGAAACTTATCTGTTTTCCACTGATGGTCATAAGTCTGATATGCATGAACATCTTGCCTATTGTCTGGCCGTTGCTTCCTATAAAATAAATATTATAAAAACCGCTGAGGAGAAGATAGAAAACAAGCAGTTTCTGCCAGGAAGCTAATAATAATTGTGAAATGGTGACGTTTATTGCGCCTGCTCCGAATTTGATGATTATTAATGAAATTATCAGCAGAATAATATTATCCCACAGCCCGGCATAAATCCGCTTTGAATTTATCAGGCTCCTCGTTTCTTCGGACAACAACCTGTCGGAAGGGATCTGTGGTTCTTCATCTTCCATTGGGCGGTATATGGATCTCGAATCGTAAGGAGAATCTGGAGATTCGATATCGATGTCAGCGAGTGATTGCTTTCGAGCGGATACCCTGCTGGTCTCGGATGTCCTTCCCCGTATTTTGGGTTTGTATCCATATTCTTCAGATAATGTCTTGCCGGAACCGCCGCTCCGCGCTTTTCTTCGGGCCACCTTCTCGGCTATAAAACGCTTAACATCTTCCGGGTCGCTTGGGACAGGTTGATGGGAAATATCGGATTCAGCCCCGTTCTCATCATCGGGGATATCAGTCCCTGAAGGATATCGGATATCTTCATAATCTTCGCCAGGCCGTTCGGTTTCCAATCTCCCTTCGAATTCTTCGGTGTCATAGTCGTATTCTTCTTTATGATTATCATCAAAAACTTCCGACGATTTTGACCGGTATTTTTTGGATTTTCCGATTACAGCCCGTTCATCATCCTCTTCATCGTAAATTTTATTGCGGGATAATCCATATTTATTTATTTCGTCGCGCTGCCCGGCCTCGCCTCTGTTATCAGGTTCTTTCCGGCTTGTTTCCTTAGTTCTTCCAGCCGCAGCATCCTTTGGAAGCCCTCCGGTTCTGCCGACTCTCTCTTTTTTTATCTCATTGACTCTTCGGTTAAGCTCTTCACGCCAGTCAAGGTCTAGAGGTCTTTGCTCGATTTTTGCACTATCCTGCGCGGATGCTCTTTCCCTTCGGCGGTTCATCTTTATATTATCAATTGAAAGAGGATCCGATTGTGCGGGTTTTTCCTTAATTGGCATCTCTATATCGAGACCAAGAAGGCCCGAAAAGTCTTCACCGCATGATTGACATTTTTCCACATCGGGTTTGTTGACCAATCCGCATCGTGGGCACTTTACTCTCATATCAAACCAATCCATTCATCTTAATAAATAATATCACCTATCATTCATTCTGGCAAACAAGTCGGAAAATGTCCGTAAAAAAGTATGGCACACTCTCGATTCGTAATAATATTACACATATGATTATTACATTTTATCGAACTGATGTTTCTTTTGACTTTAAAATTATTTGCGTTTAAATAATCAGAATTTTTATTATTTAGGTTGGTACAATGGAAAAGATGAAAGTTGGAGTCGTCGGCGCATCGGGGCTGGTCGGACAAGCCTTTGTTCACTTGCTTTCCAGGCATCCATGGTTTGAAACCGCTTATATCTCGGCAACGGATACAAAAGCCGGCAATGATTACAATGACGTTGTCAGGTGGCAGCTCCCCTTTGAAATGGCTGCAAGCATCGCAAATCTTCGTTTCAGCAAAATGGATATCAAGGAAATCAAAAAGTCTGGAGCAAGAATCATTTTCAGCGCCCTTCCTGGTGATACGGCAAAGGGAATGGAACAGGAACTCAGAAATCAGGGATTTTTCGTATTTTCCAATTCGAGTGCGATGCGCTATGAAGATGACGTTCCGATACTGATACCCGAGGTCAATCTCGACTCAATCAGGCTCATCGAAAAACAGGGCTTCCCGTCGAAAGGGTTTATAATCACCAATCCTAATTGCTGCGTGTCGGGGTTGGCGGTTGTTATCTGTCCCCTGGTAAGCATGGGAATTGAAGATCTTTATGTCTCAACATATCAATCGGTTTCCGGGGCTGGGTATCCCGGTGTTTCCTCGCTGGATATAACAGGCAACGCGATACCTTTTATAAAAGACGAAGAGATGAAAATGGATATCGAGATAAAAAAGATCATCGGCATTAACCCTGTCATTTTTCCGTTTTGCGTCCGAATTCCCACGCTATTCGGCCATCTCGAAACTGTGTGGTTGAAGATAAAAAAGAAAGTTGAACCGGAAGAAATCATCGCCCTTTGGAAAAATTTCAAGATGGATAAGATATCATTGCCATCCTCTCCTTCAGCACCCATCATTTACGATCCAGCTGCCGATTTCCCTCAACCGAAAATTGCCTTTCACGGCACGCCTCCGGGAATGCCCGTCTTTGTCGGCAGGTTGAGACAGATCAGAGACAAGATCGGTTTCGTTCTTGTCGTCAACAATATTATAAGGGGCGCCGCCGGAGGCTCGATTCAAAACGCCGAAGCCTTTATCAAAATTTACAGTGATAAGCTATGAAAAGAATTGTAGTCAAATTCGGAGGCTCGAACCTGAAATCCAGAACGGACATCAGTAAACTGCTGAAAGTTATCAAATCTTATGATGTCCCGATAGTTATCGTCATCTCCGCACTCTTCGGCATAACCGACCTTCTCTCGAAATCTTTCGAAAAGATAAAAAAAGATGAGAAAGCAATTAATTCCCTTTTAAAAACCCTCCTTGATAAACATCGCAAGATAGTCATTTTTGCGATAGACGATAAAAACTCTCAGGATAAAGTCATGGACAGCATAGCGGAACGGTTGAATATTCTCGGTAAATATCTCCTCGGGACACATTACCTCGGGGAGGTTCCGGATTTCGTATCCGACCTTGTGCTGAGCTACGGCGAAAGGCTTTCGTCTTACCTTTTGAATGCAATTCTTCAGAGTAACGGCTTCGACTCCGAAGAACTGCTTCCAGAAGATATCGGACTTTTCACCGACGGTGTTTTTAGGAACGCCACCGTTGATTTCGAAAGATCGGCTTCTGGAATCAAAGCAGCCATCAAAGGTTCCAAAATCTATGTCATACCGGGCTTTTACGGAATTTCGAAGGAATCCAAGATTACACTGCTTGGCAGGGGTGGCAGCGACTATTCCGCCGCGGCAATCGCCCGTTGTATAAATGCCGTCTCCGTAGATCTTTGGAAGAATGTGCCTGGCTTTATGAGCGCTGATCCCAAGATCATCGCTGACCCGGTTCAGCTAAAGAATCTGACATATAAAGAAGCCGCGGAGCTTTCATACTTCGGCGCCAGGATTCTGCATCCGAGAACATTCGAACCGCTGATGGAAAAGAATATTCCTATTCGGATCTACGATATCAACGATATCCCCGAAGATCTTACCCCACTTACGATCATCCAGAAAAAAAGATATATAAGAGAAGGCATTGTTAAAAGCGTAACACATAGCGAAGATGTGGGGATTATCAAGCTGCGCGGTCCCGGCGTAGGCATTAAACCCGGCATCATCGCCGAAGCTGCATCGGCTCTCAATAATGCCGGTATTAACATCAAATCCATCATAACTTCCCAAACTACGATCAATTTCCTTTTCAGCCGAGAGGACCTGGAAAAAAGCTACGATATTCTTATAAAGAAGAAGATCTCCTTCGTGGACAATACGGCAGTTTACAAGGGCATCGCCCTCGTCGCTGTAGTCGGAGAAGGAATGCTGGAGATGCCAGGAATCGCCGCAAGGGTGTTCAAAGCCGTTTCGGACTGTAATATCAACATCCAGATAATCTCGGCAGGAGCGTCCAGCGTTGCGACCTATTTTATAATTGAAAAAAAGTCTTGTATGAAGGCGATCAAGGCTATTCATAAGGAGTTCTTCAGTGAAGACAATCGAAGAAATCAATGAACGCATCAGACAGGGAAAAGCGGTCGTGCTCACCGCATCAGAAGTTAAGAAGCTCGCCGAAAAAAAGAGCCCTGCCGAAATCGCCCGCAAGGTTGACGTGGTAACGACTGCGACATTCAGCCCGATGTGTTCGAGCGGTGTTTTCCTGAATATGGGGCATACCCGTCCGCCTATGAAGATGCAAAAGGTCTTTCTCGACGGGGTTCCGGCATATGGCGGGATCGCAGCGGTTGACATCTATCTCGGCGCAACGGAACAAAATCCGGAAAATCCGAGGTTCGGCGGGGCGCATGTGATCCATAAGCTCGTCAAAGGATTGCCGGTAAGAATCTGCGCGGAGGGCTCACCAACCGATTGTTATCCTCGCAGTAACCTTGACGGAAAATTCCGCCTGGATCAGATCAACCAGGCATTCTTTTTCAACCCCCGTAATTGCTATCAGAATTATAACGCCGCTGCAAATTCGTCCGAAAAAACACTCCATACTTATATGGGAAAGCTTAATCCCCGTCTCGGCAACATCAACTATTCCGGTGCGGGCGAGATTTCGCCTTTATTGAACGACCCCGGATTAAAGACAATCGGAATTGGAACCGCATTCTTTTTTTGCGGCACTACAGGCTATGTTTCATGGGAAGGAACGCAATTCAATGCGATGCAGGAGAAGGACCCGGAGACAGGCCTGCCGATAGGCCCTGGGGCAACATTGGCGCTTATCGGAAACTTGAAAGGAATGAAACCGGAGTTCATCCGTCCCGTCGTTATCCCGGGTTATGGGATAACAATTTCCCTCGGAATGGGATTTGCAATCCCGGTGATGGATGAAGACATAGCGAAATCGGTTATGATTCGAAATAAGCAGATCAAGACAAGATTGATGGATTATGCCACGGGAAAGTGCATAGGTTTTGTAAACTATGAAGAATTGATAAGCGGTAAAGTTGAGCTTTCCGGCAGGAAGGTTCCATCAAGGACGATGACTGATATCCACGCATCCACCGATATTACAGAGATTCTTCAAGATTGGGTACGGAAAGGAAAATTTTTTCTTTCAACGCCAGTTAAAAGCTTACCCATCGAAGGCTGCGTTAAAAATTTTCCGGAAAATTGAAGTGCATTACAGAAATCTTATACACGGCAGGTTTTCGCGGATCAATATCGAATACAGACATTCCAACCTCTCGGTCGGATTCAGAGAAGACCACATTGAAAAGGAAAAAATTACATCGCTAATCAACGATAAGATCATATCACTGTACACTGCCCTTGAAGATTATATCGCAGCAAATCCAGAATTTAAAAAAACCCACATTCCGTGGAAAATCGCTTCCGGTGTCGAATTTATAGATAAAATGATCGAATGCAGCCGTGAAGCAGGTGTCGGCCCTATGGCTGCCGTTGCCGGGGCTTTTGCAGATGAATTAGCCACTGAAGCCGGCAAGCTATCCCCTGAGATATGGATAGAAAACGGCGGAGACATCGCTTTGAAATCTAAAGAAGAGAGCCGGATCTGCATTTATGAGGGTTGGGGTTGCTTCGAGCATGAGATATCTCTCAAGATAGAGCCCGGTTATTACGGCATCGCGTCATCGTCAGGGAGATTCGGCCATTCTTTCAGCAAGGGCAAGGCCGATATAGTGACCGTGGTCGCGGATAATGCGACAAAGGCTGACGCCTATGCAACCGCTATATGCAATCAGACCACGCCCGGCTGCGATCCGGAAAGTATCCTCGAAAAATACAATCATTTAAAATCCACTACTGTTATTTGGAAAGAAAAATTATGTCATAAAGGTGAAATCGAATTGGATTTTAATTGATTATTGATCAAAACGAGTTAATTTTCGTAAAAAATCCACATATTTTACTTGTTTCATATTAATAATGTTTTCAATGACTTGACGCTGAATCTGAAAAATGCCATAATAAAATATGGGCGGATATTTTAGATGACTAAGAGATTCTTTTTCCTGTTAATTCTTTCTTTCTTCTCTTTCAGCATATCCCTTCTTCTGGGTTTGATTCAAAATGCGGAAACTGTCAAAAACCTTTTATCACTCAATCCAGAAAATAGTCAACAGGATCAATCCGGCGAAAATTCAATAAATACCGGATTAAAAAATTCAGGAAAGGATCCCTATTCGGATTCAAGTAAGGACCTTGCTGAAATCAAGCGGAAATCTGAAACATACTATCTTTACGGTTCCGCCGTAATAAACATCCAAAAAGGCGACCTTGATAAAGCCCAGGAAACAATCGAGCAATTGTTAAAAAATAATCCTGAGAATTCCCAGTTCCATATTGTCGCCGCGCAGCTCTATTACGAAAAAAAAGACACTCAGCGGGCTAAAAAGGAAGTCGAATCCGTTCTGAAGCAAAATGAAAACGATTACGAGGCATGGCGTCTGCTCGGCCTGATATACCTGGATTTATTCCGCAAAGATGAAAAGCAGGAAAACCTCGATAAAGTATTGAGCTCTTTCCGAAATGTTTTTAAATATCACCCTGAAGATATTGATGAACTTACACTAAGAATCACTTCCCTCCTTCTGCTGGAAGAGGGAAAGAATGATGATGCGATTGTTTATCTGCAAAGACTGCTTCAACATTATCCATCCCATCCGGTTGCCGTGCAAAATCTTGAAAAACTATATTATGAGAAGAAAGACCTCCGGCCGCTTCTCGATCTATATAAACAACTCGCGGAGGAAACCCCGGAAGACTTGACAACTCAATTCAAGCTCGCAGACGTTGCGTTTAAGCTGAGGAATTATGACGATGCGGAAAAAGCCCTGACATACCTTGACGAAGAGATATCCAAAACAGAAGACGCGAAAATTAATAAAGATAATTGGGCTGTAATGCTCAAACAGCTTGGATACATACTTGCGCGGGAAAATCGTCTGGATGAAGCTCTCGATAAATTGCTGAAATCAAGAAAGATAAAGGAAGATTCCTTTACTTCCTATTACATAATTCTGGTTCTTATGCAGAGAAAGGACTATGACACAGCGAGAAAAGAACTGAACATCGCATTGAAAGAATATGCAAGCAGCAAAGAAATCAACGATATGAAAATTCTGAACTGCCAGTTGCTTCTGAAAGAAAAAAAGAATGATGAAGCAATGAAAGAAATTGACAAGTTGATAAATACCGATAAGACGAATCTTGATTATAAAACCGCAAAAGCAAGGCTTTTGATGAGCATCAATGAATTTCAAGAAGCGAAGGGCTATCTTCAGGAACTTTATAGGCAGTATCCCTCCGACACGGATATAATATTCCAGCTCGGCTGTGTGCTCGAACGTCTGAAAGAGTTTGCAGAAGCTGAGAAATTCCTGAAATTATGCATAAAGCTGGAACCGCAGAATTCCGCCGCTATGAATTATTTGGGATATATGTGGGCAGACCAGGGTATCAACCTTCAGGATGCGGAAAACCTTATCAAAAAAGCTCTCGATCTTGACCCTACAAGTTCCGCATATCTCGATTCGCTCGGCTGGGTTTATTTCAAGATGGGCAATTACCCGAAAGCCCGTTTTTTTCTGGAAAAAGCCATAAAGGCCGGAGTCGAAGGCGGAGAAATATACGATCATCTCGGTGATTTATATTATAAAATCAATTTCATCGAAGAAGCTATCGAATCCTGGAAAAAATTTCTCAAAGAAGACGATCCGAATCTGGATTATGAAAAAATACTGGACAAGATCAAATCCGCCGAAGACAAGTTTAAGAAATAATATTTTCCCCCTTCTGTTTATTATATTTCTGATTTTAACACAAGCTTGTGTCTTCAGGCAGGCAGATATCTCGTATTTATCGTCTGAACAGGATAAAAGCAGAATATTCGATCAAGTCCGCCGGAAATGGGATGGCATTCAAACATTAAGAGGCTATTTTAGAATTACGGCGAACATCAAAGGCAAACAGGGTTCGATTAAAGCCCTCCTGGTTCTCACGCTTCCCGATAACCTGCGTATGGAATTGATATCGCCTGGCGGAACTACGATGGCAATAATGACCCTTTCGCAGGGCTTAATCAAATTGTATTATCCTTCCGATAACATCCTGTTTATCGGATCGGCAAAGACTGAAAACATCATCAAGGTGTTGGGGATAAATCTCACCCCGGAAGAAATCCTACCCGCCCTGATGGGCAAAGGATTCGACCTCTCAAAGAATCCGCAAAGATTGTATACTGAAAATGATTGGCTTATTGCGGAATATTCTTCGCAAAACGGTTCAACGCGCTTTACCGTTATCATTGATCCCCAATCTATTGCAATCAACGGCGTAAAATCATTTCAATCCGTCGACGGGAGTTTGTTCGCCGAGATCAAGTATAAGGATGTCGTTTATAAAGAGGATTTCGCATATCCGCGGCTTGCCGACCTTGATTTTCCGCAGGAAGATACCTCTTATCGAATCAAGATTACAAATGCCGAGTTTCTCGTAAGCAAACTCGAGGACAAGGTTTTCATTATCACTCCGAGAGAGAATGCGAAAATCTATAGGATTGAAGACATCAATGTTCGGGGAACACTGCTTTTTGGAGAGAAATAGACCCCCGATAAAATCTTCTTCAATTATTTGTTGCGTTTGCTCCAGTAGGAATTATAATTAGTCAGTTTCCCAAGAGGTTAAAAATGGCTAAAGAAATTGTGTTGGATGGAGATTTAAAATCCATACTCAAGGCTCTTTCGAAGATGAAAGACCCTGCGGGCAACAGCGAAATTGAAAAAGCCAGCGGAATCGAGAAATCCAAATTAGCATCTAAGATGAAAAAATTGAAGGACTCCGGCCTGGTGGACAGTCCCGAGAGGTGCAAGTATTGCATCACCGCCGCTGGAAAGCAAAAACTGTAACAACATCGTAGCAAAGATTAAAGAAATGCCTGATAAGTTATGTTATTGGGCATTTTTTTTATGATGAAAATCAGTAGAAAAACCTGATTTCACCACAAATCAGCAATTTCTTGAGGTGAAAGGTCGCCCACAAACTTAATAAGGAATCATTCGAAAAACTTTATCGGGCATACAATCGGCGAGAGCTGGTAACAAATGATCCGCTCAGGTTTCTATACACATTCGATGATATCAAGGACAGGGAGGTTGTCGGTCTGATTTCGTCATCACTTGCATACGGCAGGGTCGCTCAGATACAAGCAAGCGTGAATTCAATCCTGTTAAAAATGCCATCTCCCCGTAAATTCATAGTAAATACATCATCCGAAGATATTCTAAAAATATTTGATGGATTCAAACACCGGTTTACGACACTGCAGGAACTGGTTCTTTTTTTCGAGGGAATAAAAAATGTCCTCATGGAGTTCGGCTCACTTGAGCAGTGTTTTTTAGAAGGTTATCATGAGACGGATAAAGATATCTTTCACGCATTATTCAATTTCAGCCATCAACTTTTAAAAACATCACCCTGCCGAAACAGTCTCATTCCGGACCCTGAAAAAAAGAGCGCATTCAAACGATTGAACCTTTTTTTAAGATGGATGATCCGAAACGATGAGGTTGATCCGGGAGGCTGGAAAGGCGTACCGCCCGCAAAGCTCATTTACCCTGTTGATACGCATATCCATAGATTGAGTCTGGCACTTGGATTAACCAAAAAAAATCAAAATGACCATAGAACTGCGGCCGAGATAACAGACGGCTTCCGCGAAATCAGCCCTGACGACCCGGTTAAGTATGACTTTTCTCTAACCTCGTTTAGCATCAGCACTCCGGGCATCGGCAATTTTATAGATCAACACAAGCTGCTTGCATGATTTCTCCCCAACACAGTGTAAAAAAGATATTTTTTATAAATCCCGTCCCAGCCTTAGTATCAGCGATTTATTTCACTGGATATATGAGACGAATAGATTTATAATAGAGCATCTCCGGGCGACTAAAAATAATATGTAAATAAAGATCGGAAAGGGATTATTTTTATTACGCGCGGCGTATAATTTGTAGGTAATGCAACACAGGGTTTGTGAACTTATATCATCATTGTACCGGTAATTAACAAATGAATGGAGGTTGATTCGATGGGAATAACCAGGGAAGAAGTCATAAATACGGCTATAAAGCTTGAAAATGACGGAATCAAATTTTATAAAGATATCGCGTTGAAAACGGGTAATGAACTAACGCGAAAAATGTTCGAATCTTTAGCTGACGACGAAATGAAACACATAGAATGGATCAGCAATCAGGCGCCTGACATAAAGACATCCGGTGAATTCAACGAGAAGCTGTACGGCAGATTAAAAAAAATATTTGCAGAGCCGGCGGACGAAATTAAGGAAGCTGCTCACGGAACCGATGACGACATCAAAGCAATCGATGTCGCTATTGGAATGGAATTACTTTCTCAGCGTGAATATTTGCGATTCTCGGATGAGACCGATGATCCGGATATCGAAAAACTTTTTGCCATTCTTGCCGATATCGAGAGGTTTCATGCCGAAATTCTACAGAATTCCAAGGAATATCTCAACAGCCCGCATGATTGGTTCATGCAAGAAGAGGGGTGGATGTTCGACGGAGGTTAACAAATCCTTTTTATCACATCTATTTTTTAATATCACAGTTCAGTACAATGGACTTTTAATAACCAAGACAAAAAATAAGGAGAGTCAAAATGGAAATCAATAAAAAGATTACCGATGCTTTCAACGGCCAGCTGAAAGAGGAGTATTACGCTTCGTATCTTTATCTTTCAATGGCGGCATATTTCGAAGATCAGAATCTTCCGGGTTTTGCCGGCTGGATGAAAGTACAATCCACGGAAGAACTGAAGCATGCTTTGAAGTTTTACAAGCATATCGTTGAAAGAAACGGCAGGGTCATACTTGCTCAGATCGATAAACCAAAATCGGAATGGTCATCCCCAGCCGAAGCCTTCGAAGATGCGTATAAGCATGAGCAAAAGGTAACTTCATTGATCAACGATCTGGTTAAATTAGCACGTGATGAAAAAGATTATGCCGCTGAGGTTTATCTGCACTGGTTCGTCGCCGAGCAGGTAGAGGAAGAAGAACAAACAAGGAACATTCTCGACACTCTGAAGTCCGTTGGAGATTCTAAACAAGCATTGATTATGCTTGACAGAGAGCTTGGCAAGAGAGAAAAATAATACTGCATCTGCTTGGAAGAACCGGGGTAACCCGGTTCTTTCTTTATTACAATAAGAGGATGATATGCAAAATTACGAATGTGAACCATGCGGTTATATCTATGACCCTAAAATCGGCGATCCCGATACTGGCATCGCCCCAGGCACCCTTTTCGAATCCCTTCCGGATGACTGGGTATGTCCGGTCTGCGGCGTGGGAAAGGATATGTTCTCCCCGGTACTCTGACTTACAAAGGTAAATTTCTGAATTACATTTAATATCGACTGAGTTTACAGAAAAAAAATCATCCGCTGATACTCTCGAAGAACAAACTCGTAATTTCAAGCGGCTTCCGAGACTTATTTTTTTTGGGATGATTTGATGTCAAGCATCTGCAATATCTGGAAAGGTTCGATTCCCTGAAACGAAATCGCTACTTTATCTGTTGTACCCTCCTCGGAAGGAGAGAATTCATATAGAGTATATTTCCATTCGGTAAAAATCTTCAAAGCGAGATAAGCCTGCACTTCAAGGAGCTTCATTATAGCATCCTGTTTGACCAGATCTTTGTTGATAAGAATTTCTCCGAGATACTTTCTTTCCTTGGAAGCAGCCTGCTCCTCAAGCACGGGGAGCAGAGTCTCGCTTTTTAATAAATTATGTCTTATTAGAAGTTCTCCGAGCTGCGGAGCCTTAGGACAAAGTATATCAACGAGATAACCGGTATTGAAGGCGATATGCCCTGTTCCGTCAGGAGAGGTGAGCCGCAAAATTCCGCTCTTCTTCAGATATGTGCACATCCAGATTACTTCCTCGATTGAAAATCCGATAACTTTTCCTGAAGAAACTTCGCTCATAATTAATTAACTTCGTCTCAATCATTTTATCAATCTTGAGTGACTAATTAAAGCAATTTTTGAAATTTTTTGAATTTCTTATTCAGTAAATAATACAGATTGCGCCAATAGATTGTCGCTATTGACTATAAAAAATCCGTTCCTTATAAAAACACTGTGGATTGTGATCGTAACTTCGATTAAGATTATGGGAATGGATAATGCCGATTTATCTCTATTATTTTTTTGATGCTTTTGCATTAAGCATTTGCATTATTTGAAAAGGCTCGATTCCCTGGAATGAGATGGAAACCCTATCACTTCCTGTGAGATTTGCAGGAGTAAATTCATACAAAACATTTTTCCATTCAGTTAATATTTTCAACGAAAGGTATGCCTGCACTTCGAGGAGCATTCGGACAGTATCCGTATGGACCAGACCTTTCTCGATTAGTAGCTCTCCGACATATTTCCTTTCCTTGCTATTGGCTTGTTCCTCGAGAACCGGTAGTAGTATCTGGGATGTAATGAAATTATGCCTTATCAGGAGCTCCCCAAGTTTCGGTGTCTTCGGACAGACGATATCCACAAGATATCCTGTGCTGAACCCTATATGACCTGTTCCCTCTGGTGAAGTGAGCCGTAAAATCCCGTTCTTTTTAAGAGAGGTACACATCCAGATCACTTCTTCGAGAGAGAATCCGAGCACCTTTCCCAATAGAATTTCATTCATAACCTATATTTGCCTTCTTCGGTTATTATATCAATCCCAGATATAGAATTAAAGTAATCTTTTATTGCTTGTATAATATAAGAAAATAAAATCGCGAATCTATCTTTTTTCCCATTTTTTTTGCCAATAAGGGCGAGAGAACCCTCAATCATATTTTGCATCTAAATATTTCTTGACAATCAAAGGCTGTATTGTTTATTATATAGAGGCATACAAAGGAATTTTTGGTAGAGGCAAACTTCAAACCTACAGGAGTAATGATATGAAACTTACGCGTTTATTTTTGATGTCTGCCGCCCTCCTTCTGGTAATACTCCCAATTGCTTGGGCGGAACAATCAAACAAGGACCTTGATCCCACCTTAACTGGTGAAACAGGTCTCTTCACAATTTTCCTGGGTGATACATTGCCCCAGGGTATGTTCAGCGGCGGCCTTGTCTACAATAATTATGATAGGGAAACAACGGATTTCGACACAAACGTCTGGAACCTTGTTTTTGCCTACGGTATCATAGACAACCTCGAAGTGGCCGCTTCTTTCGCTCCAATCACCCAGGTTGTTTTTCGCAGCTGGGAACTTGGAGAAACGCTTAATTCTCATCCTCAGTCAATCAAAACCATCGAAAACGGTATGGGCGATCTGCGCTTGGGATTAAAATATCGTCTCGTTAACGATACCGGCTCCGCTCCGGCGGTTGCCATCCGAGCTTTCGCAAAATTGCCCACCGCTGACTGGGAAAAGGGTTTTGGAAGCGGAGCGACCGATTTCGGCGCAAACCTCATAATCAGCAAATCATTCACCGAAACATTCGAAGCTGCTGCCAATGTCGGCTACACAGTAATCGGAACACCTGACGGCATCACGACCGGCATACTGAGCGACGAGCTCAGCTATGGTCTCGGCATCGGCTGGACCTTGCAGCCGAAACTCAAATTGAAGTTCCTCGGTGAAGTTAAGGGTATCGCATATCTGAACGATGACGATTTCCCGCAGGCAGCTCCGCTGGATGTATTCGTCGGCTTCCAGAAACGTTTCGAAATCGCCCCTAAGTATGACCTTCGTCTTGGTTTCGGATACCAGGTTAACGTCGCCTTCGACACCGACATCGCCAATAATCCTCACGGTGCCGGCTTGATGCTAACAGTTGGTCCGAGCATGAATACCGCACCCGAAATTATCAACATGGACAGCGGGACCGCTGCATGCGTCAATGTTCCTCATGGTTTATCAGCTACTGCAAAAGATGAAAATGACGATAGTGTCATGTATGTCTGGAGTGTAAACGGGCAGGATCTTGCCGAAACTGGAGGCAACATCTCCTGGACACCAAATGCGCCGGGTGATTACAGAATAGTCGTTACTGCTAATGACGGACGTAAAGGTGTCGACACAAAGGAAATGATCATAAAGGCATACGCTCCTCCGACAGTAAACCTGTCGGTTAACTCAGACGTTGTTTACGCAACGAAGAAATATACCGTAAGCGCCTCGATCACTAATCCCGGCGATTATCCGCTGACTTACTTCTGGAAGGTTGATATCGGCACAATCGCTCCGATGACCAACCAGGCCGAAGCGACATGGGATCTGACAACTGCCACAGAAGGCGATGCGACCATCACATTGAATGTAAAGAGCGAAATCGGCTGCGACGTAATCACTGAGCTCAAACTCAAAGTGGAAAAAGATCCATGCCTCACAATCACCGATGCGGATTTAACTGGTGAAGTTCGCTTCCCGCTAAACAAGTACATCCTACGCGAACCGACGGAAGAAGCTTACAAAGTCTTCGATCGCGTTATTGAGAAGATGAAGCTTTGCGAATCCCTCGTAATCCGTTTCGAGGGACATTGCTGCATCCTCGGCACCAAAGACTACAACATCTGCCTCGGCTGGTGGCGTGCCGAAACCGTGGTTAAATATTTCGTTGAACACGGAATCGATCGCGCAAGAATCAATACGATCAGCTTTGGCAAAGATAAACCGAAATACAGCAACAACGCCGAAAAAACAAGACAGTTGAACCGCCGTGTCGAGATCATGAAAGACAAGGGCGAAACCGTTCCAGTCGGCGCTTCCAAAGACAAGATCATCGAGAAGTGCAAAAAGAAATACAGCCGCTTGCTTAAATAACTGATATTCGTATAACAGACAGGGGATCGGATTCGATCCCCTGTTTTTTTCTTTGATATTGACGCTTCTATCTGTATATTATTTAACATGCTAAAGATTCAATGGCGGATAGAATTTCTGATCTATAAATTGCTGACCTTGCCCTTCATCTATTCCCCCGCTGTTTTGCGCAAATTCGCGGGTAAATCCCTGGCTATCTTGTTTTACTATCTCTCTTCCCGACACAGAAAAGTGACATTGAAAAACCTTGAGATCGCTTTTCCTGAAAATGAAATTGAATGGCGTTTGAAGACAGCGAAGAATTGCTACCGTTTCTTCGGCAAAATGATTGCCGATATAATCGCTTTTAACCGTTTGAAACCTAAAGGGTTGAGAAAACTCATTTATAAAATAGAGGGAGAGCAATACTTTAAAGAGGCATACGATAATGGAAAAGGGATATTGGTTATGGCATCGCATTTCGGGAATTGGGAATTTCTATCGCTGGGTGCCTCCGCCATCGGGTATAAGGTGGCCGTTATCGCCCGCTATTCAGACAACCCTCTCCTCGAAAAGGAACTACATAAATGCCGGACTACTTCAGGCGGTGTTGTAATATATAAGAAAAATGCGATAAAAAACATGATCCATTATATCAAATGCGGATATCTGATAGGTTTTCTCGCAGATCAGAACCAGATCGCACAGGAAGGCATTTTTGTTGATTTCTTCGGGAAAAAGGCCTCTGCCACCCCCACCCTTGCCATGCTGGCGTTGAAATATAATATCCCGATCATCCCGTCATATTGCATTCCGGAAGGCAAAAAAAAATATAAGCTGATCTTTGACGCACCGATAGAAATAAAAAAGACTGGAAATCATAAAAAAGATATTCAAGACCTTACGCAAAAATGCTCTCTATATCTTGAAAACCTTATCAAAAAATATCCCGAATACTGGTTATGGATGCATAAAAGATGGAATACCAGACCCGAGGGAGAAAAGCCGATTTACCGATCCTATGACTGATAAAATTAAAAAAATCTGCGTCAGGATGCCGAATTGGATCGGCGATGCCTTGATGGCGTTGCCGTCTTTGAAAGCCATCAGGGAACATTTTCAATCCGCGAAACTTGTGGTTGCCACGAATTCTCATTGCGCGGATATTTATAGATATACGGATTTTCATATAGAGCAGCTTATTATTCTCGAAAAGCGGAATGTTCTCCGCAATTCACGTAAACTCCACAGTTTCGGATTTGATATTATCATATATTTTACAAACAGTTTTTCCTCCGCGTTGGAAGGTTTCCTTGCGCGCATCAGACAACGGATCGGTTATTCAACAGATTCAAGAGGATTTCTGCTGACCGAAAAAATTGTAGTGCCCGATGGAAAAACCGTCGATCATCATCGCCTCTATTATTTCAACCTTGTCAACAAGGCTTTCGGAGTAAAAAATGTTCCGGGAATGCCAATTTTAAAAAAGAGCGCCGCACCACCCAAGATATTAAAAAATAAAGGCTGGATTCCCAAAAAGCCGGCCTTAGGCATCAATCCCGGGGCAGCATACGGTTCCGCAAAAAGATGGCTTCCCGAGCGGTTCACAGAGACAGCGAAGCATTTTATAAAAAATAATTATATGGTCGTGATTTTTGCCGGAAAAGGCGGAGAAGCGGAGACTGCTAATATTATAACGGATGAATTGCCGACGGCAATCAATATGGCTGGAAAAACGTCGCTTTCCGAACTCATCGAGTTAATTGCTTCCTGCGATCTTTTCCTGACTAATGATTCCGGGCCGATGCATATTGCGTCCGCTCTCGGCGTGCCGATAGTAGCGATCTTCGGCCCCACTGATCCATCCTCTACGTCGCCATCCGGCGGGCTGTATAGGATAGTCACGACGAATGAACCCTGCTCTCCTTGCTTGAAAAGAGAATGCCCGCTGAAACATCATAACTGTATGAGACATATTTCAACGAATATGGTAATCGAAGCTTTCGAAGAACTCGAAAGGATTGGTAAAGATGACAAATCGAGTTGAGTTCACCGCAGGCGTCAGCCTCGAATCGGCTCATTCGGTGTTGGAGAAAAAAAACTGTTGCGAAAAACAGCATGGTCACAGCTGGGCTGTCACCGCCCGCTGGGCAGCTGATAGTCCCACCGATCAGGGGTTTTTTGAGCATCACCTTTCAAATCTCGAAAATACCGTCAGTGATCTTGACCACAGAAATCTCAACGATATCGGGAGATCGGAAAAGAATATAGCGACAGCAGAAGCTATCGCCAAGATGATTTTCAAGCGGCTTTCGGCGATCAATGCCGGCTCCTGCCTGGTATCAGTCCGGGTGGAGGAAGAGCCGGATTGTAGTATTTCGTATTTCGGGGCTATCGAAAAGAAATAACCTGATATATCCAATATAAGGAGAGAGATAAATGATAATAAGAACGATCTTCCTCATTTCATTATTATACATTACGGCCAGCATGCTCGTTTTTCCAACAGACGAACCACTTACCCGCGCCGAAGCGAGCGGATTTAAAGAGACATCCAATGACGCGGATATCACGGCGTTTATAAATACCCTGCAGGAACGTTCGAAAAATATTCTTGTGCAAAATCTTTTAGACACCAATGAAGGACATAAGCTTCTTCTGGTAATAATCGGAGATCCTCTTCCTTCCGGTCCAGCAAACGCTAAATATGATCCCAGGCCTGTAGTTTATATACAGGCAAATATTCATGCCGGAGAGGTGGCGGGAAGCAACGCGGTTCAGATGTTGATGAGGGAGATGCTTTTAGGCAAGCTCAAAGACCTGCCGAAACAAATAATTTTTCTGATCGTGCCAAACTTTAACGCTGACGGAAATGATCGCATATCCATCTCAAACAGGACGCATATAAAGACGCCTGAGGGCGGCGTCGGAACGAGATATAGCAGCCAAAATCTCGATCTCAACAGGGATTATGTCAAGGTTGATACGCCTGAAGTCAGAGCGACCATCGAGAATATCTTTAATAAATGGGATCCGCTGATCACCTTCGATATGCACACGACGAATGGATCTTTTCACAAGCATAATATGACTTATCTCGCTGCCAAGGCGCCTATAATAGCCAAACCGATAATAGATTATTTGTGGGGAAAAATGCTTCCGGAAATTGCCGCGGACACTCTTAAAAAAGATGGCTTGCTCACCCTGCCCTACGGAGATTATGTCGACGACCTGAAACCTGATTTGGGATGGGCTTCCTTCCCGGATTCCGCGCGTTTGTGCGCCTCATACGTGCCTTTCAGGGGACGATTTTCCATACTTTGTGAAGCCTATGCATACGCTGACTTTAAAACCAGAGTAATGGCATCATACGATTTCCTGCTTCGCGCAATCGAATATATTGCGCGAAACAGCGAGACAATGCAAAACATTGCCCGTCAAACGGACGCGGAGACCTCCGCAATGGCTTTGGAGCAATATGATAAACGACCCAAAATGCCCCTCAAATATAAAGAGGAAGCGGAAGGAACTGTAACGATTCAGGGATTTGAGGTCGAAAAACGAAAAGAAGAAAATGTTTATCCGAGATTTATCCCTGTCAGAGAGAAAACCTTTACCGTGCCTTTAATTAATAAATTCGTTCCAACGGCCGAGAGGACATATGCCGCCGGTTACATTCTTCCGGCTGGTGCTGAAGAAGTGGCCGGACATCTTTCAATGCACGGCATAACTGTCGAAAGAATCGGGAAAGATTCAAAAATGAAATTCAAACGCTTCATCATTTCCGAGTTGAAGACAAACGCCCGGCTTAATCAGGGACATTGGCAGACAATAGTCAAAGGTGAATGGAAGGATGATGAGGGAAAGGTCGAAGCCGGAAGCTACCTTGTTTCGATGGCTCAACCCTTCGCCCGCCTGATTGCCGTGTTTCTTGAACCGGATAGTTCGGATTCCCTTCTGGCCTGGAATTTCTTCGACAGCTGGCTTACAACCCAGTGGGGTAGCGAACTGCTCCCCTACCCTGTATTAAGGCTGGACGAATTGCAGCCATTGATAAAAAGGAAGATCGTAGATTTCTGATTTGAGAATGATCCAGGGAGAGAGGATGAATTGTAAAGATTTTTAAAAATGATAAAATGAAGCGGTCTTTGATATTCCTATAGTGGGTTACTATAAAGGTGTATATTTGAAAGTAAAGAGCCCTAAGATAAAAGAAAAGATAATAAACATTCCTAACTTCGTGACAGTTATACGATGTTTGCTCGCCCCGATCTTCATTTTATCTATGATAAAAGGCCAACTTTTCATCACACTTCTGCTTTTCTTTGTGGCCGCCGCAACCGACTCGCTGGACGGTTTGCTTGCCAGGCACCTCAAGAGTCAGACCGAATTCGGAAAATTTATTGATCCCGCTGCAGACAAACTTCTTATGACCACCGCCTATGTAGTGCTGACAATACCGCATCCCTCGCTGACATTCACAATTCCGTTATGGCTTACCCTGCTCGTAATCGGGCGAGATATTCTGATCGTCTCAGGTTGTTGGGCGTTGCAAGCTTTTAACAAAAGGTTGATCATCAATCCCATTCCCATCGGCAAGATATGCACCTTCAGCCAGGTATTCACCATCTTTCTTATGATACTCTTGAATCTCCTTAAAGCAGACACCTTGATTTTTGATATTTCAGCCTCTATCACAACTATATTGACGATTATTTCAGGCTACAAATATGTAAAGTCCGGGATGATCCAATTAGAGAAATTCGCATGAATAAAGCCTCAAATTCCAGCCTGTCTTCCGTCTTTTTGAATCCTTGGGTCAGGTTGGTTCTGATTTTCGCTGCGGTCAGCGCATCTGTATTTTTGATTTATTATATGAGATCGATCTTCTTCCCTCTCGTTTTGGCGTTTGTCATTGCGTATGTTTTAGATCCGGTTGTTGACAAATTGTCAAAACCATTCTTCCCAAGAGCGCTTATCTCTGGATTGTTGGTGTTGATTTTGATCGTAGTTTTCATTCTGATATTGATTTACTTTGTGCCAAAGCTGTTTGGCGAAGTCCTGAACTTTTTTAAAAGCATCCCCGATTATGTCGAAAAGATTAAAACCCTGCTCGAACCGCATATTCAGAAGCTTCATGAAAAATACCCGATCGAGGTTGATAAAATTATTAATAGCCTAAGCGCGGAAATGGAGAAAAAGCTGCCGGATATCGCGCAAAGCGCTACAAACATTTTTCTTAACACTTTCACAAACCTCCTCAGCTTCATCCTCGGCTTGATCAAACTCATTTTCATCCCCATCTTCACGTTCTTTCTTCTAAAAGATATTGATAAAATAAGGTCTTGGACAAAGAATCACCTCCCTTTCAGGCAAAAGGACAAAATCGTAAGTCTTGTCAATGAAATAGATACTGTCCTTGGAAGTTATCTTCGCGGTCAACTTCTTATCTGTCTCGTCGTCGGCTTTTATTACTGCATCGGATTTATCCTGATCGGAGTTCCTTTCGGCCTGATGTTCGGAATATTAATCGGCGCAGTGAACTTCGTTCCGTACATGGGTGTTTTCGTAGGCGTGCTGCCTGCGCTTTTGTTAACCCTGGCGGAAACGGGCTCATTCACAAAAATCCTACTGATTTTTATCCTTTATGCAGCCCAGCAGATATGGGATGGGATGTATCTGACTCCGAGCATTCTTGGAAAAAAAGTCGGACTTCATCCGGTCTTTATACTTCTTTCACTTATGATATTCGGTAAGCTCTTTGGAATAATCGGAATTTTAATCGCCGTACCGTCTGCTGCCGTCCTTAGAGTTTTAATTAAAAGATGGTTGCAGTCTTACCAGATAAAACAGTTGGAATTGGCAAATGTGGCGCCCGGCGGAAAATCAAGAAAAATTAAAAGATAATAATAAATCGTACCTTTTCCCTGTGTATCAGAAAAGGGAAATAATCAAGGTTTAATTATGAATCTGAATCGCATAAGCGTTCGCTCCAGGTAGTCTGTTACGCGGATTTGGCTTTCAGCACCTTATAGATGTAAAAAATCCTTAATAGAGCATCAAGGTTTGAAAGGATGGCTATAATATAAAGCGCAGTTATCATATGTCCTAAGAATGCACCAATTATAATGATCGCTATCCGCTCCGTCCTTCTCATAAAACCGAGCGTGACCTTGGTATCTGCGAGTTCTTTTCGCAACCCCGTATAGCTTACCAGAATACATCCTACAAGAGAGAGGGTTGCAACCAATGAGACTAATAGTTCATCGAGCCTGACATATCTATAGATCAATCCTATGAAAATAAAGATATCCGAATACCGTTCCATCGCTGATACGAGGAAAAAGTCAGCTGCAATGGAGAACCCTCTTCTGCTCTGGAGTTGATTGTTGATTAGTCCGATTATTCCTCCGAGCATTAAGAAAACAGCGGCAAACCTGATGTCGGAGATTGCGAAAATTACCGCGGCTGTAACATATAGCAGAAAACTTAAAATTATAAGTATTGTGGAAGGAAATTTCTTTTGATCCAGGGTTTTAACTACAGCAGTATTGAGCCTTTTAACAGGATTATAAGTGAATTCGTCTTTCTTGAAACCCTTGGACATCATAATAATTAAATGGTGCCGAAGGGGGGACTCGAACCCCCATAGGCGTTGCCCACTACCCCCTCAAGATAGCGTGTCTACCAGTTCCACCACTTCGGCACGATTAACATCAATAAACGTTTGGTCAGGTTTATTTTTGTGTAGTTTTGGTATCCTGAGACTGGGGAGCTGTGGTCGCGCTCTCAGCCGCCGGTTGAGCGCTTGACGGAGCCTGTGACTTATCATTTCCCGTTTTTTGCTCCATTTTCGCCGCTTCTTTTGCAACATCGGATACTTCAGAGGAACTTCCCTGTGAATAAACAATCGCGAGTGCCAGGGAAGTGATCATGAACATTACTGCCGCAGCGGTCGTCATCTTCGCAAGGAATGTCGCGCTTCCGCGGATTCCGAAAGCGGTCTGGCTGCCCTGAGCCCCGAACGCCGAAGCCAGATCAGCCGCTTTTCCAGATTGCAGCAATACTGATAAAACCAATATAACCGAAACCAAAATATGTACAACAATCAATAATGCAGTCATTCTTCAACTCCTGGATCAAACTCAATAGAAATTGCACATTAACATCGTTTTCATTTTCTGTCAAATAAAATTATATTGAAGAACGAGTTCGGATCGAGGCTCGCTCCGCCCACGAGCGAGCCGTCAACATCGGGTTGGATCATTATAGCCATTACATTATCCGTCTTCACACTGCCGCCGTACTGTATTCTGATATTATCAGCTAAATCCGAGCCGAACATATTCTTGATCTGATTTCTGATGAACAGATGTGCTTCCTGTGCTTGTTCCGGCGTCGCAGTAAGGCCTGTACCTATTGCCCAGACGGGTTCATACGCGATCACTATATCCGAGAGATCATTGCTTTCGAAAAAATCGAGAGATTCTTTGATCTGTCTCTCAAGAACAACAAAAGTTTTGCCGCCTTGCCTTTCATTTTTCGTCTCGCCGATGCAGATGATCGGTTTTAATCCCGACTTGAGCGCCGCGGCGATCTTTTTATTAACTATTTCATCTGTTTCAAGGAAATACTGGCGTCTTTCGGAATGCCCGATTATTACGTATTGGCAACCAGCGTCAACAAGCATTTCCGCGCAAACCTCACCGGTAAATGCGCCGACATCCTCCCAGAAAAGATTCTGAGCTCCTAAAAACGCCTGCTTGCCTATCCCCATTGAATCAATTATTTTTCCTGCATAAGCAAGTGCAGTGTATGGAGGAATCAATACTATCTCCGGATAATGCTCGACTCCTATTAGAAGCTCCGCAAAACTTTCGATATATTCCTCAGTCTCGGCAATCGTCTTGTTCATCTTCCAATTGGCTGCAAAAATCGGTCTTCTCATTTCTTTCCTTTTCACAGATTATCTATTATTGAACTTTCTTACTTTTTATCGCTCAGAGCTATTATCCCCGGAAGCTCTTTACCTGCAAGAAATTCGAGGCTTGCTCCTCCCCCTGTGGAAATATGCGTAATCTTATCCGTAACGCCGGCTTTCTTGACAGCTGCGGCGGAATCTCCTCCTCCGACGATTGATTTAGCCCCGCTCTCAGCAACCGCTCTCGCTATTCTTATGGTTCCGCCCGCAAATGCGGAAATTTCGAATACGCCCATCGGCCCGTTCCAGACAATTGTTTTTGCTTTTTTCAAATAGTCCGAGTATTTCGAAATCGTTTTCGGGCCTATGTCCGCGCCTATCCAACCTGCCGGAATCCCTCCGGGACTATCATCAATGATTTTCCGCTCCGATTGTTCGTTCAATTCTTTAGCTATCAGATGATCCAGCGGTAGTTCCAGTTCGACGCCCTTATCTTTCGCTTGTTTCAAAATATCCGCGGCATTTTCAATTTTATCGCTCTCCACAAGGCTGGAGCCTGCCGGTCTCCCCTTGGATGCCAGAAAAGTGTAAACCATCGCCCCGCCAAGCAGAATTGTATCGCATTTCTCCATAAGGTTTATAATCAGCTCCAACTTGCCGGAGACTTTCGCTCCTCCAAGTATCACAACGAAAGGTCGCTTTGGGTTTTCGACCGCGTTGCCAAGATACTCAAGCTCTTTTTCAATAAGAAAACCCGCGGCTCTAACCGGAAAGAAATGTGTTATCGCCTCGACTGAGGCATGCGCCCTGTGGACTGCGCCGAATGCGTCGTTAACATATAATTCAGCAAGTTCGGAAAGCTTTCTCGCGAATTCTGCGTCGTTGTCGGTTTCTTCCTTGTGAAAGCGAAGATTTTCGAGCATCAAGATACCGCCTGGTTTGAGCTCCATAATCATTTTTTTAACTTCATCGCCAATGCAATCTGGTGCCATTTTTACTTCTTTGCCTGTTAATTCAGACAATCTCTTTGCGCACGGCTTCAAACTGAGTTCGGGAACAACCCTGCCCTTAGGCCTTCCCATATGCGAAGCTATGATTATAGCCGCTTTGTTTTCGAGAAGGTAATTGATTGTTTTCAAAGCTTCCTTGATCCTGAGGTCATCTTGAACGTTCCCTTTGTCGTCGAGAGGAACATTGAAATCAACTCTCAAAAACACACGTTTATTCTTGGAATCAATGTCTCTGACTGAAATTTTATTGAACATTCTTCCCCCTTTTTTACAGATAATTATCTCGATATTCGGCAATAGAAAAAGATAGGGCTGTCTTTTTTTGACAGCCCTATCTTGATTTGTCTTTTTCGTTCGCCCACTATTTTATTCCCGGGCAGGGATTGGATCACAATTTATCGCTTTTTCAGTTTTTTGATGCAATGTATTTTATCAGGTCTCTGCAACGGCAGGCATAACCCCATTCGTTGTCATACCACGCCAGAACCTTCACCATCGTTCCATCAATGACCTTCACCGATGGAGCGTCCAGAATCGAGGAAGCCGGATTCCCCGTGAAATCTACTGAAACAAGTTCTTCGTCGCAGATTTCAAGATATCCTTTCATTGGGCCAGCGGCAGCGGCTTTCATCTTTGTGATTATATCTTCGGATGTTGTCGGCTTTTCAACATCAACGACAAGATCAACTACAGATACGTCAGCGGTTGGGACACGGATAGAGATACCGTCAAGCTTGCCCTTCAACTCCGGGAGCACCAACCCCACAGCTTTTGCAGCTCCGGTGGTCGTCGGAATCATGGACAGAGCCGCAGCCCTTGCCCTGCGCAGGTCTTTATGCGGGAGATCGAGAATTTTCTGGTCATTCGTATAAGCGTGAACCGTCGTCATCCATCCATGTTTTATCCGGTAATTATCATGAAGAACCTTGGCGATCGGCGCAAGGCAGTTTGTCGTACATGAAGCATTGGAGATAATAAAATGCTTTGCCGGATCGAAATCCTTATCGTTGACGCCGAGCACCATTGTTAAATCCGGATCTTTTCCCGGAGCGGAAATGATTACACGTTTTGCTCCGGCTGTGAGATGCTTTCCGGCCTTTTCGCGATCCTTGAAAAGACCTGTGGATTCCAGGACAATTTCAACCTGAAGTTCTTTCCATGGCAGGTTCGCCGGATCCTTTTCCGCTGTAACTTTAATCTTTTTCCCATTCACCACGATGAAGCCATCTTCCGCTTTTACATCGCCTTTGAATCTTCCGTGAACCGAATCGTATTTTAAAAGGTGTGCCAGGGTATGAGCGTCAGTTATGTCGTTTATTGCGACAAACTCGAATGATTGGTCATCAACGGCCGAACGCAGAACAGTCCGGCCTATTCGCCCGAAACCATTTATAGCCACTTTTATTGCCATTGATATTCCCTCTCCTTTAATTTGACAGAGGCCTCTATTTTATTTTATTATAGTGCGACGGTCAAACTTTTTTAGTAAGCATTACGTATTAGGTTATGGGATAGGGCAAAGTAAAATCTTATTATTGAAAAAACTCTTTACAAGGAGGTATTTATGAACAAATACGCAAAGAGGTTCTATGCGGTCGCTGTCGTGTTTGCCGCCGCGCTTTTCTTCTCGTCATTAGCCCTGGGTCAGAGCCTGGCTCAATACGAAAAGAAGATTCACGAATACACGCTCGATAACGGCTTGCGTGTTATCATACTTGAGGACCATTCATCCCCGGTGGCTTCTTTTGCCACATATGCGGATGTGGGCTCCGCCAACGAAGTTGTCGGTGCAACAGGTCTTGCTCATATTCTTGAACATATGGCATTCAAAGGAACGCCGAAGTTCGGTACTTTCGACTATGAAAAGGAAAAACCCCTTCTCGAAAAAATGGATGCCATCTATGCAGAATTATCCATCGAAAAGAAGAAATTCAACCCCGATAAAGCAAAGATTGAAAAACTGGAAAAAGAATTCAAGGACGTTCAGGATGAGCATTCCAAAATCGTTGATCAAGATGGATTTTCTAAGATTCTCGAAACCGAAGGCGGAGAGGGACTGAATGCTGGAACCAGCGCCGATTCCACGGTTTACATTATCAGCCTTCCGTCGAACAAAGCTGAGTTATGGGCTATGATGGAATCATTACGCTTCAAAGACCCGATATTCCGCGAATTCTACAAAGAGCGTGATGTAATAATCGAAGAGCGAAGATTGAGAACGGAAAGCAATCCGATCGGAAGGCTGGTGGAAGAATTTCTCGGAATGGCATACAAGGCACATCCCTACGGGGTGCCAACGGTGGGGCATATGTCCGATCTTCAACAGATGACGATCAAGGAATTAAAGGATTTCTTCAGTAACTATTATGTAGCATCGAACTTGACAGTCGCCATCGCCGGCGATGTTGACCCGGACACTATGATCAGCTACATCAGGAAATACTGGGGTGATATGCCGACAGTTGATAAACCATTCCCGCCTAAAACCATCGAGCCTGAGCAGATTGGTGAGAGAAAAATGGTCATCAATGAAAAGTCGCAGCCTATTCTTTTAATTGGTTATCATAAACCGGAACAAAAACACAAAGATGAGGCGGTCATAGGCCTGCTGAGCAGCATCCTTGCGGACGGCAGGACATCGCGTCTTTACGAACGGTTGGTAAAAAAGGATAAATCTGCGGTCTACACCTTCGCGTTCCCCGGCTTTCCGGGAAGCAAATACCCGGGACTTATCCTGGTCGGAGGCGTACCGGCAAAGGGCAAAACTTCCTCGGAAATAGAATCCGTAGTCCTCGAAGAAATAGAAAAACTTAAAAATGAAAAAGTCAGCATTGAAGAACTAAATAAAGTTAAAACCCAGGCAAGGGCAAATTTGATAAGAGGCCTCGATTCTAATCTAGGAATGGCGATCAATCTGGCCCAGTACCAGGTCAATACCGGTGATTGGAGAAATCTTTTCAAGCAGATTGATATAATCGCTGCAATCACTCCTGATGATATTCAAAACGTCGCGAAAACTTATCTGACAATCAAGAACAGAACAGTGGCGATGATCGAAACCGAGGAAACAAAGTAAGGAGAAGAAACAATGATAAACAAGAAAATTAAGCAGATCACATTATCCATTCTTTCGCTTGCCGTTGCGCTCGCTTTGCTTGCGCCGGCACTAAGCGCAGCGGCGACGGATTACGATCCTTCAAAGATCGCATACCCGCCGGCATCCAAGCTGAATATCCCGACACCGGAAAAATACGAGCTGCCCAACGGAATAAAATTACTGTTGATAGAAGATCATCGGCTTCCACTTATCGAGATGTCCGTGCTGATTAAAGTAAGCTCATATTATGATCCAACAGATAAAGCCGGCCTTGCGTCGCTTACCGGAACAGTGATGCGTACAGGCGGGACTGACAAAATGACCGGTGACGAGATTGATCTCAAGCTGGAAAAAGTAGCAGCTATCGTGGAAACTTATATAGGAGAAGATTCCGGTGGCGCTTATCTGAACTGTCTTAAAGAAAACCTGGATAGCTCACTCGGCATTCTTGCTGATATCATAAGAACTCCCCGTTTTGACCCAGAAAAAATAGACCTCGCAAAAGTGGAGATGAAATCCGGTATATCGAGAAGGAATGACGAGGTTGGTGGAATCGCTGCCCGTGAGTTTCAACGATTACTTTGGGGCAAAGACTCCGCCAAGGGGATGATGGCCGAATACGACACGGTGAATGCGATCACGAGAGAAGACCTGATAAACTTCCATAAGAAATATTTCGCTCCAAACAATATAATCATCGGCGTAGTTGGGGATTTCAAAACCAAGGATATGAAATCCAAATTACAAAAGGCATTTGGTGATTGGAAAAAGACCGAAATAGCCTTCCCACCGGTGGAAATTAGAAAAGAAGCGCCGAACAGTGTCAGCTATATCTTCAAAGAAGACATCGAACAATCGAACATTCGCCTGGGTTACATCGTGCCGGGTTTACAGTATAAAAATCCGGACTACCCTGCCGTATCGTTGATGAACTTCATTCTTGGCGAAAGTTCCACTGCTCGTATATTCAAAGAAGTGCGCACAAAGAAAGGTCTTGCATACTCCGCCTACGGCCGGTTTGTCTTTTCATTCGACGAGCCAGGATATTATATGGCTTTTTGTCAGACAAAGTTCGCATCAACATGCCTGGCAACCGATACGATAATCGAAGTAATGAACGGGATGAAAACCGGAAATATTACACAGGATGAATTCACGAATGGGAAAAACGCCCTTCTTAATTCATTCGTATTCGGATTCGACAAGAACAGAAAAATCCTCGAAAAACAGCTCGATCTCGAATTCTACGGTTATCCCGCCGATTTCTATACCAAATATCGTGATGCCTTGGAAAACTTAAAGATTGAGGATATCGAAGCCGTATCTAAAAAATACCTCGATACTTCGAATCTAACCCTTCTCGTGGTCGGCAAGAAGGAACAGTTCGATGCGCCTCTGGACAAGTACGGTGCTGTCGCCGAGATTGATATCACAATCCCGGAACCCAAAGCGGAACCGATGCCAGATGCTACTGCAAAAACTATTGCTGCCGGAAAAGAATTGATGAAAAAAGTCATCGACGTATACGGCGGTATAGAACTGCTCGTGAAGAACAAAAACAGGACAGAAGAATATACGTTGACCATCACGATGCCCCAGGGCGAATTTTCAATGGAAGGTAAGACCTATTCAATCTATCCGGACAAGTACCGTATGGATATGAATTCCATGATGGGTTCTATGATACGCGTTTATAGCGGCGATACCGGCTGGGCGGAAATGGGAGGCAAGGTAATGGACTTGAGCGAGGCGGAAGTCCGCGATGCGAAAAAAGAAAGAAGCAGAGAGTTGACCTGGCTTGCTGAAAACCTTGAGAAGATTACGCTCTACACAGCCGGAGATGAAGATGTGGATCAAAGGAAGACCACAAGACTGATAATAAAAAACGGTGATGAGCATATAGCGACATTCTCTGTTGACAAAGAATCCTTTCTGATTCTAAAGAGAAACTATATGGGAAAAGACGCTATGTCCGGAGCGCCAATTGAACAAGAAGTCTATTCATCTGATTTTAAAGCCATATCCGGAACATCTGTCCCGTTTAAGACTGTTATAATGCAGGGCGGAAAACAGATAATGGAAATCAAGATGAAAAAGATCGAAATTGGAACTCCCATCAGCGAAGATCTCTTTCAAAAGAAGAGCAAATAAACCGCAGCTTTACCAGACATTTCCACTTCAAGGACCCGTTCATGCGGGTCCTTTTTTTCTTCGAATGTAAATGCCGCATGAAGGATGAGCTCCTTTTATACTTGAAAGAAATTCAAAAATGCATATCATTATTGCTCATATCCGCATAAATATTTGCGAAAAAGCCTAAAGATGTGGAGGTAGTATGAAGTTATTAGATTTTACAAAGGAATTCACGGCATCAACCGATGTAAAAAAGATGGGGCTCTATCCCTACTTCAATCCAATCAGCAGTGAACAGGATACTGAAGTCATCTGCCTGGGCAGAAAAATCCTGATGCTGGGTTCCAATAATTACCTGGGTTTGGCAAATCATCCGAAGATAAAGGAAAGAGCGCAGCAAGCCATCGCCAAATATGGCACCAGCTGCAGTGGATCGAGATTTCTGAATGGAACGTTGGATATTCACCTCGAGCTCGAAGGAAGACTCGCCCAGCTTGTCGGTAAGGAGGCAACTCTCGTTTACAGCACCGGATTTCAGACAAATCTCGGAGCGATAGCCGCTGTTGCACTAAAAGGAAGTTACATCCTTATCGACAAATTGGATCATGCGAGCATCGTTGACGGCGCGCGGTTAAGCTACGCAGAGGTGAAAAAGTATAGACATAACGATATGAAGAGTCTCGAGCGCCAGCTCATTTCTTGCGGCGACGCGGGAAAAATTATCGTGATCGACGGCATCTTCAGCATGGACGGCGATATCGCCAAGCTTCCCGAAATTGTCCAGCTGGCTGAGAAATACGACGCGAACGTCCTGGTTGACGATGCTCACGCTATCGGCGTCCTTGGCCCCAAAGGTGAAGGCACCGGCTATCATTTTGGCATTCAGGACAAGGTTGATCTTGTGGTTGGCACGTTTTCGAAATCCCTCGCGTCAATCGGAGGATTCCTCGCCGGCACCAAAGAAGTCCTCGAGTATGTCCAGCATTATTCCAGAACATTGATCTTCAGCGCAGCAATCTCCCCCCCGAACACCGCGGCAGCCATTGCCGCATTGGATATCATGGAGCAGGAACCGGAAAGAATCGAAACCCTTTGGAAAAGCACTCGTTGGCTATTAAAAGAGTTCAAGGGCATGGGTTTCGACACGGGAGACAGCGAGACGCCGATCATACCGCTTGTCGTCGGCGACGACCATATATGTTTCACATTCTGGCGGAAGCTCTTCGATGCCGGTATCTGGGTCAACCCAATAATTACGCCCGCCGTCCAGCCTGGGCATGCTCTCATCAGAATAAGCCTGATGGCAACACATAATACAAAACAACTTGAAGGCGCATTGGATACATTCCGGAAATACGGCAAAGAGCTGGGCGTCATAAAGGGTTAAAACCATATAATATTTATCAGGCTATTTGCCTATTAATAAATTCTAGGTATAATGCCTTTGTCTATACATCTTACACAGATGGAGAGATATATCTATCGAAATATTATTACAGGCGTTTATACTTTCCACTGTTGTCTCAACAGTAGCTCTCATAAGTAAAATATGAATATCGAAAACAATAATAATCAGAACGAGAATCGAGAAAATTCTACCTGGACGAAATATAAACCGATACTTGACATCCTGACGATCCCAATCATCATTCTGGATGAGCTTGGAAATATAAAACATTTTAATAACTCAGTTCATCTGCTCGTCGGGTTCGATCAAAAAGAAATCGGTTACTCGCTTCCTATCGCTGATCTGCTTAATGAAAAAGACGACTCGATAGCGAGGATTATGGATAAGATCAAATCAGCGAAGCCCGGCGGCATTATAACTAAAATCCTGACAAAGCAGGGAATTTATATTCCCGTCGAACTAACAGTGACTCCCCTTATCGATCCGGCGGTCTCTAAAAGCATTTTCATAGTCCAAATTACCGATATTCGTTCGCATCTCGAACTTGAGCAAAAGGAAAGCCTTCTTTCAGCGGCTTTGAATTCTAGCCTTGAAGGCATGGCAATCCTCGACAGGCGATTGAAAATTACGCTTATCAACTCCGCATTCGCCGAGATGCTCGGCGCCACGAAAGAAAATCTGTCCGGCGTGAACATCTTTGAGATTCCGCATCAAGCTCTGTCGGCAATGGAAAAGAAAAACTTCCTTTATATGCTCAAACAATCAGGTATATGGCGGGGTATAATAACAACCGGGTTGAAAAACAACCAGCCACGTCAGATTGAGATGGGCATATACAGAATAGAGACTGATAATGCAGAAATAGACGCAGGTTTCATAGCGATCAGCCGCGACGTTACTACAGCGGAAGAACAAAACAGCAGAATAAGAACCCTCAGCGTTCATCTCAAGGAATACAGCAAGCAGATTATTAATGCGATGGCAGGAACGACCTTAGAATCATCTTTAAAGAATATATGCAGCGAGCTTGCAAATATTTCTGAATTCGAAGATATCAGAATAATTCTCTTCAACAGTATAAAGCCATACTACGAGGTTCATCATTCCAGCTCTGCTGCCATAAATGAGAATGAGCCACTCTTCGATTACAAAAAACATCCGCAGTCCATCGTAGACCAGATTAAAACCTATGAACGAATCGGAACGAAGATATACACACAACTTATGACAGATCGGGGTTTTGATGATAAAAACACGAAACACCGTCTTTGGATTCTTCTGACTAACGAATATGAAAAACCTGTGGGATGTATCACTTTCGTCAGCCCGACTAAACCGTTTGAGGAACAAACAATCTCGCTCGATGTCTTTTCTGTGCAATTCTCCCTTTTTCTTCAAATCATCAATCTTCAAAAAACTCTCAATATGAATAGAAAGGAGATGGAAGATTTCATCTACTCCGCATCCCATGACCTGAAAACTCCTGTGATGGCTATCGTCGGATTTTCAGAAATTCTGCGTCAAAAAGCTGATAAAAAACTGAGCTCTGAAGAAATCCATTGTTTGACCAGGATAGAAGCCAATGTTACCCTGATTAACAATATGGTTAATTCTCTGCTCGAATTGTCGCGTGCCGGCAAGATAATGAGCGAAGAGGATAAAATACTTTCGGTTACGGAAGTCATTGAGTCTGCCAAAAAAAAGATCGAAGAAAAATTCAAGTCGAAGCTTCCACTCTCTGTCGCTCCCAATCTTCCGACAGTCCAATATGACGTAAAAGGTATGGGCACTATTTTTTACAATCTGATTGAAAACGCTGTTAAGTTTCAAAAGAAAGATGACCCACTGGATTTACATATTGGATTGATTGACCGAAAAGAAGATTATGTCTTTTACGTCAAAGACAACGGCATCGGTGTTCCCGCAAAGGGAAGAGAAAGGCTATTTGAGCCGTTTTTCAGACTTTGCTCAAAAGATATCGAAGGGATCGGCATCGGCCTTGCTATCGTACAGAGAGTTGTGCAAGCAAGAGGCGGAGACGTGTGGTTTGAATCCAACGAGGGAGATGGTTCGACTTTTTATTTCTCAGTCAGTAGAAAATAGAAATATAAAGCCTTATTTCCAGTGCTTCGAGCGTTTTTTGACTGACAAAATTAATACGATCAATACCACTATTGCAAAATTCAAATACACAAACCAATCACCGAACCTTGAATAGATCGTCTTTATACTATTAGGGTGAATCGAATAGATAATTATCTCCTTGCTGAAGAGCTGTGATCTTTTCAGTATTCTGCCATCAGGCGCGACTATCCCGGAAAACCCGCTGTTTGCAACCCTTACGATAAATTTCCTGTTTTCCACAGCTCTGAACACCGACAATGCGAAATGATGATACGGCATTGGAGTATCCCCATACCAGGTATCGTTGGTTATATTCACAAGAAATTCCGCGTCCTTTTCAGTAAATTGCCTAATCAGTTCCGGAAAAAGGATTTCATAGCAGATCCCGGCGCCGAACCTGTGACCGTTGGTCAAAATCAGTCCGGTATAATCTTCCCCATTATCAAAATCTCCGATTACTCCCTTGCTGAATTTATCCACAAAAAATAAAATCTTTCGGAACGGAAGATATTCTCCGAAAGGAACGAGATGGACTTTACTGTATATCTGCGGTTCGCTTCCATCCTCTCTAAGCAGAACCGCGGAATTAAAATATCGCCTACCTTCTATCTCTTCGGAAGACGACGTGGGAGAACTGAAAAGAACATCCAACCCGGACTCTGTTGAAAGTCTTTGCATTATTTCACCAAACCTATTTTCCCTGTTGAATCCGAAGCATCTCAACGCCGATTCGGATAATATCGCGAGTTCTGCATTTTCTCCTGCCGCCTGCAGAATCATCATATTATGTTTCTTCAGGTTCCTATTGCAGTCGTCAAACGTCCAGCTTGTACCTTGATCGGTATTTCCCTGAATCAAAGCGACACTTATATTTTTATCTTTCGGATATTTATCGATACGCAAGCTTCCAAAGATAAGACAACAAATAAAAACAATGATGATTACCCCTGGATAGATCATTTTCGGAAAGGTCTTTGGATTTTTTTTATTGATCAGTATATATACAATCGCTGTATTGAATGACAATATCAGCCATGACAAACCGTATGGCCCGAAAAATTCTCCAATCTGAATGATTGGAAGGAACAAATATTGTGAATATGCCATCAGATTCCAGGGGAAGCCGGTGAACAAATGTCCCCTTAGATATTCCACAACCACCCATATCGAAGGAGCGAGCATCAGGGCGTAGTTAAAGCCAATTTTTTTTCTTGCCCATGAGAATACAAAACCGAAGAGCCCAAAGAACAACGCCAAATATGACGCCAGAAGGATGTTCAGCAAAAACGAAATTAAAAAGTGTAGATTTCCATATTTTGTAATTGTATATGTTATCCAATACATCGTTACGGTGAAAAAAACGACACCGATAAAGAACGATATGAGAAAACTTTTACCGGGGGATTTCTCCCTGATATTAAAAATCCAAACGGTCAGACAAAACCAGGAAATGAAAAATAGTTTTGGAACTAAGAAGGAGGCTGATAATAAGAACGCGGGCAAAACTATTGTGCCAATTATTTCGATGGTTTTCTTTTTATTCAAATTCAGAATTGCTTGATGATTAACAGGTTTTTCTTGCCCTTAAGAATCGGTTGCAGCTTTTCTTCGGTAAGTATCTTTACTATTTGCGCCTGAGCATCCTCTTTAGTTTTATAACCACCGACCCTGACCCGGTAGAAAAATCCCTGCGAACCCAGCTCGACTGTCGTCAGATAAGCGGGAAACCCTTCTTCTTTTAAAATCTTTGTATAATATTCGGCTTTGTCCTTGTCCTTGATGGACAGGATTTGAATCAGATAGGCTCCAACCGCAGGTTCGGATTGAGGATTACCCGTCTCAATATTGGTTTTCTCAGCTTTCTTTAAAGATGCCGCATCCGTCTTGCCTTTTTCCTCCCGATTTTCCGCAGGCTCGCTCTCTTTCTTTGTTCCGGAATCAGTTTTACCGGTCTTCTCGTCAATCAGCCTGGTCTTGAGATCATAAGACTCCAGATTGTCTTTTTTACCGGCATCATTCCATTGATTGTTTCCCTTGTCGCCGGTCAAATCATGCTCGGCGAAAACACTGCTGTTCTCTGCGGAATTCCCGCTTTTATTTTGCAAACCGATTTCCAATTCCGCTGTATCCTTCCCCACCTTCATGCCCCAGACAAAGACCAGTCCAAGGATCACAACAAAGACTATGAATATTATTATCAGCCATTTGTTGTCGAGCTGAATTTCGTAATATCCTTTATTATCATCAAACATCAATATTCCTCTTCTGCATCCTTTCAGATATTTCCTGTGTAATTACAACGATATCTTTTCCGTTCTCTTTTGCGGAATACATCGCCCTATCTGCTTCGCATATCAAATCTTTTACGTTTTTTGCATTGTCAGGAAAAGAAGAGACGCCGAAACAGGCGGAAAGAGCAACTTTTTTCCCGTCAGGCGTTGGAAAATCCAATTTTACTAAAGCTTCAAGAATTCGTTTTGCCACAATGACTGCCCCTTCAACCGACGTATCGGGGAGGATCACGCAGAATTCATCGCCTCCATAGCGGACGAATTTATCAATATCGCGAACATTTTCCATAATCTTATGTGTGATATATACAAGAAGGCGCGAGCCATAATAATGCCCATAGCTATCGTTAAAAGCGCGAAAATCGTTAAGATCGAAAAAGATAAATGACAGCTTCGATTGGTTTCTTATGGCCCGATTGAGTTCTTCCCGCAGGCAGCGATCCAAATAGCGCCGATTGTATGCCTTGGTTAAATCATCTCTTAAAGATAATTCATGCGCTTTACTATATTTATTTAAGAAACTTAAAAGATTTTCAGAAGAATTCAGGAAGGACATCACTTTTCGGATATTTCGTTTTTTAACAAATTTTTTATCGTTTTCAGCCCCTCCTATCACCGCCAAAGCGTTCAGGTGTTTCCCTGAAAATGGAATAATCAACAATTGCTGAAATGGGAAACTCGGCGGCAATATAAACTCTTTTTCGTTTTCTGCATTTTTTCTAATGAAGAGTACTTTTTTGTTGTCAATGGAGCTCTCAAGAAATTCTTCAGGTATTATCAGGGGAGCGTTCCCATCGGAGCCATTCTGATAGCCGTTCGCATAATGCCACTTCGCCTGTCCTTCGCTAAAATTGGAGATTATCAGCGAGCAGTATTCGGCTCCGGTAATTTTTTTAATCATGTTGATTGCGCCGAGAAATGGGCTATCGCTATCGGCAAATGCAATCACGCGATCTGATAGGTACGACATCTCTTTCGAACTGAATTTTTCCGTGAGACTATTAATATTTATTCTCATTAACGGCACTTTATCTTTAAGGAATCTTTCGCGTGATCACATTGTCATTCTACATTATTCCGGCTTCTTTTTAAGGAGCTCCCCAAAATGTGAAAGCATTTCAATGGGAACGGGGAAAATGATTGTGCTGTTTTTCTCAGTGGCAATTTCAGTTAATGTCTGAAGGTAGCGGAGCTGAATGGTAAGGGGAACCGTTGCAAGCCTCTTGCCTGCCATCGCCAGCTGTTCGGAAGCCTCGTATTCTCCTGCTGCATGTATGATCTTCGCTCTTTTTTCACGCTCGGCCTCCGCCTGTTTCGCCATCGCCCGTTGCATATTCTCCGGCAGATCAACGTGTTTTACTTCCACAATTGATACCTTGATACCCCAGGGGTCTGTCTGTTTGTCGAGAATTGTCTGCAATTCGTGATTGAGCTTGTCTCTCTCAGACAGAAGTGCGTCGAGTTCGACTTTGCCTAATACAGACCTAAGCGTCGTCTGGGCGAGCTGCGAAGTAGCATAGATGTAGTTTTCGATGGACACGACAGCCCTGGAGGGGTTAATGACCCTGAAATAGACGACGGCATTGATCTTGACGGAAACGTTGTCTCTCGTTATCACATCCTGCGGAGGAACATCATGCGTGATGGTTCTGAGGCTTATCCTCACCATATTGTCTATTGGCCAGAAGATGAATATCAAACCGGGGCCTTTGGGCTTTTCAATCAAACGCCCAAGCCGGAATACAACGCCTCTTTCATATTCCCGCAATACCTTTATGCAAGTTAGGAAATAAAAAATCACCGCGCCGATTACGTATAGTGCCTCTTGCATTGCATATTCTCCTTTAAATTTGTTAAATAGCTTTTTCCAAAATCGTTAATCAATGAATTTGCATAATTTCATTAACAAGAGCGCCTAACCCTTGTCTTTTCTTCGCACATGCAGCATCATTTCATCAACTCTCTCGATGACCACCTTTTCATCTTTTTTGATCCTATCATCGCCCGTTGCGTTCCATATCTCGCCCTGGACAAATACCTTTCCTTCAGGAGCGAGAGCGACCGTGACAACCGCTTCCTCTCCTACCAGTGCCTGGCTTCCGGTAACTACCTTTTTTCGTATGGATTTGATGACAAGATATGTAAGGAATGACACTATCCCGGCAACCGCCGCTGCAATTGGAATGATGGCAATAATTGGAACCCGGAGTTCCGGTTGTTGTGTATTTATTAAAAGAATTCCGCCAAGAATCATACAGACTATGCCTCCTACGGTCAAAAGACCGAAACTGACAACCTTGAATTCAAGAATGAAAAGCACTATCGCCGTCAGGATTAACAATAATCCGATTATGTTTATCGGTAAAATTTGCGCTGCGAAAAAAAATAAAATGAGCGAAATGAATCCGATCGTGCCCGGGAGAATCGCCCCAGGATGCGTGAATTCCGCATAAATTCCAACAGCAGCGATTATCAGGAACAGGAAAATAAGGGTCGGATTAGCGATGGAACTCAGGAAATTCTCCTTCCACCCCATTTCAATTATTTCAACCGGCTTGCCTTTAAGATCGAGCGTAACCTTTTGGCCGTTCACCCTGGTTATCGTGTACCCGTCAAGCCTCGAGATTAATTCATCAACACTGTTGGCGATAAAATCAATCAGTCCACCCTTCAGGGCTTCGTCGGCCGTATATGAATCGCTATCCGAAACAGCCTTGACCGCCAGATCAATATTCCTTTTTCTTGCCCCCACGAGGCTCTTCATATATGCCACCGAATCTTTAAGCACCTTCTCGCCCATAATTTCATCCTGGGTCTTCTCTTTAGGTTTCTCGCCGCTGTCGCCGCCGCTGGGAAGACTTGTCGGGATAATCGGTATCATTACCGGATGCGCGGCGCCGGTATTCGTCCCGGGCGCCATTATCACTGCATCGGCGGACATCGCTATAAAGAAACCGGCTGAGGCGGCCTTAGCTCCAGATGGGCCGATAAAAACCGCAACAGGGACCTTGGATCCCATTATCTTCCGTATGATCAGCTCCATCGAGTCGGAATATCCTCCGGGTGTATTCAGCTCGAAAATAACCAGCTCGGCATTTTCCTTATCAGCCCTCTCCAAGCCTTTCTCAATGTAGGAGGAAGCGACGTTATGTATCATCCCTTCCCATCGGATCAGAATGATTTTTGAACCGGGGAATATTAATGCCGCAGTGAAAAACAGCATTACCGTTGATATATACAATTTCTTCATCATAAGCTTTCGTCTTATTTCATTATACCATCCGATATAACACAGGTCAATAATGCATTTTGTGCATTGGAAACCGGAAATTTAAGAATTTCATGGATATATTACCTTAATAGATATCCATTTTAAAACCGTGATAGAATTTTCTGCGTATTAAGGAATAGCTTAAAATCGTTATCGTTATCATTTAAGATATAATGGATATTCATAATTTTTACGGAGGTTGATATGAAAACAAGGAAATTGAAGGACAATATTTTTTATGTGGGTGCGGTTGATTGGGATAGAAGGCTCTTCGACGCCCTGATCCCTCTGCCCGATGGGACAACTTATAATTCATATATTGTCAAAGGATCCGAAAAAACAGCTCTCCTGGACACTGTTGACCCGACGAAGACAGATGTCCTGATGGAACAATTGGAAGAATTCCCGAAGATTGATTACATTATTGCCCATCACGCGGAGCAGGATCATTCCGGGGGCCTTCCTGCTGTGTTGGAAAAATATAAGGATGCAATCCTTATCACATCTCCCAAAGGCAAAGGGATGATAATGGACCTTCTTCATATCGAAGAGAAGAGGTTCAAAACCGTCGAGGACGGCGAGAGTATTTCGCTTGGCGGTAAAACCCTGCGGTTCATCCATACGCCATGGGTGCATTGGCCGGAAACGATGTCCACTTATCTCGAAGAAGATCGGATACTTTTTTCCTGCGATTTCTTCGGTTCTCATTACGCATCCAATCAAATCTTTGCTGAAGAAAAAGATAAGGTATATCCGGCGGCTAAAAGATATTATGCAGAGATTATGATGCCGTTCGCCACCCATGTTGAGAAAAACCTTGAAAAAATCAAAGACCTGAAAATTGATATCATCGCCCCAAGCCACGGGCCCCTTCATAATGACCCCAAATTCATCATTGATGCATACAAAGATTGGGTTCTCGGCAAACCCAAAAACCTCGCCGTTGTGGTCTATATCTCTATGCACGGCAGCACAGCGAAATTGGTTGAAAGATTCGTTACTTCTTTAACCGAGAAAAATGTCGTTGTGGAGCAATATGATATGGTATCAGTGGACCTCGGAAAGCTTGCGATGTCGCTTGTGGATGCCGCGACAATTGTAATCGGAACCCCGACGGTTCTAAACGGCCCCCACCCGAACGTTTTATACGCCGTGGCTCTTGCCAATGCGCTCAGACCGAAAGCGAAGTTCGCCTCCCTTCTCGCTTCTTATAGCTGGGGGACGAAAATCGCCGAGCAGATCGTCGGACTTATTCCGAACCTCAAAGTCGAGGTCATAGACCCGGTTATATGCAAGGGATTGCCGCGCGAAGCCGATCTTTCGGCTGTTGACGTCCTTGCCGCGAAGATCGCGGTTAAGCACAGGGAAGCCGGTTTGATGTAATTATATCAAAAAGATAGGGTAATAATCATCTTCCACTGTCAACGGCCGGTGATTTTCAAGAGCAACTACTGTTTTTTTAAATTAGAAATACAGGAAAAACTGTTGAATGCTGAAAAAAAACCGCTTAAAAGAAAAGATACTGAGTCTGAAATCGGAAGCCTATGTCCTTTATCTTGCAAGCAAGGATAAAAGGGTCCCCTGGTATGCCAAGGCGCTCGCCGCAGTCGTTATCGCTTATCTCCTGAGCCCGATAGACCTGATACCGGACTTTATCCCTGTTATAGGGTATCTCGACGACATCATCATTGTCCCGGCAGGCATCGCGCTGACAATAAAGCTGATCCCTGCGGAAGCTTTGGAAGAATTCAAACAGAAAGCCCATAAAGACGTATCATCGGTTAAGGGCCGCTGGATTGCCGCCGGAATAATCGGCGCAATCTGGCTTCTTCTCCTGGTTTTTTTTATGAAATTAATATTGTCTGTGATCTAACCAGTAAACAATTCGCGGACATCCTTTCGAAGCAGCTCCCAGAGTGGCATTTCAAAAAACTCTTCATAAATTTGATGCGGGTTCAGGAATTATTCCTGAACCCGCAAAGCATAGACGCTGTTACTAAAACGGAATATCTTCTTTCTATTCCATTTTGCCGGAAGACCCGTTGATTATCTCGAATTTTTCCGCTCTGCCCCCAAGATGTTCCTTTAAAAATTCTTCGAGGTAAGCGTAGAATTGCATTTTATTTTCGGGTCTTTGCATGCCATGTCCCTCGTCAGCAAAAACAAGATATTTCACTTTAATGTTGTTTTCACGAAGTTTTTTTACAATCTGATCCGAATGTTCCTTTTTAACCTTCGGATCATTTAAACCCTGCACGATTAATAATGGAGCTTTAATGTTTGAAATATGGTAAAGCGGCGAGACTTTTTCATTATACTTCTGATCATTTTCTGCATCCCCAAATATCTCCAAAAGCATTTTCTTGATTGGACCATAATAAGAGGGAATAGATTGAAGCAGTGTTTTAATTTCCGCAGGTCCGCACCCTGAAATACCGCAAGCATATAGCTCCGGAGTAAAGGTTAAGCCCGCAAGAGTCGCATACCCGCCATACGAATTTCCGGCTATAGCGATTTTTTTGGAATCAGCGTAACCTTTATCAATCGCCCATTTGACGGAATCCGTCAGGTCGTGCTGCATAGATCCGACGCCGATTTGCCCGTTGCCTAATGCCTGGAATTTGCCTCCGAATCCTACAGAACCCCTGAAATTCACCTGCAAAACGGCATAGCCCCTGTTGGCAAGAAATTGAACAACCGGATCGAACTCGTAGGAATCGCGCGCAGTCGGTCCGCCGTGAACGTATAGAACCATCGGATGCTTTCCTGGTTTATCCTGCACAGGCAAAGTAAGGTAAGCAGTTAGCTCTAAACCATCTCTTGCCTTTAATACCATTGGGTGGACTTTCGCGAGTCCATATTTGGCCAGGTCAGGGCGATCGAAGGAAAGGAATCTTACTTTTCCAGTCTCCCGATTGTAGTAGTAAAAAGCCGTAGCAGCATCAGGCGATTCATATTGTACAATCCATTTTTTATCCTGTGTATCTCTGCTTACAATCCTGAATTCGTCATTTTGAATAGTTTTGAGTAACGCAAAATCGCTACGGATAGCATTATCAATTATATGCCATTCCAGTCTGAGATAATCTTCCGCAAATGCCTGAAGTGATCCGTCCACCGGATTGAACATAAAGTCTTCGGTCCATAAATCCACCTTATCGGAGAAGGCTATTACCCCGGAGGTGTTACCATTCATATCAATACGAACAAGTTTTGTTTTGTCTTCTCCCTCTGTGGATAAAACAAGAAGCGATTTATTATCCTCGCCCACACCTACGACGTACCCATTGAAGAGCGATGAACTTTGAGGCCATTCGCGGATTGTCGTCCACTGGTTTTTTTGCCTGTCCAGTATTTTCAGTTTGAAATTACCCGTTTGTAAATCAATGCCTTTGGCGGCAAATATCCTGCCGTTCCTGTCAGCTATCCATTCACTACCGGTAAGATATATGACATCACCCGGGTTCTTGGTGTCCAGTTCCACAGCACCGGTTTTCAAATCAATTTTGTACATGTCAAATAAGCTGGTGTTCTCGATATTGATGGCAGCGAGTATATAATCTTTTTCAATTATCAGATTACACGCTTTTTTATTTTGGAAAGGTGTCAAGTCTCTTGTCAAACCGGAGATAATAGATGTCTGAAATACATGAAAATTCTCATCTCCATTATTATCTTGCAGGTAAAGGACGTATAATCCATCATTAGTCCAGTCGAAATATTTTATGCCTCTGTACTTATCTTCAGTGACCTGGACAGCATCTTCTTTCTCAATTGATTTGACCCAAATATTGTTTATGCCGTTTTCTGAAGGTGCTATGTAAGCTATTCTGTCTCCCTGCGGCGATATTTTTGGAGATATGAAAACCGGATTTCCAAAAAGGATGTTTCTCGGGATCAATTCCTTTGTATTACTTTTTCCCAGATCGCCCTCGAAAAACATCGTCATGGCAATCAAAAACACCAAGCACAACATAATTGTACTTTTCCATTGCTTTCTCATTTTTTCCTCCTATTTGTCATGAGAATACACTGTATTATCTTATACTATGCATTACATAGTATAAAATTAAAAAAAATTAGTTCTTTTTAGATTTTAAAAGTCTCAATAACTTCGACAGCGCATAGTAAAGCGCGATAGATATAATCAATGCCAGCGGAATAATCCAGTAACCAAGCAATTCTCTATCCATCTTTGAAATATCATCTACAAATCCAATATTGATAGTTCCTGCTTTTGAAATAAAGAAGCCAACCCGGTTGGGCTGGAATATCTTTAGTGCCGCAACAAGCGCAAAGCCCACTACAAAAGTGTATCCTGTCACATAGATCATACCTTTCATAAATTGTCTGAATCCTGAATTGATATAGTAGAATAATCCTTTTATGATAAACATTGGTTTATAATTTATCGAAGCGTCTGTAAGATATTTCTCGGCAATTAAAGGCATCAAGAAATCTGAGGGATCACCAAGATTTTCGATTGCTTTTTTAAGTCTCTTAGTTTCATCCTTCAGTTCTATTTCATTAAATCCGTCAAGGATATGACTTTGGATTTCTGTAATAATATCGTTTTTATATACAGATTTTACTTTTTTAAGGATACTTCTTAGCTGCTCGGAATACGATTCCCATAATTCTATTGTTTCTTTTTTATTAAAAAGTATCTTTGTCATTTTTCTGTCCTCCTTACTAATTTAGCTATCTGATTTGAAAATGTCAGCCACTCTTTTCTCATTAAAGCTAAAGTATCTAATCCCTCCTCGGATATCGAGTAATATTTCCTCGGGATGCCTCTTTCCATTTCGACCCATTTAGAAACAATCAGCTTTTCATGATTCAATCTGTTTAAAAGGGGATATATTGTCCCTTCTGATAGACTAAGTTCTAATGAATCCTTGATCTTTGATATTAATTCATAGCCGTAATATTCTTTTTTACTTAGAAATAAGAGAATAATGAAATCGAGAATACCTTTTCGCAACTGAGAATTCCATTTTTCGATTTTTGATTTATTCATCTTTTTATCCATACTAACTTGCTTACCCATATATTATGTTATACGATGTATTATAGAGCAAAGTTCCATAAAATGCAACTTTTTTTACATATTTTTTAATACTCACTATGACAGCATCCTTCATCCGACAAGTCTCCTATTTCTGGACTGCTTTGAACGTTAGTTTATTTCTTATAAACATCTAACATTCAACGCCATTAAGAAAATGATTGTCGGATTTCTCAGATGTTCTGAGAATCAAGAAAAAACCAATAAATACATATTTTCAATTAGGAACCGCTGGATCGCCGCCGGAATAATCGGCGCAATCTGGCTTCTTCTCCTGGTTTATTTAATAAAAGTAATATGTCAGTAGTCTAACCAACGATTTAATGCCTGAAATGCCGCATACCGGTGAACAGCATTGCGATATTATGTTCATCGGCTGCTGTGATTACTTCACTGTCATGGATAGACCCGCCCGGTTCGATTACAGCGTTAACGCCTGCTTCCGCTGCAGCATCAATGCTGTCTCGGAACGGGAAAAACGCGTCGGATGCAAGAACGGAACCCTTAATCTCCAATCCGGCTTCTTTCCCTTTCATTATCCCGATCTTTGCAGAATCCACGCGGCTCATCTGCCCCGCCCCTACCCCGATTGTCCGGTCAGCAACAGCATACACAATCGCGTTCGATTTTACATATTTTGCAACAGTCCACGCGAACATCAACGCTTTCATTTCATCATCCGTCGGTGTTCGTTTCGTCACGCATTTCAAAGCGGATTTTTCCAGCAGTGAGGTATCAAGCGACTGTACGAGCATCCCGCCGACTATCTTTTTTATATCCGTCTCCTTCCCGCTGAACAAGGGTTTTCCGCAGGCGAGGAGCCTCACATTCTTCTTCTTGGCGAACAGTTCAAGGGCTTCAGGAGAAAAAGATGGGGCTATCACTCCCTCTACGAACATTGCCGTAATCTCCGCAGCCGCTGCGCCGTCCACTTCCCGGTTGAACGCGATCACCCCGCCGAAAGCTGAAACAGGATCGGTTGCCTTCGCTTTGGCAAATGCGTCAAGAACGTTTTCCGCAAGCCCGACGCCGCACGGGTTTCCGTGTTTTATCACCGCGCAACAAGGCTTTTCGAACTCCCAGGCAAGACGCCATGCGGACTCGAAATCGCATATATTGTTGAACGAAAGCTCTTTTCCCTGAAGCGGAACCGTCATCGCTAATGAAGCCCCCGTAAATCCCGCCTCCCTGTAAAGCGCTGCCAATTGATGAGGATTCTCTCCATATCTCAGATCCATCACCTTTTCCGCTTCAAAGTGGATCAGAGGTCCAAATGATTTTTTCTCCGCCCGTTCGATCTTGTTAACACGAGGATTTCCTATTGAAGCAAGAAATTCCGATATCTTCGAATCATATCCCGCTGTTCTTTTAAACGCCTCTTTCGCCATCTCAAAACGAAATTCCAAAGTGCTTCCGCCGTCATTATCTTTCAGATGCGAGATGACTTTTTCATACTGGCCGATATCCACCACAACCAGCACGTCAGAATAATTCTTTGCCGCCGCTCTGATCATTGCCGGGCCGCCGATATCAATGTTCTCGATAGCATCATCGAATCGGACATCTTCTTTCGCCGTCACCGCTTCGAATGGATAAAGGTTTATTACAACCAAATCTATCGGTTCGATTTTGTTTTGCCGCATCTGTTCCCTATGCGTCTCAAGGTCCCTTCTTCCCAAAATTCCGCCGTGAATCAATGGATGCAGGGTCTTTACCCGTCCGTCCATTATTTCCGGAAAACCGGTCAATTCCGAGACTTCTTTATATTCAATGCCTGCGTCCTTCAAGGCTTTGCCGGTTCCTCCGGTCGAGATCAGTCCGGCATTCAAACTTTTTAGGAATTTCGCTAATTCTATTATTCCCTTTTTATCGTAAACGGAAATCAGGGCTCTTTTGACGGACCTCATAAGCACCTCCGAATTAGATCCAAATTTGGACATTTACAAAATCCCCACGAAACCCTCTCCCATCATCAATACAATTCAGGATAGAATTTATCTCTAAATCGTTTAATTTGAAATTCGTGTATTTATCTCATTGAACTTAATAAATCCGATATAGTAAGACAGATTTGCCAATCAGGAGAATATTCGATGAGTCTCTCCTTGTCAACTTAACGGAAATTTTTTGAAATTTTCCTTATTTAAAAATTATTTATAACTTTTTCCTCAATCGGAAGTATTTTCTTATGATGAAAGCTTCATGTGTCAATCTTGACTGAAAATGTATTCGATGTTAAGTTGTTGAAAGTAAAATGAATTGCGAAAAGAGATATATTATTAATGATTAATAAAGTATTAACTTCAGTCTTTGGAACCAAGAGCGATCGGGATATGAAAAGAATGATCCCGCTCGTTTCCCAGATAAACGATCTTGAACCTGAAATATCCAAACTCACGGATTCCAAGCTTGCCGCGAAAACTACGGAGTTCAAGCAGCGCCATGCGAACGGTGAATCATTGGATGATTTGTTGCCCGAATCTTTCGCCGTTGTTCGCGAGGTCGCCAAGCGGACTTTGAATATGCGGCATTTCGATGTCCAGTTGATAGGGGGAACCGTTCTTCATGATGGGAAAATCTCCGAAATGAAGACCGGTGAAGGAAAAACTCTTGTTGCAACCCTGCCTGTTTATCTTAATCATTTTTCCGGAAAAGGGGTGCATGTAGTAACCGTCAACGACTACCTTGCAAAAAGAGATTCCGAGTGGATGGGTAATATATATAAATTTCTCGGAATGTCGGTCGGAGTCATCGTTCATGAAAAAACGGATGAAGAACGCAAACAGGAGTATTCATGCGATGTCACCTACGGCACAAATAATGAATTCGGATTCGATTATCTCAGAGACAATATGAAGCTTGTTCCGGAAGATATGGTGCAAAGCGGTCATAATTTTGCCATCGTGGATGAGGTTGACTCTATCCTGATAGACGAAGCCCGCACCCCTCTGATCATTTCGGGCCCTGCGGAGGAATCCACAGACAAATATTATATATGCAACAGGATAATACCAAGATTGTTGTTGAAGGCGGACTATGAGGTTGACGAAAAAAACAGGAACGCCAGTTTCACTGAAGCCGGAATATTGAAAGCGGAAAAACTCCTCGGATTGAACAATATTTATGATCCTTCTCACATGGACATCGTCCATAATCTGACGCAAGCCTTGAAAGCCCATGTTCTTTTTGCACTGGACAAGGATTACGTTGTGAAGGATGGCGAAGTTTTGATCGTGGACGAATTCACCGGCCGTTTGATGCCCGGCAGGCGATACAGCGACGGTCTTCACCAGGCCCTCGAAGCAAAGGAAAACCTGAAGGTCGAAAGAGAAAATCAAACCCTTGCGACAATCACATTTCAGAATTATTTCAGAATGTACGAGAAGCTCGCCGGCATGACCGGAACCGCGGACACCGAGGCAGCCGAATTCGAGCAGATATATAAACTCGAAGTCATCGTAGTTCCAACGAATCAAACACTGAGACGAGATGAGCTTCCTGATCTGCTTTTCCAAACCGAAGATGAAAAATTCAAGGCTGTTGCTGAAGAGATCAAGCGCATGCATAACAAGCAGGCCAACGTGAACGGGACTGTTGTGAAGGGACAACCGGTGCTGGTCGGCACGATAGCGATCGAGAAATCAGAAAAACTTAGCGGTATCCTGAAGAGAATGGGCGTCCCGCACGAAGTATTGAATGCCAAGCAGCACGCCCGAGAAGCTGAGATTGTCGCAAAGGCCGGACAGGCGGGCGCCGTTACCATATCCACGAATATGGCCGGCCGCGGAACCGATATCGTCCTCGGCGAGCATGTTACCGCACTCGGCGGCCTCCACGTCCTCGGTACCGAGCGCCACGAAAGCCGCCGTATTGATAATCAGCTCCGCGGACGTTCGGGAAGACAGGGAGACCCAGGGTCTTCGCAATTCTTCCTTGCCATGCAGGATGACCTCATCCGTATATTCGGAATGGACAGGATGGCTCCGCTGATCACAAGGTTGAAACTCGAACCGGGGCAGCCGGTCTTCGACCCTAAAATAATGCCCACGATTGCTCGAAGATTTTCAAAAGCGATCGAACGCGCTCAGAAGCAGGTCGAACAGCAGAACTTCGGAATCCGTAAACGGCTTCTCGAATATGATGATGTCATGAACGCGCAGCGCCAATCGGTATATTCACAAAGGCTGGAGCTCCTCACTGGCGAAGATGCTGACAAATTCTTATCCGACTATTCGCTCGACACTCTCGATGAGCTGATGGAAATCCATATACCCGAGAAAGCCGACCCTGACGAATGGGACATCAGCGGTCTTAAAGCCGCGTACTGGGATTTGTTCGCGGAGGATTTTATTGAAAAAGGCGTCAACCCGGACCATCTCAACAGGGATGAGCTAAGAATCGCCCTGGAAAAGCTGTCCTCCGAAAAACTTGAAAAAAAAGAAAAACAATTCACAAAAGAAATCTTCAGCACCATTCAAAGGCAGATACTGCTCCAGGTGATTGACACTCAATGGAAAGACCACCTCTACTCCCTCGATCAGCTGCGCGAATGGATCGGAATGAAGGCGTATGCCCAAAAAGACCCGCTTGTCGAATACAAGATGGAGAGTTTCGCACTGTACGAAGATATGTGGAGAAGGATCAGAAACGATACTCTCAAGTTCATATATTTTGCGGAACTGAGGCTCCGTGACGATGAGGAGATGCAGGAAAAAGCGATGAAAAACATCTCCCTCGGCGGTTCCGGGAAGGAAGACCTAAAGACGGAGCAGGTAAGACGGACGGACGGTAAAGTTGGCCGAAACGACCTCTGCCCCTGCGGCAGCGGGAAGAAATATAAAAAATGCCACGGGAGGTGATTTATGCCTTTGTATCAAAGTGAAAAGAATTGGATGGAGAAATTTGCCAATATCATTCCCGGCCTGAAATCCTATCGCTCTCACGAATTCAGAAGAGACACTGATAAGCGGCTGAGGGATTACCTTGCATCCCGCATTGACGGAATTCGTAAAATAATTGACGATATTAATCTTGATCTGACAAACCAGAAAAAAATCGATCTTCTGGACGACGTCGATAATTTAAATAAAAAGATCAGGAAACTCGCGGATATGCTTCGTCATGCTTCTTATGGTTATACAGGAGTATTCGACCAGGTTAAAATGCGGGACGCCGAACTCGACCGCCTTTACTCATACGACGTTCAGCTGTTCGAAAATATCAACATTCTCATCAAGGACACAGATGCATTTGCAGGCGAGACGATGGATGAGCCGCTGATCAAAACATATAGAGACAAGTTGAAAATACTGGAAACGTTAATCGAAGAACGCAGGGTGATTTTCAATAATCCGGAACAATCGATTCCCGAAAATAATAAGGAGTAAGATATGTCTCAATTCATTGAAGTAATCAATTGGGCTGACGAGGCCGGAAGGACGATGGTCTATCGTTTCCCCTCGGCTGAGCGCGACATAAAAGTCGGCGCGCAATTGATAGTTATGCAAAACCAGGCCGCCATATTTTTCCGGGATGGAAAGGCGCTGGATGTCTTCGGTCCAGGCCGCCATACCCTTACATCCCTCAACCTTCCGGTGCTCACAAAGATTCTTAGCCTCCCCTTCGGTTTCAAAACCCCTTTCAAGGCCGATATATATTTCCTCAATCTTCGGGTCTTCACCGAGATGAAATGGGGAACAAAGGAAGCGATTCCTTTCCGCGACAAGGAATTCCAGATGATTCGTCTCAGGGCTTTCGGTAACTTCTCGATCAGAATCACCGATTCGCTCCTGTTCGTTAACACGATTGTCGGCTCTCGGTCACTATACACAACTGAATCTATTGAAGATTTCCTCCGCGGCGTTATAGCCAACCGCTTGAACGATATCCTGGGTGAAACTCTTGAAACGATTCTCGATCTCGCTCAACACTATGACGAAATTTCCGCCGGGTTGAAGGCAAGAGTTAAAGATGATTTCGACAAGTACGGTCTTGACCTCGTTGACTTCCTGATTGACGCAATCACTCCTCCCGATGAAGTCCAGAAGATGATAGACGAACGCGCAGGAATGGCGGCTGTCGGCAACATGGGTGCTTTCGCTCAATTCCAGGCTGCCAAAGCGATGCGTGATATCGGCAAAGGCATCGCTGAAGGCGGAGGAGGTGGTGGTGGCGCTGCTGCCCAGGGCGCGGGCCTCGGCGCGGGAATCGGTATGGGGATGATGCTTCCGCAGATGATGATGCAGCAGATGTGGCAGAACCAGATGCAGACCGGTCCTAACAATCAGGGGCAGATGAAAGTTTATCAATGTACGTCCTGCGGAGCATTCAATTTTCAGAATTCAAATTTTTGCGCGAACTGCGGAGCCAAGACGCAAGGTGAACCGCCCAAGCCGATGGAGAAAAAATAATTTTGAAAGTACTGAGGAATAATAGATGAAAGAAGAATTGCCGCCTCTGGGTCTGACTTTCGACGACGTTTTGCTCAGACCCGCCAAGTCATCCGTCCTCCCCCACGAGGCGGACGTAACAACTTACCTTACTCCCAAAATAAGGCTGAACATACCCATCGTCAGTGCTGCGATGGATACTGTCACCGAAGCTAATCTGGCGATTGCGCTCGCGCGACAGGGCGGAATCGGCTTTATCCATAAAAACTTCAGCATCGAGGAGCAAGCCACAGAAGTGGATAAGGTAAAACGCTCCGAGAGCGGGATGATTGTGAATCCAATAACCGTCAAGCCTCTGCAGAAAATCCGCGAGGCTCTCGATCTCATGGAAAAATTTAAGATCTCCGGCGTTCCGGTTACTGACGATGACGGCAAACTGATCGGGATTCTGACAAACAGAGACCTTCGGTTTGAAAGGAATGTAAACGCCACAATCGAAAGCCTGATGACAAGGGACAACCTGATCACCGTTCCCGTAGGCACGACGCTCGACGAAGCAAAGAATATCCTCCACAAGAACAAGATTGAGAAATTGCTCGTCGTTGATAAGGATTACGTCCTGCAGGGTCTGATAACCTTCAAAGATATAAACAAGGTCATCCGATATCCTAACGCCGCAAAGGACGACAAGGGCCGCCTCCGCGTGGGAGCCGCTATCGGCACCACTCCGGAATCATTCGATAGAGCAGCAGCGCTCGTCGAAATGCATGTTGATGTTATTGTGATTGATACCGCTCACGGACATTCCGAGAAGGTTATCGAAATGACAAGGAAGATCAAGAAAATATATCCCGATCTGTCCATAATCGCAGGCAACGTGGCGACAGCGGAAGGGACAAGGGACCTTATTGATGCCGGCGCGGATGCGGTGAAGGTTGGAATGGGCCCGAGCGCGATCTGCACGACACGCGTCATTTCCGGTGCAGGGATGCCGCAGCTTACGGCGGTAATGGAATCCGTTTCAGAGGCCACGAAAACAGGCACGCCGATCATCGCTGATGGCGGCATAAAATATTCGGGCGACATCGTCAAAGCCCTTGCCGGAGGAGCCTCGACGGTTATGATCGGATCGCTGTTTGCCGGAACAGAGGAAAGCCCCGGCGAAACCATACTGTATTCCGGTAGGGTGTTCAAGGAATACAGGGGAATGGGTTCTCTCGGAGCCTACAGGTCGGGAAGCAAGGACAGATATTTCCAGGATTCCGTGGAGGACAGCAAGCTCGTTCCGGAAGGAATCGAAGGCAAGGTTCCCTACAAGGGCACGCTCGAAAGTGTAGTTATACAGCTGGTCGGCGGATTGCGCGCCGGCATGGGATACACCGGATGTAAAGACATCCAAGAACTTCAAACCAGGACGAAATTCGTCCGAATAACGTCAGCAGGTCTGAAGGAAAGCCATGTTCACGATGTCATAATCACGAAGGAAGCCCCCAACTATTCCAAGGACTAATACCCATTTTTTGAAAAAAGGCATGAATATTCAATGATTTTATCACGTATAAGGCTGCTAACTTGGCGATGAAGATGCAGTCAATCTGAGTTATTAAGGAGAATAATATGAAAAAATCTTTCCTGATTTACCTATTGGCAGGAGCTATTCTTTTGAATCTTTCTATTCATTCACTGGCTAAGGATACCGAGGATCCTTACGAAAAAAACAAAGGAATTTCCGATAATTTCGTGCTGACCGCTGGTTTCTATATGCCCAGCCTTGCAACAAATATAAGGCTGGATTCATCAACCCTCGGGACTGGCACGGATCTGAATTTCGAAAATGATCTGGCCCTGGAAAATTCACTCACGATCTTCAGAGCCGACGGCCATCTGCGCCTGTTCCGGTGGCTCAGCCTCGAATTCGGATATTATAATATCACCCGCGATACCACGACCATCCTCAATAAAACGATCCAATTCGGAAATAAAGTATTCACAGCCAATGCCGACGTGAATGCATCTGTGAAAACGGAAGTAATTAAAGCTGCGCTGGCGTTTTCCCTCATCAATGACGGAAATGTCGAATTCGGTTTCTCTCTCGGCGGTAATATCATTCTGCTGAACGCGAGCTTGAATTCGATAACTGCTGACATCCAGGAATCGGTGGACGAGATCGCTCCGATTCCGCTCGTCGGCGCTTATGCATACATGACCTTAAGCCCCGGGCTTTTTCTCAAGGGCAACTTACAATATTTTACATTAGCCCTTCAAGATATGGATGGTTCGGCCTTGGATTTCAGAGGGGCGATTGAATATTACCCCCTCAAGAATATCGGGATCGGTGCTGGAATTAACCTGTTCGATTTCAATTTCAATATGACCAATATAGAAGTCCGAGAAGGCGGGAAAACCTACGACCTGTCCGGAAATTTTAACTATAACTACACCGGAATCGTAGCATATGTAATAATCGCTCTGTAAAATTCATGAAGTTTTCTGGGGCGCCATCTCGCGGACTATGGAAAAATAAAAGGCCATCCACTTAATTCTCCGAAGAGATGCCGTACGAATGCATTGTATGAGACGATATTCTTAAAATCTTTGAAAAACCTGTTGAACCGTCGTCCTGACGAAAACATCGGAGAGATTCGAAGGAAGGATCTGTCTGGATTCCTTCACTTGTAGCCCGTTGAAGAATCCCTCAGGACTTCGTCTTCACGGGTTTTCCTACGGGGGCTTCCTTCAGAATGACCTGCTGCCATAGTTTTCGAAGCTGTCCGCTTGAAGCTTATCAATGATCTATTCCAAGCAACCGGCATTTTTTATACAGATGGCTCCGTTCCAGCTTCAGTTCCGATGCCGTCGCCGACATATTCCAATTATTTTTTTTCAAATAATGAAGAATAATTTTTTTCTCCGCTTCATCCGCAAGGTCTTTCAATCCCTGTCCGTCGGAGAGCTTTCCCGTTTCATCGCTATCAGCGGATGTATCATCGGCGAGCATCGCGGCAAGCCACGATCCTTCGATTGATGCAACATCGTTTGGCAGGAGTATCACAATCTGTTCGCAAAGATTGCGCAGTTGCCTGACATTCCCTGGCCATTGCTGTTTCTTGAGCAGAAGCATCGCATCCATCTCGAATCGCTTAATTTTCTTGTTGTTCTCTTCGCAGAATGATCTTACAAAATGCTCCGCCATTAGTGGTATGTCTTCCATCCGCTCGCGCAAAGGCGGAACGTGGATGGGAATGACGTTGAGACGGTAATATAAATCATTTCGAAAAGAACCTTTTCGGATTTCTTCTTCCAGATTTTTATTGGTTGCGGCGATTACGCGGACATCCACCTTGACCGTTGTTTCGGAACCCACAGGTTCGAACTCCCCTTCCTGCAGAACCCGCAGAAGCTTCGCCTGCATCTCCAGCTTCATATCACCGACCTCGTCAAGGAATAGGGTCCCTCCGTCCGACTTCTTGAATTTCCCCGCCCTGTCGGCAATTGCCCCGGTAAAAGAACCTTTTTTGTGACCGAAGAGCTCGCTCTCGATAAGTTCGGATGGCACGGCAGCACAGTTGACCTTTACGAACGGTTTGAAAGCGCGGTCGCTCTTTAAATGAATCCGTCGCGCGATCAATTCCTTTCCTGTTCCGCTTTCACCCGTTATCAGAGCCCTGCCGCGGCTGGGAGCCGCTTTATCCACTTTATCAAGGAGGAGTTTGATCGCCTTTGACTCTCCGATTATCTTATAATGATCGGAAATTTCCTGTCTCAGATTTCTATTACCCTCATCGAGCGAAGCGATCTTCAGAATATTTCTTACGGTTATTATCGCCTTTTCGGGCGATAACGGCTTTTCAAGGAAATCGATGGCACCGAATCTTATGCTTTCCACAGCCTGAGAAATTGAGGCGTGGCCGGACATCATTACAACCGGTTGATGCGGTTTTACTTCCTGGATTTTTTTCAGTGTCGCTATGCCATCCATGACTGGCAACACAAGATCGAGGAAAACTATGTCGAAATGCTCCGATTCAAGCTTTTCGAGCCCGATCTCACCGCTGCCGGCGACGCCGACAGAGAATCCTTCCAGTTCGAAAGCCTGCCTCAAGGTGGCGAGTATATTCTTTTCATCATCTATTATCAGGATGGACGCTTCCGGCATCGTTATCCTTTACAGGCAATGCATGATATTTCGACTTCCGCATCCTTCGGCAGTTTCGCTACCTGGACGGTTTCCCTTGCAGGAAAATATTCGGAAAAATATACCGCATAAGCCTTGTTCATTGTTGGGAAAGCGCCCATATCAGTCAGGAAAATCGTAACCTTCACTATATCATTCATGTCCATCCCGGCGGATTCAAGTATGGCTTTGATGTTATCCATCACCCTGTTCACCTTTTCAGTCATGTCACCCTTGATAAGTTCACCGGTGGAGGGGTCTATGTAAATCTGTCCGGAAACGTACAGAGCATTTCCAAATTTCACCGCCTGCGAATATGGACCTATCGCCTGCGGCGCTTTATCCGTTTTTATCATTTCCTTCATATCATTGTCTCCTTGTACTCCTTAACTATTCTCTTTACCGAAATCACGCCCTTTATTTCCTGTATCCTGTTCGCTATCTCCGAAAGCTGATCTATGCTGTCAACCTCGGCCACGAGGCTTATCCTCGCTCTGGTGTCGTCCTCTGATTTTGCTTCGAGGTGGTGCAGGTTTATGTCCATCTGGGCTAGAGTATTCGTAATCTTGGCAAGAACGCCCTGGCTATTCTCAACATTAATCATCAGCCTTGTCAAGAATTTCTCGCCCTTACGAACTTCCCATTTCGATTCCAAAATCCTCTCGGCGTTGAAAATTAATTTCTGGACATTCGGACAACTTTTCGAGTGTATGCTTATACCCCTGCCGCGGGTGATGAATCCGATTATAGGTTCGCCAGGAAGCGGACTGCAACATCTTGCCAGATGAACGAGTATGTCGCTATGGCCTTTTACATTTATAATGGAACCGGTCGCTTTTTTCGTCAACAAGTCTCCGGCTATCCCAGCGGCCGCAATCTCTTTCGTCCCTTCAGCCGTTTGCTTTTTTTCCTCCTGGGGCTGGGGCACGAGCTTGCTAAACAGCTGCTGAAGGGAAATTTTGCCGAATCCTATTGCTATAAAAATATCATCCAGTGTGTTGTAACCCCAATCAGAACATATCTTAATAAGTTCCTGTTTCGTGGAAGCTTTTCGAAGGTTCAGCTTATATTTAGCCAGCTCTTTGCGCAGCATCTTTTCTCCGATCTCCCTGCTTCCCTCACGTTCTTCCTTGTTCAAATGCTGACGGATTTTTGTCAATGCCCTGGATGTCTTTACATAGTGCAGCCAGTCCCGCTTCGGCTTGCTCCCTTTACGCGTAATAATCTCGACCACGTCTCCATTTTTGAGCGGAGTCTTCAATGGGACGATCTTGCCGTTTATCCTTACACCCACACATTCATTGCCCACCTCCGTATGGATGGAATAAGCAAAATCAAGCGCTGTGGCATCAGAAGGAAAGGATTTCACATTACCCTGCGGCGTGAAGCAATAAGCTTTGTCGGGATAAAGGTCTATCTTCAGGGCGTTCATGAATTCATCGGGATTTTGAAGCTCCTGTTGGCGCTGGACGATATCCCTCAGCCACGCGATATATTGGATGTCTTCCGGATTTGCGGGAGAATCCCCGTCCTCTTTATATTTCCAGTGCGCCGGCAATCCCTCCTGCGCGATGGCATCCATCCATTCGGTGCGGATCTGTATCTCGAATATATGCCCATCGCCATCCAGAACCGATGTATGGAGCGAACGGTAATTGTTCGGCTTAGGCATCGCGATATAATCCTTGAACCTGCCCGGTATCGGCCGCCATATATTATGCGCGATGCCGAGCACAGTATAGCAATCAGCGACGGAATTCGTTATGACACGAAAAGCGAGATAATCATAAACCTCTGATAGCTGTATCTCCTGGCGGACCATTTTCATAAATATGCTGTAAATGCTTTTTACCCGGCCTCTGATCGCAGCAACCACGCCGGCTTTCTTCATCTCATCGGTCAGCTGCGCCTCGATCCTGCTGATTGCAGCCAGCGAGACTTTTCTCTCTTTTTCGATCTTTTCGGTCAAAGCGCGGTATTGCCTCGGATAGAGATACTTGAAACAGTGCTCCTGGAGCTCTCTTTGTATGTTGCCCATACCGAGACGGTTGGCGATCGGGACGTATATATCAATTGTTTCTTTCGCAATCCTTCGCTGTTTGGCGGGAGGAAGGGCTTGGAGGGTTGACATATTATGAAGCCGGTCTGCAATCTTGATAAAAATGACGCGTATGTCCTTCGCCGTCGCAAGCCAGAGCTTCCGAAGATTCTCAGCCTGCTTCTGTTCGAAGGAGCGGTATTCGATGCGGCTTATCTTCGTAACCCCATCGGCAAGATCTGCAATGTCTTTTCCGAAATGTTCCACAAGCATATCATATGTTACATGCGTATCCTCCAGGACATCGTGAAGGAAACCGACAGCGACCGTCGTCTCATCCAGCTCCATCCGTGCAAGGACCTTGGCGACATGCATCGGGTGGACAAGATACGGCTCGCCCGACTGGCGGAGCTGCCCCCGGTGTTCCTTCGCTGAAAAAACATACGCCCGGGTCAGGAGCGAGAGATCCGAATTGGGATGATATTTCTGGAAAACCTCGGAAATATCCTCGAAGCGAATGTTCAGCTTCTTCGCATCCGGAATCTCAACAGCTCCCCCGTAATCGAACTCCGATACTATTTTGTCCTTTTGCTGACTTTCCTCCATAAGCTCTTTCTGAATTTTCTATAATTCATAATCAATATATATTCCAGGCATTGTTTGTGCAAGGTTTTACGCCTTCTTTAAAGCATTACTTTAATGCTTTTCTTTAATCAGCCTTGTCTCATTAATTGATAACGAAGCGAATTCAGATTTGTTCCTGGAAAAATCGGCCATCCGGTTTGCCAGTTAGCCGTGGATAAAATATAATCAGTCCGCTAATCAAATAATGGAGCAGGAATGACCGATGATTTGAACAGGCTTGCGGATATAATGTCGCATCTGAGAAGTCCCGACGGCTGCCCCTGGGACAGGGAACAGACCGTTGAAACTCTTAAAAAATATGTCCTCGAAGAGGCATACGAACTTATCGAAGCGCTTGATGGAGAATCCGTCGATAAAATAAAAGAGGAACTCGGCGATCTGCTGTTCCAGGTCTATTTCCTCTCCCATTTATATAAAGAACAGAGACTATTTGATGTTCACGAAGTCGCCAGGATGATTGGTGACAAGCTCGTCCGCCGCCACCCGCACGTCTTCGGGAACAAAAAGGCGTCGAATTCGGATGAAGTCCTCGACATCTGGACGGAGGAAAAGAAAAAGGAAAACGGAACGCTGAACGATCAAGCCGTGAAACAGCGCTCGCTTGTGGACGGAGTCCCAAAACATCAACCCGCCCTCCTCCGCGCGCAACAAATCTCAACCCGTGTCGCCCGCGTCGGGTTCGAGTGGAAAGACACATTCGCGGTCATCGAAAAACTCAGGGAAGAAATAGTTGAATTGGAAACCGCCCTCGCTTCGCCCAATCCTGACAAATCTTCCTCGCTTTCAGCTGGCCTGAAACAAGAAGCGCTTGATAATGCAACGGAAGAGCTCGGCGATATGCTTTTTACCATAGTCAACATCGCCCGGCATCTGAAGATAGATTCCGAATTCGCCCTCCATAAAACCTGCGACAAGTTCGAAAAACGATGGCGCTATATCGAAACCTGCCTTGCCGCAAAGGGAATCTCGCCCAAAGACACAGACATCAACGAACTCGAAACCCTCTGGCAGAAATCAAAAAAAGCAGATTAAAAAAGATAGGTCATAATTATTGGCATTCCGTAAATATTATAAAGATAAATTTATTGCACTTAGCATTTGCCTGAGTTACATAGCAGGCACTTTTATACATCAACAATCCAATATTATGCATTCAGTCTCTTGACACAGATGTTTAAAGTTATAATATCAGTCTGTTCCACAGTGGATACTAGGTTAATCAAAGCAGACTTATCATTTTTAAGGAGGTACTATATGAAACACAGATACCTGTTGGGATTTTTTGCGCTCTGCGCCGCATTATCTTTCATCGCTTGCAGCTCGACTCTTCAAGTAGCACAAGTTAATCCGGCTACAGGATATCTTCCAACTGGAAGTGTCGTTAAACCTGAAGAAATCAAAGTAAAAGAGACATTGGATGTCACAAAAGACACGAGAATGCTGTATGTCAAATCACCGGAAGATCAAAAAACCATGAATGATTTCATCATGAACTCGATTAACAACCTGAAGTGCTTCGGATTGGTCAAGGACAAGACCGGCATACAGGGATTGATAATTGAAAAAGGAATCATTGGTAAATATTCCGGCAAAGATGTCAATGATTTGTTGATATTAAATGAACTCTCAAACGATATTGGCAATTTTCTTGTCCTAGACTGGGCTCTGACATTTCTCGGTGGTTTCGACTATAAATTTGAAATGAAGGTATTGAATCCAGCTGATATGAAGGTTATGTTCCATGTTGACCGCGAGGTTACGAACTGGGCAGGGTTGGACGAACCCCTATTCTACCCTGTTTTTAATGCGCTGAAGAACTGGGTGGAAGTGAACAAGAGAAAAGCTGCACTGGCGGAAGCAGAACCAAAATAGACGTCATCTGAATTAGTGATTTTTCAATGAGCTGTTTCATAAACTTTATGAAACAGCTCATTTTTTTGTAAATTACAGGAACGTACACTTTATTTTATAGCCCCTTCGTCAAGTAATATTTCGATGATTTTATTCAATGTTTCCGGGTCAACGAAGTGGCCGCCGTCGAATTCATAATTTTTAGATGCGCATCCCATTGCATCAAGCCTCCGTTTCATTTCGCTCGTATCTTTTTCAGTGACAGACTCGTCTGACGTTCCATGCGCGATATACAGCTTGATCCTTTTGAAAGCTTCTATGTTGGCAGCCGGCAGGAATTCCTCGCCCGGAAGGCGCCCTGCGAAAGCGATCAGCCCGTCGAACATATCTGGCTTCTGGTACGCAGTCATAAAAGCCGCCGACACACCTTGTGAAAAACCGAGGAGATACACCCTGCCTGTCTTGTATTTTGCGGAAATCTGTTCGGCCGCGCTGATAATATTATCCGCTGTTAAAGGATCCGCAAATCCCCAGGTTTTTTTATCCCGGATGAGATAGAACCAACTATAAGCGGGTCCGTATAAACCGGCGTCTTTCAGTTCGTATGGCGCCTCAGGCACAAGGAGGATGAATTCTTTCCTTTCAATATTCCGCCATATTGCGGCGAAGTTTTCCGCCCAGTCGCCCCTGCCGTGGAGAGCAATGACGAGCGGATAACTACGGGTTGGATCATAATTCTCGGGCAGATGGAGCCTTCCATTGAGAACCTTCGATGTCTTCAACAAGACAGGTTCGCCAATATCATCGCCGAATTGCTTAACCTTCTTCTCGACTGTGTCGAAGTCTTTCTCCCCCCGCACTGGATCGAAGTCCGTATCCTTCAGGAAATGCTGGATGTCGTTGAATCCAGCCCGCACCGCATGGAGAAGATACTTCCCCGCAAGATCAGGCCGTTTCATGCGGGCATAGCAACAAGCGAGATTATAGAGCATATCGGCAGAGTCATACTTATGACGCAGGATAAAAAGGTAATACTTTGCGGCATTCAGGTAGTCGCCATCGCGGACTGCTTCAAGAGCGCGCACCTGGAATTTAAAAAGATCAATTATAAGAAAATCCCCGATATCATCCCTAAGCGGATCAATAGACGCGATCCTGCTCCAATCCGTGACGGGCTTTTCATCATCAGAAGCGGGCAGAGCAAGCACTTGCATTGCCGTCATAAAAACAACCATAATCAATATTGGAATAACAGCCTTGATTTTTAACATATAACACTCCTTATCTATAAATCTGGTTTTATTGCTTGTATAATATATTACGAAATTAAACAACGAAAGATCATAAAGCATAAGAAAATGATAGCAAAATAGTGAGGGATGAGATGGAAGAAAGATTCGGCAAGGTCTTCATTAAGGCCATGATAATGACTGTAATAATAGGCTCCGCCGGGATTGTATTCAATCTCGTTTACGGAGAGGGGGTCAACACCTTCAAGATTTTCACGCCGCCGGGCGAATTGCTTCGCAGCGATCCTCGCACGATCCACAGCGTCGAGGAGATAAAGACGATATGGGGCTCCGGCAAGGCGATCTTCATTGACTCGCGTCCATATAAAGATTATCTCAAATCGCACATATCAGGCGCCTTTCCGCTTCCATATGATCAGCTGGACGAATTCTATCCGAGAATTATCCGTTTGCTCGATCCCGGTTATCAGATTATCACTTATTGCGACGGCGCGGAGTGCCTTTCGTCCATGCACGTTGCGGATTATCTGAACCGGCAGGGATTTCCGAGAGTCAATATCTTCTTCGGAGGCTGGGAACTTTGGGATATAAAGAACTACCCATCAACCGGGGGGGAGGCATTCTAATGAAGGAACAATCTATAAATTCCAGGAAAGCCATAAAACCGCGTTCGAATACTATAAATAAAGTGGAAAAATCCGCTGGAAAAGAAAAAGCGGGTTTCCCCGTTTTGATAAAGAAGATAGCGTTCAGCGGAATTTTCCAGCTCCTCCTCCGGATTTTTCTCGGCGGGACTTTCATCGCGGCGTCTTTGGACAAGATCACCCACCCCCGCCTCTTCGCCGAGGTCATTTTCAATTACCAGATTCTGCCGTTCCCACTGGTAAACCTCGCCGCTGCCGTGATGCCTCTGCTCGAATTAATCGCCGGAATAACTATAATAATTGGTTTCTGGACGCGTTCATCATCGTTCATTCTGAGCGGATTGACCCTTATCTTCATCGCGGCGATTTCTTTCAATATGATCCGGGGGCTTGAGGTGAACTGCGGCTGTTTCGATGTGATATCCGGCTCGAAGATCGGCGCTGAGCTTCTCATACGCGATATCCTGCTCTTAATCGCCGGAATTCTGATAATCCTCGAAAAGAAGCCGAAACTTGGCCTTGACCGGTTATTGAACAAAACGAAATAGAATTGGCATAACAATTTCTGTGCAGGTGTACACAGGCTGTGTCGCAATTATAAAAAAGTCATTCTCCGGGATACTTCGAAGGGCTGCGACGGGAAAATGCGAAGCATTTCTGTAAATCTTCCTTTTAGTATCAATAACTTAAGAATACCTGAGAACATCAAACATGAGTTCATTTGAATTTCGACACAGCCTGCACATACCTAACCTATTTTTTATCCGGATCAAAGCATCCGGAGCGGTATCCTTCGAGATCGAGGGTGATGAATTTATAACCGAGCGTCTTGAATTGCGCGGCAATTTTTTCCCTGAAAGGTTTGTCTGCAAATCTCGTGATCGCGTTCTCCGGGAGTTCTATCCTGGCGACAGGAAAATGATCCCGCACCCGGAGGCCAATGAAACCGAGGGAAAAGAGAAAATCTTCAGCCTTTTCAACCCGTTTGAATCCCTCTTCCGTCAAAGATGCCCCGTAGGGAAAGCGGGACGCGAGGCAGGCATAAGAAGGCTTGTCCGCGGTAGGCAGACCGGTTTCTCTGGACAATTGCCTGATTTCCGCTTTTGCCAGCCCAGCCTCTTTCAAAGGGCTGATGATCCCAAGTTCATTTATCGCACGAATACCGGGACGGTATGCTGATGCGTCGTCGGCGTTGCTCCCCTCGAAAACTGCTGCGAATCCTTCAGCCGCAGCCATCTCCTTGAGCTTCGAGAAAATCCCGGTTTTGCAGAAATAGCATCTGTCCGGCGAATTCTCGAAGAACTTGCTGTTTGACGGGAATTCGATTTTCACAATCTTGTGAGGAACATCGAACTGTTTTGCCAGTTCTTCCGCTTCTTTTATCTCACGTTTCGGAATGCCCGGCGCGTCAACCGTAACCGCGAGCATCCTCTCTCCCAGCATACGGTGAGTCTCATAAGCGAGATAACTGCTGTCCACGCCGCCGCTGAAAGCCACCAGCGCACTTTCATGCAGCCCGATCCCGGATTCAAGTTTTTCTTTTTTAACTTCGACTTCCTCTTTGTTCATAAATTGAGCTTATATCAATTTCAATGCGATTTCTAATATTTTAGAATCCATAATGTTGCGCGTGCTATACACAGCTACAAAAAATCTGCTGCGTTACAGCTCATTTGCATTTGACCATACTGTATTTTATGATTGAGTATTCACTTTCACAAAACATGAATCATTGGGTGCTATTTTATGAATAATAGAGATATAGCGGGAAACTTTTCAAAGAAACGGTTTTTTACCAGGACTTTTTTATTGCTATGCTCCGTATTTATTTTTATATGCGGTGGTTCTATTCTGGGAGAAGATCCGGAGATGAAAACCGTCTGGATATTCCCCGGAGAGGTCCAGCCTGTTGCCAGAACGAACGATATTCAACTCATGGAAAAGAATTCGAGAATTGATTTCGGGCCTGCCGTGGATGAGGCCGGGGGCTTCGTTTTTCTTGCGGATCGAAAAAATCTTTATAAACTGAAACTCGAGGACGGTTCAGTGGTTGGAAAGCTGCGGCTCGGAGCGCCCCTCTCTGCTCCTCTTATATTCCATGAATCCAAAGTTTATATCGCCGATGAAAGAAACAACCTTATCTGCCTTGACAGCGACTTAAATGAAAAACCGGTCTGGATATCCGTCCTCCAGGCAAAGGACATAATCTCGATGCAGAGGACGGAGAAAGGTATTTTATGTTCTTTTAAAGACGGAAGCATTTCTTTATCCGACGCGAAGACCGGCGGCGTTGCCTGGAAAGTAAAAATCGGTGAAGGGCTTGATTTTGCTGCTGCGCTTGATGATAAGGGATCTGATGCATATGTTGTCGGTTCAAAAAGCGGTATGTATCTCATCCATCTAAACTCCGGAACGGTCACTTTTAGAGCTTCTCTTCCCTCGCCTCCCGTTTCGCCTCCTGTCTGCTTCGAAGGATTGATATATACTTCTCTGAAAAACGGAAGATTCATCGCATTGGACGAGAAAACAGGAGTGATTGAATGGGAGGTTTCGGTAGTCAACGACATCGTCGCATCGGCTGTGTTTTATGAAGATATGATCTGCTTTAATGCCCTTAATAATCAGCTGTTCTGTTATGACAAAGATTCCGGAACCCTTGATATGCGTTTCAGCGGCAAAAACAGGTTCTATCTGCCGCCGGTAATTGCGGAAGATCTCATCTTCAGCTTCGCTTTCAACACTGGGATACTCGCTGTCAACCTTTCAAAAGGTAAAACCATCGGTTGGATAAAATTCGATTCCAAGCCTTCCGCTCCGGTTGTTCCGATTCCTTCCAAAAAAATGCTGCTTTTGATAAATAATCGTGAGCTTTTGATGGCGTTGGATTTCAATTCGATATACTTATCGCAACATATAGAAGAATAAGCAATTACGCCGATTCAAGATATTGGATAATGTTCTGGAGGAGCTCTGTAAAAGTCTCAATTGGAATTTAAAATATAAAAAAACTAATATGCCGTTTGACATAAGAAAAATCCTTGTTATATAATTCGTATCTTATTCCATTCCAGTTAACAGGAGATAAAAAAGCGTGTACGACACAAGCAATTTCAGGAACGGTTTGAAAATCGAATTCGAAGGAATGCCCTATATAATTGTGGAATTCCAGCACGTCAAACCCGGCAAGGGTGGAGCTTTTGTGCGCACAAGGCTTAAAAACCTTTTAACCGGACAAGTTATTGACCATACATACCGATCAGGCGAAAAAATTGGAAAGCCGGATATCGAGGTCAAGCGGATGCAGTACCTTTACGGCGACGGGGAATCCTATGTATTCATGGATAATTCAACATATGATCAGATCAGCCTCAGCGGAGATATGCTTGGCAAGGATGTTACAGATTTTTTAAAGGAAAACGAGGAGGTCGAAGCCCTATTCTATAAAGGCAAGCCGGTGAACGTCGACCTTCCGCTTTTCGTCGAGCTTGAAATCGTCACTACCGATCCGGGCGTACGCGGAGACACGGCGAGCGGCGGTTCCAAACCAGCGACACTCGAAACCGGAGGAGTAGTCAACGTCCCCCTCTTCATCAATGAAGGGGATATAATCAAGATAGATACCCGCAACAGGGCTTACCTCGAAAGAATGAATAAGTAATTCAGCTCGATAAAAGATTAACCGTTAAACTAAGGAGAAAAAATTGGATAATAAAGAGCTGAAACGATTGCTCGATATTTTAAATGAAACGGGCGTTACCGAATTTGAAATGGAAAAAGAAGGAATCAAGTTGAAAATCACTCGCGGCGGTAACAGCATCGGTATATCTCCGGAGAATCCTTCATCAAGCAACTATATTCACCGGACACTTACGCCCGTGATGGACCTGCCTGAGGCAATCACGTTTCCGATAAGGCCTTCAACTGCATCGGCGCCGCCTGAAATCGTGAAAAAAGCCGAGGAAACACCCCTTGAATCACAGGAAGGCATTCATATAATTCATTCGCCCATTGTTGGAACTTTCTACCGCAAACCGAATCCAAACGTTGATCCTTACATCGAGGTGGGTGATAAAACCAAGGTCGGCCAGGTTCTTTGCATAGTCGAAGCGATGAAATTGATGAATGAAATTGTGTCCGATGTCGTCGGTGAAGTCGTCAAGATATACACCGAGAATGCCAGTCCGGTTGAATATGGCGAGCCGCTTTTCGCCATAAAAACCATATAGCCTATGTTTAAACGAATATTGATCGCAAACCGCGGGGAGATCGCCCTGCGGATAATCTGGGCGTGCAAAGAGCTGGGAATCGAAACGGTAGCCGTTTATTCCACGGCGGATATAAGCTCCCTTCATGTTCATTTCGCAGATAGAAGAGTGTGTATCGGCGGGCCTAAATCCGATGAAAGCTATCTTAACATCCCCGCTGTCATCAGCGCCGCTGAGATAACGGGCGCCGAAGCGATACATCCCGGCTATGGCTTTTTGGCCGAAAACGCTCACTTCGCCGAGATATGCGAAGAGTGCAAGATCAAATTCATCGGCCCGACGCCGGAGTCCATCAGGATGATGGGCAACAAATCCGAGGCGAGAAAGATTATGGCGAAGAGAAACATCCCGATAATTCCCGGCAGCCGGGATATAATCTTGACACCCGATGAAGCCGAAGATATAGCCAACCAGATCGGTTATCCCGTGATGCTCAAAGCATCAGCAGGCGGCGGCGGACGAGGGATGCGCATCGCCCGCAACAATGAAGAGGTGCGAAAAGAATACGAAACCGCGCGCTCGGAAGCAGAGGCATCCTTCGGCGTTCCCGATCTGTACATTGAAAAACATATCGAACAGCCCAGACATATCGAGGTGCAGATTCTGGCCGATGAACACGGCAACATGATTCACCTCGGTGAAAGGGAATGCTCCATCCAACGGCGCCATCAAAAATTGATCGAAGAATCTCCTTCGCCTGTGGTTGGCAAGGACCTGCGAAAAGCGATGACCGATGTCGCTTTAAAAGCGGCCAGGACCGTTGATTATTTTAACGCTGGCACAATCGAGTTTCTTCTCGATAAAAATATGAATTTCTATTTCATGGAGATGAACACACGTATCCAGGTGGAGCATCCGGTCACTGAATGGGTAACAGGCGTAGATATCGTCAAGGAGCAGATAAGAATCGCCGACGGACAGAAACTTCTGTATAAGCAGGACGACATTCAATTTCGCGGGCATTCCATCGAATGCCGCGTAAATGCCGAAACGCCGGATACGTTCATGCCTTCCCCCGGCAGAATAACAGCCTTCAATACACCGAAGGGACCGGGAGTCCGGGTGGATACAGCGATGTACGAGGGCGCGGAGATACCGCCTTACTATGATTCAATGATAGCGAAGGTCGCCGTTTACGGGCGCGACCGCGATGAGGCGATCAATCGAATGCGCCGGGCGCTGGATATGATGGTGCTCGAAGGGATTCACTCCAATATACCTATGCACCTCAAAATTCTCGAGGATTCCGATTTTAAAAAAGGAAACCTTTCCACGCATTTCATGGAAAGGTATCTTCCAAATAAAAATCATTAGTTGCTCCTAATCGATAAGTTAGTTTTTCTTGGAAAAACGAAACTTCGTTCGAATTTAATATATTCCGTTGTCTAATTTTCTTTTTCAAACACGGTTCATCTAACGCGAATTATATAAATCTTCCATTTTTTATTTTCCGATGTTACACTGATAAGTGATATTGATAGAAAGGGAGGATTATAATAATGACTAATGTACTCAAAGGATTTGAACCCGCATTATTATGGAAATATTTCGAGATGCTTTCAGCGATACCGCGAAGCTCCGGAAACGAAAAGGGCGCGGCTGACTTCATATTGAAGGTAGCCTCTGACCTGGGTTTGGAAGCAAAACGCGACGAATCCAACAACGTCATCGTAACAAAACCAGCTTCCAAGGGGCGTGAAAATGACCCAGCAGTCGTTCTGCAGGGGCACCTCGATATCGTATGCGAAAAAAACAAGGATAAGGTTTTCGATTTTTCAAAAGACGGGATACAGCTCAAGATTGACGGCGATTGGTTGAAGGCGGACGGAACGACGCTCGGCGCGGACAACGGCGTGGCGGTTGCCGCAGCCCTGGCGCTGCTCGAATCGCAGGACATCAGCCATCCTCCGCTTGAAGCGCTTTTCACGACAGATGAAGAGGTTGGGCTTATCGGAGCGAAGAAACTGAGCCCCGATTTTGTCAAAGGCCGCATCCTCTTGAACCTGGATTCGGAAGAGGAAGGCATCGTCTTCATCGGATGCGCCGGCGGCATTGACACGACAGGCCGGATTCTCGTTGACTTCGAAAAAGCGCCCGATGATTACGAACCATATATGCTTTTTGTCGGCGGCTTGAAAGGCGGGCATTCCGGGCTTGAGATCAACCAGCAGCGCGGCAATGCGATCCGTATTACAGCGCGAGCTCTTTGGAATTTGAATCACGAAATCGGAATCCGCATCGAAAAGATCGTCGGAGGCAACAAGCGCAACGCCATACCGAGAGAAACTGAAGCCGTTATTTACATACCGAAAGGCAAGCTGGACGAAGCGAAAAAGATTGTCGCGAATATTCACAAAGAAATAATGCCGGAACTCATCTCGCAGGATCCGGGATTAAAGATAGAAATTAACAAATATGAAGGAAATCCCACAGGTAAAGTCTTCTCCTGGAAATTTATGCATAAAATTTTCGAGACTCTTTATGCGCTGCCTCATGGTGTGCTGGAGATGAGCATAGACATCCCAGAATTGGTTCAAACCAGCACCAATCTTGCGATAATAAGCATGGAAGATGAAAGAACACTGCTCATCCAGACATCCCAGAGAAGCTCTATGGAAAGCGCAAAGATATATTCCGCTTCCCAGACGGAATCAATATTCAGACTCGCGGGCTTCGTCGTCACTCACGAGAACTCCTACCCGGCATGGCCGCCGAATATAAAATCTGAATTGTTGAAGCTCTCCAAGAAAGTCTATAAAGAACTACGGGGCGCTGAGCTTAAAGAGGCAGCAATTCATGCCGGTTTGGAATGCGGAATCATCGGCGAGAAATATGCCGGAATGGATATGATTTCGTTCGGCCCGATTTTACAGGATGTCCACTCCCCCAATGAAAAGCTCAATATCCCGTCCGTAAATAAATTCTGGGAGTTCCTTTTAAAACTTCTCGAAAACATAAAATAGGAATTGCTGAAACGGAACTGATAGCATAAATGACTTCAAGGCTTAAGGCTGCTCTAATATTACTTTCAGCCTTAAGCCTCTTCGTTTTAGCTTTTTCTTTATACGGAACTTTAATCTATCCCGATAGCTTCTCCACACCGATATATAAAACCTATTCGTATATCTGTCATCAGGATCGAGAATTATGTATTAAGCTGAACGGTAATCCTATGCCGGTCTGCTCCAGATGTATCGGTCTGTATTCCGGAGCATTTCTTGCCAATTTATTCATACTGACCTTAATCAAAAAAAAAGCGAATAATCATTCAATAATAAGGAAAGGTGGAATTATAAGCATTGCAGCCATCATATCCTGGGGGTTGGTCTTTGCTGATTCCCGCCTGACCTATTTGAAAATACTTTCCGTCTCGCATACACGGAGATTCGCGACGGGCCTGATTGCTGGCAGCTCATCATCAATGTTCATTTTGTTTTTATTGGCGGTATTTTATTCGATACAGATAAATCAAAAAAAACCGTAAGAACTGATTCTGATTTTAAGCGAAACACAACTTTTATTGTATTTGTTCTTTTTCATATGCTATATTTGAAGAGTTATGACCAATGGGGAATATACATTTTTTAAAAACAGTATATCGAAGCGATCAGAACCCTTCGATAGTTTTAATAGCTTCATCATAGATAACTCTCCCCAAAAATAACCAGGAGGTAAATCTAAATGGCTGATGACAAGGAACTTATCAAGAAGGCTGAGAAACCCGGTAAGGATGCTATGCGTCTGCATCCCTATTTCAAGGGTAAAATCAGATCGGCTGCAAAATGCGGCGTCAGGGATATGAGCGATTTCGCAATCTGGTACACACCGGGCGTTGCGAAACCCTGCCTCGATATCAAGGCAAATCCCGAAGCAGTTTTCGAGCATACAAACAAGGCGAATATGATCGCCGTCATTTCTAACGGAACCCGCGTCCTCGGTCTCGGCGATATCGGAGCCGAAGCGTCTATTCCTGTTATGGAAGGAAAAGCCCTGCTCTTCAAGTACCTGGGCGGCGTTGACGCCTGGCCTGTTTGCATGGATACCAAAGACCCTGAATTGTTCATCGAAGTGGCGCTTCAAATCCAGCCATGCTTCGGCGGTTTCAACCTCGAAGATATCCGCCAGCCTGACTGCTTCCATATCCTCGATACGATGCGCCAGAAAGCACGTATCCCGGTCTGGCACGATGACCAGCAGGGAACAGCTGCCGTGACGGTTGCGGGTTTGATCAATGCCTGTAAAATCGTCGGCAAACCTTTAAGCAAGGTTAGGATTACGATGTTAGGAGCCGGAGCAGCGAACGTCGCTATTTACCGCTTGCTGAAATCCGCCGGAGCCGATCCTCAGAATATCATTCTTTGCGATACCAAGGGCATTCTCCATACGGATCGTGAAGACAAAGACGAACTTCAGTCCAAATTTAAAGAAAAATGGCAGATCTGCCTGGAAAGCAATCCCGATAAGCTGAAAGGCGGAGCGGCAGAAGCAATGAGAGGTTCGGATGTGCTTATCGCGCTTTCGAAACCCGGTCCTGACACCGTCAAACCGGAATGGATCAAATCAATGGCTAAAGACTCCATTGTCTTCGTTTGCGCTAACCCCGTTCCGGAGATTTGGCCCTGGGTTGCTAAGGAAGCAGGAGCCAGAATCGTCGCCACCGGCCGTTCGGACTTTCCGAACCAGGTTAACAACTCACTCGGGTTCCCCGGAATCTTCCGCGGTACACTGGACGTCCGCGCAACAACAATCACAGACGAGATGTGCGTTGCCGCGGCGTTGGAACTTGCCAAAGTCGCTGAAGATAAAGGCCTGAGAGAAGATTGCATCATCCCGACGATGGATGAATGGGAGGTTTACCCCCGCGAAGCTGCAGCTGTCGGAATGAAAGCCATAGAACAGGGTGTTGCACGCTTGAAATTCACCCACGCGGAACTCCTCAAAATGGCGGAAAAAATCATCAAAGACTCCCGTGATGAGACCAAGGCGATGATGAAGGAAGGTTGGATCAAACCCTTCCCTCCCGAACCGGAAGAATAAACCAATAACCTTTCAATTATTAGCGGCGCTACCCTGCGCCGCTTTTTTATTTTACTTTTTATTCATAATAGCATGGACATCAGATACGAAACCTTTGAAAAACTTGTATCCCGTCATTCCGGCGTATATCTAAAATTCGAAGGATTATGTAATCTGTAAATATAAATCTTATCAATTAGATGCCGGATCCCCGCATCCAGTGCGGGGCAGGCAAGTCCGGCATGACCGGGAAGAGATGCCGGAACCCTTCATCCGGTGCGGGACAGACAAGTCCGGCATAATAATTACAGTACAGCCAGTTGTTTAAAGCTTTTATCTATGAAAATTATTGAAATTCATAATAATTCTGGTATTAAGTTATATAGTTATATCGAATAGGAGTAAATTTATGTTTAAAGGTCACCCTAAGGGTCTGATAGTAGCATTCTTCACCAATATGGGAGAGCGGTTCGGATACTACACGATGATCGCCATCTTCGTGCTCTTCCTGCAAGCCAAATACGGAATGGATTCCACGAAAGCCAGTAGCGTATATGGTTTCTTCCTCTTCTTCGTATATTTCTTCCCGTTAATCGGCGGTTTGATCGCTGACAAGGTTTTTGGTTACGGAAAGACCATAAGCATCGGCTTGGTAGTTATGTTTTTTGGCTATTTCCTGCTCGCCTTCCCGACAACAATGGGAAACGGTTTCCCCCTCGTGGTTGCGGCGCTTGCCGTAATTGCAATGGGTACAGGATTATTTAAAGGGAACCTGCAAGCGCTTGTTGGAAACCTGTATGATGATCCCAAATACAGCGCAGTCCGGGACCGCGCTTTCAACCTGTTCTATATGGGAATCAATATCGGCGCGATGTTCGCTCCGACAGCCGCGGAAAAGATCAGCAACTGGATACTGAGCACATCTCACTACACCTATGACGCAAGGATTCCGGCTCTTGCGAATAGCTTCCTTTCAGGGAAACTCGGCAATGCTGATCATTATCTTTCTGTCGCAAAATTGCAGAATTCCGCCGTCAGTCTGGATTCACTCAAGCAGTTTTCCGAAAGCTACATAAACTCGCTTAGCAAATCATATCATATGGCATTCGGAGTGGCATGCGTGAGCCTCATCATCTCGATGTTGGTGTTCTGGCTCTTCCGCAAACATTATAAACATGCCGACCTGTCGGAAAAGCAGAAAGCGATGAGCAAAGAACATAAGGACAAAATGGTCGTTCTTACTCCCCAGGAAACAAAGGAGAGATTCATCGCACTCGGGCTTGTGTTCTTTGTCGTGATTTTTTTCTGGATGTCTTTCCACCAGAACGGCCTCACGATGACATACTTCGCCCGCGATTACACTCAGCCCACAGTCGACAAAGCAACAAACCTCTGGTTCGACCTGTTCGGTTTGCTGCCGATTTTCCTCTCCATCATCGGCCTCTACTTCTTTTTCAAGAAAAGCTCCACTCCGGCAGTCAGGGGTATCGGCGCATTGGCGTCCATCGGCTTCGGGGTTCTCGCTTATTTCAGATATAATTCTTATGGCGAGATCAATCCATTCACGCCGCAGAAATTTCAGCATTTCAACCCCTTCTTCATCGTCGCGTTGACGCCGATAATCGTCGCGTTCTTCGCGTACCTCAACAAGAAAAAGAAAGAGCCGTCAGCCCCTCGTAAAATCGGATATGGAATGATCATTACTGCGCTCGGTTTTTCGATTTTGATATTCGCTTCGATTGGATTGCCGAGTCCCAAGGAGCTCGGCGGACAGGTTGCTCCGGCAAACTTCCAGGTTTCGCCGGACTGGCTTATGTCCACTTACTTTATGCTGACAATAGCGGAACTATTCCTGAGCCCGATGGGAATTTCATTCGTCTCCAAAGTCGCTCCTCCGAAATATAAGGGATTGATGCAGGGCGGTTGGTTCGCGGCTACAGCTCTCGGAAACTATCTCGTAAGCATTATAGGATCTCTCTGGAGCAAACTGCCTCTGTGGTCTCTCTGGCTTGTGCTTGTGATCTGCTGCGTCCTTTCCGCAACATTTATCTTCTCGGTTATGAAGCGATTGGAGCGAGTTACACAGGGTAAATAGATATAGCAGATCCGTTTTGCATAAGGGAAGAAACATGACGGTTTCTTCCCTTTTTTATTAGTCAGAAGCAGTTAATTTTTATTTCAACAAGAATTCTTGGAAGAAGTTTATTATTGAATACTCCATATAATCACGGTTGTCCTTCTTGGCAAAGCCGTGACCTTCATTTGTAGCCATCTGATACCAGACTGGTAATCCGTTTGCTCTGACTATTTTTACAATCTGCTCAGCTTCCGTCCAGGGAACTCGGGGATCATTCTTGCCTTGTATAACGAAAAGGGGCTTCTTTATTTTCACCGCATTTGTTAATGGAGATATTTTAGCGAGGAACTCTCCTATTATGCGCTCATCACCGTATTCCACTCGTCTCAGGTCCTGGCGATACGGAGAAGTATTCTTAAGAAATGTCACGAAGTTGCTGATGCCGACGATGTCCACGCCGCAGGCGAGCCTATCGCTGAATAGCACCATAGATGCAAGAACCATATAGCCGCCATAAGAGCCGCCATCAACCGCCACTCGATTTTTATCCAATTCAGGCTGGAGAGCGATCCAATCCAGGAGAGCGCCGATATCCTTCACGGAATCTTCCCGCTTCTCGGCGTTATCAAGTGTTAAATACGTTTTACCATACCCGCTGGAGCCGCGCACATTCGGAGCGAGCACCGCGATACCGAGTTCTTCAACGTAATAGCTGAGACCCGCGCTAAAGCGAGATGTGAATTGGCCTTCCGGACCGCCGTGGATGTAGACGACAACCGGGAACGGTTTATCCGATTTTTTTGAAGGTTTGTAATAGAACGCAGGGATCATCCTCGGTTTGCCGTCAACTTTGTCGAAAGTCGAATATTCTATTATCACAGGTTCAGTGAATCTGGACGGATCAAGACCAGCCGTATAGCTCTCGGTCCATCTCTCAAGACGCTTCGTCTCAAGGTCAAGCACGAAAACATCGCCATTCAGCTTCGGGCTGTTGAAAGATAGCCCAAGTTTTTTACCACATGAACTGAAATTTAAATCGCCGATGGAGCCTATAGAAACCGATTCTACTGCTTGATATTTACCGCTCGCAATATCCATCAAATACAACCTGTCGATCCCGCCTTCATTAACTGTAAATGCGAAAGTTTTAAAATCTTCAGAAACTGCGGCAGTATTTATATCCCAGGGGATGTCCTTTGTAATCGTATCAATTGCGCCAGTCTCAAGGTTAAATTTTATAAGGCGCGCCATTTCGTTCAAACGGTCTGATATGCCGTAAGTTGTCTTACCGTCAGGAGATATACCTCCAAGTTCGAACCTGCATTTCTCGGTTGTTCCGGGATCAATCTTTCGATATTCTCCCGTATCGGTATCCACGACATAACTGTTGGTTTCATTAGCTGAAATATATTCCACGATAAGGAGACTGCGGTCGTCATAAAACCAGCTTGAAGCTGTATAGATGGCACCGACAAGTGCTTTAAAGATAAGCTTTTTTTCCGCAGGTTTTTCCGGGTCCATAATATAAGTATCGAAGAAAACACCCGTACGGCTGTTGTTCGTGAAGGCTATTTTATCCCCCTTGTGATTGAACAGCAGTCCGATGTTTTGTGATTTTCCGTCAGTTATGAGCTCTGCCTTGCCGGTTGTTAAGTTGTAGAGGAAGTATTGATAATTCTCGCCGCCACCCATATCTTTGCTGAAGATGAAATAATTCTTTTTCGGATTCGGGCAAAATGACGCGCTGTTTACAGGTTCGTCATAATCCGTCAGTTGTTTAGGCTTTGCGAGAGCGGAATCTACCCAGTAGAGCTGCGTTGTATTGCCAAGCCTCGTTGCGATGATCATGCCGTTACCTTGAGCATTCCAACTTACGAATCCGGCGGATTTCATCTCCGAATACGCATTCCTCCTCTGCTGTATTTCTACAGGAACAGGCGGGATTCCGTCGTTTATAATCGTCGCCGGAACCTGAATATATTCTGATTTTTCCCCGGCGATCAACAGATTGGATAGTATAACAATCAGAATTAAAAAATAGATAAATCGGATTCTCTTCATTTATTCTCCTTATATATAATTCACAATTATTCAATGAGACACCAATTATATATGACGAAAGTTAAAGAAGAAAGGTTGAAGAGAAAAAGATTCTATGGAGAAATCAGAATATGAACGTTCAGTAATTATGGCAACCTCAAGAAAAAAAATCATTGTTGGAGATACCTCACAGAATATTGTATATAAGCGGTTGTATATCACATAGCGAGCCTGTGAAACGCGAGAGAAAATATTTTAATCAGATGATGGCGAACCGCTCAAGTTACTTCTTGCGCATTAATTGAATATGAAATAGAAAATTAAACCTATATTCGTATCATCTTTAAATGATATTGATTTTAATGGAAGATGAAGTTGTCAATCCATTTTTCGTCGCTCTGATTATTAAGTCGCACTCCCCTTTCGGTAAATCTCTAATATCGAGTTCGAATAATGTTAACAATGTCTTATCAGAATATTCTATTACATCTTCAATTTTATATTCGAGAATAACAGGCGGTTCTTTCGCAAATCCCTCCGGAGTCGGTTTAACAGCCTCCCATGTAATAAGTCCGTTTCCTTTCGTAGATAGTTCACTTGCAGTCAATCCTTTGATCATTATACCGATTTTAATCTTTTTTACGTTTTTCATCTCATTGGAAATGAAATATACACCTGGCAGAAATGAAAAAACTGATTTCATTTCAGTGCTCTTTTTTTCTTTTCCTTCATCATCCAGGTCTAATTTCAAAATGTCTGAAGCTCCTGTATATATAAGAGGCGAGCTAAGTATCAATTCACGTCCTGAAAAATCCGGGACATTGACTTTAAATTCTTCGCCTGAGATCAACATATTATTTCTGTTTCTTATGAGATATTTTACGCGGTATTCTCCGGCAGCCATCAGCCTCGTGGAATATAAAGCAAGCTCTTTTGGCTTTCCCTTTAGAGCATCTTTGCTTAGATTAAATTTCAATTGACGATTAATATTTTCGACTGCTTCATTGTTTTTATTGAAGACATTAATGAAAATATCCATATCCACTTTACCTTCAGCAGTTATTTCCTCCAATGGCATCTGAACGCCGTAAACCATAAAGGATTTATTGCCTCCTGCCGGTAAAATCGCGATGCTTGAGCAGATCGAAATCATATTATAGAGATTTGACGATTGTGTTATGAAATTCAACTGGAAATTCTGTTCGTTTTCATCAAGATTCTCGAAATTTTCATGGACAACTATTCCTTTCTTGTATCTAAGTTTTACATCGTCCCTTGAAACTAAAACTTTTATTGGCAGATAATCATCAGGATCAGCATCTGCATTTGAGGTATAAGAAAGGATATAGTAGAAGCTGGTATCATAATCCACAGAATCAAGGTTTCGAGTAATTTTATCCATAGAGTTTGAGTATTGATAGAATTTTCCGCCGGATGAAGCTGATATTGTCAGTAAAGCCTCTGTTCTTGCAAGCTCAGGACCGGTTGGGCTATTTTCATCAGTTACTGAAACAACAGTATCCTCTTCATCTTGATTGCCTCCTCCTCTTTTAGGAGGACGTGGAGCTCTTCTAAAAGCGCTTTCTGTAATATCTGGTAATGCATATGCCGGTTTTCCTAAATCTATAACCTGTAAAGAAATGTCATTTTTAACAAATATCTTTTTTAAATCCAATAGTGTTGAATACATCAAGACTGATGACGGCCCAAGCTTAGCTGAGCCGAGACCACCTGGTATGCTTTGCATCTCTTTTGACAAGTCGGGACCGAAAAAGAGACCTTCGCTGAAAATAATGACATCTTTTTTGCCATCGATATATTGCAATCCTTTACATAGACTGTCGAGTAATTTTGCTACGCCTAAAAACTCCATATTTTTTATTTGTGAATCGTCAATTTTCATATATTCTGATACTAAATTAGCAGATTCAAGAGCTCCCCTCTGTGTGGATTTAAAACCTCTACCGCCAAAGTCTTCATTCTCAAGATATTTTAGAACGGCTGCCTTGCTTTGTTGAGGATTAATGTTGAAAGGCACAATAAGATCCAAGCTGGATGGGTTGAGTACATATAAGGAAAGATAATCATCCGGTCGTATAATGTTATTAATGAAATGTAGTATTGCAGATCTCGATTTATCTCTCTCAACCCCCAATTCAGGCAGGTTTCCTATCAGCAGTGTTAAATACCTTTTTGGTGCAGGATCAATTACGGCAGTTGATACCGGTGTTCCAGAGCTTTCAACGCTCTTTGCCGATTCCAATTCCGTTTTCTTAAAATCAACTTTATCCGCCGCCAGGATTTTTTGTTCAACACCGTCTTCCCAAAGCTTAAATTCTTCCGGTTTTAAATCCTTTACATGCTTCCCGTTTTCATCTTTGACGGTCACATATATTTCTCTCAACGCCACTTCAACATAATAATCCGGTTTTGGTTTGCATGCGCAATAATTGGATGTCTGTATCCCGATGGTGTTTCCGTTTTTCTCGGGATCAGTTTCAATTCGCAAAGAAGAAATAAGTAAAATGGAAAACGTGAAAATAACCAAAAAAGATAATCTGCTTTTCATTTTGAATGTTCCTTTATTTTATTTTTTAAATAACATTATCCTTAATAATTTAACAAAATCTATAGTTGGATACTATCATTATTGTAAGGCTTATGATTAATCTGTGCAATAAAATTTCTTGTGTTTATCACAGTATTGAGAGGCGACTATGATCGGTATTAACCAATTACAAAGATGTCATAATCGCAAATCAGACTGAAAGATATATAAATAATTGTAGGAATGAAACATTCCCGGCAATTTGTAGTAAAAAACAAGCTTCGTTATATCAAGAAAGAAAAGTAATGTTTTAAGGTCATTAATCGGTTATATCTCGTCAACTGTCTTTAGATAATTATGCGCTTTTATTTTTTCTGACGACAAAAATTGCGCTTAGCGTAAGGACGATCAACGAGAAAGCGACCAATCCGGCTGTTTCAGGCAGAAGTTCGAAGAGGCCGGAGCCTTTCAGGAAGATACTTCTTATTATCACCAGGAAATATCGCATCGGTATCAAATACGTAAACCATTGCAGAATCTCGGGCATACTGCTGATCGGGAAGATGAATCCCGATAAAAGCATATTCGGCACAAGGAAAAACAGGCTTCCCATAAACGCTTGCGTCATATTATCGCTTATCGTCGAGATCAATATTCCGAGCATCAACGATCCGACGATGAAAAAGACTGATAGAAAATAAAGCAACAAGAGAGAACCCTTCATCACTATGCCGAATAATATCAATCCGAGAAATGTCACTAACGCTATATCGATAAAGCCGATTATGATAAAAGGTATTATTTTGCCGATTATCAGCTCAAGCGGGGTCAGCGGGGTTATATTCAACTGCTCTATAGTCCCGGTCTCCTTTTCTCTAACAATGCTCATGGCGGTCATGGGAACGAGCATAACCATAAGGATGAGGGCGATTATCCCAGGCACCATATAGTTGATGCTTTTCAGTTCGGGATTGAACCACACCCTGTCCCGGCTTGTTACCAGCTCTGAAAATCCTCTACCGCCCGCCCTACCGATCTTATCCATCAATATCTTTCCCGAATAACTGAGAATAATCGTAGAGGCATAATTGACGGCAATCGAAGCGTTATTGGAATTGACGCCGTTGACCAGCATCTGAAGATGCGCTGTCTTGCCCTTCTTCAAATCCCTGGCGAAATCCGGCGGGATCACGAGCACAGCATCAGCAATATCCCGGTCCAATAAATCATCGCATTTCGAAACATTGGCGATGTAGCCTTTCAATAAAAAATATTCGTTTGCTGTAAATTTCTCTACAATCTCCCTCGATTCCGTGGATCTGCTTTGGTCGCACACCGCGAGGGGAATTTCTTTTACATCCAGCGTAGCCACGTAACCGAAAATTATCAGCTGAACTAATGGAGAAAAGATGATCATCCTCAGAAATTTCGGATCCCTTCTGAGCTGAACGAACTCCTTTTTCGCGACATTGAAAATTCTATCAGTCATCAATCCAGCCTCTTTTTAAATTTGGCCGCGCTGACTACCAAGAGAAGACCAGAATATATTGTCATTATCAGCAGATCCAGCCAAAAACTTGCCAAGCCTGTCCCCTTCAGGTATATCGCCCTTATTATCGTCATGAAATATTTAGCGGGGACCAAGGCTGATATCCATTTTAAAAATACAGGCATACTTTCAATGGGAAAGACAAAACCGGAAAGCATTATGGATGGAAGAAGCGTAACAAGCATCGCAGCTATCAATGCGATCTGCTGTGTCTTGGCTATCGTGGAAATCAATATTCCGAGGCCCAATGTCGCCATAAGATAAATTACTGATGTTATAAGCAACAGCAGGATGCTGCCTTTTATCGGGACATTGAAGACAATATAACCGACGATAATTATCAAGACAAGATCGAGGAAGGAAAGTATGACATATGGAAAAACCTTGCCGATGATAAATTCCATACTTTTAATCGGTGTGGATATGATATTTTCAAAGCTGCCGAATTCTTTTTCCTTGACGATTGATAGTGTCGTTAACATCGCGCCCATCAACATCATAATGATTACGATGATGCCGGGGATGATGAAATGATTGCTTTTAAGCTCGGGGTTGTAAAAAATACGCAGGTCCAATGAAACGGGAGGGATGCTGATCCCTTTCATCTCAAGTAAATTTCCTAACATCGCCTTAGTTTGGCGGAGATTATATTGCAGAAGTATAGCCTTGATAAATCCCTGCGAAATGTTCGCCGTGTTGCTGTCCATCCCGTCGAGTAGAACCTGTAGAGAACTGCTTTTCATCCTTTTCAGATTCCGGGAAAAATCCACTGGTATTATCAACGCCGCGCTCGCCTCTCCAGTCATAATCATCCGCTCAGCCTCCGCGGATGTTACGCTCCCTCCTACCCTCTCGAAATATCCGGAACCTATAAAGCTTTCGATGAGATTTCTCGAATAGCTGCTCGAATCCTGGTCGGATATAGCCATCCTGATATTATTGACGTCAAACCTTATGCCGTATGAGTATAGAAACATTAACATCAAGGGAAGCAGAAATGTGAAGATGAGGCTCCGCTTGTCACGGACTATCTGATAAACCTCTTTCTTCGCAACAGCTTTGATAACATTAATTCTCATATTGTTTCTTCACCAATCTGACGAAAACATCCTCGAGCGAAGGTTCGATGGCTTTCAGGGAATACAGCCTGATTTTCTTTCCGGATAGGAACGATTTGATTTCATGAACTGACTTTTTTTCGTCCCTCACGGATATGTGTATCGAATTCCCGAACGGGGCGGCTTCACTGATATATTTCTCGCTCTCTATCATCTTCAACACATCGATGAGTTTGTCGCATTTCAATTCCAGTATCGTCCCATCCTTCATCATCCCCTTGATTTCCCTTGTTGTTCCGAGCGCGATTATCCTGCCCTGATCAATGAAGGCGAGACGGTCGCAATGTTCCGCTTCGTCCATATAATGGGTGGTAACGAAAACGGTAACACCAACGCTTGCAAGGTTATTGATAAGGTTCCAGAATCTTCTCCGGGCATCAGGGGCTACTCCGGAGGTAGGCTCGTCCAGGAAAATTATCCTCGGCTGATGAAGAATCGCGCAGGCAAGGGCGAGGCGTTGCTTCCACCCAAGAGAAAGATCCGCAGTTTTTTTATCTATAATCTCTGAAAGATCCAGAAACAACGATATTTCCTGAATTCTCTTGGCAAGATATTGACCTTTCACACCGTATATTCCACCGAAAAATTCAAGGTTTTCTCGAACCGTTAAATCGCTGTAGAGAGAGAATTTTTGGGACATATAACCGACTATACTCTTTATCTTTTTCTGGTCGTTAACGATGTCATACCCTCCTACGCTGCCGCTGCCGTCCGACGGACTCATCAAACCGCAAAGAACTTTTATGGTGGTCGTCTTTCCCGCTCCGTTCGGACCTAGAAAACCGAAAATCTCACCCCGCTCCACATTGAAACTGATTCCATCAACGGCCGTGAAATCCCCGAAGCGTTTTATCAGTTTTTCTGCGGTGACTGCGTATTCCATTTTCATTCTCCAGCTTTGCTTTCACTCGTCGAACGCAGAAATACGTCCTCGAGTGTCGGTTCAATTTGTCTTATATCCAGACATTCAATCCCTGCTTTCGACAAGAATTCCCTTATCTCATTTTTATCGCTTTCAACGTCTTCACTTATAAAATGCAGATTCTCTCCGAAAAGGATGTACTTTTCCGTTGCGCGGCTTTCTATTAATTTTTTTCTTGAATTGACAATATCGGCGATCCTCGCCTCTATAACAGAAAAATCCGCTTTCTTCTTGATTTCATCCGGCGTGCCTTCAAGAACCAATCTCCCCTTGTTGATGAATCCCACTCTTCCGCACCGTTCAGCCTCATCAAGATACGGCGTCGAAACAAGAATAGTCATCCCGTCTTTCCAGAGGTCATAAAGTATCATCCAGAGCTCGCGCCGGGACACCGGATCAACACCTGTTGTCGGTTCATCTAGGAAGAGAATTCTGGGCGTATGAATCAGAGCGCAGGAAAGCCCGAGTTTTTGCTTCATCCCTCCTGAAAGTACGTCCGCTCTTCTGTTCAGGAATTCGCCAAGCCTGCTGAATTCGAGGAGTTTCTTGATCCTTTTTTCCCTCTCCTTTCGGGGCACTTCAAAAAGATCCGCGTAGAATTCCATATTTTCGCTGACTGAAAGATCTCCATAGAGAGAAAACCTCTGGCTCATATATCCGATGATATTTTTGACCGATTCCGGATCTTTAATAACATCAACGCCTCCGATGGTCGCAGAACCGGAACCGGCGCTCATTATTCCTGTCAGAATCCGCATCAGGGTTGTTTTTCCAGCTCCGTCCGGTCCCACCAGACCATAGATCTCCCCCTCTTTCACATCGAAAGATATCCTGCGCAACGCTTCGACGGCACCGAAATTCTTTGTTATCTGTCGTATTTCAACGGCATTCATTTTCCCGGATCGCTTTTCAATCTTATTTTTACATCAACCGGCATACCCGGCTTGAACATCAAATCATCGTTTTTAATCGTAACTTTGGCGGCATATACGAGTTTCACCCTCTCGTCCTGGGTTTGAATATTGCGCGGAGTAAATTCGGCTTCGCTTGAAATATATGTCAGTTTCCCCTTGAAGGCTTTATCGGGAAAAGAATCGGTAAATACTTCGATCTCCTGGCCGATTGAGACTTGTCCGAGAACCTTCTCGCTGATATAAATTCTCACATAACAATCAACCGGATTGATAACCGTCAGTACCGGCGTCCCTGATGCAATGACTTCGCCCGGCTCTGCCGATCTTAAAGTGATGATTCCATCAATCGGGGAAAAGGTTCGTGAATCGGTTTTAATAAACATCAGTTCATCTACTGAATGCTGCGCCTGCTGTACGGCATACTTCGCACTTTCCACGACATTAATCCTCGTACCGGCTTTCAGAAGGTCCAGCTTTTCTTTAGTCATATCCCGGTTCGTTTTAGTTGTGTCAAGCTGAAGGAAAGCTTTCTCCAGAAAATCTTTCGATGCCGCTCCTTCTTTGAAAAGCTCTTCCGCCCTTTTCAGATCATCGAATGATTTTTTATAAGTCGCCTCCGCTGCCTCTAAAGATGCAACCGCCGATGCTACCTCTTCTTTGCGAGCTCCGGCTTTAAGGTCCCGCAATATTTCATTAGCCGCCTTTTGTGCGGATATTGCGCGTTCCACCTGGATTTTTAGCTGCTGATCGTCCATCTGGAGTAAGAGGCTGCCTTTCTTTATATGATCTCCCTCATCCGCATAAATCGCTTCGATTCGTCCTGCCAGCTTCGGGCTTATATCAACCTCCCGCGCTTCGACGGTTCCGGAGACGAGATAAGCATTATTGTCCTTTTTAAACAGAGTCAGAAACAAGAATAAAATTACCACGGCAACCAGGGAGACAGCCGGGATAATTTTCTTTACATTTTTTTGAGCCATATTTAAACCTCACTTTTCCACTTTAAAAAGATATTGTGAGAGCATCCTGTACAAATGCTCGATTGCGTTGTCCAAATCCATTTTTTTTGGATACACGATCTCCTGCAGAACCAGTATCTGGACCGAACCAAGTATAAAACTTGCGATATAATCGGGATTAATATTTTTATTCAGCTCGTTTTTATGTTTGTCTAACGTCTCGCTTATAAAATCCTTATATGCCGGCAGTATTTTTGTAATCACTTTGAATGGCGATGTGGCATTATCCCCTGCAAGAAAAATAAGCCGAAAAACTTTGTTAGTCTCGGCAAAATATGAAATATGATATTTTAATATTCGTTTTAGTTTTTCTCTGATATCGTTTTCATTGGATATATACTCCCTCAACTCATCGAAGTATTGATCGAAGGAATATTCGAAGAGGTTTTGAAAAAGGTGGCCTTTATTCTCAAAGTAATTGTATAAGGTTCCCTCAGAGACGCCTGCGGCCTTCGCTATTTTAGCGGTTGTAAAATTGACGAAATCTGGATTCGCGGTCATTTCCAATGACGCTTGAAGGATTTTTTCTCTCAGGCCAACATCCTTTTTCCGGGCCACTTCCACGCCTCCATAATGAGTGAGTGCTCACTCATTAATATAAGTTTATTTCAATGTTTGTCAACCTTTTTTTTATTATTTTTATCTTTTCTTTCCCTCCATAACAGTTCTTTCTTCTTGTATTGGATTGTTAAAAATAATAGAATTCATCCGTTAAAAACCATGTGGTACACAAGTCCAGTCTTGTCAGAATCCTAAACACTTAAGGAGGTTCTATGGCTGATAAAGAGTTCAAGCCTTTCGTACCAGCTAAAACCGATCTGAAAGAATTCACCCTGAAAGCGGTTCTGCCGGGCGCCGTATTCGCGATAATCCTCGGCGCGGCTAACGCTTATCTCGGCCTAAAGGTCGGGCTCACTGTTGCGGCAACCTTCCCTGCTGCCGTTATGGCAATGGCAATTCTCAAACCACTTAAAGGCACCGTTCTTGAAGAGAACATCTTCAGGACCACCGCCGCAGTCGGGGAAGCGCTTGTCGCAGGCGCCATCTTTACGCTTCCAGCATTCATAATTTCAGGCGTATGGGAAAAATTTCACTATCTCGAAAGCACCGCCTTATTGCTTCTGGGCGGCATCCTCGGTGTGCTCTTCGTTATCTTCCTGCGACGGGCATTGATAGAAGATAAGAGTCTTCAATTCCCTGAATCCGTCGCATGCGCTGAAATAGTAAAAGCAGGACAGAAGGGAAAAAGCGGCGCCGGAATAGTCTTTGGAGTAACCGGTCTCGCGGCGCTAATGCAATTGCTCAAGGATTCGAACGGCATATATATGATCCAGGAAACAGTCGGCCGTTTCTTCACATTCGCAAAGTCTAAGATCACATTCATGACATCTCAGGGTCAGAGAATCGGTGAGCAATCATTTACGGGTGGGTTATACTTGCAGACACCGAACGCCTCTCCTGCGATGCTTGGAGTCGGATACATTATTGGACCCAGGCTGTCTTCAGTGATTTTCTCAGGCGGCGTTTTCGCCTGGTTACTTCTCGTCCCACTGTTGAATTTTATATATGGTCCTCAGATAGAAACAATCGCAGGCGTAACTTCAGGCACCGCAAATTGGGCAACCCTGTCTAATGCAATCTGGTACTCTGTTGTCCGTCCCCTTGCGGTAGGCTCGATGCTGCTCGGTGCGATTTATACTCTTTACAAGATGCGCAAATCACTATTGACAGGTATAGCACGCGTTGTTCAGGACATCAGAATGGGAAAGAAGGGCGGTCCTAAACAGGTTAGCAGGCTTGACGAAGACCTTCCGTACGGTCTCGTGGTTGCAGGCATTATCGCAATGGTCATCCCTATTGCGATTGTATATTATTTCTTCTGCAAGAGTCTGATGGGAGCGATTATGGCAGCACTCGTGATGACGATCGCCGGTTTCCTGTTCGCCGCCGTTGCGGGTTTCCTTGTTGGAACTATTGGCAGCTCGAACAACCCAATATCGGGCCTTACGCTTACAACATTGATCATCGCTGCTGGGATGATGCTGATTGTCGGCGTTAAAGGTAATTTCGGCATTGCTGCTGTTCTCGGAGTTGCTGCGGTGGTTTGCTGTTCTTCTGCCGTTGCCGGTGACATTATGCAGGACCTCAAGGTCGGACAGCTGATCGGCGGTACTCCGAAAAAAATGGAGATCGCTGTTATCATCGGTGTTATTGCTGCTGCATTATTCATGGTAATCCCGATGCAGGCTCTGCATGACAGCGCCCTGAAGACCGGCGGCATCGGCGGCGAGGCGTTGCCTGCTCCGCAGGCCGGCCTGATGGCAATGCTCTCGAAGGGAATCATAGGCGGAGATATGGCTTGGCCTTTAATCATCATAGGCATCGGTTTTACTATTGGAATGATCCTGATCAAATCCCCTTCTCCGATGCTGATCGCTGTCGGAATGTACTTGCCGCTGGCATCAACTTTTGGCATTTTCATCGGCGGCGTGATCAAATGGATAGTCGATTCTATCAAAGAAAAGAGGAAGCTTTCAGCCGCGGATTCGGAAACGGTTGAAAACAAAGGAGTACTCCTTGCATCAGGCTTGATTGCCGGTGAAGCTTTGATGGGGATGCTCATAGCCTTCACAGTCGCCCTGAACCACGGAAATAGTATTTTCGGAATTGAGAAACCATCGCTTGGCGGCTGGGGCGGATTGATTATTTTTGCCATTCTTACATACTTGTTAATCAGTATCCCCCTCAGAGATGTCAAGAAAAAGGCAAAATAGCGAGGAAACTCCGAACCTTCTCGAGCTGATACCCGAGAAGTTGGTTGAAGGCAATAAAACCAGCGATGGTTTGACGCACCTTGTCATTCCGAAGTTTCGAGGAAAGCGCTTCGGCAAATTTTTCACGGGTAGATTGAAACATCCGACTTGGAAGCTGGATCTTGATGAGATAGGCAGTTTCGTCTGGGATGAGATCGATGGTAAAGCAAATGTGGAAAAGATAAGCAAGAAAATGAAAAATCATTTCGGAGACAAGGTGGAGCCGGTTTACGACAGACTCAACCTTTTTCTTTATTCAATGAGAAAGGAAGATCTGATCAGGTTTAAAAACTGGCGGAATAAATAGAGTAGTATATTTTATAAGCCCCTTTCCGGTTTTTATCCGAAAAGGGGCTTTTTTCAGGAGAAACAGCTATGTGTATGGATGATATCTCCGCAGATCTGATGGAAGCTGCAAGAATAGCGCTCAGGGACTGCATGGTCTTGAAGAAAGATGAAACCCTTCTGGTTGTAACAGACCTTGGCAAGGACCTGATCGGCCAGGCATTCTGGTATGCAGGCAGAGAACTCAGCAAAGAGCCATTTATGATAACAATGAATCCCAGAAGCCGGGGCGGGGAAAATCTTCCGCCTCTGGTGGAAGAGGCTATGAAAAAAGCGGATGTCGTCGTCATTCCTACAACAAAATCCGCGACACACACGGATGCACGCATAAACGCATGCGCTGCAGGCGCCAGGATCGGCACGCTGCCCGGCATCACACAGGACACAATGGAGAGATGCTTCAAAGCTGATTATAAAAAGATTGCCGCGAGGACCGTAGAGATGACCCGTCTCCTTACGACAGCATCAAAAGTTCACGTTACATCCCCCGCGGGGACGGATTTGAAATTCTCCATCGAAGGCATCAAAGCAATCGCAAGCACGGGAATAGTCGATACACCAGGCAAATTCGGCAATCTGCCGTCGGGCGAGGCATATATGATGCCGGCCGAGGGAACTGCCGAGGGAATTATTGTTATCGACGGATCTATAGCGGATATCGGAGTAGTTGAGAAAAATGATCCTGTTCAGGTCAAGGTTATAAAAGGTTTTGCAGTTGAAATCACCGGAGGAAAGACGGCGGAAAAATTAAAGGCTCTTCTCGATCCCTTTGGAAAAGACGGCTGTAACATTGCGGAATTCGGTGTTGGCACGAATGACGCAGCTAAGCTCGTTGGTGATATGCTGGAAGATGAAAAAGTCATGGGAACGATTCATTTCGCATTCGGAAATAACAAGTCCATGGGCGGAACATTCGGCGTACAGATACATATAGATGGCCTTGTCCTTAAACCATCGTTCACACTGGACGCAAAAGAAATAATGAAGGATGGCTCTTTTCTGGTTGACCTTTAACAGATCTAAACAGTCTTCATTTTTTCATAAATAAATAACTTATATATGCAGCAATATAGAAGAAAGCCCCGGCAAGGAACGCGGCCGTAATCCCGAATTGTATCGATATTGCAACCGCCAGCACCGATGATGTTACCGATGCCGCTCCGTTGATACCCCAATACAACGCGGTCGGAGAATCCTTTCTTTCTTTCGCCATAGTCATCCCGAGTGGAAACGGCACCCCCATCAAAAAACCCATCGGGACAAGCATAAGACCCGATATTAGAATTCGGTAAGGTGTTTGAAGGGCATCCGTCTTATCTATGATAATCGGGGTCAAAAGCGCATATGCTGCTAAGATCATGATAAGCGTTCCGAAGACCAGATTCATTTTTCTCGGTCTGTCTTTGCGATCCTGCACAAAACCATCCGACCAGTATGCGCCGAGGCTGCTTGAAAGCAGCATAAGGAAAAGTGCGACGGCAAGACCGTAAATCGGATGCCCCAAATAAGTGGTCAAACGGCTCAACTGCGATATCTCGATCAGCATAAACGCAAATCCAATCGAAGCAAAGAACAGAGTTGTCGGGATTGCTCTTACGGATTCACTATTTTTCCTTCTGCGAGTGTATAGGAGCGGCAGAACGATAAGAAAGATGGATATTACCAGAACTACTAACAGCAGATTCCCGAGGATGTAAATTGCGGCATGTTTTGATTTGGTATTAATGTCTATGCTTTTAAGCCCCGAGCTTAAGAAAGCTTTCTTGATCTTCAGAAAATCAAAAAAATATGGTTTGTCATCGGTTGGCGCCGACAGGTTTAGAGGGGATTCTTCCAGAAATGTTTTATAATCCTTTGCAAAAAGTGTTTGATATGAGGACAGAGAGACAGCTTCAGGTTCTATTATCAAGCTGAAACCGTTATTATTTACACTATTCCTGATGGTTTCAACCTGATCCTTCGTAAAGGGCGAATTGCTAACCAATATAGTTCCACAGGGATTGCTGCTGTTGTAGACTTCGGTGTAACTTCTTGCGAACAGAATGTGTTTTTGGGGTTCATCGATACCTGATTGCTTTAGTGTTTCGATTGCCAGAACAACCAGCCTAAGGGTCTCCGGTGAATAATCCCCCTCCGACCAGCGGGTGAACGAGAGTATACCGCCCGGTTTTAATTTTTTCAGGAATTTCTTCCAGGCATTGACTGTGTAAAGCGAGTTTTCAGTGAGAGCGAACGCTCCTGCTGATGTTGCAGCCCACGTGTCTATAAACGAGACTTGGATCATATCGAATTTTATATCACTTCGCATTATCCAACTGCGGGCTTCATCATTTATCAATTTAACCTGGGGATATTTTTCGAGATTACCGGTATATTCGGCATATTTGTTTTCCAATAGGTCGATAATGGCGCTGTTGATCTCGATGGCATAAATATTTTTGTAACCGAACAATAACGCTGACAGAATATCACGGCCTCCTCCCGCTCCAACTATAGCAATATCACCGCCCGCTTTAAGGTAATGGCCGAGATTGCTGATATCCAGGGCAAGATATGCCACAGAATTGAAGTCTCCATCGAATTTTGTAAGGACAGTTAATGCATTGCTGTCTATATAAAGCCTTTTCTGTTCAGCTTTTATTCCCCTTATCATATCCTGGTTGATACCCCACCCGAAAGGTTTAGGGCCAGCGGGAAATATCGAGATTCGAGAATATGAATTCCATTTTTCATATTGTAGATTTTTCTCGAGCTTTCCCTTGAACCAACTTATTGAAACCAGACGATGGGAATGATTATAAAATGCGAAAGCCGCCAACAATATCATTAATATAATCGCGGTAAGCGGTCTCTTAAATGCTGATCCTTTTACTTCCGATGCCATGCTCAAGGCAATAAACAAAGATCCGATCAGGGGAAAAATGCCGGTCAGGATCATCAAGCTTGGAGCATCCAGCGAATTCAACAACGGAATGATAATAATGCAGGCGAGCGCCGCTCCTGCCAAATCCCAAAAATATAGCTTGGATATCGATGCTTTATAGCGGGTTAAAGCTAATGAAACTATGATGCCGCTTATGATGAATGGAACTGCAATAATAACAAAAAAGAAAAATGTTGAGAACAAAGCCATAAAATTAAAGGCGAAGTCCACACGGATCGTCAGATGAGCTATGAAAGAAAATGGGATAGAAACTGCGAACAGAATAGAATAGTTCATCATTCTTTCTCTTGCATTTTCTGAGCTAAAATAATTCTTGACGTATTGAACGATCATAGCGCCTATTGTCATTCCGAACATCGCGACGGAAACGCTTAAAAAAGCAAAATGATGCCACATCGTGGCACTGAAGATTCTTGTTAAAAGCAGTTCAACCAGAAGCGTCGATAAAGTGATTAAAAACAGGCAGATAAAAACCGCAGAATCCATTTTTCTTTTCATTCATTCTCCTCATAATTCATATTCACGATGAGAACTATTAATCAGCGTATTCTAACGATTATGCTCTTATTGAGAACGCGGACTAACTTAATGATGTATACGGTCAGATCAGTGACTGTATAAATCCTTTGAAGTTTTAAACCAATCATACGGCTACATATCAAATTCTAAAGCCGATTTTTAACATTCCTGAAATACCGCCAAGGTCGTCTTCTTCAAAAAGCGCCGGTACTCCACTATCGCCGATAAGCCCGGAAATAGATTCATATCTGCCCTCAATATTGAGATAAATCTGCTCGCTCAGATTGAAATCCGCTCCCAGTGCTCCAAAAAAGCCGAACCCACTCTCGTTCCTATCGTAGTCATCCACTTCACAGTCAATCTTGACAAGATATAGCCCGCCTCCCACTCCAGCATAAACACGGACATCCTCGGTTTGGACAAAATAAAAGCCTAAAATTGCAGTCAAGGGAATGATGTTGAGGTTTTCAGCAATACCTGTTTTGATTGCAGTTCCGTTGGAACCAACCCATACTCTTTCGCCGGATACGGAAACATAACCAGCTTCCGCCCCGAGAAAAAACCCGCTTTCTACATCGAATTTCATACCTGCAGTGAAAATCGGAGTGCCGGCGGAATCGTATAGCGTTTTAAAAGTATCAGGGGCGAGCATGAAACTTTTATATCCACCGCCGATGAAAAAGCTGAGGCTTTGGCTTTGTGTTGCATTTTTCGAGTATTCTTTCTGCGCACCTGATAAAATCGCAGCATAAACTAATATCATACAGATTATTCCGCAAAAGAGCCGGATATTTATATGTTTTTTCATCTTGTTTCTCATCCTCATTCGAACAGTCCGAGACCCAGGAGCGCATGCACTGGATCGATGATACCGTAACCATAGGTATTATCCCAGCCCACAGTACCGATATCCCGCGCGGAAAAACGAATTACGTCGCACACAACAGACGGGACATCTCTTAAACCCTTTGATACGAGCAGAGCAGCGAGAGCTGAGGTATGTGGAGCCGAAAATGATGTCCCTTGAGCAAACCAGTATCCGAATTTGGTGACATCACCGTTAAACGTGTTTTGAAGAACACCGTCGCCGTAGCCATCCCCGTTCTGGTCCACAGTTACATCTCCCCCAGGAGCCACAACATCCAGATTCGGGCCGTAACTGGAATAATAGGCTCTTGTTTCGTCATATCTTGTAGCACCTACAGCAAGAACCTGGGGATAGCGAGCAGGATACCCAACGTCGCCGTCGAAATCGACATCATCCGCCTCATTGCCAGATGAAGCGACCAGGACTGCACCGTTATTATAAGCATACGCAACGGCGTCCTGTTCCACCTGCGAACCCGAAGGACCGCCGAGACTGATATTAATCACATCAGCGCCGTGATCCACTGCCCACTTGATGCCATCAGCTACATACGCAACCGGGCACAGACCTTGATAAGTGCAAACCCTTATCGGCATTATGGAAGCGCTGAACGCCATGCCTGCGACACCCATGCCGTTATTTGTGGATTGAGCAATCACGCCCGCAACAAAACTGCCATGGCCAAATCCATCCCCTCCCTCATCGTTCGGATGAGTGTCATTATCAACAAAATCATAGCCTGGAACGAAGGATGTTCCAACGAGATCGGGTGCTTTCAGGAATGAGCCATAATTTTCATAAGCCACACCAGTATCCACTATCGCCACGACAACGCTCGGATCACTGGTGGAAAGATCCCATGCGGCTTCCATATCAATCTGAGTAAAATGCCACTGATATGAATAATAGGGATCGTTCGGCTTGAAATGAAGATACCTTAAGTAGTTCGGTTCCGCCAACCTTACCCCATCCTGTGCCGAGAAGTATTGAACCGCTTCTTCAACGGTCATTCCCTCCGAAAGTCCGATCACATGGAAATCTCCGCTCTTGGCTGTATATTTTATATTGCCGTCAACACGTGATAGCAGCGATTCGATATCTGCCATCTGAATATCCAACCGGAAGCGGACGATGACTTCACCGGGGACATACAATTGACTTTTATTTTTGACGACAGAGGTTTGTACCTGTAATTCGTCGTCTGAGGAAAAAAGGAATGTTCCAGTGATTAACAGAGTAAAAATATATAAAAAGATAAATCGGATGAATTTGCTCATTTACATATCCTGATAATAAAGGTGAAGCTGCGCCCCTGCGATTAATTCTTGTCTGTCCGGGGCATATTGCACAGATGTATCAAGCACGATCGTGTCATATCTTATACCAAGACCTCCACAAAAGACGAGCGGCGTGCCGGATTCGGCAGTATTTTTGTTTATACCACCGCGGATGAAAACCGAATTTTCGAAAAGGCCGATTTCCAATCCCACTGCCGCTTGTCTGTAATTCAAACCTTCGCCGAAGTATTGGTTCTTCGATATATCCATATCAGCCGTTAACATCACGGAATTCGCTACCTGTATTGCAAGCCCTGCCCTCCATTGAGCTTTTAGAGTGAGCGTTTCAGTCTTAGATATATCGAATGAGGGAGAAAACAGGTTTCTACCTATAACACCGATCCTAAGTTTAGGCACCAGATAAAATAGAGTCCCTGCATCGAAAGTAATGATCGAGTCGGAATAAGCGTCATCACTGAAATCCTCGAATGCAAAATCAATTTCATTATAATCCGTCTCTATATCGCTGATCAAGTTCCTTGAAAGGATCGCTGTGGAGGTTTTGACATATCTTATCGTCGCGCCGATGAATGAATCTTCACTGAATAGAGGATAGCCTCCACCAAAAATATATTCGCTGAATTGAATACGCTGAAAATCCAGCGAGCTTTCGTTTTTCAGCACAAAGTTTTCGCTTGAGGCATTCACATCCAGCCGAGTCAAATCGATTGTGGAATTTCCTGTAATCATGGAATACTCGAAATAACCGGCGGAAAAAATATCATTCGTGTAAAAAATACCGTAATCTTTTCCACCCGAAAGGAACGGATTATCCGTTTGAATGGAAGTCAGAATATTGCCAAAGGCCGCGGCATTCGTGGGATTCTGTGTGAGGTTGAGATCATTTATTTCCTGCATCCTTGTCAGCAGGTCGGACGTCTGGGAGCATTTTGCGTCGAAGACTATATTTATATCATTCAATCTTCTTGTCGGAATCGCCGCTGGATTCCATACAGCCGATGTGGCATCATCCGCAAAGGCGACATAAGCACCTCCCATCGCCATGGCGCGGGCACCAATGATTGGAAATTCCTGTGAATAACAAATATTAGATAGTATTATTATCATTCCAACTATAAAAAAGATTTTTTGCATCAGCTCTCCTTCATAACTCATAGAATTCTGGCATATTTCACGAATTTGTCAAATTCAGTTCTACGTATATTAAATCAGTCCATTAATAGATATAGGATGGCAAAGAGACATAGTCCGTCTTTCGTTTTGCTGATAGAAACACTTCTCAACATCATTGACAGAGAGACGGGAATTATCTATCATTCAACGCGAGCGGAGGGTTGGCCGAGTGGTCGATGGCGGCGGTCTTGAAAACCGTTGGCCGAAAGGCCCGTGGGTTCGAATCCTACACCCTCCGCCATATATTATTTTCGATTCATTTTGTCTTTCTACGGTATACCGACAGGTTAAATATTGAAGAAATACGGAAAGCGCATTTATCCGAAAAATACAGCGATGAATTAGATTTTGACAATTATTTCCTGGAAATTATAATTCTAATAAGCTGATTGAAACAGGTATATTGTTATGAAGCTTGAAAAAATACTGATTGTGGACGACGACCTCGACTTTGCGAATATATGCAAAGAACAGCTCTTAGGAATCGAATCAGTAAAAGAAGTTGATATCATCGAAACCGGAGTCGGCTTCTTCAAGCAGTTTATGTCCAAAGAATATTCCTTAGTCATACTCGATTACATCCTCAGGGATATTGACGGTCTTCAAATTCTCATCGAAATGAACGACAAGGGGATTAAGCTTCCTGTCGTTATGATAACCGGCCAGGGAGATGAATCTGTCGTTGTGGACTGTTTCCAGAGAGGAGTTATTGACTACATAATCAAAGATTATGGCAATATAAAAAATCTTAAAGACCGGATTGTGGCTGATTTTGAGAAATATAACTCTCAGGCTATTAGAGATGAAGAGATCATCCATTTTAAAGCTGACAATGAAATCCTCAACAGACAAATTAAAGAAATATCCGACAGTGCCGGATCTATTAAAAAAGAAAACAGCGTAGTAAAAAACGAGCTAAAGGCTCTTAAGGAAAAAATCAACCAGGACAGAAACATTACCGAATCCGTTATTAATGCCTTTTCATATGCGATGGATAGATCTCCCGCCAATCCATCGGATAAAGCAGTGGATTTCCTGTCCCATGCGCTGGCTGTCGGCAGGGAATTGAATCTAAGTGATGATGATCTTGAGAGGCTTCGTATTACTACTTTTTTATTGAATATCAACGCGGCCGGTATCGATCAGAGCGACATTATCATCGAACAGGAAATGAGCGACGAACAACAAAACCGGTTAAAGAAGATCAGCGAGGGCGGAGCCGACATCATTAATGCCCAAAGTAAATTAAGCGAGATTGCTCGAAACGTATTATACCAGTTCGAAAGATGGGACGGCAAAGGGTACCCTTACGGGTTGAAAAAAGATGAAATACCCGTTGCCACAAGAATCCTTCAAGTCGTCAAAGCCTATAATATAATGACAAGAATTGGCTTTCAGAATAAAAAGTTCACTCACGAAGCTGCTCTAAAATTGATCAATGAAAGAGCCGGTGCCTTCTATGATCCGAACATCGTATTCGCCTTCAGTAAAATCATTAAGAAAATAAAATAGATTTTACCTAAATTTATTAATTCAGAAATTTTATCGGATCAAACAGATAAAGAGCTGTTTCTTCATTTTAGGATATTTTATAAGAATTTGCATACCTAATGACTCAATTTTATTCAAACATGATGTAATTTGCCAATAAATATGATAGATTTTTCATCTTCCAGAAACAATATGTTTCGATATATTTTTTTAATTTTTTTACGCAGAAAATGGTTTTTCCTCGCCATATCTTTAATGTTCCTTATAGCATCTTCACGCCCCACCGCGAACCTAAACACAGATGCATTGGCGGTGATCGGAATAACCGTGATGGCGGTAATCCTATTCGTGAGCTCTGCCATTCCGCTGCCCGCAACCGCATTATTGATTGCATTCTTCCAGGTTTTTTTCAAGGTCAGTAGACCCGAGCAGGTCGCAAGAAGTTTTGCCGGCGATTCTATGTTCTTTATCCTTGGAATTCTCCTGATTTCAAATGTATTAATTGTCCAAAAAATTGACAAACGTCTCGCGAGGTTTCTCCTCGGCATCACCGGTTTAAATCTGTCGAAATTGATTTTTGGATTGATTACACTGTGCGCATTTCTCGCTTGTTTCATCGGCCAGCATACTGCCGCCGCGATTCTTTTTCCTGTCGTGATGACAATAATATCAGGGCTTGATGCTGAAGCTGATATCAAGCAAAAAACCGCAAAACTTATGCTCTTCTCTTTAACATACAGCTCAATGGTGGGAGGAATGGCCACCCCGTCCGGTGGAGCAAGGAATCCTCTAATGGTCGAATACCTTTGGAGGATATCCGGCATCAAGGTAAGCTATCTCCAGTGGATGATTATGGCTATGCCTATCGCCATCGCCCTTTTACCTGTCATCTATTTTTCTGTGCGGTTGGCTTTTAGAGTCCGTACGAATTCCATCATCCTCACCGGGGAGTTCCATAAGAAACTGCTTTTCATTCACGAAAAAAGCAAGATGTCCCCTGGTGAATTTCGCGCTATCGAAATCTTTATTGTAGTTCTTGTGTTATGGATTTTTTTCAGCGACAAATTGGGCATGGGTATGATCGCCCTGTTTGGCGTTCTGCTTTATATGATCACGGGAACCGCCAAATGGGGCGAGATAAGCAGAAAAACCAACTGGGGAATCATCCTGATCTATGCAAGTTCGCTGTCTCTGGGGCTTGCCATGAAGCAGACGGGTGTCACTGCTTTTTTTGCTGATTGGATTACAGATATGTCATATAAATTGAACCTCGACAGCCAGCCTGCCGTTTTATCGTCTGTATGCCTGGTTTCCGCTCTTTTAAGCAATATCTTATCGCATGGGCCTTCCGTCGCTGTGTCCGGACCGATATTCATTCGCCTAGCCGAAATATCGCATCTAAATGTCCTCCTGATCGGTATGATAACTGCACTCGCCGGCTCCTTCGGTTTTTTAACAGTAATTGCTGCGCCCACGAATACGCTGATATATGCCAGCGGATATGTGAAAACAAGAGATTTCCTGAAAGCGGGGATTATCTGTACTGTTTTAAGCATCGCCATAACGGTGCTATTCGCAATATTTTACTGGAAATTTTTGGGATATGAATTATAAATAGGAATGGGAGGTGCAATATGCCTTCGGAAAAAGATGAGAAATATCAGTGCCCGAAATGCGGAAATACGGTCGAGGTTAAAAAGAGCGGCATCGGCACTCTTACCTGTTGCGGTATTCCAATGAAGAAGGTGTGAACCATTACGCGAGTTGAAGCAGTTGTGCCGGCAAAAACGCTCTACCAGGGAATTTAAGAGTACCTTTTTCGTGAATAATCATCGATTTCCAAAGGCACGAGTAAATTGTGTATATTGATGCTAACATTGATTCATAAAAAGATCGAGGGTGAATATGCGTAAAGTAATGAAACTTTTAGTATTAAGTTTTTTAAGCCTGTATTTATTTTCCTCCTGCGATGAATTTCCCAAGCTTGAGGGAACATACATCGGTGTTTTTACGATTACATATCAGACCTATACCTATGAATTGGAAACCAGCGCAACAGTCGTGATAGAACGCAGTTTTAAAGATATTACGTCCACTTATGCAACAGTTTTCGGTTCCTTTGGACTTGGCGGGCAGATAGATAATCAAGGCAATTTTACTGTTGCTTTTTCCGGGATAAACGATCTCGGAACATCATATGTCATGAACGATGAGGGGCGGATTGATCTTGGCACGGGGATATACACTTCCAGTCTGACTGTTATCGAAGACGGTGTAACGACTATCACAGGGACCTTTTCTTTGCAGAAGCAATGACAGAAGGTTTCGAAACCTATTTTTTATGCTTATCAACGGAATAATATTGATCGGGTGATAATCGCTTGACTTCCGGAGCGGCTTGTAAGTTTTTCGGAGCAGTCATGGATTCGAGCTTCAATATTTCTGTTACATCCTCCGCGGTAAGTATTCCCTTATCAAGTATCGTTTCCCTTATTGTCTTTCCTGTTTTATGAGCCTCCGCTGCTATCTTCGCTGCTTCATCGTACCCAATCCTTAAGGCAAGAGGAGTGGCCATTGCAAGCGATTTCTCAATATTCTCCCCACATTTCTCTCTGTTTGCTTTTATTCCAGATATACATTTGGAGGCAAAAGCTTCGCTGGAACGAGCAAGTAAATGCAGGGAATCGAGAATATTGCGGATCATAACCGGCATCATGACATTCAACTCAAAATTTCCCGAAAATCCAGCGGTTACAATAACTACGTCATTTCCAATAACCTGAACCGCCGCTTGAAGCACAACTTCAGGAATCACCGGATTTATTTTTCCAGGCATAATCGAAGAACCGGGTTGAAGCTCCGGCAGGTTTATCTCTCCAATGCCGGCCTTAGGTCCGGATGCAAGCCATCTTATGTCATTTGCAATTTTTATCAGGCTCACAGCAAGACCTTTCAGCGATCCACTGTAGGCAACAACAGCATCCTTTGAAGATTGGGCTTCGAAATGATCATCCGCCTCCCGCAAGCCTAAGTTCATATGCTCATTCATTTTTTGAATGGCGGACACTGCAAACTTCGGGTGCGTGTTAATCCCCGTTCCGACGGCTGTTCCTCCGAGCGCGATCTCGCAAAGTCCTTCCAACGCCTGCTCGACCCTTTCAATGGACTTTGAAATCATGGTTTTATATCCACTAAACTCCTGTCCCAGCCGAATGGGAGTGGCATCTTGCAAATGTGTCCTGCCTATCTTGATAACATCGGCGAATTCGCTTGATTTCGATTCCAGCTCAAATTCGAGTTTTCTCACCGATGGCAGAAGCAGGTGAAGCGAAGCGTCAATAATCGAGACATGCATAGCTGTTGGAATGACATCGTTGCTGGACTGCCCCTTGTTTACATCATCGTTCGGGTGGACAAGGAATTTATCTCCTTTTTTTCCTCCCAACAACTCACACGCCCTGTTCGCGATTACCTCGTTGGCATTCATATTTGTCGCTGTCCCGGAGCCCGTTTGGAATATATCCAGGACAAATTGATCGTCCCATTTTCCCTCAAACACTTCTTCAGCAGCTTTCGAGATGGCGTTCCCCTTCACTTTATCGAGAAGGCTAAGCTGCATATTAGCTTCTGCGGCCGCCCATTTTATTAAACCTAATGCCTTTATAAAGATAGCAGGGAAGCGCTGTCCGCTGATCTCGAAATTATCCATCGCCCTCGCTGTATGAGCTCCGTAATACACTGCAGATGGAACACGCATCACTCCCATGCTGTCATGCTCGATTCTGAATTCATTTTTTATCATTATTTTATTCCCGTGTTGAACCACAATAATAGATACGCTTTCCTCTTTGCTATAATCCAATATAAAAACAGCAGCGTCAGAATGAGAGACTTAGATCTTATTTATACTATTATAATCGAGCAACTGCGGAAAGAAGAAGCTGAGTTAAATGCCGTTTCCGGAAGAATTCGTATTCTGCGTATTAATATCGGAAACATATTGAAACAATCCTTGTATCGCCTGATTTGCGTTTACAAGATATCTGTTCGTGTTCAGCTTCAAATTCGTCAGCTCCGCATATATCGCCTTCAATTCGTATTTATGTCTTTCATTAAATTGCAATTCGGATGTTTTAATCAATTTAACGATTTCATCTATTTGTCTTTGATCTCGTTCAAGGATATACCCTCTGACGACCTGGAGCAGTTGTTCGTTGTTTTTGTCTATCTCACCAGAGAATTTTTCCGTCATAACGACAGAAGTCTGACGGGATAACAGGCCGAAATTGATGCTGAATCCACTTTTCGAAAAAGAGATGTTTAAATTAAGAACAGCAAGAAGAATAATGAAAACCCCTCCTACTAAAACAGCTCTGGACCATAGCGGTAACCTCGATCGGCTTGCTTTCCTCAATTTTTTCGATTCGCTGTAGATCGCAAAGGTATCTACAATACTCTTTGGCGAATCTGATTCTTTCCAGCTGTGCATTGAATTTCTCATATTTTTAAAATCCATGATGTTTTTCTTCAAATTGTGATAGTTTTTATGCTCAGCGTCAAAGATTTCTCGTTCTTTTACCGTTATTTCTTCGTAAATATAATCGATAATATGTATTCTCTCTTTTTTACTCGGCATTGTATCCCTCCATATTAACCGGCCCCTTCAATGAATAGCTTTAAATTTTCCAAACCTTTATACAATCGCGACTTTACTGTACTGACGGGACAACGCATCACGTTAGCTATTTCTTCAAACGTCAGATCGTTATATTCTTTCAAAATCAATACTATTCTCTGTTTTTCCGGCAGCTTGCTCATAGATAGCTTTAAAAGATTTATAAACTGTTTTTTATGTGCAGCTTCGTATGGATTATTAGAATCTCGATAATCGTGGTTGGAAGATGTTTCATTATCCAATACTTCTTCTCCAACCATTGAATGTTTTCTTCTCGATTTACGTCTATAATCGTTTATCGAATTCAGAGCCACGCTGTACAGCCACGTTTTAAAACTGCTGTTCCCGTTGAAAGTATGTATTTTTGCATAAACTTTTAAAAAAATATCCTGCGTGGCATCTTCAGCATCTTCCTTATTGAATAAAAATCGAGAGGCGAGTGAATAAACCTTCCTCTCCCATCTGTCAATTATCATTTCAAAAGCGTTAATATTCCCTGAGCTTGCTGAAATGCATAACATCTCATCGCTCATATTTTTCATATTTCTGCTCATCTTCGTTATTAGACGTAAACCAAATCAAAAAAGTCGAAATTTTTAAATAATATGATAAAAAGCGAATTCTTGACCATTCATTGCACTTTTGTTATTATTACAGCATCGACATTAGTGAAACGATTTGTTACAAGCGTTATTTGGGGTTTGTTATATGGTTTGTAAAAAAGATTTTTCATTTGCATTAGTAATCCCGTCCATACGTAGAATTACGATGTTATTTATACTAAAATTAACCGATAGGGAATATTAATTCAAATCCTGAGAGGAATTTGATGGACAAGCTCGATTTTTTCGAAAATTTGGAACCATACGAGGAGACTCAGGAGGCCGCCAAGCTTCTTGTTGAGCTTGCCTCTGCCCCAGCGCAAAAATATGAAACCATAATTAAACCCAGCGAACCTGTTAAAGCTCTTCCGGTTTCTTCAGAGGCGTCAGTCGCTTTGCCACCGATCGAGGAATCAGATTCCGATGAGGAAATAGTTACCGCCCAGGTGGAATATGCGGATGGGCATAACCTCTCCTCCTTCCTTCCGGAACCTATGGAGCCTGTTTTCGCCGAGGAAGAAAAAGAAAGATTTAATTCTTCGGCTCCTCAATTCGAACCGCCTATGACCATTGAGGAATCTACAAGTGTTCCGCTGGAAACACCATTTGTAATGCATACCCTCGATTCTCAACAGCAATATGCGAAAGAAATTGTCACTGCGGATGATGTTATAAAAGAACCTAAGCAGATAACCGTCGAAGATTTCTATTACAACGAAGATCAGGAACCAGCAAAGTTCGAAGAGCAGATGGTTATCGAGCACACCCTTCCTAAAATAGACTTCAATCAATACCTGAAAGAAGAAGATGATATCGCGCCTTCGGTTACACCTGAAGCTTTCAAGCGTAGTCTTGAACCCAAAGATAAAACGCTACTGAAGATTGAAAATGCAAATTTTTTACCCGAACCTTCTGCAGAAGCTGCGACCGTCGGCAAAGAAGATTATGCTTATGACGACGCGCAGTCTGACGCTTCGAAATTCGTTCTTGACCTCCCATTTGAAACGACACCTCCATCGGAAGAAGATTTTTATATGATTGATCAAGCAGCCCTGCCGGAAGCAGACGGAACCATCGAAAAATATGACGGCAATATTAAAAAAACTGAAACGATATCCGAGAACGGTAAGGGATATATCTCGGACAGCTTCAAAGATACCGACAGCTATAAAATAAGAAATATTGATGAAAAAGTGGTATCCATCGCTGAGCAGCTGGGTGGACCCTACACTGAAATAACATTGCATGGCGAGATTCCCGAGGAAAAGACTACCGAAGCGCTCCGGACCGAAACTGAGTCCGATGCTTTTATTACTGCTGATGAAAACAAGAATGGAAAGGAATTTGCTTATTTTGAGGATAAGGCAACCCCGGAACCCATGGAAAAGAAAATAAAAATCAGTCCTCTTTCATTGATTGACAGCATCAGATCAAAGACTGGCAAGGCGATAAAGATCGAACCGCTCAAAGAATCAAAATATGAATCTGAAGAGCAAATTCTTGAGGAAAAACCGGAGCCTGACATCCCTGTAAAAAAAGAGAGCGCTTTCGATAGCGTAAGAGAAAAAGCTAATCGTTTTACAGCAGTATCCATAACCGAACACGCTGCCTATTCAGAGGACAAGGGAAAGTTGGATACTCAGGAGCCCCTCGAAGATAAAGCTCCTGCTCCGAGCGGAGTGGAGATTGATAAACTGATAGCACCCGACGTTTCTTTAAAGCCTCAAATTTCCTTAGAACCAAAAAAGATAGAATTTTCACCCCTCGAACATGCAGATGAACAAGAATCCAAGAAAGAAGATTCAGCTCCTCCCCTGTTGCCATTTGAGACAAGTAAAATCAAGACGGTATTCAAGAACAGCAAGAAATTCCAAGAATCGGAGTTGCCTCCGTTTGAAATCCACAAGGAAAGCAGGACTGCTCCCGAACTTGAAATTCCTCCGGAAGGATATAAATCTAAAATAGAACAACCCGAATTTAATGGAAAAGATATTTCGAAGGAAAAAGAGGAATTCGAGGGCTACGATAAAATACTGGCGGAAGCCCAAAAAGAAGCAGAAGAGTTTATTAAGGAAACAATAAAAAAGAAGCAAAAGGAAGAGACAATCACCGGTAGAGAAGACGCCAAACAAGAGGAACCAATCTCGGAACAACAGGATGGACAATCTTTCAGTGATTTTCTAACTAAAGTGAAATCACAGACCAACACCGAAGAACTGAAGGCGAAAGGAGCCAAAGATTCGGGACTCCCTTCTTCTTTCGACGATCATCCTCTCCGACCTGCCCTCGACACTCCGCATGTGCCGGAGGATATAGTCAGTATGCTCCCGATAATAAAACCGGATCCCTCCGACAAGAGCCGTATGGACTTGCCGTTGAAACCTTCAGCGGCCGAAATCGAGGATCTAAAATACAAATCAGTTCCCTTGAGCATCGAAGACAAGGAAGAACCCGTCAAGGAATCGAGACTGAAATCCCTATTTTCCAGGTTAATAAGGCAAAAAGATAAGGAAGAGAGAATTGAGTAAGGTATTTGCGATAGCAAGCCAAAAAGGCGGAGTAGGCAAAACAACCTCGACAATAAACCTCGCCGGAGCGCTCATCCAGCTTGGGAAAAAAGTTCTAATAATAGATATGGACCCTCAATGCGGTACTATCTTCGGAGTCGGATTGAAAAAGGACGCGGTATTGAGCGGTGTTTACGATATCCTGAAAGGAAGAACGAAAGCTCAGTTTGTCATTCATCTCACCTCTTATTCCAAGCTTGACCTTATACCTTTCGGCTCTTTCAAGAACACCGACTATAAAAAACTCTATAATTTGGACGACGATGAGTCCAAGCATTTTATAACCGAAATAAGGAACATCTCTCAGAAATATGATTTTGTTCTGATTGATTGCCCTCCAGGATCCGGCCCAATGACAAGACTGGCGTTGGAAGTGTCTGATTCCCTTATAATTCCGCTTCAATGCGAACCTCTCGCCTTAAAGACATTGCCTGAACTTTTAAAGCTAATCAGGACGACGAAAATCGTTAATCCGCAATTAAGGCTGGAGGGAATCCTCCTCACTCAATATGAAAGGTCTTCGCCCATATCCAAAGAGGTTTTACAACAAGTTGTTAACAACTTTCCACAGAATACTGTCATCGAGATCATAATTCCATACGACGAAAGTTTCTCGACTTCCTTCAAGTACGGCAAACCTCTCACACTCGAGGATAATTATACTCCGGGCTCCGCTGCCTACAGAATGCTTGCAGATGAGATTATTAAAAACAGTATCCGTAAAAACTGATAGAAAAATACTTTTTCCAATTTTTTGCTTTTATCATTTACATTTGTTCCGGTCACCGCTCATACTTCATCCGTGTTACTGACAAATAGTTGATTATTCAGAAACTCCGACTTGAGCTTAAATCTACTTACGGATATAATATTCCTTTATAAAATTCCTGAGGATAAAATGGATAAAATCATTATTCTTGATAAGAAAAAAATCAAATTGGACAAAGAAGTAATCACAGTCGGACGAGGACCCGATTGCGACATCCACCTGAATGATGAACAGGTATCGAGATACCACGGCAAGTTCACACGTAAGGGGGCTGATTTATTTTACGAAGATAACAAGAGCAGCAACGGGTCTTATCTCAACAACAATCTCGTTACAGGAAAGAAAAAAGTGAAAGAGGGAGATGTCATCCAGGTTTCTAGCTTTGTGCTGAAAATTGACCTGGAGGTTCCGACTCGGAGATATCCCGCGCTCGAATCTGGCGCAATAAAAGATGGAATCAGCTGTCCAAGCTGCGGGAAGACCGTTAGTCCTGAAGCCCGCTTTTGTGTATTCTGTGGTTCACAGGTGAAAAAACTGGTCAAACAGAACGCCCTGCCCTGTCCGGAATGCGGAAAATTGATTCCAATTGGATCGAAATACTGCAATCATTGCGGTGTGGATCTTTCCGAAGAGACCTATGATCTCGACTTAACTGAAATGACCCCTGTCTTTATGACTGCTCCGGATGTAGGAAGTGATCAGCGTGAATTGAGTACTATTCCCCTTGATGAATTGACGAAATCATCCGCCCCTGCGGCGGAACAGACAATTAATAGGCAACCACCAAGGTCAAAGAAGGAAAAAATGAAGTCTAATAAAACGAAAACCCCTTCTTTGAGAATAGATAAAAAACAGATCAAAATTGAAGATATCAAATCGGTTCCAAAGATCATTAAAAAGCCCACACCTATTTCAGCAGCAAACCCTGCTGGATTCTGGATCAGAACCCTCGCCTTGTTTCTCGATGTCATATTCTTCCTGATCCTCTTTTCCGTCCTTTTCATAGCGCCGGCATATTTTACAAACCCATTCAAACTGGATTTTTCAAAGGGCCTTAACTTGAAACTTCTGCATGAGATTCACAAAAACATCAGGGTCGAGACTTATTATGGACTGGCAGCCGGCGCAGCATTATTCGGCTTGCTCTATTTCGTTGCATCCGTTGCCCGCAAAGGTGGTACACCCGGTAAAAGGATTCTCGGGCTGTATGTCTTCCGTAAGTCTTCCATGATGGTGCCTATCGGCTGGGGCAAATCTATACTCAGAGCTTCTTCGTATATTGTCAGCGCAGCATTAATATTGATAGGCTTTATCATCGTTGCGTTTAAAAAAGACAAAAGAGCTCTTCACGATATAATAGCCGGAACTCAGGTCTGCCATAAAAAGCCCAAATGAATATCAGAAAATGAAAAAAGAAAAAACTTCTCGTGACTCTGTTTATCAGGATACTCTGGATCGGCTTGAAAAAAAGCTAGGAGAAATCGGCTATTCAGACGATCCGCGCATCCTCCCCCGCCTGAGAAATTCGACGATATATCATAAGATTCGGAGGAGGATGTATTCGGGGGGAATGCCGCCGACTCTACTGGGACTTGATGAGAGATTCGATACTGTCCGCAAGAATTATAGATTATTGACCTTAGGCTTCTGGTCCGTTTATCCGGTTCTGTTCGCCGGTGTTCTGGAACAGGACATCTCCATAAGTGGATTCACAAATCTGATCAGGAAATTTAACCGGGATGTCTCAGAATTTTTTCCTTATTGCACGAAATGCGTCTTGAAGGTCACGATTTGGCCCAAAGTTGAAATTCATTCCTACCCGAAGGGATATATTGCAATCATCTTGGCAAACGGGGTCAGCAAAAACAATGATTTGATTCTCGGCTGGCAGAATGAGTGGTCCAAGCTTGCTGGTTTCGAAACGTTCGGTGTCCTTCCTCCTTTTCTAATTGATATAAATAATAGAAAGATACTGACTCCATTCTCGAAATCAAAATTAACAAAATATCCCCCTTCCTTCAAAGAATTAAGCGGCAGTCTTTTTATAGATAAATAACAAACCCGGAGGTTCATTATGCGATTTCTTCAAAAAATCACAGGTTTCATATTTGTTTTCGGATTATTATTTATTTTCCAATATTCAGGCGTTTCATTGTCCGCAGACAATAGCCCGTTCGATGTTAAAAATGACTATTTTACATTAGACAACGGTTTAAAAGTCGTAATAAAAAGAGATACTAAAGACCGCAACATCTCATTGACCGCAGCTTTCAGGTTCGGAGCGGCATATGACATCAAGGGCAAAGAAGGCTTTGCTCATTATACATTCATGGTGGTGGACAGGATGATATCCCGGTTCTTCAAGGATGATTACCAGAAAATATTAACTGAAGAGGGTGCAGTTTATTATCCTCAATTCGATAGAAATACAGCTTCTTTTACCACGATTTTCAGCAAAAGCAGCCTGGATAGTGTTCTGAAAATTGAATTGCTGCGGATGTCTCTTGAAACTATTGACCCCGAGGAATTTGAATCCGTGAAAAGACTCAAAATGGCGGAATTCCTTAAAAGGGAGGATCAGCAACCGGAAAATTTAATCCGATATAATATGAACGGTGTAAATAACATCTTTTGGGAGTATTACCATAGATTTGAGGGCAAGGAGACGGATGTTCAGGTCGCGAGAATTCAGGATATCGAACGATTCGTCAGGTGGTATTATTCTCCTTCAAACGCCGCTATTGTAATCAAAGGCCCTGTCGAAAAAAGCCAGATTACGGCTAAAATCAAAGAGCTTTTTTCCGCACTTCCAAAAATTGATATCATTCCGCAGAACCCGGTCGTTTTTTCATTATCACAAGATATAATCCGATTGCAGTATGAAGAACCGCAGATCAAAAACCCTGCCATCTCTTTTTCCTACAGAGTTCCACCTGTCAATCACCAGGACTATCCCGCGGTCAAGTTCATCTACAATTTTCTCTTCGCGGGTAAAGAATCGCGATTTGGAAAATACTCCGAAGCATCGAATATTATTCAGGATTATTATAATACGGTGACAGACAGCAGCGGCCCGAACCTGATGGGAGCCGTCTTTTATCTTCCCGATTCGGCTTATTTTGATTCTATCACAGACATAGTGAACGAAAACCTGAAAGAAATTACCGACGGCAAGTTCTCGGAAGAAGAATTCATTCGCGCAAAGCGCCGGACTCAAGCTCATAATAATGAATCCCTGAATCCTTCGAATTACACCAACACAATCTCGAGGTTTCTTCTTTTATTTCCCAAACCATCGGATATCGGAACCTGGTTCGATTCATATTCAGAAATCACAAGGCAAATTTTGATCAATGCTGCTCGGGTATATCTTGCAGAAACCAATTCGTGTATCGTTTACAGCACAAAATAATGTTGCTTATTTTTTAAATACATGTAGAATCTGCTTTTCCAACGAAACTGAGAGAGGTGTGGAAATGGCAAAGGTTTGTGAAATCTGTAACAAAAAGCCGTTGAGCGGTAATAAAGTCAGTCATGCGCATAATAGAACTAAAAGAGTTTTTTTACCTAATCTACAGACGGTGCGCATTGAAGGATACGGAAGACGCAAAAAGATCAAGGCTTGCACCAATTGCATTAAAAGTGGACGTGTTCAGAAAATCGTCAGCGTCTGATACACACGATATTCATTCTAAACCGGTTAATAGCCTTTTTTGGCATTATAGATGCTTACTATTCCCATAGTAAGCATTTCTTTTTTTACTTCTTCGAATCCGATCTCTTTCAATTCTGCGCAGATGTCAAAAGTCCCGCTGAAACTGTAAACGGAGCTTACGAGATATGAATAAGCGGATTTACGTTTCGATACAAGACCGCCTAAAAATGGCAGTACTCTGCTAAAATATAATCCAAACAGGATTTCTACGACCCTATTTTTCGGCGCCGAAAACTCCAGGATCATAAGTTCTCCGCCCTGTTTCAGCGCCCGGAATATTTCCTCCAACCCTTTTCTCGCATCGGGCAAATTTCTTATTCCGAACGCTGCCATTGCCGCGTTGACTGAAGAATCTTTCAGCGGTAGTTTTTCTGCGTCACCTTGCAGAATTTTTATCCGTTCTCCTTTGTCACGGTTTGCGGCTCTTTTTCTTGCCTTTATAAGCATCTGCATCGAGCCATCGAGGGCAAGCACTTCGCCTTTAAAATTTTGGCGCTTTAAGAGTGTAAAAGTCAGATCACCGGTTCCTGAGCATAAATCAAGCACCTTTCCATTGTTAATCCCTGGAGTAAACTTTTTAACCGCCTTTTTTCTCCAGCCATAGTCGAAACCAAAACTTAGAAAATGGTTGAGAAAATCATAACTTGAAACAATCTCATCGAACATTCCTATTATTTCAGAGTTTTTTTTCATTTTATCGGAAGAAACTGAAATATGTTTTTTCATGGGTGCCGGCAAACTGTCTTACCTCGATTCATCCGTCCAGCGCTTGACAAAGCCTGAGGAGATGCCGATTATATTGAAAACCTTGGATGCGATGAAGTCTGCAAGATCTTCGATTCTATCCGGTTTGAAATAGAACGCAGGCATCGCCGGAAGTATTATCCCCCCTGCATTGCTTACTCTAAGCATATTTTCTAAATGTATCGCCGAAAGCGGCGTTTCCCGCGGAACGAGGATAAGCCTTCGCCTCTCTTTCAGAAAAACATCCGCAGCCCGTTCGATCAGGTTCGTTGCCCTTCCTGCTGCCACGGATGATAATGTGTTCATACTGCATGGGATTATTACCATCACTTTATATGATGCGCTGCCGCTTGCGGGGAGGGCAAAGAGATCTTTGTTATTGAATATGGAGAGGTTTTCCGTCTTAATCCTGACGCCCATTGAATCAGAGATATGCCTTGCACAACTCTTATAATCAATATCAAATCCCAGCTCATGCCGAACTACTTTTTGTCCGTTTTCGGTTACGATTATATGAACATTAATTCCGGCCTCAATGAGCCTGCCAATAAACCTCACCCCGTATATGCTGCCGCTCGCGCCGGTAATGGCTACAATTATTGGATTTGTCATCATTTTTCCTGTTTTTTCAGGATTCTGTTACTTAAAAAATATAGCAGAAAGAAAAATTCCCGCAAAAAATACGACACTTATAACTGAATTTCCGATAAAAAATGCTCTATTCACACTTTTTTCATCTTCGGGCTTTAATGATATATGTTGAAATAAAAGCATCGCCAGAATGATTGGAAGAAATATCATGGAAAGCTGGGAAACGCAGCTTATAAGATATACCAAGTCAAAAAACAAGAAAGCGGTGAAATGTGAAACCCTCGATATCCATAACGCGCCCTTGATGCCGTATCGTACGGGAATGGACTTTAGCCCTTCCTTCCGATCAATCTGGATATCGGAAAGCGAATATATGATATCGAAACCGGCCACCCAGAATAAAACGCCGGCCGACATCAGTAACGGTAAATAATTGATAACGCCGGTGATCCCGATCCAACCGCCGAGAGGCGCGATTCCAAGTGATAAGCCAAGAATGTAATGACTCATCACCGTGAATCTTTTTGTATAGGAGTAGGATAGAAATATAAAGACGGCAAGCGGGGATAAAAATAATGCCAGCCCGTTCAACATAGCTGCGGATAGAATAAAAACGATAAGTGAAATCGATACGAATATTTTTACCGAAGAGATGCCGATCCTTCCTGCAGGCAATGCCCTCGCTTTGGTCCGTGGATTACGGGCGTCCAAGCTATGATCCGCCAGGCGGTTGAACCCCATCGCCGCACTCCGTGCGCTGACCATTGCGATTGTTATCCATATAATTTTAGAGACTGTGATTTCGGAGCGATTTCCGCCAAGCACAACACCCGCATATGCAAACGGCAACGCGAAAACAGAGTGAGAAAAATGGATCATCCGAAGGTATTCAACAAAACGTTGCCATTCGTATATAAGAAGCAAAATACTCGGTTTTAAAAATAAAATGTGATCCCGCCTGAATACGCAAAACCTGAATAATCCACTTCCATACCGGTGATCGTAAACGTCAGGTCGTTATATCTTAGCGCGCCATGGAGCACTAAATTGGGACTGATGGGTATTTCAAGACCGAATCCGCCGTGAAGGCTCTTTTGCCATTCTCCCTCAGTTTCCGAAGGACCCGGCTCACCGCTGGATTGCAAAACAGGTTTTGTAAAAGTCACGCCTCCAAAAACATAAAGTCCGATGATGGATTTGGGAAGAAGGAAATACAGCAGCGAAAACGATAGCGGCTGGCTTCCGATCTCGAGGTTCGTTAAATCTGTCATTTTCGACCGGAATTGAATTTCCGCCTCAAGTCCATACGTTTCATTGAATCTTAGTCTTGTAAACAGGCCGAAGTAATACTCGGATTCTGTTTCACCCGGGTAATAATTCAGATCCATGCCGATCCCCATCTTGCCGAAATGATTTTCATCTTCCGCAAACAACCCTGATGTGGACACAAGAACAACCAATAGTGTAAAATAGGATAATGCCTTGATTTTATTCATACTTTATTTTCAGAATGGAATATCGTCGTCAGAGATTCCGTCAGTGGACAAATCCTCTTCACCTGGCATCTCGGGAGAGGTCTCCCCCTTGCTTCCCAGAAAGAGAACCCTTTGCGCGACTATTTCGCTGATATATTTTTTTTGCCCGTCCTCGCCTTCCCAACTGCGATTATCTATTCTGCCTTCCACGAAAACCTGTTTTCCTTTCGACAAATATTCACTCACAGTCTCGGCAACCTTTCCCCAGACTACTATTTTGTGCCAGATCGTCTTTTCTTTCATTTCACCGGTCTGTTTGTCCTTCCAGGCATCGTTGGTCGCAAGCGAAAACCTCGTAACCGCAGTTCCCTGTGGAGTATACCTCAATTCCGGATCGCCGCCGAGTCTGCCGATCAACATCACTTTATTCAATGATTGAGCCATCGTGCACCTAAGTTTAAGGTTTTAAGCCAAGGCTTTCAAGCTTTTCCTGAGCAATTCTCGCCTGCTTCGAGTTCGGAAACTCTCGCATTATCTGCTGCATAATAATAACTCCCTGCGCGGTCTGATTTAACTCGAAAAGCGCAAAACCCTTTTTAAGGGCTGCGCTTTTCACTTTTTCATCGCTTGGGAAATTAACAATCACTTTGTCGAATTCCGTAATCGCCTCTTTATAATTTCCTTTTGCATAGTATGATTCGCCCAGCCAATACTGAACAGCTGCCGCGAGCTCCGAATCAGGATATCTCTGTATATATTCTTTGAAACCCTCGATAGCAAGGTTGTAATTTCCCTTCAGATAATCCGCATAGGCGGTTTGGTACAATTGGTTCGGGGAGAGCGTGTTATATTGTCTCGAAAATGTAGAAGGGTACGAACCTTGTGTCGCAGATGAGGACGGTGAACTGCCCGGTGAACCTGCCTTCAATCGGTAATTAATATCTTCGATCTGCTGAAGAATCTGAGAAATCCTGTAGCTGTTCTGATCGGCTTTATCTGTATTGATGGCGAGCTCCGATTCCATTCTTTCTATCCGCATAAGGTGATCAGTCAGGCCAGTACCCATCGGGTAAATCTCGGATTCGAGTCTTTTTATGATCTCGGACATTTTATTAACAACATCCTGCACCTGTTTTTTCATCTCGGCATTTTCCATTTGCAGTCTCTGGACATTGTCATCAAGCTCGCCGATCTTTGCGCAGCCGACCATCGTTAATATAACGGCTACCGGTAATAAAATTCTTATAAACCGCAGCTTCATTATTCTTACCTTGTGATTAATTATTTCGATACTACCAGGAATTCTGCGCGGCGGTTTTTCGTCCAGGCGCTCTCGCTGTGGTTCTGATCAACCGGCCTTTCTTCTCCATAACTGATTATCGAAATTCTCGATGAATCTATGCCGTTTGCTATAAAATAGCTTTTACAGGTGTTCGCGCGGCGCATTCCCAATGCCATATTGTACTCGTTCGTTCCTCTTTCATCGCAATGACCCTCTATCAATATCTTGATGGTGTCATTCTGTTTCATTGCCTGCATGTTTCTCTGTACCGCTTCGATGGCGTCAGGACGAAGATTGTATTTATCAAAGTCAAAATAAACCGTCTCAAAAGCTCCTTCAGAAACCTTCGGGATTTCTCCAGTGCTCGGACGGGATTCGACCGGACCTCTTGCATCCCATGATCTCGTTGTCGGCTGTTCCACAATTGCATCACCCCGGACCGCCGTTCCTGTGGCATCAGGAGGGAGCTCGACGGTTTCACGTGATTCCTTCGGACAACCCACAAATAATGTAAAAGATAAAATCAACATAGTTGCCAAAAATACGCCTTTTTTAAAGCTGAAAATCATCTTTTCTCCTTTCATTTTGCTCGATAAATATTAGATTGGCTATTTTAACATAACTTCTGAAGACCCGCAAATGGCAAAAATCTTACTTCGACCATCGAGGGTCCGTATTGTTGCCGGAATTGGTTATCTGCCGCTGATCCGACCCGTCGGCGTTCATTAGATAAAGCTGGTATAAACCCGTTTTGTCTGAAGAGAAGATGATCTTTCGTCCGTCTGGAGACCAGCTCGGATCCTCGTTATTTCGGGAATTTATCGTGAGCTGATAAATATCCTCGTTTCTCAAATCCTTTACAAAGACATTGAAATACCCTTGTTTTCTTCCTGTAAAAACAATTCTGTCCCCGTCGGGAGACCAGTCAGCATGATCACAGTATTGAAGTTCATATGTCAGCCTTGTCGTTTCAAGTCCCTTTTCGTCGGTGATATACAGATTCGGCATTCCGCTCCTGTCCGATGTAAAAATAATGCTTTTTCCGTTCGGAGACCAGGCTGGAGTGGCGTCAATGCCGAAATGATACGTCAGCCTATCCAGTTCTCCAGACTGCATGTCCATTACATAAATCTCTGAATTTCCCGGCCGGCTGCTGCTGAATGCGATTTTTTTCCCATCCGGCGATACTGCGGGAGTGATATCACCGTTCACGGAATCCTTCAACGGCTGGAGCCCTCCCCCAGCTGTACTGCTTACCTTGAATATTCTCGGCATCCCTTCGTGAAAAGATGTGAAATATATCGTTTTTTTATCCGGGGAAATCGATGGAAACAACACTATGCTCTTCAGATTAGTTATTTGGGTCATATTAGTGCCGTCGAAGTCCGAGATATACAATTCCTTATGCTTGGTCCTGTCGGAAACGAATACAATCGACGTATTGAAAAACCCTTTTTTGCCGGTAAACTGTCGCACTATCTCATTCGCAAAAGTGTGCGCGATCAACTTCAACTGATCCGGTTCACCACGGTACCTCCTTCCAATTCTCATCTGCTTACTCTTCGTATCGAATACCCTTCCCTCGAAAACAAGCTTACCATCCGCTAAATCCATTGAGCCTGTGACAAGCGACTCCGCTTCCACTGAAATCCATCCCTCGAAATTTGGTGAACCGTTCACGGAATGCTCGATCCATGCATATCTTTCTTCAGGTATCAGGTTAAATATACCGGAGGTTTTGAGGTCCGCGATTAATATGTTGCGCAATTCACCGGAGCTGGTTTCAAGTTTTGGATCGTCTTTCTTTATTTCAAATGGAGGAAGCCCTAGCCTTATCCTCTCTCTTCCCTCGGTAATAACTCCGGCGATCCTCGGCTCATCCTGCAATATCTCCTGTGCGAAAACAGTAATAATGATAGGCGCTGTCAGGCATATCGCCGCTAAAAATATTCTGAATTTCTTAATAAACAAACTCATATTGCGCTACCAAGCTCTTTTTTTGAAATCCCTTTGGTAATGGCGGCAGGGGAGAAGAATTTTGAATTGCTCGCATGACCTCCTGGTCAAGCGCGAAGATACCGCACTTCTTTACAAGAATTATGTCATCAATCCTGCCGTCCTCATAAACTCGAAATCTCGCGATTACCCTTGTTCCGTGAAGTTCCGGCGGAGCGAGCGATCTTACCCAGTTCTTCGAAAGAATGCCTGCAACCGAGGCGGAATACCAGGTGTATTCGAACTCGTCCACGCTCATTGATGATATTGAGCCGCTCTTGGCGCCGTAACCGTCTTCGCTCCCGTCAGGCAAACCATACTGTTCTCCGGTTTTATTGCCGCTCCCAGCCTCACTGTATTTGTCCTGCTCTCGGATTTTTTCTCTTTTAGATGAGTCCTCTTTCGGTTTTTCTTTCGTCTTTTTGGTTGCGTCAAGAGACGGAAGCTTCACCGCTTTTTCAACACTACTTTCTTTTGGTGGCTGCGAATCCTCTGGCTGCACTTCCTCTTTTTTAGACGTAACTGCTTGTGAAAAAGTCGGTAGGCCTTTCGCGGGAACAAGGGAGGCGGAAATGAATGGGGAAAATTCTTTCTGCTCCACAAAAAGCCTTGCGCCGAAGTAGAGCGCCGCGAGTAAACCGATATGTATTGAAAAAGATAGGACGATGGACTTCAGCGGAGGTGTATCCTCGCGTTTGCGGCTTTCCAGCACTGATTCCAGATTCATTTTCATAAAGGCTTGTTTCCTCTGTCTTTGTTATTGACAGATTTTTCACGCAAAGGTTCCGTAACCAGGCTTACCTGCGTGATCCCTGATTTTCTCGCGAGATCCATTATCCGTAATACAAAGCCGTAATCTATTCTCTCATCCGCCCGCAAAAAAACGCTTTTCACACCGGCCGCATTCAATGTTTTAAGTTTCTCCTCGAGCAAATTGATATGAATAATATCACGGTTGATATAAAGCTTTTTCTCGCTTGTAATCGAAATGACGAATTTTTCGCCTTGAACCGCATCGCCGCTCTCAGTCTTCGGCAGCTGGACGTCCACACCCTGAAAAAGGATTGGGGATGTTATCATAAAAATAATCAGCATAACCAACATCACATCAACGAGAGGCGTAACGTTTATTTCACTCAACGACCCTGTGAATCGTGTATCTTTTTTACCGGGCGTCATCATAGTACGGGCAATCCCTTAAGTGAAGTTCCTTTCGGTTATGCTTATGAATTCAAGTGAAAAATCATCCATCTGCGTTGCAAGGATTTTTATCTTATTCAACAGGAAATTATAGCCGATTGCCGCGGGTATCGCCGCGAAGAGACCCACCGCCGTAGCGATGAGAGCTGCCGATATGCCCGGGGCGACGGTCGCCAACGAGGCCTGGCCCTGCATTCCGATATCTCTGAACGCGTCAATGATTCCGATGACGGTCCCCAGCAACCCGATGAAAGGACTGATGGCGGCAGTTGTGGCGAGAAAATTGAGAGACCTTTCCAGCCTGTTCACCTCTATCGCGCTTGCCCTTTGCAGAGAACGGCTGATCCCTTCCATACTCTGTATTGTAGTTTTGACATTATCAAACTCCTCCTTTTCAAAGCCTGGAAAGGAATCCTTTCCTTTGAGCCTGCTTTTGCTTCCGATCCTTAGTTGGTAGTTCAGCTCGCTATAGGCGGCTAAGAATAGTCCAACCATAGGGGATTTTCTCAACTTAGTGCAAACTGCGTTGACTTCAGAAAATTTGCTGCTTTTACGAAATACGTTCAGAAAAATCGCTGTCTGCTCCCTCGCAACCTTGAGAGCTCTTACCTTACCTATGATTATCCCCCACGATATGGCGGAAAAAAGAAGCAATATTGCGATGATAGCCCACTCAAACGGACCTGATTCAGTTACAAGGGATATAAAATCTTTTTCGGTTCCGACAGCCCCAACCTGTGATAATAAATTTGCAGTGATTGATCCAAACACTATAAGATTTTCCTTCCAAATAGATGTAGCATATCCATCAACTATTTAACATCAATCACATCCGTTGTCAAACTGCGGGATTTTCCGATCACCATATTCGACCTTTATATATGCCAAAAAATAGTTTAAAATCTTAATTATGCCGATTGACGATCAGCGAAAAGCCTCGATCCTTATCTCTTATGACGGAACGTCTTTTTACGGATGGCAGCGTCAGACAAACGGGATAACAGTGCAGCAATCGATAGAAGACGTTCTCGAGACTTTGTTCCAAAAAAAGACGACGGTTCATGGAGCCGGCAGGACGGATGCAGGGGTTCACGCAGCAGGACAGATAGCACATTTCGAAGTTCCGAGAAATTTTAACTTGAATAAGCTGTCGCATTCCATGAATTCAATGCTGCGGCCCGAAATAAGGATTATCAACTGCGCTGAAGTTCCGCCGGATTTTCATGCACGGTTTTCCGCAATATCAAAAACATATTTCTATATAATCAATACCTCGAAAATTCTATCACCATTTCTGAGGAATTTTTGTTGCCACACCCCTGATATCGGGGACCTGTCCAGGATCGAGGAAGCACTGACTTTACTGATCGGAGAGCATAACTTCGAAAGATTCACCGCTGCCGATGCCGTCGGAGAGTCTCCTGTACGAAAAATTCTATCTGCAAAACTCATCAAGGCTGGCGATTTCATCTTCATTTCTTTCACAGCCGATGGGTTCTTAAGATACCTCGTGCGCACCCTCACAGGCACATTGGTAAAAATCTCACAGAAAAAAATCTCTATCTCAGATTTTGAAGCATCTCTGAACGGTGAAATGACCAAACCTCTCCCATGTACCCTCAAGATGGAGCCTTATGGGCTCTACCTTCTTAAAGTGAATTATGATACAAACCCATTCGCCGGCGCGGATTCACAAAGCTCTCAAAAAGGGCAGCTGTGGCCGTTTATAAAGGAGATAGACTTATGCCGATTGTCGGATTAGGTATAGATGTCATTGAAATACACAGACTCGAAGAAGCGGTCAGTCGTTACGGAGAGAGATTCCTCGGCCGTATTTTCACGAAAAATGAAAGAGAGCTCTGCCTCTCAAGGAAGGATTCCGCCTCATGCCTCGCAGCGAGGTTTGCGGCAAAAGAGGCCCTTTATAAAGCCCTTGCTGCTTTCCATGATGATAATTTCGTTCTTCCATTCAGGAACATAGAGATATTGAAAGACGAATCCGGCAAACCATTTTTCAAGTTTTACGACAAGGCTTTGAAAACCATAGATTCGATCGGAGCAGCTGATTTCCATCTTTCGATAACCCATTCGCGGATTTTTGCCGCCGCTATAGTCATAATCGAGACCTAATGATGGATCATAACAACACAGCAAACTGCGTTGAATTTAACCATTAATCGAATATGATAAGCAGTATATGGTAAAGACATAAATGATTATCTGTCCAAAGTGTAAATCGGAAAACGATGACTCCACGTTGCGTTGTCATTCATGCGATGAATGGCTGTTATTCTACGAATTCAAAGACATCAAGAAAACAGACGGCAAACGCTCTAAGGTTAAAGAAAGCGCCAGTCAAGTCTTCCTTCCTGACAGCCTTGTGACAGACGAACCAGAGAAACCTGTAAATTTTGAGATTGAGCGGGTTCTTCGGCTGGGAGAAGATGCAGAAAAAAGTTCCGAGGCTATCTTGAGCGACGCAGCAGTTCAGATCGCTTTCAGCCCTATATGCCCGAATTGCAGTGGAGAAATAAAAACGTATGAAGTTAAGTGCAGGCATTGCAACGCCGTTTTGCGGGATAAAATTGAACAATCAAGAAAACTTAAACCTGTTTGGGAAAAGATGTTCCGCGATAAAGTTTTGCAGGACGGCAAATACAATGACATCTATGGTAAGGGCGAGGTGAAGCTTATCTTCAAGACGTTGTTCGACAAAGGAAACAAACTTATCTGGTATATGGTTTTCATTATTCTTTTTATGATCTTCGGTGGTGTTCTGCTTCTGTACTGCGCGAAGACAATGTTATAATATAGCGGAATCTATTATATTTTCTTTAACACTATCAGAGTCAGGTCATCTTCCTTGTGGTAATCGGCGGTAAATTCATCCACCTTTTTTACGATGATTCGGGAAATCTCTTTCGCGCTTTTTTTTCTGTTTCGGACCAAAAGGTCTATCAGATGTTCGGTTCCGAATTCCTCTCTTTCGCCCTCTTCATTTCCTTCCCCTTTAGCCGCTTCCACAATCCCATCCGTGTACATAATAAAGACATCGCCACTTTCCAGTTTAATGCGGGCTGTACTGGGCTTAATTTCCGGTAAAAGGCCAAGCACCGGAGCAGTGGAATCAATTTTTTCCCATAACCCGTCCTCATGAATTATGACCGGGCTGGTATGGCCGCAGTTGCATAAGAGCATCTCGCCGGTTTTTCCGTTAAGGATGCTTCCGCATAAGGTCACGAACGATCTACCCGCCGTAACGGTCAGCAGGAGGGAGTTAAGCAGACTTGGATAATCTTCCCGGCTCGTGACCGGTAAACTTGCCGGAGAACCGCCGAACTGTGTCGGTAAAAGCATATTGATATATGCGTGAAGCGCGAGCGTTATCAAGGCTGCGGGAATCCCTTTGCCGCTGACGTCGGCGGCAATCAGGAGATATTCATCCACCCCCAGCCGCGCAAGCCGCATATAGTCGCCGCCTATCTGATAGCACGGGTCGGAAATTGCGGATATATCATAGCCTGGTAAATCGGGTATATCTCCCTGCAAAAAGGTGGATTGTATTTTCCGCGCAAGGGCGAATTCCTTTTCCAGGCGTTCTCTTTCAATCGTAAAATGAATCTGTTTCGCATTTTCAACGGCGATGGCGGCAAAAGTGGCGAGTATTGCGGCAAAATCCTCATCATCCTCGTTGAATGAACCCTGTTTTTTATTGAGAACCTGGATCACGCCGATAGACCTGCCTTTCCGGTCCAGCATCGGAATGCTCAGTATATTCCGGGTCTTGTAGCCCGTCTTTTCGTCATAAGAACTGTCGAATCTTTCATCAGAATAGGGATCGGAGATATTCAATATCTGCTGAGAAATGAATGTCGCGCCCGCGAGCCCCTTGTCCAAGGGAACGATAAGCTCCTTTATGGTGTCACCCTCCACGATGCGCGAGATCAGGTTTGTCTCGTCGTTGTTCGAAAGAAAAACCGTGCCGGTCTCCGCATCGAGCTGCTCCACACTGGCATTCAGAATTGCGGTCAAAACTTCATTGAGATTAAGTGTGGAATTGAGTGTGCTGCCCGCCGTGAGAACGGCCTTTAGCTTTTCGCGGCCGAGGCGTACTCCAGCCGTAAAAGTCCTCTGAATCTCACTTTTTTCCATATTCACCCAATCGATTGCAATAATTATATCATATTTAATCGAGTAGTCAATATGAATTGTAAACGGCGAAATTCGATAGATGTTTTATTTGCAGAGATTCCATTCCTGACTTGAATACTTCGCTTCGTTGAAAAAGCCGGAGACAAGCGCTTCCCTTTCCGTCAAGTCCTTTTTCTCAAAGCTTACACCGAACCTCTTTTCAAATCCACTTACGATTTTCTGCACAACCTCTTCAAAACCAGCACTTCTGCCGAGAACTTCCGAGATCGAAGTCATATAATCCGCCGGGTCTGTGGTGCTTTCAAGCCGCGCGCCAATCGCCTTGAGCAACTCAGCAGAATCGAGATTGAGCAGAATCGAACCGTGCTGGAGAAAAGCGAGATTATTTCGCCTCTGCGCGCTGCCGACGACTTTTTTCCCGTTGTAGGCTATTTCATATTTTGTCGAGCTGGCAAAACATGGCAAATATGTAAGTTTATCCCCTTTTTCCGCTCCTTCTTTGCCGTAAGTATTGGCGTTGATACCGAGATCGCGAAATCCCACGATTATCCCTTCGGATATCAGGCGATAAGTTTCCTGAATTGAGTTACCGAGTTCCTCTCCCACCCTCGCGACCACGCAGTATGTGACCTCCCTGTCATGGAGAACTGCTCTACCGCCGGTCGGCCTCCTTATGACAGCATAGCCCGCGTTCTTACAGTATTCGAGGTCAACCGCTTTCGTATATTGCTGCGAGGAGCCGAACGACAGGGTCGGGTGTTCCCATTGATAAAATCTGACTGCCGGGAAGACTCCGCCGGATCCGTCGGCGCACAGCCGGAATAACGTTTCGTCCATCGCCATATTCAAAGGTGCCGGCAGTCTTCCATGAATTATCAGGCGCCAGTTTCTGGATGGATTCATTATCTGAAGATCAGGCGTAATATTTGTTTATGAATTCTTCGAGCTTGTCATATGACTTCGCGAGGATGTCCATTTGCGGCAGGAATACCACCCTGAAATGGGCTGTTCCTGGTTTTTGCCCGAATCCGCTCCCGAAGACTACGAGAACCTGTGTTTCTTCCAGAAGTTTCATCGTGAACTCCCTGTCGTCAATATCGAGGTTGATCTTCGGAAATGCATAGAATGCCCCCCTGGGTTTGACGCAGCTCAGATGCTTTATCTCGTTCAGACGCTTGAAAGTGAGGTCTCTTCTTTCCTGCATCTTCGCGATGTTAATAGGGATATGATCCTGCGGCCCTTCGAGCGCTGGCTTGATGGCATACTGTTCCGGATGGTTGGCGCACAGTCTCGCGCGGACCATCTTCATAACTCCCTCGATATAATCCCCGATAATTTCCTTCGGCCCGCTCATAATCGCCCAACCAAGGCGCCAGCCGGGAGCGACGTATGACTTTGAGATTCCATTCAGAGTTACAATCGGAACGTCGTCCGCGAGCGACGCCGTGGAAATATGCTTTGCACCGTCGAATGTCAGTTTGTCGTAAATCTCATCCGAGAATATTACGAGACTATGTTTTCGGGCAAGTTCTATGACCTGAAGCAGCGTCTCTTTGGTGTAAAGGCCGCCGGTCGGATTGTTGGGATTTATTACTATGATCCCCCTCGTCCGTTCCGTGATACGCGATTCGAGGGCTTCGATATCAATCTGCCAGTCGTTTTCTTCACTTAAATAATATGAACGGCCGATCGTCTCTAATTTCGCCGTCACGGCGGAATACAGCGGATAACCGGGCGATGGGATGAGTATATTGTCACCGGTATCGAGTAGTCCGGTGATGCAGAGCTCTATCGCCTCGCTGGCGCCGGTTGAAACGAAGATCTCCTGGATGTTTTTAATCCCTTTTCTTTCCGCTTCATCTTTTATAGCCTGTATCGCTTCCTTCGTGCCGTTGGCGGGAGAATAACCGTTATGGCCGTCCTTCATCGCCTTGATCACTGCTTCCTTCATATGTTCCGGTGTGTCGAAATCGAAAATGTTCGGATCCCCGATATTGAGATTCAATATCTGTTTACCTTGCGCTTGAAGCTTGTTCGCCGCTATGACGACATCTCTGATCGCATAGGTGATATTCTCAGTTCTCTTGGAAGGCATAATCTTTTTCATATTAAAAACTCCTGTTATTATCAGTTATCAAGGGAAAAAATCTTAACATAGTCCGAATAATATATAAACAATCGCAATTTTAAAGTTTTACTTTATACCCGCCTCTTCAGCTTCCACAGGAAACATGATTTTTAAAGCCGATTGGATTTTCGAATTCATTCCCTCTTGCAATGCATCTATATTCGCTTTATCTAATCCATCAGATTTTAAAATTGAAATCATCTCGCTTATTATTTCATCTTCCAGCCTGGTAAGCTTATTCAAAAACCCATTGCCGGCAAGATTAACAAGCAACGAGAGGTTCATATATTGATGGCGGTTTCCTCCCTCATACGGAAAGATTTCTTTCATTAAAATCATGGAAAATATGCTGAGCGGAGCGGTTTTTTCACCCTGGAATAATTCCGCTTTTTTGATTGATGACAACCATACCGGCATCGCGACCCCACAGAGCGGATGTCCAAGCCTTGTCCACATAATTGTCAATCCGGGGTCGTTTCCAGCCTTTACTCCCTGGAATAAAATTGTAGCGACAGCGGAACGTCGGGTGATGCTGTCATTCATATAATACATTTTTTTGTGTTCGGCATTCGCAGGAAGCGGCTCAGATAAAGGATTTATTCCGGTCATACTGTTCACCATATCCCTCGATGCGCTCCGGAGAATCCAATCGAAGGAAATTCCGCCTGTCGCGGACTGTTTATGAAAGAGCTCCGCCGCGCGGTCGAACCGGATATAACCCGCGCCATCATTCCGCTTTCCAGTAAAGCTGTAATTCGTTCGGACTATATATCCCTCCGGGGCAATACGCGGATCGTTCGCGTCGAACTTGGAATAATGATAACTATCGGTTTCATAAAAAGCGGCCCCGCCCACCGCGTCTAACACGCCGAAATTTGCGTCTATTCCCCTTTTACCCGAAGTCTCGTCGAGGTATTTTTCGAAATCTGATACAGAAGCGCAGACCGACAATGCCTGCTTCATAAAAATGCCTTCCTCGTCTTTTTGTCTTTTATACGAACTGTCCGCCTCTTCTTTCTTTTTTAAATCATCGTTCAGATTATACGACGCGGAATTAATTATGCAGAATCCGGCGGAATTGACTCCCGCCCATATTTCTTTTCCATATTCATCTGAAGCGTTGACAATTCCCATAAAATCGAATTTTTCACCCTTAAAAAACATCACCCGGCTTTCATCTTTATCCGAGTCTCTGTTTTTCCATAGCAAAGCCCTTCCGTCTTTCGTCGCATGCCCCGCAACAACCGCCACTGTGCATGGATAAAGCGCGGAATGAAGGATCATCAGAAACGATGCAAACAACAATAATTTAAAATAACTTTTTTGCATTACTCACCTCGTAACAGGATAGCCATTATATACTGTTTGCCCTGCTGTCGCATCTTTTCCCGACACCAGGTATTTTTGAAGGTAATGACCAGTGACGGATTCTTTATTCCCGGCAATCTCTTCCGGGGTTCCTACCGCGAGTATTCTACCTCCGTTCCCACCGCCTCCCGGGCCTATATCAATAACATAATCAGCAGATTTTATAATCTCCGGATTATGTTCTATGCAAACGATAGTCGCTCCATTAGCAATCATCCGTGTAAAAATCCTGATCAGGCGGGCAATATTGAACGGATGCAGCCCTATGGACGGTTCATCGAACAGAAACAGCCTTTCCTTCATCTTTTTCTTTCCGATGATTCTCGCAAGCGCCAGCCTCGATGTCTCTCCGCTCGATAATGTGTCGAGGGGCTGTCCCAGCCGCAGATACCCCAGACCGGTGTCATCCAGTATCCGCAGCTTCGATGTAATTTTCTCCCTGCTTTTGAAGATTTCAACCGCCTTTTCGACCGTCAATTCGAGAATATCATTGATATTCATACCTAAATAGCGATGTTTCAGCGGCGCTTCACGGAAACGGGTTCCGCGGCACCGCTCGCAAACCACGCTCACGTCCGGCAAAAATTGGAGATCAACGATAATCTTGCCCCTGCCCTCGCAATCAGGACATCTACCCGCTCTCGTATTGAACGAAAAATCTTTTGGCTCCAGCCCAGTGCTTCTCGCTGTTCTCAAACCTGCGAAATGTTTCCTGATCTCTCCGAATACGCCTACAAATGTAGCTACGCATGAGCGTGGGGTTGTAGCTATACGACCGCTTTCAACCGGCACAACATCCTCGAAATAATCAAGACCTTTTATAGAATCGAATTCTCCCGCATCCTTTTTAAAATCCTTCTTTTCGTGCCTTTTCCAGCCGCCGTATAATACATCCAGCATGAGGCTGCTTTTTCCGGCTCCAGAAGGACCTGTGATGCAGGTGAAAGCTCCGACAGGCATTCTTGTATCTATATTCTTAAGATTATGCGCTTTCGCCCCCCTTATTTCTATAAAACGCTCGAATCCGCTCCGCCTGAAAGGAGGAATATCGAGCATCCGGCTTCCATCAGCATATCTTGATGTTATCGTATTCTGCTTGAAAAAGTTTTCCAGACTCCCGTTGAAAACAACCTCGCCGCCATCCGCTCCGGCTTTGGGCCCGAGCTCAACAATATGATCCGCTATCCTGATTATCGTCGGGGAATGTTCTGCAATAATCACCGTGTTTCCGCGTTTCTTCAATTCGATGATAACATCCATTAATCCTTCCTCGTCCATCGGATGCAAGCCGACCGACGGTTCATCCATAAGATAGAGAGTCCTTGTCAACCTCGCTCCGGCGGCGTTGATAAGATTTATCCTTTGCAGCTCTCCCCGGCTAAGCGTTCGCGTCATTCTGTTCAGCGTCAAATAACCAACACCGACCTTGATGAGCATTTCCAGGCGATTGCTTATCTGTTCCAGTATTTCCACCGCGGCTTTATTATTCCGGTGCCCGGATAGAATATCATTCACAAAGACCAGAAGGTCCATAAACGGCATTCTCACAACTTCGCCGATGTCCAACTGCTCTAGCTTAACATTCAGAGCTTCCTGGCGCAGCCTGCTCCCTTCACAAGCAGGACAGGACACATAACTTCGATACTTCGCGAGGATCGAGCGAATGTCCACGCGGTATCGCTTCTTTTCCAGACTTTTGAAAAAGTCTAAAATTCCTTCGCTCTGATCATCGCCATTCCATAAAATATTCAGGGCTCGTGGCGATAGAAACGATACAGGCATATCCATTGGAATCTTATTCCTTCCGACCAATTCATTAATTTGATATTTTTTATACGCAAAGCGATTCAGTTCCAGCACGGAAACAGCGCCTTCTTTAAGGGATTTGCTTTTATCGGGAATAATCTTTTCAATGTTGTAAGTTATAATATCTCCGAAGCCTCTGCACTCCGGGCATGCACCATGAGCGCTGTTGAAGCTGAACATTCCTGGCGTCGGCAGAGGAAAGCTCTTGCCGCACTGAACGCAGGTTCTTCCCTCCGTCAAAGATAAAACCGCGCTATCTGAATCCGGCTTATAAACTTTGCAACAACCGTTCCCCTCTTTATAAGCCGATTCGACCGCCTCGGCCAGCCGTGTTCTCTCATTTTCCTTTGCGATCAATCTGTCAGTTACAATTGATAAATGAATTTTTATCTTCCGAAGCTTCAGCTGGGATATTTCGACGATAGCCTTATTCTCCCATATCCGAAAAAAACCTTTCATGAGGAGTTCTTTTTGGATTTCTTTCCAGTTTTTACCTTCGATATACAGGGGAAATGTGATTATCACCGTTTTTCCCTTGAATTCATTGATTATTTGTTCTGTTGCGGAGCTGGGACTTACAGGTTGAATAGGAAGATTGCATCCCGGACACCATACGGTCCCCAGATTGGCAAACATCAAGCGGATATAATCATATATCTCTGTGGAAGTTCCAACAGTGGAGCGGGAGCTCCGAGACAGCGGCAAATACCTCACCGCGATGGCAGGAGGAATATTCTCCGCTGATTCTATATCCGGAGATGCCAGCTGGGGCAGGAAATTCCGGCTGAAGGCGCCGAGTGACTCGATGAACCTCCTGCTGCTCTCTGCGTATATCGTGTCGAAGACAAGGCTGCTTTTTCCACTGCCACTCAGACCGGTAACCACGGAGATCGAACCAAGCGGAATTGCAACGTCAATATTTTTCAGGTTATGAACCTTGATGCCTTTAAAACGCAGCTCTCTCAAATTACTTATCCTATTTACAAATAACCTTATATTTTACAATTTTTCTCCCTCGGCGGAAAGACCAATAAAGAGCTTTATTGAACCTGTAATCTATCATTCCGCCCTAAAAACCAATGGATTCAATACTAATTATGAGAGCTTTACAAAAATTGGTTAATCCTTTCTCTCATGCCGGACTTGTCTTCCCCGCACTGGATGGGGGAATGCGGTGCCTTCTCCCCCCTACCCCCCTCACTGAGGGTGGCGAAGATTCCGGCTCTTTGGCCGGAATAACATAAGAAGATTCTACAAAGGTCACTATACAGAACAAGTGTTCTGAATAATCCTCAAATGTGGTTTTCCGTCCAAACAATGATGACTTGAGGTGTAGGACATGATAATATTCACCGCTTGAGCTTTATGAAATGTAAAAAGAAATTAATATAGCGGGTTAACCCGATGCCGGAAAAAAGTAGAAATATTATGAAATGGTTTTTTTCATATAAAAAGAAAAATGGAAAATTCTCCGTTATAATGTTCATCTTGAAGACAGGTCTTATATTTGTCATGTTCCTGTTTGCCGCATTCATCACGGCTTATATCTTCTCGCCTGATGTATCGAAATTCAAAGAGTCAAATCCTTTAAGTACGTCACTCATAGACGCCCGCAACGCCGAGAAAAACGAGAAAGGACTGCCTCCGGTAAAATTGAGGTATTGGGTAAAATATAAATCCATTCCTGTTCAGCTCGTCCGCGCCGTGAGGATCGCCGAAGACGACGGCTTCTTTTCGCATAACGGATTCGATCTCAACCAGTTATGGGAGGCTTTAAAAGGGTATTTTTCAAACAATAAAAAACTCCGAGGAGCCTCCACGATAACTCAGCAACTTGCAAAAAACCTTTATCTATCAGAAAAAAGATCTTTTCTCAGAAAATTCCTGGAAATCCCTATAACAATAAAACTTGAACGTTCACTTACAAAGAAACGAATTTTCGAGATATATATGAATGTCATCGAATTCGGTGACGGGATATTTGGAGTCGAGCGGGCATCGAGGTTTTATTTCGGGAAGCATACATGGGAATTGAATTTGGATGAATGCGTCAAACTTGCGGCGATGATAAAAAGACCGATCTTTTATCAGAATCATCCGTATTCAAAATCCCTTGCATTCAGAAAAAGAATGATCCTTGAGCGTATGGGATTTTACGGCTACCTCGACTGATCCCCGGTCGATTTGCTGATTTTTTATAATCCGTTTTTTTCTCCAGAACAATCAGGAATAAAATTCTTAATAAAAGATATTAAATATCGCCGCTGTTCGTTGTAAAATAGATAAAGTTGATATCAAAACCGAGGAGGATTTATGACCATAGAAGAGGCTATCAAAACCGCAATAGTATATGAAGCAAAAGTAAGAGACGTTTATAATAGCGCCGTTTCCGGCACAGTTGACGAAACTGGAAAAAGGATATTCGGGCTCCTCGCAAAAGAGGAACAGTATCACCTCGATTTTCTCAATAAAAGGCTTTTTGAGTGGAAAATGAGCGGCGCAGTGAAAATTGTAAAACTTCAAACCACGATTCCATCCCAGGAAAAAATCGAGGAAGGCGTCTGGAAACTGTCGGATAAAATGTCCACGAAGGATTATTCAGACGAAATTCTTATGCTCCGCAAGGCGCTTCAGGTTGAAATTGAGACAAGCGATTTTTATGAAAAAATGGTCGAAGAATTGGAAGGCGACGGCAAGAAGATGTTCGCGAATTTCCTCGATATTGAAAGAGGCCACAGATCACTCGTTCAGGCTGAAATAGATCATCTTCAGGGAAGGGGCTATTGGTTCGATTTCCCGGAATTCGATCTTGAAGTCCAATAATGAATGAACAATTTATACAATACTATTTAAACTGGAGGCAGTAATGTCCAAACGTCTTCTAAAAGGATTGCGGAAGGCTATCGAATTCGAGCTCAATGGCCATTATTTTTATTTGATGGCTGCTGACAGTATTAAGGATTCGAAGGGAAAGAAGCTCTTTAAAAAGCTTGCAGAAGAAGAACTGGAGCATAAGAAATTCCTCGAAAACCATTTCAATGCAATCTCAAAAACCGGAAAACCGGACCCCAAGGCGAAGCTGAGCAGGGGCATCGATCTTTCAGGCGACAACCCTCTCTTTTCGAACGATTTGAAAAAGAGAATCAAGGACGCGCATTTCGAGATGACCGCGGTATCCGTCGCCATCAATCTCGAATTGAATTCTATCAAACACTATAAGTCGGAGGCGAACTCCGCGACGGAGCCCAAGGTTAGAAAGTTCTTCGAGGAACTGGTGAAGTGGGAGACAGGTCACTATGATGCGCTCGTACGTCAGGATAACGCCGTGAAGGAAGAATACTGGGATAATTATAATTTCGCGCCGTTTTAATGACGGCATGCGCGCTCAGCGTCTTTCAGGCGCTCGCAAGCGCGGAACGGTGATCCCACCGTCCAGCAGAAATGTAATACTTGCATCATCTCTTCCCTTTTGAAGGAAGGCCTCTTCCAATGCCCTCTCCAGCGACGAGAAGGGGCGAAATCTTATCGGTTCGAGGATTTCCGGCTTCATCTCCGAGACTGTCCAGATCTGCGCCCATTTTTGAAGCCGCGCAATCTTGGCTGATTTGTGCTCGCCGAGTTTATATTCTTTTTCAAACCTTTCGATCATTTTATCAGGGTCATCAAACTGGGACAAAAGTCTATAGAAGTTATCAGGCCCGATCCCTTCCCTGCACGATGCGACAAGAATTAATATCCCTCCTTCTTTCAAAATCGGTTTTGCATTCTCAATAGCCTTGTGCGCCTGGTAAAGACTCGCATCCAGCGGGGAAAAAGGAACAGCGACGATGATATCCGCTTTTTCATTAACCGGCACTGAATATATCTCGTCTGCAGCCCTGGCAGCGGCATAGAGAGCTTTTTCAATGTTTCCGCCGAACGCCTTGTAAACTTTCTTGTCCTTGTCGAGAACTGCCTGTATCGAATATATTTCCTTGTCGCTGATGAACGTGAGCGCCTCATACATATCCTCGCTCACAGGATTGCCGTCGATGATCAGGTTTTCGGCGCCCTTCTTCAAAGCAAGCCAGTGATTACGCTCGATGGTCTCGTATGACGAGATTCCGGGGACGATGGATTTTCGCCCTCCGGTATAACCTGCAAAATTATGGGGCTCCACGGATGTTATAGTGATTATTTTATCGTACTCGAATAAAAGCCTATTCAACCTCACCGGCGTTCCATTGCTTGTTACGCCGAGAAAAACCATCTCATCATCCGCTTTGCTTCTATGAATGTAAATGTCTTCTTTAATTGAAGGATAAAATTTCCCGAATATCGCCGACAGCTCTGTTTCAGTGGGCGGTTTATGACTGCCGGTTGCGACGAGATACTTCTTCGGTTTATCTTTTATTTTTTCTTCGATCATCTCAAGAACAGCAGGGGTACAGATTGGGCGCTGAGCATCATTGACGATTACGAGCAGGTCCTTTGCCGACGATACGAATTCATCAAAAGAGACGGATCCTATGGGAGAGGATAAGGATTCTTTCAACCCCAGGGATTTTCCTAGGCTCTTCGTGCCAACAGGCTCGATTACATCCAAGATGTTTTTTTTCGGAACATTCGCGATAATTATTCCGCCGTCATAGGGGATTTCGATCATCATAGATCAAGATGTTAAACTAAAATAAAAAAGCTTCAACAGCTGGTTCATTGGGTATTTTTTTAAGTTTCGTATAAATTAATCGTAATAGATTCAACCGAATCGCCAGAAACTGCGAAGAATCAAAGTAATACAGCAAGTTTCAAGAATTCACGTTGGAGAAGTTCAATAGGAAAGTCACTCATTTTAGGGTGAAGCCTGTTGATAAATAGGATGTAGATTTCTTTTTGAACAGGGTCTATCCATAATGATGTTCCGGTATAACCTGTATGTCCAATCGATTCATCCGAAAGGATTTCGTTTGCCGGATCGCTTTTAGAAATCGCCCTTCTCCAGGCAATGGATCTATGATCTCCGAGATGTTCCGTAAGGTCATCGTAAAAAAGGCGAATCTCGTCTTTCGTGAAGAAATTCGAATCAGGCAAAAAGAGTTTCGCAATCTTCAATGTCTCGTCCACTGTTGAAAACAAGCCCGAATTGCCGGTTTCCGAGTTTGCATAGAATGCGTTGCAATCGTTCACCTGCCCCCGGATGATCCCCTTTCTCCAGCCTGAAAATTTCAATCCGAGTTTCTGAACCTTCATTTTTTCCGATATATTCCCTTCCTCTCCTGCTGCCGTATCCGGAACAAGGTTTTCAGGGACATCGAAAAAAGTTCGTTCAAGCTTCAACGGATTGAATATGAGGCGTCTCGCTTCATCTTTGAATTTGATTTTCTTCCTGACTTGAAGCAGGTATGCGAGAACGATGTAGCCGAGGCAGCTGTAAATCACCTTTTCGCCGGGATTGGCGTCGAACGGCAGTGTCGTGATTGTCATAATATATTTATCAATAACCTTGGGCGCCTTCTCATAAAGTATTCTGCCGCCGGGACCGACAATCGCTGTTCCGAGAAGCGCCTGCTTTTCGGCGGCGTAACATGGATACCAGCTTTTAATTCCTGACGTATGCGTCATCAACTGGAATATGTTTATTTCAGAAAGCCTCGAAGCGAAAGGCGTCAAATTCATTTGCTGCAAAGGTTTTTCTATATCCAGGAATCCTTCGCTCAGGGTTTTTACGATCATCGGCGCCGTTACGAGGGGTTTTGTTAGAGAGGCAAGATCGAAGATCGTATCCTCTTTCATCTCCTCTTTTTTCGGTACAATCGAGGAATGACCTATCGTGCCTTTTATTGAACCAGTCTTGTGCTTATAGACAAGCCAAACAGCTCCGGAAAACTGCTTTTGATCTATACCATTTTGGAGAATATTATTTATTTCAAGAATCATACAGCGACATTCCCAGTTTGGTTACGCTAAACTGTAATTGAGACATTATTCTCAATCATTGAGCATCCGATTCGTCATACTCTTGAGAATATTATACAAATCTTCAAAATCTCGTTCTCCATATTCTCTCAACGCCTCCAAATGCTTATTGATTGTCTCAACATCTCCTCTGCTTACCGGACCGGTAAGCGCATCTTTCCAATCAGAGTTTTCGAGGTTACTCAAAGCGGAGCGTACCAATAAAATCAGCGATTCTTTCTGACCTTCCCTTTTATCACCCAATGCGCCGGATAAGAGCCGGAACGTGATATAAAACAACGTCAGGCTCAAGTTTCCTGCCATTGAAGCTGCGCAATGATATAACGCTTTGTTTGATTTGTCAATAAGATAAACTATTCCGCCTAAATCCCTGCTTATGGTATTCGCAAGATCGAGACATTTTTCATCCCCCTCGAAAGTAAACAATATGCCGGCCGGGAGTTTTTCAGGACTCTTGGAAAAACAATATAACGGATGAAGTGATCCTATTGCCGCCCCCTTTTCCTGGATAGGTTTCAATACATCGGAAGGCAACACTCCTGAAAAATGAAGGCATTTGGTATCGCGTAAAGATATTTCGGAATAAGCCAACATTTTCGCGATATCCCCGATCGAATCATCGCTGACAGTGATAAAAACATTTTGTCCAAGATCATCTCCCCGCTCGATTCTTTCTTGAACGATATGGTTTTTCAAATATTTCCGTTTTGCTTCCAGGTTCCTTGCGATGACGAGACGGCAGTTCCATCCTTTTAATTCAAGATTATATATTAAATTCGCGCCTAACCTGCCAGGTCCAATTAAACTGAATGACCTTTCATCCGTCATTTTCTTTTTTCATCCTAAGCATATTAAGCAGTACGGCCGCGATGATTGAAAGAGTAGCTCCTGCTATGAAGGCCGTCTTGTGTCCGAAGACCTGCCATAGAAAACCGAAGATCAGCGATGCCGGCAGCGCTCCGATTCCGACAGCGAGGTTATACAAGCCGTAGGCTCTTCCATAGCGCTCTGGCGGCACGAAATCCGCCACCAATGCCTTCTCCGATCCTTCCGTAAATCCAAAATATATCCCGTAAATAACAAACAATGCCCAAATATGAGCAGCTGAAGCTGAGAATGCAAATCCGAGATAAACCATCCCGTAGACCAACCATCCGGCCGTGATTATTCCCCGTTTCGACCATTGATCGCCAAGCCATCCGCCGAGAAAGCTGAACACCATTTTAGATAAATGCAACACACCCCATAATATGGGCAGCAGCGCCAGGTCTATTCCTTTATTTTGGGCGAGAAGTAAAAGAAATGCGTCAGACGAGTTTCCAAGAGTGAAGATGATGATTATGAATAAGTAATAATAAAACGATTTGTGAAGTTTTATCTCTTTGGAAGACTGAAGACTATTCCTTGAAAAAATCCCTATTTTAATATCAGATTTTTTTTCAGGAACTTTATTCTCTTTCGAAACAATTGGTCCTCGAACATCAACCGCCGATATTCTCTCCCTGACGAGAAAAATAACGGTTAAAATGACAAATATGCCAGGTACAGCCGACCACAGGAAAACCTCTCGGTATCCCATCCCAAACTGTGTCATCAGAAACCAGGCAATGATTGGACCTGCAAGCGCGCCCGAATGATCCATAGCTCTGTGAAAACTAAAGGCGAGCGCCCTGTGCCTGACAGTTGCGGAGTCTGCGAGTATAGCGTCTCTTGGCGCTGTCCGTAATCCTTTACCCACGCGGTCCGCAAACCTCAGGAAAAGAATATGCAACCAGCTTGTAACTATACAGGTAAGCGGCCTGACGATATTCGAAAACAGATATCCGAAGACGAAGATCGGTTTTCGTTTTCTCCATCTGTCCGAAAGCCATCCGGAGTAATACTTCAGCACCGATGATGTTGTCTCGGCCACTCCCTCGACAAGACCGAGGCCCGCAGGACCGGCTCCGAGCTCTATTGCAAGGAATGCTGGCAACAGAGGATAGATCATTTCAGAGGCCGTATCGTTGAAAAAACTTGTGAGGCCGAGACTTAGTATGTTCTTAACATCGCTTTTCCCTTCAACCGATTTCAATGATTTCTTTTTCATTATCGTCTCAAGTTTTCCAAATGATAATATATGATGCATTATCATTCAATCCGCTCGTTTGAATAGCCTTATTGCAAACAGGATTTTAAGTCGTTTTGCCTTAGTGGTTTAATACTCATTTCTTTTTGAGGATCGTCTTTAGTAATCAAAATCTTTTTGTTGAAAGAATGTGTTATTTTGTTAGAATCGCTGCAGCTTTTAGAAGCTGATTCGTTGCGGAGAGGTGCCCGAGAGGCCGATGGAGCACGCTTGGAAAGCGTGTGTACTGGCAACAGTACCGTGGGTTCGAATCCCACCCTCTCCGCCATTCGTTCGTGTTTTCATTAAACCAGCATTGCTGCAAGCAATATGTTTTAATATTCAATAATATTTCTCGCCAAAACAGAAATATTATTATAAATATCGAGACACAAAATGACAGTTGATTCCAGATAATTTACGGTATAGACAATTGGACAGGAATGATCTCTATTTGATCATTCCCTCAACCAAAGGTTTATACTTTGAAATGGTAAGATATTTCAGCCCAATATTGCAAGGCTTCTTGAATATAGCCGTAATAATAACATCTATGCTGTTCAGTTGTTGAATAATAATATATGAATTTTCCAGAGTTATCAGCATTTCATCTAATTTGATTTTTGAAGATTTATCGGGATTATAGTTTTTTATAGCGTTTTCGATGGAATATTTCTGGTCATCTACAAGGCTTATAATGACATTGCCGGTCTTTCCTTTTTTCACATAGAGGGCGAGGCATTCTTTGAGCTTATCCTTCATCTCTTGAAAGAATTCGGTATAATCACCGGCAACCGCTTTCTCCTTGGCAGTTTCGTATTCCCGATTACTCTCGTCACGGATTCTGCTTACTTCTAATAACAAATGTTCCAGCGAATAAGATATCTCCGGATTGATATCGTCTTCAAGGGCGTTGACGGAAAAAGATCCGCTTTCCCATTTTATTATGTCATAAAAAGCTTCAAGTCCCGTATTGAAATCTGTTTCGGCATTTAGGAGAACACTGTTTTTGAGAAAAACCTTTCCAGATTCTCCGAGACGATTTCGAACGGTGACAGTGCAATCTTTCCCGGAAAAACCGAGAATCTGCAGCATATCAATCAAGTCCATCCCCGACAGATCCGCCGTAAAACCTCTTGGGCTGAAAATATGCTCTATGATATTTCTTATTTCAGAATAGTCTATAGGTTTTTCAAAATAGAATATTGCGCCTTCTTTTCTAATGGCTCGTTTAACCGAATCGGAACCATATGCAGTCATCATAATCGTTTTTACTTTGGGTCTATTTTCCTTGAGCCATCGTATCAGGTCAAATCCGGTTTTGCCGGGCATTCTTACATCGCTGATAACGACATCCACAGGGGAATTCTTCATTATTTTAATTGCTTCATCCACGCTATAGGCTTTATAGCAGTTGTAGTCCGCCTCAAGATAATCGGATAGGCTCATCACAATGTTCTTCTCGTCATCCACAATCAGAATATTTCTTTTATTCATTTCAATTCTTGTTAAAGACACAATATTATTTTGATTTGCATTGAGCCACAACTTTTTGAGCAATCACTTTCGCTACGCCAATGTTGCCTTCCTTCGGTAACATTAAAACAAGGCTGGAGCCGTCGGTTTTTATGGTATTGATAAGAAAAGTATAATCAGAAGAGTTAGCAATTATCTCAGTCGGCGTGTCCTTGAGAACAGAACAGATTTTCTTAGTTTCCGAAACCAGATTCTGTAAGAAGGGTAACATTTCCGAAGGTTTATGTTTCTTTTCATCTAAGATTCGGTATTTATCGATTTTATTAGATGGCAGGATTTCGAAGACACCTATAATACCTTCCGTTTCGGAAAATATTTGGCTGATTAATTCTTCTTTCATGCTCATACAATCAATTTACCCTATATAATCGCATTTTTCAATAATCCAATACCGACGGCTCTAAAGATTTTGATGCGCAAACGAAGAAACACTCTTTCTATCTCACATTTTTTTAAGCTCTGCAGAAAACCTGGATTCATATTTCTTCATTATTTCTCTCGTCATGCCCAGGTTTCCCGTTCGCATAATCGCACAGCCCTGATAATACTTTGTCCCTTCGATTGCTCTTAGAATGAGGTACAATTTATTCGTTGTCATAAGATAATCAATAGTCCTTGCGTTCGCTTTTAGAGCTGCTAATGCTTTTTCGTTTTCCTTAATTACTTCGGAAAAATATGCATTTGGCACAGCCGGGTCAAAACTTTCCACAACAGATTTGTCAATTATCCCCTGACCGGTAGCGGGATCAAAAACCGCTGATTCAATAAAACCGTCACAATCCGCTGCGAATTGTTCCATTATATCAGTAAGTTTCGCCATTTTATAATCCTCCTTGAGTTATTAAAATCATAAATTATATCGATTTTACAATCGCGCTTTCAAACTTTTTCATAACAAGACGGCAGATCCCGAGATTGCTATCATTCGTCACCGCCACACCGTGATAATATCCAGTTGATCCAAGAACTCTTATTAAGAGACTCATCTTATCGGTTGTGATCAACAAGTCTTCCGATTCCAATGTTGGGTCTATCGCCTCAAGGGCTTTAAGATAAGATGTTACGACTGTAGCATAATAAGCAGACGCGACCGATGAGTCGAACTTTGGATCTACGGAACCACCACCGATTGAAATCCCCTCTATAAGGTTCACAACATCCGTCGAAATGAATCCCGGTATCTCCTTTCGAAAATTCTCTAATGTTTCTGAAATTTTACTTTTAGCCATTTTTTCCTCCTTCACTGTAGGATTTATTTAGGGCCAATAGCCCTTTTCAAGCATGATTAGAGCAATTTATCTGCCATTTATATAATAATTCACAGATCACTTACTGAACATTCTTTCCGTAGTGCATTACTACTCTGTTATCAATAAGATACGAGATTACAATATGAGAACAAGAGTTTCTCTTATGTTGAGCAATAGGATGGATTATTGCACAAAAATCGCCGGGTGGTCAATTTACGCCATATCTGTGAAGTTTATCTCTCAGAGTTGTCCGTGAAATGTTTAGAATTCTTGCTGTTTTGCTGATATTCTTATCGTTTTCCCTGAAAACCTGCGAGATATAGTTTTTTTCCATTTCCTCCAAACCGACATTGCCAACCGGGATATATTCCTTTTTATCGAATATTCCTCTGAAATGATCTTCTCTCAATACGCTCCCATCACAAAATATAACCGCCCGTTCTATCAGGTTGCGCAGTTCTCTTATATTTCCAGGGTAATTATAGTTGAAAAGAATATTTTTCAAGGAGTCCGCAATTTCTAATATTCGTTTTCCCGAATTTTTCGATGCAATATCGAGGAAATACTGCGCCATACGTGGAACATCTTCTCTTCGTTCGCGAAGCGGAGGAATATGAATGTGCAAAGCATTTAAGCGATAATAAAGATCGAGTCTTATTCTGTTCTGCGCAAGAGACTCCTCGATATTCCTGTTTGTTGCGCATATTATTCTTGTATCGGATTTCACTTTTCGGTCGGAGCCGAGCGGCCAATATTCTTTTGTTTCTAAAAATCTTAGTACTTTTGGCTGCAAATTGAGCGGCATCTCTCCTATTTCATCGAGAAAAAGCGTGCCGCTTTCTGCAATCCGCACTTTGCCTGTTCTCTCTTTTTTTGCATCGGTAAAGCTATATTGAGAATGTCCGAACAGCTCGCTCTCGAAAAGGTCTTCGGGAATCGAGCTGCAATTAACTTCTACGAATGTTCCTTTCCTATTAGAATAGCTGTGAATTGTCCTTGCCACAACCTCTTTTCCGGTTCCGGTCTCACCGGTTATCAATACCGGAAGATCTGAATTTGCAATTTTTTCTATATACTCCCTGATGTCCCGCATAATTTTACTGTCGCCTATCAAGACGAATTCTTTGTCGCCTTTGTAGTATTGGAGTTGTTTTTTAATCGAGATCGCGTTGATAATTTTATCGAGCTCGAATTTAATAACCTCGAGATCAATAGGTTTAATAATATAATCATATGCCCCGCTTTTAATAGCCTTCACAATCTTTTCAGTTTCGGCATATGCACTGATTATTATTATATAAATGTCCGGTTTCACTTTCAGGATTTGAGAAATCAGGTCGATTCCGTCTGAATCCGGTAAATTCAAATCGAGCAAGACGCATTGAATCGCTGAATTTCCCTTGATGATTTCCATCCCGTTCCTGCCTGTTTCCGATTCAATAACCTCGATATCATAATTGGAAAGATAGTCTTTCACTGAAAACCTGAATGATTTATCGTCGTCTATGAGCAATACTTGTTCGTTCATTATTATGCAATCTCTCAATTGTTTATTTCTATTGGGAAGATTATATCAACCGCGGTCCCCTGCCCGACTTTGCTTTTTATATCAACGCGGCCTTTGTATATCTTTACTAATTTGTCAACGATGTAAAGCCCCATGCCCATTCCTTCTTTTTTGGTGGTTGTAAAGGCATTCTTTACCTGCTTCAGCACTTCCATGTCCATCCCGGTACCATTGTCCGAAATCGTAATAATCAGATTCTCTTGATCCTGCTTGATATTAATGTCAATTTTTGAACCAAGACGATGTTTAAGCGACTCAATAGCGTTTTTATACATGTTAGCCATTATCTGAAATATATGGTCTTTGTTGCCACGTTGATAATACTTGTCAAGTGATGATTTGAAAGATACTATTATTTTGTTTTCCGTAAACTCCGGTTCAAACAGCTTTACAGTTTGCTTAACCGCTTCTATCATGTCGAATTTCACGAAATATGAAGTTCTCGGTTTTGCGATATATTTTGCGGATGATAGCAAAGAATTCAATCTTTTTAATTCACTTATAATTCGCTCTGTATAGTCGCTGATCTTAAATTCTCCTGGCTGTCTCTCCGCTTTTGCTTCCATTGCCTGAATCAAACCTAAAATAGCGGAAAGGGGATTCTTGAGCTCGTGAATTATAATGGAGAAGAATAACACCAAATCATCTTCCAATGGTTCGATGTTGATTATTTCCATTTCGCCATCTTCCATTTTTACCAGTTGCTTTGTAAAAGAGTACTGGTTATTATTGTACTCGATGATTCCTGATGCGTTTTGGAAACCGCTATCCACAGCTCTTTTTTCACAAAGAAATCGAAAATCTTCCATTTCTGCAGGTTTCATACCCAGGTCTTCCGCAAGCGACGGACTTATAAACAGCAACCTATTATTTTTGATTATCAAATTATATGTCATAAGATATTAACCCCCAAAGCATAGCACTTGAAATCAGGGATGCCTGTATAATCAAGAATATTATTATCAAAATGTTTTATCACTGTTAACCGATAATTGCAATTTTCAACAATACATTATAATGCATTCATCCAATTTTAAAATATTCTGTAAAATTGTGTTGAAAGTTGAAGTATTTTTATTCAGAATACAATTCTATGAAAAGAATAGCTAATTTTTCCTTTTTCTTCTTCTCTCTCGCAGCTATTTTTTTTCTCTTGATGCCGAAAAAAAGTGGTGAGCAACATTCCAACCTTTTCGAGTCTTTTTCTTTTGGTGCATTTCAGGATCAACATGAAAAGCATTTGCGGCAAAATCTCACCGACTGCTATAATATCAAACTCGGATTGGGATATGAAACACTTTGCAAAAAAGTTCTTAATAATTCTGATCAAATTCTTAAGCTGTCTTCCGATGTTGTCGAAAAAAGTATCTCTTGCACAAATGGTGTTTTTCAAATAAAAAATAGAGATGCTCAGTTGAATGTCAACGAGTTTTCATTGAAATTCAGAATTACTGATCCAGAAAACTATTATTTATTAAATATCTCAATAAAACCTTTCAATAAAATCAGCCTAATAAAGGTTGAAAACGGTTTACAAAAACAGATCAAAAATCAGAACACTCTTCTATGGGACAGCAGGGATATCAGAAGCGATATCTTCACATTCTATTTTAAAAAATATCTGTTGATTATGAATGGTGATAGATTGATCGCATTCTACAGCTCTCTGGAGAATTCAGCATCTGGAAGTATTTCTTTCTCAGTCATTTCAACGAAAAAAGCTATTAAAACAGAAATCGTACATTCGACTCTTGATACGAACGCAGTCTCTTATCTTGAACAAGAACTAATGTTTTCTCGCTTGATACCCGATTCTGACGCTTATCATTGGAACGCTTATTATCCTGAAAATTTGATCCCGATCAACAACAAAAAACATGAATTCGTCCAAAAGGTTGAGTTCAAAGATATTACCAAACCCTCTATCCTTATTCCGTCAGGTGCAAAAGCAACGTGGAATCTCCAGGTTACAGGAGTCTCAAGGCTTCGAGTATCTGCTGCACTTGTTGATAAATACATTTATAATCCTGAAAGGATTATTTTCAAAATCTGCATTAAATCAGAAATCCATCCTTCATTAATTATTACTGATAAGATTGACTGGAACTCGTATATTAACCATTACTGGAAGGATTTGAATATTGACCTATCTGCTTTTTCCGGTGAGAATATTGTAATCTCTTTTCAAACTGAAATCTCGGGAGCAAGGCTTCCTACTGATGATAATATTGTCTCTATCTGGGGAAGCCCGGAAATAATCACGCAAAAGACACCAAATGAAAAAAATATCATTCTTTTTATCCTTGATGCGGTTCGTCCCGATCATTTGAGCTGTTATGGATATGATCGAAAAACAAGTCCGACCATCGATGCGCTGGCAAATTCAGGTGTGATATTCAAATCTGCAATCACTGCAGCTCCCTGGACTCTTCCTTCTCATATGGCCATTTTTTCGGGTCTCTATCCGTCGGAATGCGGTTATAATTCAGAGGCGTTTAACAACACAATAATTTCACAAAACAGCTTTTCTGCACTCGGAATGGAAGTCCGCACTTTGGCAGAGTATCTTTCCGATTACGGCTATTCGACAGCAGCGTTCACTGGCGGCGGTATGTTGAAGCCCGAATATAACTTTGACCAGGGATTCTATAATTTCACACACTTGAACAGCGATAAAAGTATAACTATTCAAATTTCGAGTATGATTGATTGTATAAAAAGCAACCTTAACAATAAATTTTTCATAACCTTTCATACTTATGAAACTCACTGTCCCTACACACATAATTATTTTAATTCACGCCAAGCTGATTCATTACAAATATCAGCAATCGATGCCTATGACAGCGGTATATTTTATACCGACGTTCAATTGAAGATAGTAATAGATTTCTTAAAATCAACAGATATTTTCAGTGATACTCTTATTATTATTATGAGCGATCACGGCGAAAACTTCAATCTTACCCAGCTGAAAATAAATGATGAGATTCCTTGCGGATCTCACGGAGTAACACTTTATGATGCCGAATTAAGGATACCTCTTATTATATCGGGAGCCGGGTTACAACCCTCTACAAATACAATTAACCAACAAGTCAGAACGGTTGATATTCTTCCCACTATTCTCGATATTCTGCATATCGAAACTGAGCATAATTTCCGCGGAAGAAGCTTGCTTCCCCTTATCGAGGGCAAAACAATGCCGTCAGTTGTTTCGTATAGCGAAGGCGTCCGGGCAACGAGCAGAAAAATATGTAATAAATTTTCAGTCAGGACGAATAAATATAAACTTATAAAAAATGTTATTACTCATCCGACTTTAAGCCAACCAGAATATGAGCTTTATGATCTTGAAAGCGATCCCGATGAAAAGACCAATCTAAAAGATATACTGCCGTCAGTACTGAACAAACTAGCAAATATTATGATTTCTTTAAGGAAGGACGTGAAATATTTTAAAGCAAATCAGGTTAAAGGTAACCTCAGTGACTTACAAAGGCTGGGTTATATAGATAATTGAGCTAATGTGAAGTATAGTATATTTCTTAGAAATACTTCGAGGGATTTTTGTTTTTTCGCATTGTCACATAGAACAAATATTAATTTGATAACAAAAACCGTTTTTACTCTTCTATATGTCTTAATTGCAATGCTAATTACATTAATATTTCTTTCCATAATTAGCCCATCAGAATATTCTTTTCATAAACCTCTTCTCAATGAACCCTTAATTTCACCAAACTACGGTAATCTTGATCTTACTTTTTCTGAGAACGCAAAATTGATCAGAAAAGGAATGACAATATACGATCTTCTTATAGAGGAAAATTTACCTCCCGATATCATTATCCGCAGTATCAGAGCTATAAATAATTTGAAATTAAAATTAATACTGAAGCCCAACTTAAAATATGAATTTCATAGAAATGACAATGTATTATCATATCTACTAATTGAACTAACCCGTGATAAATACTTAATCCTTGAATTTTTTCCAGGTAAAATAGTTTGCACAATACAAAATATACCCACCGATATCGAATATTCAGTTTTATCAGCAGAGATAAGGAGTTCTCTTTTTGAAACACTCTCTTCTCACGGTTTCAGTGATTCGGTAGCCTATGAATTGAACTCTATCTTTATGTGGGATATAGACTTCAACACAGACATCCATAACGGAGACCGTTTTGTAATAATCTTCGAGAAAATCACAGGCTCATCGGGAAAAACATCGTCCAGGAATATTCTTGCAGCCAGATTTATTCTTCACGGTAAGACTTACGATGCAATTGGGTTTTTTAATGAAAAGAATTATTTCTACTATTACGATTTATCGGGAAGTAATATTAAAAAACAATTTCTTACTTCTCCGATTAAATTTGCTCGTGTTTCATCGCGATTCAGTCACCGCCGCTTTCATCCAATACTTAAGGTTTTCCGTCCTCACTTAGGTGTTGATTATTCCGCGCCAACCGGAACCCCCGTTCTTTCAACTGGAAATGGCAAGATTATTTTTAAAGGGTGGGACAAGGGAGGAGGCGGAAATACTTTAAAAATTCGTCACCCTAACGATTTTGTGACATTATATATGCATCTGAGAAAATTTAGCAGCAACACTACGCCCAACAACGAAATTAAGCAAGGACAGGTTATCGGTTATGTCGGGACGACCGGATTGGCCACCGGTCCTCATCTCGATTATCGAATGCGACAAAACGGAAAATACTTCAATCCATTGAATTTAAAAAACCCCAGCTCTGGTGAACTGAGTCGACATTTGCATAAATATTATAAAATTCATCGCGATCGTTTAATGAAAGATATTATAAAATATACTGAAACTGATTTTTATGGTATTTATTTAGAATAGTATTAAAGCTTGCAAATACACTTTAGGCACTTTTACATATCTGATTTTTTTTCCATTACCCTTGAATCCCCGTCAAGTAAGGGTATTATTTCAATGAGATTACGAAATGAAGCATGAACCGCGAATAGGTCTTTTAACCTCTGGTAAAATTACGCCCGGCATTAACGCTTCTTTAAGAGCAGCTGCTCGTTGCATTTTTAAGAAAAATGGCATCATAATAAATATAGAAAAAGGTCTCGACGGGCTTCTCTCCGATGAATTAATAAGTATGCCTCATTGGTCATTTTTTAACGGTCTTCTTTTTAAAGGCGGATCGGTCATCGGTTTGCCTGAATATGGCGATCCTTTTAAATTCCCTTTTATAAGGAACGGAAAATTAGATTATATCGATAAATCTCAGACTGTTCTTTCCACAATCGATAAATTTAATATTGATGTTATCATAATGCAAGGTTCTTTCGATGATATTAAAACAGCTATCAAATTGTCCGAAATCGGCGTAAAAATCATATTCATCCCAAATATAATTACCAATGATCTAAACAAAGCTAAATTTACTTTCGGATTTCATACTGCTGTCCAGACTGCCTCTTCCGCTCTTGATAAACTGCATACGACAGCCGAAAGCCATAACAGGATTTTTATCGTAGAAGTAATCGGCGATAAAAGCGGCTGGATCGCTCTTGAATCTGGTATTTCGGGAGGAGCCGATGTAATACTTATTCCTGAAATTCCTTTTAAAATTGCAGATATATTAAATACTATTATCGCTCGTATTGAAAAAGGAGCCGCATTCTCGCTCATAGTTGCTGCATCAGGCTCAAAACCAGCCTCGGATGACAATGATTTTAAAAAAGTACCATTACTGCAATATCTCAATAAAAAAATACGATCTGAAATCCCGCTTGAAGTTCGTGGATTATCACTAAATCTTATTCAGATGGGAGGCAGCCCTATTGCGTTTGATCGAATCATCGCATCTCAATATGGTTATTACGCTGCAGAAAAAGCCTTTGAATTCAAAAATAGCGTTATAATTGTGCTTAATGAAAGAATGGAGGCTATATCTATAAATGATTCTACACTCCAAATTAAAAATGTTCCATTAGATGACATTATTTTAAAATCAGCATCTTCGCTTCAAATATCCGTAGGTAACGATGAAATCTATTAAGTTATCGGACAAAATATTGAATTTTGAAAATCTTCCTGAAAATATTTCAGAGCTGAAATACTTGCAGAAAACCATTGCTTTTACAAACGGATGTTTCGATATTTTACATTATGGTCATGTACAACTACTTATAGAATGTGCCTCTCTTGCAGATATATTGATTGTTGGCGTCAACAGTGATATCTCTGTCAAACGTATAAAAGGACTGGAAAGGCCAATCAATAATGAAAAATCAAGGACAATGACTCTTGCATCCCTTCTGATGATTGATTATGTTATCCTTTTTAATGAAGACACGCCCATCGAGCTAATAAAAAATATTCGACCAGACATTTTACTTAAAGGTGGAGATTGGACAGAAGATAATATTGTTGGTTCTGATTTTGTCCATTCATACAATGGTATCGTAAAGGTTATTCCATATATCAAGGGTTATTCCACAACAGAAACAATTTCAAAAATTGCGAAGCTTTAGGTTTACAAAGTTTTAATCTGCAATATATTTCAGTTTTAAATCGTGTTTCTATTATGCTTCACTCTGCTGTCATGAAGTGAGATATATTATTATATACTTTCAGACTTTAAGTGTGTCATAAATCTTCAATCGTTATCCTAAGGTACAAGTTCTTTTACTATGAAATCATCGAAGTACATACTTGATTCCCAAACCCATAAACCATTTGTATTGGATGTAATTGTTCCATAGTTGTAACCATTAACAACCTTAGTTCCATCTATATATATTGTTAGATTACCACTTGTCATCGAGGCTTTGAAATGGGACCAAGTATCGAACGCCTTAGCCGTAATGTTACCCGAGAATAACAGTGATCCGCTACCGTTAACATATTTATAAATCTGTATAACATTTACTTCATAGTTAATTCTCACTAAAGTATAATTTGTGCTCGATTGATAATCAAAATAGAATCCGAATTTTTTCTTATTAGCCACTTGACCGGAACGGAATAGGAAATCATATTCTATAATATTTCCGTTATTGAATTCCGCTGCTGTCGGTGCAAGAATAGTTCCGGTGAGTGTGGTCACTCCAGCAAGTCTATAGCTATTTGTTGCAACCTGATATAGGCTCCATATCGTTCCACTCAGGTTATTCCAATCACTTATATTCCCATCGTTGAAGTTATCGGTGAAAACTGTACTATAATTGGTAATATCAAGATTGAGAGTATCAGATCCTGTCATATGAGGATCGCCGCTGTCTGTAACAGAGCAGGTGACTGTAAACTGGCCCGTAGCTGTAAAAGTGTGAATTGGATTTTCTTCATTTGAATTTGTGCTTCCATCTCCGAAATTCCAGTTGTATGTAAGAGGGATATCATTTTCTTTATCCGTAACAGTAGATGTAAATGTTATTTCTGCAGGTGGTGTTCCTTCCAGAATATTTGCCGATATTGATACAGCTGGTGCAGTATTTCCATCAAGACTGGCATCTCGCATTACGATAAAATTGTCGAATAACACACTTGAACCAATTACATATAATCCAACACGTGTTGCTGCTACTGTGCCGTAATTATAGGAATCTATAGCTTTAACTCCATCAATTTCAACTGTAAATAAGTTGTTTCTTAGAATGGCTTTGAAATGATACCACGTATTGTAATTGATTGTTTTTATTGTGCCTGTATTTAATGTTGTAGCAATTCCACTGACAATTCTTTGAAGCTGAATTGAGGGCGTATTTCCATTTATCATAATCAATGAATAATTTGCACTGTCTCGATAATCAAATACGAGGCCCGAATTAAGTTTCACAACTGCCTGTCCCGATCTTACATTGAAATCATACTCGACTGTATTACCTTCCTTCAATTCCACGATTGTAGGAGCCAGTATAGTAGTAGCAGTCTTGGCTTGACCGTTAAGAGCGTATTCTCCCGTACCATAATTGTACATAAACCACAATGAGGAAGAACTCGGTGTCCAACCTGTATAATTATTATCATTATAATTATCTTCAAAAATCGTGATCCAATTCGAAACATCTATCGGAAGTGTCGCTTTTCCGGACCTTGCAGGTGATCCGCTGTCCGTCGCTGTCAAAGTGGCTGTGTACTGTCCTATGACCGTATAAGTATGTGTCGGATTCGCTTGAGTGGAAGAGGATCCATCTCCGAACTCCCATGAATACGAAAATGGTGTATTATTTTCGTCATCAGTCACTGTTGATGTAAACGTTACATTCAGAGGTGGTTTTCCGGAGACAGGATTTCCCTGTATAGTCACGTTAGGAGGATGATTCCCCTCCGCTATGTCAATAACTATAGTCTGCGCTGTGCTCATCGCCGGAGTCCCAGAATCTGTTACGGTACATGTTGCAGTGAATGAGCCCGTAGTCGTATATGTATATATTGGATTCTGCGCGGATGATGTTCCTGATGAATCTCCAAAATTCCACCTGTATGTCAGAAAAGCGCTGTTCCCATCCGGGTCATTCGCGTTCGCCGTGAATGTGATTTCTTGCGGTGAATACCCCGAAGTTGGATCGGCATTTATAGTTAACGTCGGCGGTTGGTTAATTGAAGACATATTTGTAAAAGTGACTTTATAGTTATCAAAAGATGCGTTAGTATTTTGAATTGAAATTCCGTTTCTAGCGCTGGAAAAAGTTCCATAATTTATTCCAGTCACAATGCTCTGATCATTTACTGAAAGTGAAATTACGCCATTTACGAATTCCGCTTTATAATTATTCCACTGAGATGTATTCACAATTAAAGCGCCAGACTGCAAATTGCTATTTACTCCGGCGATTACTTTTCGGAGGTACCATACACTGCCATAAGGCTTGAAGTGAATTAGAGAATAATTGGAGCTGTTGATATAATCAAAATTAATCATAATGTTGGTGCCATCAGTAGAACTCGCGATTATCGCATCATACTCAATAATTCCAGTACCCGTGAAGTTTGCGGCGGCTGGAGCAATCAAATCATCCTGAAGGGTTAGATTTTTTCCTCTTAACCTTATCTCGCCGCTATCGCTATAAGTTGTCCAACTCGCTGTGTTTTTTGGCGTCCAGTTTGATATATCGCTATCGTTAAAAGTATCCAGAAAGTAATAATATTCAGCTGTCAATTTTTTGGTATAACTATTGGTCTGACCCTCATAATCTGTCAAAACCAAAGTCACTGTATATTCTCCAATTGTTAAATATGTATGCGTGCAAGTCATATTGTTATTTAAACTTGATCCATCACCGAAATTCCATTGATAAGTAATCAAATTGTCATCGCCGTCAGGATCTGTTGCGGAAGCCGAGAAATTTACAGTTAAAGGTATAGGGCCAACTCCTGATGATGGAGTTAATGATATAGTTCCTACGGGCTTCAAACTCTTCACGCCCTCGCCCTGGAAGTTTACAATATACTGAGACTCATCGGGATCGTCGTTGTATATTTTCAGCTGTCCTGAGTCAAGTTCAATTGCCGCAGGTTTATAACGTACTTGAACCGTAGCTTGCCCCCCAGCAGGTATCGGAGTGGAAAGACTCGTAATAGGTAGATTAGTGGCTGGATCCTCAACGGTGAAATCAGTGTTATTAAAGACAAAGCTAGTAATGTTTAGATTTTCCCCAAGCGGCAATGGAGCTTTATTATAAATGACCAACTGCACTGTCTGGCCTGTTGACGAATCCGTTCTCACTTCGCCTAAATTGATATCTTTAAAATTAGTATCAATATCCGGCGCTGTACTGTTTGAAGTAGAGGGATCATATATTATATAGTCATCGAATTTTGTATATGATTTTCCTGCCCTTAATCCCCACTTTCCCGACCAGTGAGTATTATAGGTATATGTAAGTATTTGTTTTCCATCGTAATATACAGTAACCTTATCAGAAGTAGTTGTTACCATTTCCACTTTTACACATGCGAAAATATCAGTTCCTAATGGTATTTTATGTGTTGTCGTGGCATCCGTTTGTTCGAGAATTACTGCATCGTCATGCATAATGGAAATTGAATTTGTGTCATTATCAAATTTTACAAACCTGTAGTCCATATTAGCATCACGATAGCCAGTGATCATTATAGCGTTTTGTTTTGTATTGGTTGTTTTTGGTTGTATATTAAATTTTGTGCATGCCATCGCATAACCTAAATCTGATGAAGCAGGATATGGAGCGAATATTTTGTAGTTATTATCATCCGTGCTTGTTGTCAATTCTCCATTTACTATGCTCCATACGCCTGTATCCCCTACCGTCCAATCAGAAAAATTTCCATCATTGAAATTATCATAAAAATCTACGCCGACATTCACAAATGAATAGGCGGTCGTGGTTTCTGGTTCATTTACTCCACTTCCAGAATCAGTTACATACATGGTTGCAACAAACAGTCCTTCCGAAAAATAGGAATTTGCAGTGTTTTTATTGTTGGAAGTATTTCCGTCTCCAAAATTCCAGAAGTAAAGCAGATCAGAATCTTCGCCATCAGGATCAAAAGCGCTGACAGTGAAATTTACTGTTGCTGGATATATATTCGCAACAAATATTTCCGGATCAATAGTTACATTTGGCGGTAGATTTGTGTCTGCGTATTGAGAGACGAGAAAATTATCATAATATGTCTCAGATTTTCTTGTGGCTAAACCTACGCCTCCGTTCACGGTTGTTAAATAATCGTATGAACCTACAGTGACGTTGTTAATTTTTGCAACCGTTACGCCATCCGGTCTGAAAATCAGCTCAACATTAAATACCTGATCAACCGGTATTGACCATCCGTTTGCGGCGAATTCAGCTTTGTCAATATCTCCGGGTGCGCGTAAACCGAAATATACCTTTTGAGCCGTTCTATCCAGTCTTATATAGCGATAGTCTTGGTAGTTGTTGAATGCCCAAATTATCATCCCTGTCTTCAATTCAGTAGTCGAGGTTGATGGTAAATACATATCAACTCTTATTGCTCCGTATGAGATAAGACCTCCAGGAATAGGAGCTGTTATATGCCTCGCTGTATTATCTGAAGCCGACTTCAGCATATTTGTAACATTGGAAGTCACAGTCCAGTCAGTAAATTGATATTGCGTCCAATTGGAGGCATCTCCGTCTTCAAAGTCATCGAAAAACAGTGAAGGAACATAACTAATCTTCTGAGTTGCTGTCCCAACCCTTGCATCATTATCCGTTGCATAAAGTGTTGCAGTATATACGGTTGTCGCGGTTACTATCGCTGAATAGGTGTGATTTACACTTGTAAGCGTCGCTCCTGATTGATGCGCACTACCATCGCCGAAATCCCATTCATAGTTTGTAACTGTACCATTATCCGGATCCGTTGCAGAGCCAGTAAAAGCCACAGTTAGAGGTCTGGATCCATATTGCGGATAAGCTTCAATAGAGACTTTAGGAGCTTGAGGCCCCAAATAAATATCAATCATTTCATATGTTGAAGATAATTTATCACTTACAGTGCATGTTACTTGATACGGACCTGTGCTTTTAGCTTGAAGAAATTGATGAGTAATGGTTAAAGTGGTTCCCTCATTGTTATATTGTGCAGTTTCTCCATCACCAAAATCCCATATATAATCAAAAACCGAACTATCAACATCATAAACCGTAACATAAAAGGTAACGTTATAAGGAAAACTATTCGCGTTAAAATCCGCTTGTGGCAATGCCGTCAAACTCAGTATACTTGGAATGTTATTATATGAAGCAAATATCGGAGTAAATATTCCTGAATATAAAATATATGAAGAGCTTTGTCCTTTCCCAACAGGAGAGATCTGTCCCAAAGCTGAAATTACCTTGTAATTTGAAGAACTTGTAGTTCCGCCGGCACTTGTAAAATGCCCTTTTAATAGAAGATAACTTGTGCTTTGCGGGTGTTCATCAGTCAAGGCTGAAATAGAACCGAAAATAATAATTAAAAAAATCAGAGGATAAATACGTTTCATAATACACTCCTCAAAGATCAGTTTTTTCTAAAATTTCGTAAATTATATTGAAATCAAATTCCTGCAATAATATCTGATTGTGAATTAGAACAGCCGCATCTGACCCGATTCCAATATCTCTCCCATAAGCACCGTTTTTTGCAAGCATTTCAATTCCATCCGGATCTTTCATACAATTTAGTACCTTTTGATCATCAGGCAGAATAAAATCCTTGCACCGATTCGTAGATGCTTCTTTTGAAAATTCATTTGTAAAGCACCGAAGATATGCGTTAATTAGTTCAGGATTATACTTATTTATGCACAATTGCCGTATATCTTCATAAATGTCATCATTTCCAAGATTGCTTCTGATATCATATAAATATTCCATTTTAGAAAGATTATAACCGCCCATATCTTTCTTCGAGATTAAAAGTTGATTATCGTTCCTTTTTTTATTTATAGATACGTTATAATTTATGGTAAAACTGTATCTATTATCGGCAAGAAGAATGTTTTCCAATCTTACGGCATTTTCGGACATACTGTTTACGAAAAGCTCCAAAGCATTGTTTCTTTGCGGTCTTTTGAAGTAGAAGCGATTGGGTAAAAATTCAGATTTAAATATATATGCATTCCCGTTTTTCTGGACTAACTGTGCGATTTTAGGAAATCTTATAGAATCCTCAACTTTCGCTTCTAGAATTATTGCGGGTAGAAAATCGATTGAATATTGGTTAAGAATTTGTTTTCCATCATTTGATTTATAATCCAGAGAATTGAACACAGCGGCTGGAAAATCATTTTTAAGCTTATCGAGGAGCATATCGGGATTCAATTCAGGGATATTTGCATCATTAACCACTGTGATCTGCAGAGGAATATTGTGGCCATAAATGCATTGCGCTTCTTTGGATTCTGGATTCATGCATGCCGTTATCATATCGCTCCGCGGAACGCAGTCATTGTCGCTCCCGCATATTGGAAGCTCATTGCATAAGCTCAGGCTGATGTATTTACATAAATTTCTGTTAATTTGATTACTCGTTATAGTGTCATTAATGACCGTACCGTTAATAAATATTGTGGGTGACGCATTAATGTTGCGCTTTTGGGCTTCTTTGATGTTATCGCTTAATAATTTCTCTCCATCTTCCGCTTTTACGATATTTTCCACATAATCGGCATCAATACCGATTGACTTCATTATTAGTATCGGATTAGAGCTTTGTATATCTTTATTTCTTAAGACTAAGTAATCCAAATATTTATCTTTAAAATATTTTATTATAACAAGCTGCCGGATATCTTCCGTCACTTCCATTTCACCATGAAGACTGCTGAACTTGCCGGATGTTGGCTGTGTATTATTGATGCACGCACCTTGAAGTTGCGAAGTAGCCCGAACTTTATCGTTATTGGATGCATTTTCAACAACCGTCTGCTTATCGTTTTCAGAAGCGATAAAAAATATATTGAGATTTACCCTTTCCTTTAAATCTTTCACTATAGGAATGATATTATTTTGAGCCTGTATTCCATATGGGCACATGCTCATAACAAAAAGATCCATGCATATCTCTTTTTTTTCTTCTGCTGAACAGATTGGTTTTGCGATTATTAGAATAGAGATGATGATGGTGTGCAATAACTTCATTGACAACACCTATAACGATAAAGGTAAGATGTGGTTCCCCAAATCACACTCGGTGATGAAATCTTGGCGCAAGCTGGCAATGATGCTGTTGCATTAGGATCCGCCCAAACTATTTTTACCCACTGAGGTCCCGCCTCAGCTGTAACCTCGGCACTGAAACTTGTTCCCTTGTTAATATCTAACAAAGAAAGCTCACAGGCGTGCATCAGCTGCCACCAATAACAAAGCTTCGCTCCACGAGTATAGCACGCCAGAAGCGCATTTTTCTCCGAAAGTGGTCCGCTTCTTGTCACATCTATGCAATAATTGCTTACTTTAGTCATACCTGAAGGGCATCCCGTTGTTTCCACACCGGCGATCATATATGCGCTGGCTGTTATTTTCATCCTCGGCGCTAAAGTCTCAGAAACAGCGCCTGTCGTGATCGTCATCTGAAGGTACCTTTCAGTTGCAGTAAAGATATTTGAAGGAAACGGCGCTGCCGCTCCGCCTAATAAAACCGAGATTGTGCCTTTCTGAAAAACCAGACCGGCTATTTGTTGTTCCCAAAGCTGCGTCCCTCCGCTCTGAGAATCCCAGATTGCAAACTTAACAGTATATGTGTCAGGGCCATCCAATAATTGCCGGCTTTGATTTGCAACCTCCGCCTGGAATAAAAGAACCTTGTCCGATTGAGCAAAAATATGACCTGCAATCAGTAATCCAAAAAGACTAATTATACAAATCTTTTTCATTGTCTAATTCTCCTATATGCAGCAACGAAAATAAGTAAATAGCATACAATCAGAAGGAGTAGAAATTGAGCCTGGATAGCATACGTTCGAATAATCAATTGGAACATAATCGCCACCGACCCTTGCCTGATACCAATATTTTATGTCATAAGCTTTAATCATATAATTTACTGTATAAATGACCGGTATCACGGTCCAAGCCGATACAGTTCTTTTTGCAGCAAATTCATAATCAGTAAATGTTTGTGCTATGTAAAAGTTCTCCAGATTTAAGCTGGCCTTGGCATAATACGCCGTCCGTATCTCATCCGAATCACAAAGTCTCTTTCCTCTTAATGCGCATTTCTCGATTGCATCAGAATATGAAGTCCTTGACGAACTCCGTTCAATATCAATACATATCGTTCCGGACCACACCATGTCGCTCGCGCATATTCCGCTGGAGCCGGAATCACTGCTGGTGATGCTATAAACGCTGCCCGTTATTTCAGATCGAGGAACGATAATTTCCCAATCCAACCCGTTTTTGACTTCGATCTGAAGGAAGCTGTTTATCGGCAGATTGTCAGGCAACAACGTATTTGCTCCCAAAACAACTCTGAAAGATCCGCTCTTCACACTGACGTTATAATGTGTCTCCGCCCATAATTGTTGTCCACCGGAGAAAACGTCATATATCCTGAATTTCATACTTTTAAAACCTTCAACAAGGTTATTGTTCGCATCCGTCAAAGTGCCGCTGTATTCTATTTGTTTCGGAGCGGCCGTTTGGGATACAGCGGAAACGGATATAAACAGAATTAATACATTTAAAAAATAAGATTTCAGAATCATATTCATAAAATCCTCCAATAATATCTACTTTTTAATACAGCAGCGGTAATGAAGACTCGGTGAAGTACTATAATAAATACCACCTATTGCAGCTGCATCTCTAAAACAGCTCGGATCGGGAATTGTATCGTAACGATGCCCCCAACCACGAAATGACGGAAACGAAGTCTCGGAGGTATGCTGGTGATATCCCGGAGCAGTCTGAACAATATTGTACAGCTGCAACAACCCGTTTTTATATTTGATGCACGCGTAAGCATATTCAAACCATGAACAAACATGCATTCCCCTGGCTTGGCATTTCCTCTGCGCATCATAGGGTAAGACGACCGTATCCGGCGACCAATTCTGATCTATGCAATAATAACCGACATCAACAGTTCCATTGTAATCAATGCAATTTATTTGTTTTCCGTAACTGGTCAAGCTATAAGGCACGTAAACGATTTTTGGGCGTGGAAGCTGTTCTTCATTGTGAATCGAAATAGAAAGATATACAGCAGAGCCTGTATTGAAGATCGTTGAGGGCACGCCTGTCTGTGTTTTTAATCCTACCGTAATATTAAAAAAGCCGTTTACTATGTTGACATTATGAGTTTCAATGAAATTTCCAATCGGGTTGCCGCCGCTCTCTGCGCTATAAAACTTAACCGTAATGCTCACCGATGTTTCATTTACCGGATTTCCAGCGTTATCAAAAACCTTGCCTTGGTAGCTTATAAGCCTTTCACCTGATTGGGCTTTAGTTGTAACGAACAAAGAGAAAAATAATACTAAAAATATTAACCTTTTATATGACATTATACAGCCTCCTCGCCCTCATTTTTGAATAAAAGTCACCAATAAGTGAACGTCATAGATCCTAAACATCTCCCAGTCCAGATTAACATATCTCGTAGAAAAATTCAATAGTATTTCATCCCAATGCGATGGATTCGAAAAAGACCATTCTTTAAGGGCGCTCGTGACATCAATAGTTTCTACAACTTTTTCCTCAACACCAGCCCCGGGAATATCGGCAATGCTCAATTTGTATGAGAGGCCCTCAGCTTCGACATAGCTGAATCTCGTCAAAGATAGTCCTTCGAACAAACCATATACAATTTTTAATTGAACCTTAATAATGGTTCCGTAATCATTTTTATCAAGTAATTCGCCGTTTGAATTGTAGAGGCGCTGAAAATACAAATTATAATAGTATCCATCATCATCAATTGAAGCAACGTTGACCGGGGACGACGAGGTATTGGGGTCACCGTCAATAATGTTCAGAGGATCAGACCAAAGCTTATTTGGCTGGAAAGATTGGTTGAAAGTTATAGGAAAAGTTTTTGTTACAATTTGATTTGGCTGAGATAGTAGCGCAAGACTGAAACAAATACTGAAAATTGCTGATAATATCGTATATCTTAAAGTAATTTTTAGCAATTCCATCTTAACTTATCATTATTATTAACAATTTCATCTTTATAAATATATATTACTCTTCATTGAATGTCAAGCTTATTACGCGCAAAAGAGATATCTTATTCCTATTTTCTCGCCAGATGTAATAAAACAACAGAAATGATCATTCTGACATACAACCAGGTAAGGATAAAATCAAATAACGGTTAAAAGGATCCGCTTTATTACATGAAGGAAATTACTACCAAAATAATAATATGAGGGTATAGCGCCAACCGTAAGTTTTTGATAATGTTAGGTTTGCACAAATACTTTATTATTAAAGGTGAGCTGGGTGTTATAATAAACAAGAATTTGGATGAAGTCAATGTTGTTAAGGATTCCGATCATAAAATAACAGCGTTCGGCTTTTTTTGGTGGTTGAAAAAGTTTTTGGAGCGTTTGGGTGTCGGCCCTGTATTCACTCATGATTACGGGATAAAGAACCGCAGTAGAGGGTTCGGCGAGCGTGACTATTTTCTGTCCGTGTTGTATTTGCTCATGAGCGTTGGGAAGAGCAGATCGGTAAGCAGGAAAATTAGGTCTGCTTCAATCTCACCCCTAGCCATAATAAACCTTCAACCTGATCGGATTCCAGCACGAAAACCCCGAAAAAATCAACCAAATCACATTTCACAGACAAAAATCCCCGGCAAAGGACTTATCTTTCCCTTACGTAAGAATCTGAGCCACATATCAATAAACTTAACAATTCAACTTGTAAAGTATTAGGATTTTGCTGTAATGGTCAGGATAGAAAAAATATCTCGGTTCTTATGGTGAATTACAGATTGAAAACGTTTTGGAAAATAATATTGATAACATCGCTTTTGGCGCTTCTTCTCATTTATTTAATCCCAAAGGAAACTAGCAGCGAGATAATCAACTTTGTGAAAAATTTCGATCTTGCCGAAAAACAAGGATTCAATGCCAATTTGCTGGCTGATTTTTTGCCTCATTTTCAACACCTCAAACATCGTTTGAATAGTGCTGGTATTCTTAACAAGAAGATATATTCCGATATGCCGCGGAAGGGCAGCTTTTTATCATCAAGGGGCATTCTCAAGCTAAATTATATGCTGACTGCAGAGGAAAAATATAAACCGGCTGAAATCAGATTGAAACTGAAAAATCCTGATAGTCTCCTCAGCATTAGTATAAAAACAGGAATTCAAACCGAGATATCTTTAAAGAAGATCGATTCACGAACTGAGCATGATCCTGGCATGGTAATAGCAGAACTTTTTTTGAATCAACCTGATGAACTATTTCTTTTATTTTACAATGATTATCTCATTATTACAGGTTTAAAAACCTTTTATGGAGTTATCAAATCCCCTGTTTCATTATCCTCATGGAATGGGATAGAAATGAACATTCCTGAGGATAGCGGCATTGAGAAGGCCGAATTCGCCGAGTTGAAGCATTCGGATGACACTATTTTAAAGAGTCTGGAAACTTTCTTTATCAGTGATGCACAGTCAAAGACGGCCCCTTTCAACCAGCTTTATCCTTTCGATAAGGCTTTGGAATACGGAGGAAATGCTCCATTCATTAAAAGGTTCAAGGCAAGGAATGGCTTGAGCAGTCAACCCGTAATCTTTGCGCCAGTTGGAAGTAAATTGGTGTATAAGGACATAATTCTCAATCAAAAATACAGATTGTGTATGAAATTGGGATTCGCAGGGAGATGTGATTTTAATAAATTCAGGAGCTTTCCCACCCTGAATGTTCAAATCAGGAACAAAAATGACGAAATTCTTGAAGACAGGATATTTATTTATAAATTTCGGCCTAATTTTTGGGAAGAGATAATGCTGGATTTATCAAAATATGAAGGCAATACAATCAATCTGGAATTCTCGGTGCCCCATTGTGGCAAAACCGGCGGAAGCGAACCTCAATATATCGCGCTTCTGGGCAATCCTCGTCTTAATCCGATCAGGAACGATGACAAGCCCAATGTAATATTGATTGTCCTCGATACACTCCGTTCGGATCATCTCGGCTGCTATGGATATCCTCTTGACACTTCTCATAATATTGATGAATTTGCGGGCAAATCCATTCTCTTTGAAAATGTAGTAGCTGCGGCGCCCAACACCGTAATGTCCCACCGGTCCATCTTCACCGGACTCTACACTTCGGAAAGCGGATTCAATCTTATCGGCGAATATAAAAACGGCAGGTTCGTCGCTCCGTTGATGCATACGATTACGCCGAAAGTCATGACTATGGCTGATTATTTGCAATCGAATGGATATTATACAGCCGCATTCACTGGCAGTGTCTGGATGTCCGCATCGAACGGATTTGACAAGGGATTCTCCGAATTTAATGAGAACAAAAAACCGAAGCTGGATATGTCAAAGGAAGTCAAACATGTGGTTACCTGGCTGAAAGAGCACAAGGATTTGAAGTTTTTCCTGTTTTTTCATACCTATGAAATCCATTCGCCTTATACAAAAACTTCTTTCCTGAAAAAACTTGATGAATATCCAGCGAACCTTGAGAGAAAAGATGTGATAGCCAGGTATGACAGCGGCATATTCTACGCGGATAAATGCGTGGACGAGTTGATCAAAGAATTAAAGAACTTATCCCTTTTCAACAACACTATCATTATCATTACCAGTGATCATGGCGAAAGATTTGATCTGACGCCGGAAGAATTGAAGATTCATGTTGATGCTGGTACGCATGGAGATACCCTTTACAATTGTGAATTGAAAGTTCCGCTTATAATCGGCGGATGGAGCAAATTGCCGGGAAGAGTACGTCTGCAAAACCAGATCAGGAACATCGATATACTCCCTACAGTTCTCGATTGGCTGGATATTCCATTGAAGGATTCGATTACCGGACAATCTCTTATCCCTTTGATAGATAAAAATAAAAAACTCGATAGGCTTGCTTATTCGGAAACGGCCAAGAATTTTCCAATCCCAGAGACAATTATGTATTCCCTTCAATCTTCGGATAGAAAAATAATAAAATATCTTAATCTTCCCATCGGAGATTCGGAGAAAAACGAGTCAGGCGCGACAACCTTCGAATTTTTTAACCTACTTACTGATAAGACGGAAAAGAATGATCTTTCAGTTAAGGATCCTTTCTATAAAAAATATCTCAGTATACTCGAGATGACGATAGCAAAATGCGCAAAGAAATATCTCATTAACAGGTCGGAAACCAGCAAGATTTCAGTACATGATGAACAACTTGCAAACGACCTTCGGCAATTAGGTTACATCCATTAATCGCTTGTGACGATATTTTCCTTCATAGAAATTTATTGGTCTTTAGTGAGCTAATGCGTAAAGTATATAAGATCATTCCTGATAGTACATAAAAACTGAGCAACTCTGTAATTTGGAAGACAGTCCCGGAAGGAATACTCCTGAAGCTCTGTAAGAATTTTCTTGTGCTTCACTTCAAAGCTGATCCTATTGTTTTTATTATCTGGTGATCTTATTGGAAATTTTATACTCATGTATTAGACTATTTACGTGTTACAATCAAATTGGTGTGCGCTCAAGAATTTGTTTAAGATACTTGCTAGAACCTCAATTTGATAATCTTTGATTACATCCGGCATTCGCGGATATTTTATCAATAATCTCGAATCGAATAAAAATATTATGGAATTCTCGTTGGATCAGATAGAGATGGATAAATAATCTTCAGATCTTCATCTGAAACTATTTTAAGCGCTTTTATCAGAGGTTCCAGATATTTTTTCATAAATTCCTGCTTTATTTGTTCCTTTTTATCTGGATTTATTAATGCATCGGATAAAATGATGCCATCCATTTTGTCAGGTTCGAGGTTAAATAGTTTCAGGATTGTCGGGGCGATGTCCACAAGTCTCGCCGGATAATCGCTTTGAGCATCCTTTTTTATACCGGGGCCGCTGATTATCATCGGAATATGCTGAACCCTCCATGTTGGCGAGTTATGATCGCCGTGGCTGTCTGCCGGAGTATCGCCTGTTATGAGACTGTGCTCATAAGGAATCAGAAATATATCCGGTGAATAGTCATTTCCCTGTGTATCGAGCAGATACCTATATGCTTCGTCAAGATCCTTCTCGATTGCGGCTTCAGGGGCAGGTACAATCTTGTACCGATAATTACCATTCTCATATTCTTTATAATAAATAGCTCTCAAGTAGGGAAGCTTGCTTTTTGCAAGATTATCGCACCTAATAAGCATATCTTCTTTTGTCAAACTCATGTTCCAAAACCACGGTACATTGGAAACCGTACCTTTGTGGAATGATATAACTTTCTTGCTTAATTTTTTGATTATGTTTTTAGCTAATACAGTTTTACCGTTTGTCACCATACCATGGTCCGACAAAACAATAAATAGGGTTTTATCATAGACTCCATTCGTTTTATATTCATTCAATACCCTACCTATGAGATCATCAATAATTGTCATATGCTGTCCTATTACACTGCGCCATTTCCCATACCCGCCTGCTGCTTTATGTCCAAGATGGTCGAGATGCGGCAAATTAACTAATAAAACCTGGGGTCTTTGATGCTTGATTATGCTCATTGCAATTTCAATGGATGATTCATCGTCCCCGAATTCCCGTGAAATATTCTTCCCTTCAATTTCTTTAACAACTTCTTTTGAAGGGCTTTTCCCTTTCACAAAGGCAAGCTTTGCGGATTTTGACTTATTATCGGTAAAGATAGATTGCCAATCCCCATATTGTTTTTGTTCCTCGCTCAAGCGGTTTTCTATCCCCCAGGAGGGAAATGCCACAATATCGCAGAATGGTCCTCCCATTGCTTCCGCTGCATAAAATTTATGACCGCTAATGGAAGCTGCCAGAAAGTCTCCCTTCTTCTTCAAGTACCCGATGAAACCTATCGCATTATTTCTCATCATAATTTTGCCTTGCTCTCCGCTTAAGACGGAGTCCCATTGGCTTGGTTTCACCCAGATTTTTTTCCCGGCTAATTTCCAATAAAACCCGATAATTCCGTTGTTTTTCGGACATAGACCGGTTTGAAGGGCCGCATGAGAGGTTGGCGTATTATTGACCATCAATCCGACCCATGCATTCGTATATGTCATTCCATTCTTTTTCAATTCCTGGAGGTTCGGCATAGGCGCCAAATCAAGATAGTCGGCTCTACAACCGTCAAGGACGAATAAAACCAAATTGCTGACTTGCTGCTCATGAGTTTGTCCCATGATTGCGATTGTTGGTGCAATAAACAATAAACAACAGGCAATATATTTATCTCTCTTCATCGAAACACCTCACATGAACTCAATATATTCCATTCATATCTTTTATCAACTTCCTAATTGTTGATAGTTCCGTTGCCATATTATTAAATCATTGTGAAAAACAATCTTATCTGGTTTGAACCTTTATTAGGGAAATTTAAAAATATAGCTTCAGCTCGCGGATTAAAGATAGATTGGCTGTTTTATCTTGTGTTTTTTATGCTCGAATCCTGGAGAAGAAGAATAATTAAAAGCAATTCACTATTTAAACTTTCAAGTATCTTTCAGGCAGTTTGTTACTTAAAAGGATTGTTATGGGATTCTTGTAGGATCCGGTAGTTCAGGGTATATAAGCTTTAAATCTTCATCGGAAGCTTTCATTAGCGAGTGCACCAATGGTTCAAGGTATTTCTTCATCATTTCCTGTTTCAATATTGCATCTTTATCTGTGGCGATCAGAGCATCTGACAGAATAATGCCATCCATATTATTCGTTTCGATATTGAAAAGTTTCAGGATTGTCGGCGCTAGATCAATAAGTCTTGCTGGATATGCGCTTACCTGATTTTTTTTAATACCCGGCCCACTTATTATCATAGGAATATGTTGTGTTTTCCATGTTGGGCTATCATGATTTCCCATTAAATCGCGCGGTATAACATCATTAAAAAGGGCATGTTCGCGAGTTATTACATATAAATCCGGAGAATATACTGTTGCATGAGTATTAAGAAGATATCTATAGGATAAATCCAGTTCTTCCTCTGTTGTTTTCTCACACACGGGCAGGAGTTCATATTTATACTCATTGTTTCCATGATGTTTTATATAGATTGCCCTAATATACGGTAATTTGTATTTTAGTAAATTATTGCAGCGGTAGATTGCATCTTCTTCTGATATATTTATGCTCCAAAACCATGAACTGCAAGAATTGAATCCTTTGGAACTTGATAGTAATTCTCTGCCAAATTTTGTCCTGATGGTTTTCACTGAGATGGATTTACCATTGGTGATCATGCCATGATCAGATAAAACTATAAAAAGTGTCTCATCGTATATTCCCTTTTTTTTATACTCATCCAGTACCTTGCCGATCAGTGAATCAACCCTGGTCATATATTTACCAATAGCTTCGCGCCATTTTTTATACCCCCCGGCTGTTTTATGACCAAGATGATCAAGATGCGGTAAATTAATCAGTAAAACCTGTGGATTTTGATATTTAACTATGCTCAGCGCGATTTCGATGGATGACTCATCATCGCCGAATTCCCTTGAAATGTTCTTGCTTCGTATCTCATCTAAAACTTCTTTTGATGGGCTTTTATCTTTGACAAATGCCACACTCGCTGTTTTTGATTCCTTCCCCTGAAAGAGGGATTGCCAGTCGCCATATTGTTTCTGTTTTTCTGATAAACGATTTTCGATACCCCACGATGGAAACGCTATAATATCGCAGTATGGACCGCCCATTGCTTCAGCGGCGTAGAACTTATGGCCGCTGACGGATGCAGAGAGAAAATTCCCTTTCTGTTTCAGATAGCCGATAAAACCTATCGCGTTATTTTTTAGCATAATCTCCAATTGTTCGCCCTTTAGCACTGCATTCCAATCGCTGGGCTTGATCCATTTTTTCTCAACGGCATTTCTCCAATAAAAACCTATTATTCCATTATTTTTTGGATACATACCCGTTTGTATAGCAGCATGACTTGCCGGTGTATTATTTATCATGGACCCAACAAATGCGTTTGTGTATGTCATCCCATTTATTTTTAATTCCTGGAGGTTCGGCATAGGCGCCAAATCAAGATAGTCGGCTCTGCAACCATCAAGGACGATTAAAACTACATTTTTTACTTCATTATTATTGATTTCGCCAAAAACGGTAACTGCCGAAAATAGGTACAAAAGTATACAGGTAAAATACAACGCCTGCTTCATTGGATTTCCTCCGAAACGACAATATATTGCGATAGTCATTCTTTGTCAATGTCAGACCAGCACTGTCTTATTTTCACCTATAATATCCCCAGCGATAACTCGTTGCCTTGATATTCTTGACATCCTGAATACGAGTATGATACTTTGGAGTTCGTTTTGAGGATTAATGAAATGTCAAATATCAAGAAATTGTTGTTCACATTATTTACAATTTTATTGGCTCTCATATTCATCGAACTCGGACTGAGATTGTTCTGGGAAGAACCCTTCAAAAAAAATGATCGGATCAGGTATGTAGAATTTTATCCACATCCGAATAAGGATATAAATTTTACATTGCCTCCTAATTACTTTCATCGCGCGGCAAAAGTACAGACAAACAGCTGGGGTTTCCGCGGAACCGAATTTGATAAAAAGGAAACGGGAGATTTCAGAATAATTGCTCTTGGAGATTCCAACACATTCGGGTCTTGGGTAACTCATAACCAGACTATGATGCAGGTTCTCAGAATGCGCCTGAAGCTTACCAATTACATGAGTTTTAAAAGGTTCATTTTCGCCAATCTTGCTGTTCCGGGCCATAATATTAGACAATACAGGGAAATGCTTTTCGAATATGGTGATAAACTACAACCCGATTTCGTCATGTGCGGCATATCAATTTACAACGATCTGAATGGGATTTTTCAAAAATACTACAAAGATGGTTACATTATAAGAAGATATGAATATTCAGTTACAGGGGAAAATTGGAATCTTAAAGCCCCAGGATGGTTTGGAAAAAATACTTATCTCGGAAGATTGATATACTCTAAAGTATCTAACATCAAAGAAGTACAAAAGGATCCGAAAAAATTCCTGCCGGCATCAGTCGATAAGAATGACGCTGTCTGGGATGAAGCTTTTGAAAAAATAAAGGATATGAAGGATTGGTGCGAAAAACGCAATGTTCCCCTTGTTTTTGTTATCTTTCCGACATCTGCTCAATTCGATTATTATAAAGATATCAGCCGGAAGCCTCAGGAAATATTGGAAGACTTCCTATTAAAAAATAAAATTTCGTATATAGACCTTTTCGATTCCTATTTCAATTACAGGTGGCTGAGTGATCGTTCGCCTTGCGTCGATCATACGCACCCTAATCCGGAAGCGTTGGATATCGCTGGAAACCTTATTTATGACCTCGCTATCAAAACAGGTCAAATTAAGAACCGTTTACCTCTGAAAAAATATGTCGATATTGGAAGTAGCGGTGATGATGATATTCTATCGCACGGTTGGAGTTACAAGGAAACTGAAAACGACGGAACAACCTTTAGATGGGCAATAAACGGGGAAAGCAAGTTCTTTATTCCTCCTGTCGGAGAAAATGTGAACTGGATCGAAATCCGACTCAAAGGCTTTGTATGCAATTTTAAATCAAAGGATCAGTATCTTGAACCGATAGTCAATGGAAAGCACCTCACTCCGATCAAAATTGAATGTCGTTGGATGACCATAAAGTTTCCAGCCGATGGTCTGCTAAAGAACAATTATAATGAAATTATTCTTCGCTTTAAATATGCGGCAAGTCCGAACGAAATCTACAAAGTCGACGATATCAGAAAACTCACTGTCGCCGTTGATTATTTCAAACTGTTGTAAAGATATAGCAACATAACAGCTGACTTTTCTGTAATTTGCTGCATTTTGGATTTTATCTAAATTTTTCGTACTTGCTAATATAAAACAAAATGATCATTGTGTAATTTCCGACACAATTGAGATTCACTATGCATTTTTCATTCAGTTATCAATACTTATTCTTCCAACAATAATTTCCTGGAAATGAATGAATTAATAACGTTTATGATAAATATGTTACGCTTTAATATCTTTTCAGCACTCCAAATAATCGGCTTATCAGTGCAATATTCTTATCATCCGGCATGATATGTGCTAATATTTTTCTTGAGTGTTTTTATAGGTAGATAAAATGGCAATCAAAATTAAAGTATCGGACAAGTTCAAGCAGAATTGGAAACGTTATCTCATATACTGTCTTTTCACTTTCGCGGCGTTCTTCGGAGTTCTTATTGGTTTTTTCTTAAGCTCTCTCTCCGAGTTGCCGGAGGTTTCGCAGCTGCAATATTACAGGCCTAACGTCATCACCTCGATATACGCTGAAAATGGCGATACCATTCAGGAATTTGCCATCGAAAAACGGCTTGTGGTTAAATATAGCGAAATTCCGAGGGATTTCATCAACGCCATCGTTTCCGTTGAAGACGAGCGGTTTTTTGAACATAGCGGCATTGATGTAAAAGGTATCATTCGCGCGATGTGGATAAACTTCTGGTCCGGCAAAATTGTGCAGGGCGCCTCCACACTTACGCAGCAGCTTAGCAGGAATATATTTCTCTCAACCGAACAAACCTGGAAGCGCAAAATAAAAGAAGCCCTATACGCCGTAAAGATCGAGAAATACTATACTAAACAGCAGATTCTTGAGCTATTCAGCAACCAGGTGTATTTCGGGCACAATAGGTATGGCCTGGCCGCAGCGTCGGATTTTTTCATTGGCAAAAAGTCAAAGGAACTCAACCTTGAAGAGTGTGCCCTTCTCGCCGGTGTATTAAAAGGACCGAATTACTATTCTCCATTAAGACATCCGGTTCGAGCCATAAACCGGAGAAACTTCGTTCTCGATAGAATGGTCGAGACCAGATACATCACCAGAGAACAAGCGATTATCGCTAAAGACAAACCAATCAAACTCAAGGATGAACAAAAACGGGATTCCCAGGCGCCCTTTTTTACTGAAGAAATCAGAAAATATCTTGCCCAGAATTATGGTTCTCAAAAAGTATATAAAGACGGTTTGAAGGTTTATTCAACCCTCAACCTAAAGATGCAGCTAACTGCAGAAAAAGCCTTGATCGAAGGACTTCATTCTCTCGATAAACGCCAAGGATGGAGAGGGCCGCTTTTGAACATCTATGACAAGCCCGCAGATGTGAAAAACCCTGAAGCTGATAAAAACACAAATACCTCAAAAATTGTCAGCGATCCGGAAAAGTATGAGGACCCGACATGGGAAAAAGCGAGATTCCAGGCCGGGGGGAGGATCAGGGGGATGATTATTTCTGTGAGCGAAAAACAGGCCGAAGTCAGAATCAAGGATAAAAAATTCACAATAAACAAAAACAATGTCACATGGACAAACATTGCCAACCTGAAAAAAATCTTCAAGCGAGGGGATCTTGTTCTGTTTCATATAGATGCCGTCAGTGAAAAAGGAGAAATCAAACTGATGCTCGATCAGGAACCCGTGATCGAAGGGGCTATCGTGGCAATCGAAGCCAAGACAGGCAAGATTCTGGCTATGGTAGGCGGCTATGACTTCAACAGATCTCCCTTCAACCGGGTCACCCAATCCCATAGACAGGCGGGTTCTGCTTTCAAACCGATAGTATATGCAACCGCTATGGAAAATAATCTTTCGCTGGCGGATCGTGTTGTAGATGAACCGGCAGTCTTTATGCAGGCTGGTATGGAAGAACCCTATCAGCCAAAAAACTATTATAAGGACTATTCTGGAATAGTAACTCTTCGGATTGCCCTTGAAAAATCCCTTAATATCCCTGCTGTTAAGTTGATTGACAAGATTGGACCAAGAAAAGTCGTCGAGATGGCGCAAAGGATGGGAATGACAAAAGGTATATCTCCAGTCTTCTCCCTGGCATTGGGAGCTTGCGACACAAATCCTTTGCAGCTCACAACTCTATATTCGATTTTCTGCAATTCGGGCTTGTTGATCGAGCCATATTCGATAGAAGAGGTTACGGATCGTGAAGGAAATATCATCTATTCCCATCTTCCGGTCACGAAGGAAGTAATGAGTCCTGAAGACTCTTTCCTTATTACTTATGCTTTAGAGGGGGTAATCTTAAGAGGAACCGGCTGGTTGGCTAAAACGCTTGGTGTCCCCCTTGCCGGCAAGACCGGAACCACTGACGAATATACGGATGCCTGGTTTCTCGGTTATTCTCCGTCAATCATCTGCGGGGTTTGGGTAGGTTTTAACGACAAGATCACCCTCGGGGACGCGGAAGTCGGCGCAAGGGCTGCCCTGCCGATCTGGATAGAATTTATGAAAGTTGCCGTCAATGAAAAACCGGGCGGCGAATTTATCCCACCCATCGGAATAGTGTTCAAGCTGATCGAACGACGCACCGGCCTTCTTGCAACGCCGGACATTCCGCCGGAGTTCCTCCTGCTCGAAGCTTTCAAGCGGGGAACGGAACCCACACGATACGTCACGCCGGAAGACCTGGTCAACATAGAGCAGCCTTATTATATGCAGGAACGCGATAACTCGATCTTCTGAAACACGGGTGCGGAAACGATCCTTGCATATTACGATGTTGGCAGACAGGCTGTGTCGCAATATATGATTGTCATTCCCTGGGATACTTCAAAGGGGAGACGACAGGGAAATGCGAAGCATTCTGTAATCTTCATTTTAGAATCAAACACTTATAATAATTCAAAAATTACAAGTATCATTAGATTCGAATTCCGACACAGCCTGAGAGACCCAAATTCTGCCTTCCTCCGATATTGTTCAACCTTTATACCGTAGAACCTTGGAGTGCTATCTAATTCTTATACTGCTTATTTATCAATCAGTTAGAAACTCCAGGAATAAATATGGATTTAATACATATCCCGTTTTACAATATGTGCGAAGTTGAATTTTAAGGGTCATTGAGTTTGAACATTGTTTGAATTTTTAAGGAACATAATAGTCGAATCGGCAAATATTTTTAATGATGTATCTTTTTATCTTCTCTTTGGTCTTTTCCTGGCTGGATTGATCAAGGTTTTGTTGCCGGTCCAATTTCTCACCCGGCATTTAAGCGGCAAGAATTATAAATCCGTCCTCAAGGCAGCATTGATCGGTGTGCCCCTGCCCCTCTGTTCATGCGCTGTGCTTCCCACAGCGGTGGCTCTGAAAAAACAGGGCGCAAGCAACGGGGCTACCGTGGCATTTTTGATCTCGACGCCGGAAACGGGAGTGGATTCCATCAGCGTCACCTATGCTTTGCTCGATCCTCTCTTCACGCTGCTCAGACCTCTTGCGGCTTTTTTAACCGCTTTCACGGCAGGCGGAGCCGTAAATATCCTTGAAAAAAGAGATGATGAAAAAAACGTCTCTGAAAAAACGCGCGGAAAGAAAAATCTCAAAAAAAAATCCAACGGTGGGAACAGTGCAAAATTTTCGTCTCGCCCTCCTGTGCGTTCGCTCTTCACCGCAAAAGGTTTTAAAGCGACATTGCAATACGGGTTTGGAGACATCCTGCCGGAAATCGCGGGATGGTTTATCATGGGGATTCTTTTTGCCGGTATCATTTCCGCGGTTCTTCCCGACGACTTCTTCACCAGCTACATAGATAATACATTCCTTTCAATGATCCTGATGGTCGTAATCGGCGTCCCTCTTTATATTTGCGCAACAGGCTCAACCCCTATCGCCGCAGCATTGATGGCAAAGGGCCTGAATCCCGGTGCCGCCCTGATCTTTTTACTGGTCGGTCCGGCAACGAATATAGGTTCGTTCTTTGTGCTCAGAAAATATATTAAGAAAAGATACCTCGCAGCCTATCTGGTATCCCTGATATCTATTTCTCTGATTTTTGGATTCATTGTAAATTTAATCTACGGGGAGGGAGGATCCCCTGTCAGAGCCTCTCAGGACGGCGGAAAAACAGGCCTGCCTTCATGGATGCAAGTATTCACATCATTGATTCTTGCGTACCTTCTCGTAAAAATATTTTACCAGGCTGGGATTCATAAAAGATTTCTTGATTTTTGCTCTCGGCTAATCAGCCGCTTTGGAATCAGACCCGGCGTCTTTGTAAAAACGGCATTCCTACTCCTTGTTATATTCTATCTTTTGTCAGGTTTTTATTCCGTCCGGATTGGCGAGACCGCCATTGTTACAAGCTTTGGAAAAGTTGTAAGGGTAGCAGCCGAACCGGGATTGTTTTATAGATATCCTTATCCATTTTCAAAAATCTTTTACCAGAGCCATGAGTACATTCGCCAGATCGAAATAGGATACCGCGCCTCACAGGAAATGCCGATCCTGGCAACCGCTGGAGAAGACATCCTGTCCCCTGTCTCCGCCGAATCATCGCCTTCAAGCGATATACCATCGGTCGGAACGGATGTCCCGGAAGAGGGGTTGATCTTCACTGGCGACGAAAACATCATTAACCTCGACTGCGTCGTTCACTATAAGATTAGCGATCCTTACAAATATTATTATAAAGTAAATCCCAAGACCGATCTGGTTCGGTCCCTTATAATGTCTTCCATCAGACGTGTATTCAACCGCCATAATATAATGGACCTTCTCGTCAACGAGCGTTCGGCTGTAAGCGAAGAGATATTGAAGGAATCGAGGGCGCTTATGGAAAAATTCGATATAGGCATTGATTTGCTCCGTTTGCATATCTCCAATCTCCACGCCCCGGGAAATGTTCATTATTATTTCCGGGATGTCGCCAGCTCTCTCGAAGACAAGGAAAAGGTTATACACTCCGCATATAAATATGCCCTCGACACCGTCATCAGGTCCCGCGGAGAGGCGGTGAAGATCGAAAAGGATGCCGACTCATTCAAGTCTAACATCATTTCTCAATCCGAAGGCGAAGCGACTTCGTTTTTGGAAAGATATAAGGCTTACAGCGTCGACCCGATGCTCACAAGATTCAGAATGTATATCGAATCAATCGAGGAAAGCCTGAACGGAGCGAACGTCATTTTTATGCTGAAGTTCAAATTCCCGAAGGCGGCCGAGCTTTGGCTCAATACGAACGAAAAGACCGTTTTCCTGCCTTACAAGGAGAATTAAATGTCTTTGATGAAAAAGAAATTATTTTGGTTTATTTCGCTGTTGCTGATTTATCTTGCGGCAACTTCCATATTTATCGTGGAACAATATGAAACCGCGGTAGTGACCCAGTTCGGGGACCCGGTCAGGATTATAAAAAATCCGGGGCTCAAGCTCAAACTTCCCTACCCTTTTCAGAAGACTTACAAATATGACTGCAGGATCAACACCTTCGATTTCCCTGCCGCCGAATTTCTTACGAGTGACAAAAAAAATCTTCTCGTCGAGGCTTTCGTCTGCTGGAGGATCACCGATTCCGTAAAGTTTCTCCAGACCGTAACGGATATAAAGGGCGCTGAGGCGCGTCTTCTGGATATTGTTTGGGCGGATATCGGGGCCTCTTTCGGCAAGACATCTCTCGACTCCATACTTTCGACGCAGCCGGAAAATATAAAAACCGACGTTCTTGAAGAGAATGCTAGAATAAATCTCAACGAAATAGCGCAAAAGCAATTAGGCGCGGAGGTTCTATCCTTCAGAATCAAGAGGATAAACTACCCCGAACAGAACAAGCGCTCGGTCTTCGACCGGATGGTCGCCGAGAGGGAAAGAATCGCAACCCAATTCCGCTCCGAGGGTGAAGAAGAGGCGATGAAGATCCGCTCCGAGGCGGACAAAGAAAAAACGATGATCCTTGCCGAGGCGCGGCGCAAAGCGGAAATCATCCGCGGGCAGGGAGACGCCGAGGCGACGCGGATTTACGCAAATTCGTTCAAGAAATACCCGGATTTTTATAAATTCATCAGGACCCTCGAAGCCTATAAGAAGGTCATCAGCAAAAACAGCATAATCGTCATCCCATCCGATTCGGTTCTCTTGAAGTATCTGAACAATCCGTATAAGGATTAGGACGTATTTAATTATGCCGGATAAGCATACAGTTAAAAAAGCAAAGCCTGCAATTTCTACCGGGAAAAGCGGCGATTCAGGTTTCCAGAGCTTGTTTTCCTGGAAGAAGATCAAGTTCGCGAAATGGTTCGCCGTCGCAAAAAGCTCTTTGCTTCCGGCCGTGATAATCCTGTGGCTGCTGAGCGGATTCTTTATCGTCAATCAGGACGAAACCGCAGTCGTCCGCAGGTTCGGCGCGATCGTGGACCCATATGTCAAACCCGGGATAAACTGGCGTTTTCCCTGGCCGATAGAGCGGGCTGATAAAATCAGGACGACCGAGATAAAGAGAATGTCAATCGGATATAAGATAATGGATGAACTCCAGGGAATTCCGCCGGACCCGATGGAAATCCAGCGCCTGACCGGAGATACGAATATAATCGAGATAAAGATAATGGTTCAATATCAGATCACGAAGCCCGCTGATTACATGTTCAACGCGCGCGATTCACAATGGCTTATACGAAAATACGGGGAAGCCGCGTTGACGAGGATCGTTAACTCGATGAAGGTTGACGATGTGCTGACTACCGGAAAGCTCCAGATTCAATCAGGGGTGCGCAAGGCCATTCAGGAAAATCTCGACCGTCTCGCCGTGGGAATAACGGTCATCTCCTGCAACCTTCAGGATGTCTCCCCGCCGGCTGATGTATTGGACGCCTTCAATGATGTCGCCCGCGCGAAATCCGACAAGGAAAAAATCAAGAGCCAGGCGGAGGGATACCGTAACGACCTTATCCCCCGCGCGCGTGGAGAGGCGATGGAGCTGCTCAACGCCGGCTATTCATATCAATCGGAACTTGTGAACCGGGCAAAGGGGCAGGCCGAAAGCTTTCTCTCCTTTCTGAAAGAATATCTCAAGGCGGAAGACGTCACCAGAAGAAGATTGTTCTTGGAGATGATCGAGCTTGTCCTGCCCGACGCGAAAAAAGTCATCATAGAAGACTCCCCCGAATCACAGGGAAAAACGGTCATCATCAAATAATATCGCTGGAATAATTCTTTAAATGAACTTTTTAAAAAATCCTTAGGATTCTGCAAATCCGCTATAATAAAAGCGTCATGCTCGGAGCTGCTTCGAAGAGCAGCAGCCGGGCATCTTCGTTTTAGTTCCCCTTTAAAATGACCTTGAGTAAAAGTAAGTCCTTCAGACTGTTCCACAATAATATAAATGTCATACGCAGAGTTGCTTCGCAGGGCGACGGCCGAGCATCTTCGTTCAGTAAGACAATAAAATTTCTTGACTAATTTTATCAATATTATAGAATTTATTCAAGTTTGGGGAAGACATTATGCAGAAGACTATCATTTATTTTACTATCGTTTTAGCTGTAATCATTCTTTCATGCTGCGATGAAACACCCCCTCAAAGGCTGCCAGTAATTGAGAACTTCACCGCTTCTCCGTTAAATGGAGAATGGCATGTTGGTGATAAAATTACTATTAGTTGGTCGGTGAAGAATGCCGAAAGCGTAACAATCGATAACGGTATCGGCTCCGTTCCTTTAAGCGGAACATACCTCTATACATTGGCCTCGCCTGGAGCCTTTAATTTTACTCTGAGCGCGACGAACTCAGTTGGAACTGTAGACCAGGTTATCCCATATTCAGTTGCTGATGTTCAGATATATGAACTTTGGGAAAAATGGTTTTATGGTTTACTTGACGCTGAGGCTCATAATTTGATCCAATGTTCGAATGGTGACTATCTGATCGTGGGAGCTACAAAGGGTTATCATGAATATGACTCGGATAAAAGGGTAATGCTGATTAGAATTGATTCCATTGGCAATACAAAATGGCAGAAGTACTTTCACCGTGGTGACGGTTGCTTCGGACAAAGCGCGGCGGAAATGCCTGACGGCAGCTTTATAGTGGCAGCCAACAATCATTATTCAAACTATCCTCAAAACGATTATTTATTCTATCTCTTGCAAACCTCTTCAGCAGGCGACCTTATTTGGGAAAAAAATGTCGGCGGTTATCACTGGAGAACCTGGGATTGCATGGCCGCAGATGATGGCAATTATATATCACCGGCGAATCCTCTGAACTTACCGGCAATCCGGGATTCAGGCAACACTATTTGGGAGAATTCAATGGTTCCAAACCTATATGGGAAAAGAGCTATAGCGTGGACGGCCCTGCGGTCAGCGAAGCATCCGGCCGTAAGTTATTAAAAACATCAGATGGCGGTTTCGCTTTTCTCGGGATGAACAGGAACGAAGCGCAGGGAAAGGATATTTACTTAATTAAAACCGACGGATCCGGAACGCTCCTATGGCAAAAAACAATTGGAAAAGCCGCTCTCGTAAATGAGGATGGGAAAGATTTCATTGAATGCGATGATGGAGGTTTCTTGATTGTCGGCTATACGGATGAACAAAACGATGGCGATATCTATGTCGTCAAAACCGACTCTGCCGGAAATACGGAGTGGGAAATGACAAAAGGGAGCAAATGGCAAGATACGCCTTCATCCGTAATTAAATGTTCGGATGGGAACTACCTTATTGCCTGGAACACGTTCGAAAAGCCTCGGGACGCTGAATGGGGCGTCAGCCTAAACCTTCTTAAAATCAATTCTGCAGGGAAAATATTATGGCAGCTGTATCGGGAGGGGGTTTTCGTGAATTATCGTCTAGAGGCTGAACACATTATCGAAACGGATGAGGGAGAGTTTCTAATTCTTAGTTCCGCCGATGTGATAAGTTGTTGCCCTAGTTTCATAAATGGTATATTACTGCAAAAAGTGCGAATTTTCTGATTGACCACAACGTTATTGACAGTGCCCTCGTCACTACTATCTTCAATTTTATAAAACCGTTGCTTTTAATTATGATTCAAAGTTAAATTCTTTTATAATTCTTAAAATTATATTCGAGGAGTTATTGATGAAAATAATCCAGGTGTCGGATTTGCATGTATCGGGGTCGTATTTCGTACCGGAGTGGGGGGATCTGGTCGTTGACAGGATCAATTCGATAAATCCCGATCTGCTTATAATCAGCGGCGATATAACGGACGACGGGCATATGTATGAATATGAAAAGGCGGTGGAGTTTGTGAACCGTTTCAAGGTGAAGAACCGGTTCATGGTGCCGGGCAATCACGACGCCCGCAACGAGGGCTATAAACTCTTCGAGGAGCAGTTCGGCGAGAGATTCCCGATTTTCGAAAACGACCAGATATTCATCCAGGGGTTCGATTCCAGCGCTCCGGACACAGATGAAGGGCATATCGGCAGGGAGAATTACAAACTTTTCTCCGCCGTCAAAAAAACAACCGGCAAACTGAAGATGATCGTCGTTCATCACCACGTAATACCTATTCCCGGAACCGGGCGCGAGGAAAACGTCCTGTCCGATTCCGGCGATTTCCTGGGGCTTATAATCGAGTCCGGCATCAACCTCGTCCTTTCGGGCCACCGGCACCTCCCCTGGATATGGAGGCTTGAGGATACCTATTGCATCACTGCCGGCGCCGCCACTACCTGGCGGCTCAAGGCGCATTCCAACGCTTCTTTTAATATTTTCGATATCGCCGGGGACAGGGTCAGGATGAACCAGGTTTATATCATTGATAAAAAGTTGGAGGAGAAGACCAAGCTGGATATAAAAATACGTTTATAATTCTACTGTTATCAAAATCGAGAGCTGCAAACTTAAAGACGGATAGGGGTTTTTGAAAGAGGGATACTATAGTGAAGATATTCGGTTACAGCCCTTCGAAGTATCCCCGAATATGACAGCATTTTTATTTGACGCTAACCGGCAATGCGATTAGAGAGAAGGCAAATGGATAAAAAGAAGAAGATGGAACGATACGAAAAATCCCTTCACGAGCTCTCGCACTTGATAGGGACGGAGGGCAAATATGCCGTTGACGGCATCGGCAGGATGGCGCTTATATCAGCCGTGTTGCGAGCAAACCTGCCTTATTTCCTCTTCGTCGGGTTCTACAGGGTTGTTGGGAACGATATGCTTATTATAGGCCCATACCAGGGCGAGATGGTCGTCTGCGGGACGATCCCGTTCGGCAAGGGAGTCTGCGGCGTCTGCGCTGTTAGAAAAGAAACCATCATTGTGGATGACGTCTCGAAGTTCCCCGGCTATATCGCATGTGACAGCGAGACGAAATCCGAGATCGTCATTCCCGTTTTTGAGAGCGGAGAATTGACAGCGGTTTTTGACGTGGACGGCACTTGCCTCGCCGATTTTGACAATACAGATAGGCATTATTTAGAAGAGATCGTAACCATTTATTTTAAGAATAAATAAGATTTATTTTTACGGGAGCAGGTGTCACTGCGGAACACCTGCTCCCTCAACCAGACCTACTTCAAGAGTCAATAATACATATTTAATCGTCATTCTGAAGTATGCCCGCAAATGTAAACCCATTAAGAATCTGGACTGTTCCTTCCCCTGAATGCCCTCTAATAGTCCCTCAGGACTTTGCCTTCCCAAGAATCCCTTCGATGCTTGCGTCAGAATGACGAGATTTCTTATGTGGGAGCGGGCCATGCAGGCTGTGTCATAATTCAAATTTGCTGCTGGATGAGATTTTTTAATGTTCATAACATGTTGATACTAAAAAGAAGATTCCCTGTCGTATCCCCTCCGAAGAATCCCAGGGAATGACAATAATATCTTCGCTGTAGCAGGCTACAAGCCTGCTCCAGTGTAGACTTGTAGCCTCCTCCGGCAAAGGAATCATATTATTAAGATTCTGGCTTTACGGCCGGAATGACAATGCACAATAGCCGGCGTAAGGCATTTTTTTGTGGGAGCGGGCCATGTCCCGCGATCTAATATTCACCGGGTATGACCGGCTCCCACAGGGCTAGGGATGTGGCTCATCATTAAGCTGAGTATGAACCGCCGGTAGTGGTCTTCTTCATAACCGCTATAAAAAATCCATCCATTCTGCCCAGAATGATATCTGTGCGGATAAAGCCCCCATCATCAGTTATCTCTGCAAGAATCGGCAGTTTCTCACTGAATGATTTCGGATCTATCAAAGCGAATGCGGGCTTATCGCGGAGAAATTTCTCGATCACGTCTTCGTTCTCGATCCTGTCAATGGAGCAGGTCGCGTAAACCAGGTATCCGCCGTCTTCGACGTAATCCGACAGGTTTGTGAGAATCCTTAATTGTTGAGCGGAGAGAAAAGCGAAATCCTCATGCGTCAAGCGATACTTGATCTCCGGCGCGCGGCGTATCCTGCCACAGGCGCTGCACGGCGCATCCAAAAGGACTATCCGAAAGCTGTTCAAAAACGGCAGCGGTTTTTCCGCGTCGAGAACCATAAGCAGGTTTTCATTCAATCCCATCCTGTGAAGATTTTCTTTCATAACGATGAGCTTGCTATAACTTATATCCGACGCAACCGGATTATATCCATCGCACAGAAGGTTCAGGCTTTTCCCCCCAGGCGCGGAAGCGGCGTCAAGTATGGAGGATTCATCTGTATCAGCGACGAGCGAGACAATTTTCGCAACAAGGCGCGACGCCGGATCCTGTATGTAGAAGCATCCATGATTGAAAGCATCCGTATACGCCGCCCTTCCCTCTTCCACCATGAGCATATCATCGAAAATAGCGTTCTTTTTGCATTTGACCCCCTCGAGAGAAATTTCAGCGATCAGGTCGTCCAATGAAATTTTATTTAGGTTTACGAAGATACTCGTCAGGGGCTCGTTGTTCATTTCTTTCAACAGCGCTTCCAGGCGGCTGCCTTTATATTGTTTGCTCCATCTCTCAACCAGCCATAAAGGAAACGAATACTCCACGGATAATCTCTCCGCTTCATCGGCATAATCAACCGCGCCCGGCTGTCCTTTCGAAATCGTCCTTAATACGCCGTTCACGAAGCTCGAGGTTTTATGCATCTTCAGGCTCTTCATCGCCTTCACGGTTTCATTGACCGCCGCGTAAGACGGGACGCCGTCCATTTCCAGAAGTTGATATGCGCCGATCAAGGCGAAGAGCAATGTGTCCGAGTCAATCTCGGTTAGAGACCTCGACGAAGCCGCGGCGATTCTGCGTTCCAGCTTCAGCCTGTTTCGGATAACGCCTTTCACAAGCCGTGTGGCAAAAGCGGCGTCGCGGGCGTTCAAACCGTCGAGCCTCTTCAGCTCGTTCTGAATGAACGATCCGCCTTCCATGCTTTTCAGGATATTGAAACAAAGCAGCCTTAGATTCATTTTATTAACTTTATATTTGCGTGTGGGTATAGATGCATCGGGGGTATTCGATCAGGATTCTTTGAGGAACGTTATAACCTTCCTCAGGTCTTCCCACGACTCTTTCTTCTTTGCCGGATTTCTGAGAAGAAACGCTGGGTGGAATGTCGGCATTGTTGTATACCCGTGGTAATCGAGGAATTTACCCCTTACCTGGCTGATGCCGGCGTTCGTTTGGAGCAATACCTTCATCGCGACAGCGCCGAGAAGAACAATTATCTTCGGCTTAATAAAAGATATCTGTGCCCGCAGATACGGCAGGCAAGCCGCTTCTTCATCCGGTAGAGGCGCTCGGTTCTGGGGAGGACGGCATTTCACGATATTCGCAATGTAAACCTCTTCCCGTTTGAAACCCATCGCCAGGATCATTTTATCCAGGAGCTGTCCCGCCCTTCCGACGAATGGACGCCCCTTGATGTCTTCTTGCTCGCCGGGTCCTTCGCCGATGAACATAAGGCGCGCATCCGCCGCCCCTTCTCCGAATACGACGTTCGCTCTGCCGTTTGCAAGGATGCACCGTGTGCATTTCATTGTAACTTCTTTGAGCGCGTCAAGGCTGCCGTACTGTGCCGCTTCATCATTCAGGGAAAACAGCTCGAGGCTTCCGGCCGGAGCATCCGCCGAAGAAGGCGCCGCTTCCCGTCCACCATCAATAGCGGTTAGCGACCCTTCCGATCGTTTCGAGGATTTTTTTTCCGGCATTTCGTATTCTGCAAAATTCTGAGGAACTGGTTGTTTAGAGCTGTTATCGGCTGCCTGACTCGTGACAGGGTTCATCACGGACTCCGGCTCTCGATACCCGCCGGACGCAAGAATATGTTTTACGTTAGAATATTTCAGTAATCCGGCGTATGCGCGCAGGCTCTTCAAAACGCTGTCATTATCAGGTTCTTTTGCCACCCTGATCCTCTTTGGAAAGAAGGTCCGCCAGGCTTTCCAGAACCCTGCAGGCCGCTTCTTTTTTGGTCAGCAGTCCGAACTTTTTGATGGATCCGTCTTTCCCGATTATCGTAATCTTATTTGTGTCTGAGGCGAAGCCGCTTCCCTGCTCGGAAACATCGTTTGCAACAATCATATCCAGGCCCTTCTTCCGCATCTTTTGCAGCGCTTTATCTTCTGCTCCGCCGATCTCCGCCGCAAACCCTATCTTGATAATCGGGGATTCTCTGATTGCAATGAGAATATCTTCAGTAGGCTCGAGGTCGAGAGTGGACGGGATGTATTCTTTTTTAATCTTGCCCTCTATGGAACTCATTGGCCTGAAATCGGCAACCGCCGCTGCCATAATAAGAACATCAGCTTTTTCTGTCTGTTCCTTCACCGCCGCGGACATCTCTGCAGCTGTGCATACCCTTACCAGCTCGACATCCCCAGGCGGATCGATTTGAACGGGCCCGGAGATGAGAGTTACATCGGCTCCGAACCTTACCGCCTCCGAAGCAAGGGCATAGCCCATCTTGCCCGTGGAAGGATTTGAAATGAACCTTACATCGTCAATCGGTTCATGGGTCGGTCCTGCCGTTATCATGATTTTTTTACCTGCGAGTATTTTCTGCGGTTTCAATGCATCGAAAACAGCATCCGCGATTTTTTCAATTTCGGCGAGCCGTCCCTCGCCTTCTTCGCCGCACGCAAGGTATCCCTTTCCCGGAGGAACGATGCGGTCTCCGTTTTCCTCAAGTTTATTAATATTCGCCTGAACACGTATATGCCTCCACATTTCCTTGTTCATGGCGGGAGCAATAACGGTTTGCTTTTCAAATGCGAGGTAAAATGTTGAAAGGAAATCGTCCGCGATGCCGTTGGCGAATTTGCCTATGATATCGGCCGTCGCCGGCGCAACAAGCAGCAAATCTGCGGAACGCGCAAGCGAGATATGCGTGATCTCTCTGCTCTCCGTCGGTTCCCACATACCGGTTATAACACGTTTGCCGGTCAACGCCTCGAACGTCAGGGGTGTGATGAATCGAGCGGCGGATTCGGTCATTATGACCGTGATTTTACTGACTCCGCGTTTTTGCAGTTCGCGAACAATTAAAGCCGCCTTGTAGGCGGCTATGCAGCCTGTTATTCCGAGGGCTATATGCATTCCGCCCTCCTTCCCGGGGATTAGAGTTACTCTTCGATATTCGGGATATAATCATGCCCGAGTATAGCCTGTCTGGCGATATCTATCTCTGAGCGTTCCTCTTCGACTTTCTTGAAGTGTATCAATCCCTTTTGCGTTTCCTTTTGAGCGATGGTTGTGTACTTGTGCTCGCCCTGGTCTTCTATTTTAGGCCGTGCACCACTCTGAAGCTGCGCTGTCCTTTTCGCCGCAAGAACTATGAATCTGTATTTGCTGTCAATATTGTCAGGAAGATTTTCCATCATTCATTCTCCATTACTAAAACTATCAATTACTTGTCGCAACAAAAACTTATTATACCCTATTTTACTTTTTTCCGAAAGTATTATGCTTTCAAGAGATTCAACCGTCATTTTCACATTATCATTCAGTATAATGTAATCGTATTCCACCGCTTTCTTCAGCTCTCTCAAAGCACTCTTCAGGCGGACATTCATCTGTTCTTCGTCCAGGCCGCCACGTTTTTTCAATCTTTGGATCAGCGCTTCTCTATCCGGAGGAAGGATGAATATCTTCACGCATTCGAAAGGTCCCTTGCTCACCTTCCGCGCGCCCTGGACATCAATATCGAGCAAGACATCAACTCCCCGGTCGAGCAATTCCCTCGTGTCATCTTTCGATGTACCGTAATAATTTTTATGCACAATCGCCCATTCCAGGAATTTTCCCTGCTTAACCATCTTATCAAAAGTCTCGCGCGTGATAAAATGATAGTCCGCTCCGTCGTTTTCACCCGCCCGGATATCGCGCGTGGTATAAGAAACTGAAAATACAATATTTTTGCTTTTTTTAATGAACTTTTGGATGATCGTTGACTTTCCCGCGCCGGATGGTGCGGAAATAATTATCAGCTTCCCTCTGCGCCCAGCCTTCTCAACCACCTGATTGTCCTTCTTCATAGATTCCATCGTCCAGGTTATTCTATATTTTGAACCTGTTCGCGCATTTTTTCTATTTCAAGCTTCATTTCGACTCCCATAAGATTGACCTGCATCCCTGCAGTCTTCGCGTTCAACGTATTCGCCTCCCTGCTCATTTCCTGCAAAAGAAAATCGAGGCGCTTACCGGCTGTTTCATTTTCGATCATTATACATGAAGAGATTTCTTTTACATGGCTTTCAAGCCTGACTACCTCCTCTGAAATATCAGCCCGCTCGGCTGATATTGCCGCTTCTATCGAAAGCCTGTTTTCATCCATCTCGACCTCTTTTGCGAACTTCCTGAGGCGCACTCTGTATTTTTCGATAAGTCCTTCGTTTACGGATTCCGATTCGGTCTTTATTTTTTCTATGATGCTTGCGACCGTATCAATGCTTTTAACAAGCGATTCTTTAAGCCTTGCTCCCTCTGCGGATCGCATCTTATCCGTTTCCACAAGAGACCGGGATAGAGCTGCGTCAAGGCTGTCCAGCATCCATTGCGGCATCTCTTCGATATCGCTTTCCATCTCGATAATTCCGGGAAGCGAGATGATCCGATCCAGATGAAGCTCCTTGTTCATACTGTTTTGATTCTGGATATCTTTCAATTCATTTAACAATTGATTCACAAGGTCTTTATTAATTTTCAGTTTTTTCGATCCTTCATAAAATTTCTCCAAATATATATAACAATCCACCCTGCCGCGCTTGATAGTTGCCGCGATCTTGTTCCTTATGCTTGATTCCAGGCTCCGGAGTTCTGAAGGGATGCTGAACTGCAAATCAAGGTACCTGCTGTTTATAGACTTGATCTCCACCTTCACGCGTGCTTTTTCATCAATTATTTCCGTTTTACCGTATCCTGTCATGCTTTTCATTCTCGACTTGCCTCTTATATAGCTCTAAACTTATTAAGCGCAATTATATCCGCTTCTTCAGATAGCCGGTTCAATTCTTCTTCCAACATTGCGCAATATTCATCTATCGTATTCTTGCTTATATTCCTTTTTATTTCCATCGGTTTTCCGTAAACGAACACAGCCCGGCTAAACAATTTAGGTATCTGCATCCTATCCCAGCTTTTAAGAATATGCTTCCTGTCGCTTCCGAAAGAGACCGGTAGAATCGGCAATCTGCCCAGCCTCGCCGCCTGAATCACTCCCGGCTTAACCTTGTTCGCAGGCCCTTTAGGCCCGTCTGGTGTAAAGCCGAGGTCCGAACCCTTCCTGGCCGCCAGTATGATCTTTCGAAGCCCCTGCGCCCCTCCGCGTGTGGAGGAACCCTGTATCGAGTCTATTCCGAAATATTTCAATGTATTGCTCGTCATCACGCCGTCGCGATGCATGCTGATCAAGACCTGAACTTTTTTACCCGAATATCCGTAAAGCATCATAATAAGCCGGTTATGCCAAAAGGTGAAAATGAATGGCTTGCGGTCAGCCACAAGCCTTTCCATATATTCTTTTCGGATATATTTTATCCTCATTGTGCGCCTAAGAAACTTCATATATCCGGCAAGAAGCAGGGGGACGAGCTTGAGCTGTAAAAAGTCCTTCATTTTTTCTTTCCCGAAAATGATTCGTCGTGTTGGAACTGGAGGTCATGTAATCTCTTATACTCCCCTTTGAGTTTGATAAGAGCATCATGCCGTCCCTCTTCAACGATCTGTCCCTTTTTCATAACAATAATTTTATCGGCGTTTCTCACAGTGGAAAGCCTGTGGGCAATAACCAGAACCGTGCGGTTTCTCATAAGGCTGTTCAGTGCAGTCTGCACGAGTATTTCCGATTCACTGTCCAGCGCGGAAGTTGCCTCGTCGAGAATCAAAATCGGCGGATTCTTGAACACCGCTCGAGCAATCGCTATCCTTTGGCGTTCCCCGCCGGATAGTGTAACCCCCTTTTCGCCGACTATAGTATCGTACTTACCCGGCAGCCCCATAATGAAATCGTGGGCATTTGCCACTTTAGCCGCCCTGATGATTTTTCCCATCGGGACATCAGGCATCCCATACGCTATATTGTTCGCAACCGTGTCGTTGAAAAGGATCACTTCCTGCGTGACCATGCCGATCTGTTCCCGGAGCGAATTCAAAGTGACATCTCTTATATCCTTGCCGTCTATCAGGATTTCGCCGGTATTTATATCGTAGAACCTCGGGAGAAGATTCACGATGGTCGTTTTCCCGGCGCCGCTGACTCCGACAATCGCCAGCACTTCCCCCTTGTTGATCTTCACGTTGATATTTCTAATCGTAACCTCTCCACGGTATCCGAATCCGATATTCCTGTATTCAATAGATTTTTTCAGAGTCTTCAGTTTCGACGCGTCATCTTTTTCCTTTATCTCAACCTGCATATCGAGGATGCTGAAAACCCTTGTGGCGGCGGAGACAGCTTCCTGTATCACATTATTGACCCGGCTGAGTTTTTTGATCGGCGTATACATCGCGTAAATGGAAAAGATGAAGGTGAGGAAGAATCCCGCCGTGAGCTTTCCCTGCTGAATCTGCAGTCCGCCGTAATAGATCATAACCGCCATCATCAGAGAGCCGATGAACTCCATCAACGCGGGGGTTATCATCACGACCCTCGCTGCCTTGAGGTTTGTGTCGAGCAGCTCTTTCGCGGCCTTCCTGAAGCGCTCTATCTCGAATCCCTCCATCACGAAGGCTTTTACAATCCTTATTCCTGTTATGGTCTCATGGAGAATCGTCGTCATATCCGCGGTCTGCTCCTGGCTTTTAACGCTCACGCGCCGGAGTATGCTGCCGAGCTTCGCTATAATGAAAATTACGATCCATGCGCTGCCGAAGGTTATTAAAGTAAGCCGCCAGTTCAGATAGAAAACGTAAATTATTAAAGCCAGGAGAGTGAAACCTTCGCTTAAAATGTCCGCAAGCTTTTCGGAGACAGCCGACTTGATCCGGTCCACATCATTCATCACACGCGATATCAAAACGCCCGTTGATGTGACGGAGAAAAAATTCAACGGCCTGTAACAGATTTTTTTATAAAGTTCGATCCGAAGATCGGTGACGACCGCCATCCCCACCCTGCTCATAAGATACCCGCCGAGATAACTAAACAAGCCTCGAAGGAAAAACAGCATGATGATCATCACCGGAAGCTGGACGAGCGTCAGATCTTTACCGGAGCTTTTAAACCATTTATCGAAATTGAGATATTTATTGGCAATCGTTAAGGCGTTATGTTTCAACAGTTCATTCTTTTCCCCTACAGGTTTGCCTTTATCAGTTCCCGAATCATCCTTGTTTTGAGAGATACCGGATTTTAGCTGCTGCGAAGCAGGATTCTCCACGGCATGCTTTTCGGCGCGCATCAGTACCTGGTCAAAAAGCGGCATTATAACGGATGTGAATCCCACCATCGTAAGACCGACTATTGCCATGCTTATCAATGAAAAAAACAGGATGTGCGAATATTTCTTTGAATATTTCAGGAGTCTGAAAAAATCCTTCATTTCATTATCTCCAACACAGCATCAGCGGCGCGTTCTGCGGCGCCGGGTGGTCCGAGCCTTTCCCGGATTTTTTTAAGATATCTCAGGATTTCGCTTCTTTTCCTGTGATCCGAGAGAATTCTTTTTACTTCTGCAAATATATTTTCAGGCGTCAACTCGTCCTGTATGAGCTCCGGTATCAGATTGCCGCCTCCGACAATGTTTGCAAGCGATACCTCTTTCCTTTTATAGAATGTTCGAACTACGCGATACGCAAATGGAGTGGTTTTATAAACGACGACGAAAGGCGTTCCGACCAGAGCCATCTCGATCGTGCTGGTTCCGGATTTAGTTATAACCACCGACGAAGCCGCCGCTGAATTGTGTGCTCCAGCTGGGATTAATAAAACTCTATCTTTCAATCTTTCCCCCTTAATAAACTCTTCGCACCGCTCCGAATTGACGCTTGCCGCGGGGGCGATGATGAAAACGAAATCTCCAAATCTTTCTATGAGCTTGATGCTTTTAAGCATTACCGGCAATATGTCTTCAATCTCATGAAATCGGCTGCCTGGCAGAAAAGTGATTATTGGCCTGCTGGCTGAAATCTTGTTTTTCCTTCGGAACTCATCGGGTTTCTCCGTAATTTTTACACGGTCAACCGCCGGATTGCCGACATATACAACATCGACGCCCTTGGATTTGTAGATATCCGCCTCGAAAGGAAGCAGGACGAGCATCCGCTCGATATATTTCTTTAGCTTGTTAATCCTTTTTTTCCGCCATATCCATATCTGGGGACTGATGAAATAAACAATCGGTATTCCTGCTCTATAAATTCTTCGCAGCATTGAAATATTAAAGTCCGGAAAATCCACCGGTATCACGAGATCCGGTTTTTCCTTCATAATAAAATCTTTAATGACTTTACGTAATTTGAGAATCTGTGGTATCTTTTGGAGCGCCGCCCTGAATCCCATGATTCCCAGGTTCCCGATGTCATATAAAATCTCGGCTCCAGCCTTGCGGCAGCTTTCCCCTCCTGAAGCGTAAAATTTCAGATTCGAACGCTTTGTTTTAAGCGCGGTGATCAGCTGAGCGGCATTCGCCTCACCGGAAGCTTCACCAGTGATGATTAGTATTTTTTTCTCTACCTGTTTTCGCGGCATATCATCCCCGCAGAAGTATAATACGATATGGATATTATTTAAAGTTCGACGATCGCTTTATATCAGCGCGCCCGCTTGGCGAGCCTCCGATTCCTATAATTGTTTTATGAATGAAATTGTGAATTCACTTTTATTAGTTATTTTTGTCACAAGTATGGACTATAATCTTATGTAAGGAGATTCAAAGATGTCTGTAAAATTCAAGCTTACCGATGATCAATTGGAGGACTTCCTTAAACAATTCTTTTCTGCGCTTAAAACAAATCCAAATCTTGAAGAAGATATAAATAGACGTAGATCCTTAGCTGAGCACATCAGGAATAAAATTCTTACGAATGAATTTATCCAACAAAGTGAAGAGGATTTTATTCAAACTTTATATTATGACTATGTAGTCAAACTTTGGGGACCTGTCAAACTTGTGGCGAGCAAAACAAAAATAGGAAGAAACATAGATCAATTAAAAGATAATCTTTCATATCTTCTAAAATCCGAAGATGACCCATTTAAAAAATATTCAAATTTGATAGAAGGGGAAAGAAAAATAAAATACTTCTCTTCTTCTTTTTGGTCTCCTCTGATTCAAGCGCGATACCCTGATAAAATGCCAAATATAAATAATAGAACAGAGAAAACCCTGGAAGTCATAGGAGATGCGATAATTGATAAAGAAATGACTGAATATGAAAAAGCAAAAAGAATTGCGGAAGCTTTCCAGCATTTATCCGATACATCCCGAAAATTAAATATTTTAAAAACAGATTTCTTTTCTCTTGATCTGCTCATGGATTTTTACGCAAAGCATAAAGAGGCAAAGTCATATGTTGATAATATTATAGGAATTCCAAGTAGTAATGAAGATGAAAAAGAAGAATCAAGTTTTGAGGGTTTTTCTGAAGCAACATTTAAAACACTGAAAAAACTAAATGAGGATACGTCTTACCAAACAGTGATGAAAATTAAAGATGAGATACATCAAAATGTTATAAATCCATTCAAAAAACTTTTCAAATGCATTGCGGAGAGATTTGATCTTGAGAACAACCTAAAACTTGAAAAAACTAAAGGAATAATCAGTAAACTTTGGAAAGTAAATCCAAAGTCCGGAGCTTATAATTATCTTTGGGGCGCCTTTTATCCTGCTTTAAGTAGTTCTAAGATTAAAACGATACAATTCTGGATTGTTATTGACCATAACGGCTTAACTTTCGGGATTTATCCATGTGGAGATATATATAAAAAAAAGATGATTGATAATTTAAAGATTGTGGAGGAAGAATATAGGCCATTATATAAGGAAATAATAGATGAATACAATTTTTACTTAGATAATTATATAGACGGGAAGCGTGAGTCTATTGCAATAAAAAAATACGATGATCTTTACCAATCCTTCGAAAAATATAGGTTAGACGTCGGACAATTTTTAAACGAAAAGGAAACAATTCAACAAGGATCTAAATTAGTAGAATTAATAACAAAAACATTTGAAGATCTGATACCTTTCTACTTACTCGGAAAAAGTGATGATATTAATTCCGCCCTTTCAGACTATTACGGAAAACTCTATGATAATGTCCCCGAAGATTTTGAAACAGAATTTGATCAGATATCAAAAAAAGATTTTCTCGCGAATGTCTTTCTGGAAGAATGGCAATTTAATGACATTTTAGAAATGTTGGAAAGCACCAATAAAAGACAAATCATATTGCAGGGCCCTCCCGGAACCGGGAAAACGTTCATTGCAAAGAATGTTTCCAGATTTTTAGCAAAATCCAGTAATAGAATCGAAACAATTCAATTCCATCCATCATATTCGTATGAAGATTTTATAGAAGGATATAGACCAGGTTCCACAGACGGATTTCAACTTAAAAACGGAATATTTAGAACATTTTGCGATGAAGCGCGAAAAGATAGAGATAGTAATTATGTTCTTATCATTGATGAGATCAACAGAGGGAACTTGTCTAAAATTTTTGGAGAATTAATGTACCTTCTCGAATACAGGAATGAAACCGTGAGGTTGACATATTCCGGGGAAAGTTTTTCCATACCAAAAAATCTCATCATTATTGGAACCATGAATACAGCTGATCGTTCACTGGCAATAATGGATTATGCATTAAGAAGGAGATTCTACTTTATGGATCTTGAGTGTAACACTGAAAGACTGGAAAAATGGCTGCTTGAAAACGGATGTTTGTTAGATGTAAAAAAACTAATCAATGATATCGAAAATATTAATAAAAATATATCTGAGGAGCTCAATTCAAAGGATTTCGCTATCGGACATAGCTATTTTATGAAAAAGAATCTGGATAAAGAGATGTTGGACTTAATATTAAGATATGAGATCAAACCATTATTAATGGAATATTTTTATGATAAACCTAACAAACTGGAAGAACTATTAGAAGTTATCTATGAATAGCAAGGTTTCTCCCGAAACAGTTTTATACCTTCTTGCCTACGCTTTTCAATTGGATTGGAATTACTTAGAAAAAACCGCTAAAACTCAAGACCTCGAAGAATTATCATTTTTCGATCTACTTTGTTTTGTACTGACGAAATGGACAAACCTGCTTCTGAAAAGAGGATTGAATAAGTCCTTTCAGCTTACGGAAGATCATTTATCGAGAATCAAGGGGAAAATTCTATTTAAGGAAAGCTTTAGAAATAACATAAGAAAAACGAAGACATTGTTTTGCGAATATGACGAAATATCTTATAACATAATCGAGAACCGTATTCTAATATCCACCGTGCTGGAATGCGAAAAAGTATTACGAAAAAATCTTCATATCAGCGGTGACAAGAAAAGGGAAGAACGTAAGAAGATATTACAGGATTTATCCAATATCAAACATCGCTTTAAATCTGAAATCTTATCTATCGAATTGGGAACAAATCTTTTCAGCCGGATTCAATATACTCGTCTCAATATGCATTACAAAGATATTATCAATCTCTGTTATTTTATCTTTCTCTCTGCTGCTATTTATCAAAACGGAAGTAAGAAATTCCTCGATATACCAGAAGGGCAATTGAGTAGAATATTTGAGAAATTTCTCAGGAACTACCTATCAGAGCAGTTGGCACAATACAATTTTAAAGTATCAAATCCTCCCAGTCACGATTGGCTGGTCGATCTTTCCGGCGAAAAAACCAAATATATGCCAAGCATCCAACCTGATATCGTTATATTCAAATCTGAAAAGCCTACTTTGGTTATTGATGCAAAGTTTTATGGTGATCCTGTATATCGTGTTACAAGATATAATACCGGAGATATCATTTCTCGTGAGTCACAAGATTATAAATATAAGACTCATAGCGGAAATATTTATCAAATACTGGCATATTCTAATTTTTATAATTGCAATGGATTACTGGTTTATGCTCAAGCTGAATCCGGTCCATTCTATGAAAAAGCCCGGTTGAATCAGCAACACTACATCCATCCAATTGACAATCCACATATAGGATTTTGCACTCTTGACTTGACAGGTGATCTCCTATTTTTTCAGCAACGTTTAAAAATATTTGTAGAAAAAGTTATTTCTTCAGAAATGAGAAATTAAGTTGAAGAATATGAATAATGAAATCTTAATAATATCTCAGAAATCTTTTAAGAATCATCATGTAAAACAAGCTGATAATAGAAAATGAGTATAACAGTAATAGATATAATCGAATTGGTCGTCATTGTATTTCTTTTTGAGCTCTTTAGAGAGATAAAAAAAAATCGTAAGTAATTATTTACAGATCTTTAAACTCAGCTTTGCCTGATGAAAAGAATAAAAGCTATTCTATGGAATGAGCAATCTCCCATTTTTTATCGTGAAAAATGTTGCATAATCTGGATTGACTAACCATCGCTGATTTTAGTATTTAAAACTTCAAAGTTTGGATTAAAAATATATGTTCAACTATTCCCTTGAAAATTTTCGACATTAAGAATATATTGGTTTTACGGATCGGATTGGAGTTTAAAATGTTCCTTACCGGTAACCTGGACAAGATATTTATTACGGAAATCTTGTATTCGCTTATATTTTTCGATAAAACCGGCATTCTCCGCTGTTCCTCTCCTGTTGATGAGACAATCAGCTTTTATGTAAGAGAAGGAAACCTCGAGAAGATTTTAAATCCCTGGGAAGACTTGAAGCTAGGCAGTATTCTTTTCAGACGCGGTTATATCAACGAAAAAGAGCTGAACCGGGCGCTGAAACAACAGCATGAACTTAAAAAACAATTGGGCGAGATCTTCATTCAGATGAATCTCCTCACGAGGCAACATCTGACCAAGATGCTCAGGATGCAGTTTGAACAAATCATTTTAAGAGTCGCCGCGTTCGAAGAGTCGGTTTTCAATATTGAGGAATACCCGGAGGAGGAGCCGCAATCAGTTTTTCTTTTTTCCAAATCGGAGCAGAATATACTCGGTCACGTTGAGGAATTGAACTCGAAAGTCAGAAGGTTTAAGACCATTTCTTTCCAGCTTCCTCCGAACGACACGGTTCTCATTCGCGACAATGAAATTCTAAAGGCAAGCCCAAAGATCGCCGAGAAAGAGGAAAGCCGTCAGATTCTGAAGCTTGCCGATGGGACTAGAACCCTCCGGGAGATCAGGCGGGAATGCGCATACAACACTCTGGAGGCTCAAGCTGCAATTCTATATCTTTATCAAAACAAAATTATAAAAAAGAAAGAAAACTAACCGAGCAGCTTACGGCAACGTCAAATTCTTTTAGAGACTGTTTATGTATCTTCCCGTTCTTGATCCATGACAAAATGCGATAGAACATTATGAAAGCTGCAAAAGGCAGGAAAACTGATGATCAGAAGAGATAGAATTACAGTAATATGCTCAATAAATCAATAAAGATAATGTCTGCAATTGTCGCTGCCGCCCTTCTTACATTGATAATAATCGTTTTATCGGTTTCTATACCGCTTGATAACGGGTTCTTTCTAAAGCCGATAAATCATTTCGATACAAACTCGAAAATCGCAGCTTTGACTTTCGATGACGGCCCATCGCCGCAATGGACCCCCCTTTTGCTCGATCTCCTCAAAAAATACTCGGTCAAGGCAACATTCTTCATTGTCGGTGAAAAAATAGTTATGAATAAGGAATTGGCGATGAGAATTCAGCGTGAAGGCCATTCTATCGGTCAACATACTTATCATCACAACCGGATGATCTTAAAAAGCCAGCGGTTTATCCGCGACGATTTGAAGAAAATGGATGAACTTTTCCATTCAGTAGGTCTCGGAGAAACGGTTTATTTCCGCCCGCCTTACGGCTCAAAGCTGCTGGCGCTTCCATATGAATTGAAAAGGTCGAAAAAAATAATGATCACCTGGAACGTCGAACCGAAAGCGCAATACGACAGAGATTCCATCAACGCGGAAGAGATTTCGTCTTACATAATCGAAAAGACGAAACCCGGCTCGATAATATTGTTGCACGATGGGTGGCGCGGTGATCCGAAGCCTTTTTTGCATACAGTTGAAAAAACCATAATCGGTCTGAAGAAAAAAGGTTACAAATTCGTCACTGTTGAGGCAGGACTGCGTTCAAATGGAGCCTTTTCTAAAAATACAATAAATACTTCCGGTTTGTGAAACATTTGCCGTCGTATTTTACGTATTTAATAATGACCGATTGAAATGTTAAAAAATCATCATAAAAACAGATTTTTGCCGGCATTTTTAATTCTGTGTCTCGCATACTTAATATTTTTGCCGTCTGACGAATCCGCCCAATCCGAACCAAAAAAATCCGGACAAAAAAAAGAGGATGAAAAGCTTGAAATAACCATCGACGTTGACTATTTCCTGCTCGATGTCCTCGCGTTCGACGAAGAAGGGCAACATGTACTCGATTTAGTGAAAAACGACTTCGAATTAATGATTGATGGGCAGCAGGTTCAGATCGCTTCCCTTGACAAATATACCTATCTGAATGATTCGTATCTCAAAAAAATCAACCCATCCGACGGAACTGACCCCGATTCGGAATTAATTGAATTTACGAACGACTTCGTGTTGGATGAAAACGGTTTCCAGAAAGAGATCACGCCTTATGTCGGCAACGGGCTCGCGATGAATTCTCAACCTCCAAGAACCTTTGCGGTAGTATTCGCGAATCTGCCGATGCTGCCAGTTAGATGGCAGTTTCTCCGGGATGGACTGATTGATTATGTCAGCAATTACATGGGAGATAATTCGCAGATTGCGATTTTTTCGATGGGAATGCTGGACCTCGGCATCATTCAACCGTTTACCAGAGATAAATCCGCAGTGTTAAAAACCATCCGAACTTACCTTGATTCGCGCTGGATAAACAAGAAAAAAGATGAAGACTACAATGACGATGTAAAAAGGAGTTTCGATCTCGATGAAGAATCGGATTATTTTTACCTCATGGCGGACAGCCCCACGCCCGATCTCGATCACTCCACCTCGAGCTGGATTATTTCCGGTTTCGATAACATAGTCATCCAACAGAACACGGTTTTCGCCCTTTTCAAGCAATTCGATATCATTATAAACAAGTTAAGCGAAATTCCAGGACGAAAAAACCTCCTTCTATTTTCCGAAGGTTTTCCGTACATCCCCGAAACGCTATCTGAATATATAAGGACAAGGGACCGGATGCGGCTTTTGATATCCCGTATGAATAAATATAATATTTCTCTATATACATTCGATATGTTCACATCGAGGAACCTCGGCGCCTCCGGGGTCAGAGCGGGATTGCTGGCCGATCTGTCTTCCGCCACGAACGGTGCATTCTTCAAATGGCTTGGAAATTCCACAAAAAAAATTAAATCCAGCCTTATCCAGACGGATATGATGACAGTAAATTACTATCTCGTCGGGTTTTACCTTAACGGAATCCGATTGAAGGACAACTCTAGAGCCGAATTGAGCGTAAAACGGGAAGGCGTCAATCTTGTCTATAACGAATGGCTTAAGGGAAAAAAGAGTCTTACAACTGACAGATATCTCAGAGAGATGGAATCCTCGCGAAAATTATTTACAGAAAAGAAATATTCCGAACTGACGGAGTCGCTTGCGCTTCATTTCCTGCCGGGCGACCAGCGGAAGACATGGGCTATAATATCTTCGCAGTTCCCTTCCATGGAAATGGTTGCGCCGGAACAGGATGACTCTGTAAAGAAACGCGGAGCCGAAAATATTTCCGAACTCAAGGCGGACCTATTGTTGACGCTTGAGAACAAAGCCAGGAAGGAAATGCATTACGTTTTTAAGAAGATTGAAATCCCTTCAGAGAAATTGACGGAAAAAGTTACCTATAATTATAGAATCCTTCTGGAACCCGGATTATATGTACTGAAATCGGCGCTTCACAGCAGGAATAATGAAAAAACAGTCTCTGGAGAGAGAGAGATCACAGTCCCTGATTTTTACTTCGAAAATGATATACATTCGATAGTAATTATTGACGATAAAAACAAGTCCTTCACCATTCAAAACCCCATTCAGGGGAACGATAAATTGAAATTCGAGTTAAATAAATTACCATTCTATCCTGGAGGAACCCTTCTCCTGCCGGCGCATATTCCGGAATTCAAGATTTCGGAAACAGTGACATTCTATGTTTATTATAACCAAAACATTGCCGGATCAATTTTACCTTCTTTGACACTTACCTCGGAGATGTCTACCGAAAAAACGGAACTCTCAGACGTCGTATTTCAGGAAACAATCCCTTTCCTTAATGACTTCCAGGTGATCCGCGGAGAATTCAAGATTCCTCATCTTGAGCCAGGCAAATATACTCTTCATTCAGCACTGATGAGTGATGACAGAAACGGAGCAATGGTTGATCTGTTGATTACAGAGGATTAAAACGCCTCAACGTTCGTACTTGTTTTAGAATATCCATTTGCTAATATCACTTTTGCCTGATAGAAATTTTAAATGAGAAACCTGGGATGAAAACCATTAGCATCCGCGAAAACGTTCTTGCCGAAAATGATCAAATCGCTTCGAAGCTTCGAGAAAGATTCTGCAGAAATAAAATTTTCACGGTCAATATAATAAGCTCTCCCGGGAGTGGTAAAACCACTCTGCTGGAAAAAACGATTATCGCGCTCAAGGATGATCTGGATATCCAAATCATCGTCGGCGATGTGAAGACGGAAAATGACGCCGGAAGATTGAAAAAAGCGGGCGGAAAAGCGGTTCAGATCCAGACCAGCGGAGCCTGCCACCTGGATGCAAGGATGATTCAAAAAATCCTCAATGTTATGGAATTCAACGGACCAGGACTGTTGATAATAGAGAATGTCGGCAATCTCGTCTGCCCCGCCTCTTATGATCTGGGAGAAGACGTCAAGGTTGTGATTCTAAGCGCTCCGGAGGGAGACGAAAAACCTCTGAAGTATCCAGCCGTTTTTCACCGCGCGGGATTGTTGATAATCACCAAAACGGATATGCTTGAATTATGTAATTTCGATTCTCAAGCGGCATACCGTAACGCAGCGCAAATCAACCCTTCGATCAAGTGCATCAAGCTTTCAGCGAAAACCGGCGAGGGGATGCAGGCCTGGTTTGATTGGCTCAAAGACAATGTTGCGAAAAAAATATCATCGTGAGAAAACGGAGCTAGATTTGCCTCCCCTTCAAAGATACCGATTCATCATCACTGGCATCGTGCAGGGTGTTGGCTTCAGACCCTTTTTGTATCGCCTTGCCCAATACTGCGGCCTAAGCGGGCACGCTTTTAATTCCACAGCTGGGGTAATACTCGAAATTGAAGGCGAAAACCGGAAGATCGATGAATTCGAATCCCGCTTGAGCACTGAAGCTCCTCCACTTGCAAAAATCTTTTCAATAAATAAAACTGAAATGGAACCGCAAGGTGATGTCGAATTCAGGATTCTTTCCAGCAGTGCGGAGGGGAAATCCGGAACAGTCATTATTCCTCCGGACATAGCGACATGCGATAAATGTTTCACCGAACTGAACAATCCCGTTGACAGACGTTTCGGCTATCCTTTTATCAACTGCACGGATTGCGGGCCCCGATATACAATCATCAAAAGCCTGCCATATGACCGCTCCGCAACCACAATGTCGATCTTTCAGCTGTGCCCGGAATGCAAGAAAGAATATGAAAATCCCCTTGACCGAAGATTTCACGCGGAACCGAACGCTTGCCAGGTTTGCGGGCCGTCGCTTTCACTTATTAGGATGGATACCGGCGAGGAAATCGAAGCTGGCCTTGATAATAAAACTATCATTAGAAATGTCATTTCTTTTCTTGAACAAGGCAAGGTACTGGCGATAAAAAGCCTGGGCGGATTCCATATAGCCTGCGACGCAGATAACAGCGATGCGGTGCAGAGGCTTAGGAAAGAAAAAAACAGACCAGCCCGTCCCCTTGCCGTAATGAGCTCGAGCCTCGAAAGGATAAATGAGTTTGCGCGAGTTGAACATTATGAAGCCGATATGCTCTCCAACAAGCTAAAGCCGATTGTCCTATTGGAAAAGAACATCGAAGCTCCGCTTGCACCTGAAATCGCCCCGGATAACGGATATTATGGGGTAATGCTACCATACACTCCGTTGCATAACCTGATTATGCAGGGCAAATTCCGTGCTCTCGTTATGACAAGCGCAAATAATTCCGGTGAACCCATAATTAAAGATAATTCAGACGCTCTTATCAGACTGAAGAATTCGGTTGATTTCGTGCTTTATCACAACAGGGATATCCTGATCCGATGCGATGATTCCATCACGAGGTGGGATGGAGGAAATTTTGCTTTCCTCCGTATCTCAAGAGGCTGGGCGCCATATTGCATCCAGATTCCTTCGCCGGAGCCTGACCGTCTGGCTTGCGGCGCAGAATTGAAAAATACATTTTGTCTTGTCAAAGGTGATTATGCTTATATTAGCGGCCACATCGGGGACCTCGAGCGGAAAGATATATATGAAAGCTATAGGGAGAATATCGAACATCTTATAAACGCAGTCGGTGTTACGCCCCAGGCGGTCATTCATGACCTTCATCCCGATTATCTCACTACAAGATTTGCCATCGAATATTTTCCTCAGGAAAAGATTGCTGTCCAGCATCATCACGCTCATATCCTCAGTGCTATGGCGGAGCATAACCTTAATAGTGAAACTGTTGGAATAGCTCTGGACGGCACAGGGTATGGGGCTGATGGCACAATTTGGGGCGGGGAGATTCTGATAGCGGATCGTTCCAGTTTTGAAAGGCACACACATTTTCAACAAATCCCGCTCCCCGGAGGAGATGCCGCAGCAAAAGAACCCTGGAAAATGGCGCTAAGCTTTCTTATGGCATCATTCCCGGAAAATTATGAAACAATTATAGAAGAGATTGTTAAGCGCCGTCCAGCAAGTATGATGAATGCCGCCGATAAACGTGCATTGATACTACAAATTCTAGAAAAGAAAATTAACACTCCCTTGAGCTCGAGCGCAGGCAGATTTTTCGCCGCAGTATCGGCGCTATTGGGATTAAGAGAGATTTCTTCTTATGAAGGAGAAGCCGAGTCAGTTTTGGAATGGCATTCATCTGCCGCAAATACTACCGATGCATATACCTTTTTTTATGCGGACGAATCTATATCGACGGCTGATATTTTCAAGCAGGTTGTGAACGATTACCTCGAGGGTCGGCCGCTTCAACAGATAGGCAGGAAGTTTCATAACACAATGGTCGAAACGTTGGCGATAGCCGCTGGGAAAGCTTGTGAAAAGCACAAGATAAGAAAAGTCATCCTGACCGGCGGAGTATTCCAGAATATGATTCTCCTGAAAGGATTGCGTGACAAATTATGTTATATTGGCCTTGAACCTATCACACATAGAACAATTCCGGCAAATGATGCCGGAATCTCCATCGGACAGGCTTATTATATCAGGAAAAGGTGAAGGTAATTGAAATGTGTCTTGCCGTTCCAATGAAAATAATTGAAATCAAGGGCGATGAGGCGGTTGTAGAGCTTGAGGGTTTTCAGAAGGAGATCAATATATCCTTGATGGAAGATATTAAAATCGGCGAGTATGTTATGGTGCATGCCGGTTTCGCAATCCAACGGGTTGATGCTTCCGAGATCGAAGCCACGCTTGAGGTTTTAAAAGAATACAGCCGTAAAATGGACAGCATCCGATGAATTTGATGGAACAATTCCGAGACCCTGTATTGATTGAAGGGCTTATAGCTGAAATCAGACGGGAGACCGATCCCAAGCGCAAATATAAATTTATGGAGGTGTGCGGCACTCATACGATGTCCATATTCAGATATGGAATACGTTCCGTCATCCCCGAAAACATCGTTCTGTTATCCGGTCCGGGCTGCCCCGTTTGCGTGACACCGGTGGATTTCATAAATACTGCCCTGGAAATGGCGAAGATCAAGGACGTAATCACGACAACTTTTGGAGATATGTTAAAAGTCCCGGGAACGGATGATAACTTGTACAACCTGCGTTCTCTCGGGTGTGATATACGCACCGTTTATTCGCCATCGGATGCAGTGAGAATTGCCGGAAAAAATTTGTCCAGGAATGTTATTTTCATCGCGGTCGGATTTGAAACTACGACGCCGACCACAGCCGCCTCTATACTTCTCGCTCATAAAAGTGGAATAAAAAATTTCTTTATTCTCTGCGGTCATAAAACCATGCCTAATGCAATGACAGCTCTCGCGCAGAGCGGGGAACTGAAGCTCGACGGCTTTATTTGCCCCCCGCATGTCAGCGCTATAACCGGAACAAGAATTTATAATTTCCTCCCAGAGAAATATGGAAAAGCGTGCGTCGTGGGCGGATTCGAGCCGGTGGACTTGTTGCAAACGATTCTAATGCTGATCAGGCAGATAAATGAAAGAAATGCCTCGGTTCAAAACCAGTATTCGAGGGTTGTAACACAAGATGGAAATTTAAAAGCAAGACAGATTATTGATTCTGTGTATGAAGCCTGCGATTCAGAATGGAGAGGGTTGGGGGTAATTTCCACGAGTGGTCTAAAAATTAATAAGAATTATCAGGGCTATGACGCAGTAGAAAAATATCCTATTAAAATTGAAAAGTGTTCAGAAAATCCCGCTTGTCTCTGCGGAGATGTTCTGACCGGACGAAAAATCCCGACAGATTGCCCTCTGTTCCGCAAATCATGTACACCTCAGTACCCTAAAGGCGCCTGTATGGTATCGTCTGAGGGAACCTGCGCGGCGTACTTTAAATATAAAAAGTGAAACCGTTCGAAAATTCCTCATTTCGTAAAAAAATAGCAACATTTTTTCAACAGTTTCCCATGCTGTTATTATGTAGAATTGGAGCACTCCACAACTCTTATCTTGCACATTCTAAAGATGTTATCAATATTTCCGCAAAAACTGTTGAAAACCCTGTTGAAAACTCTGAATTTCTAAAGTTAAGCTTAATCATCACTGTGTTTCTACTGGTTTGCATAACTTTTGTGTTTTTATTGGATTCATTTAAAACATACGCCATTTGTAAATTTATCTTTATCATATCTGAAGATGAAAATAATAACCTAATACAATTATTTAACATTATTTCATAATTTGTGATTATTAATAAGTTATTCGGAATATTCTTGCATTTTATCACATTTTGCATTATATTTAACTTGGATATGTGTTCTGTAATATATCCATTTTAACCGTAAGATACATCGTCCGATAAAAGGTTTTAAAGATGAATGATGCCAATTGGTTCAATGATATCATAACTAAATATTCCGATTCTTTTACACAACAATTATATAATCTTCTAAACGAATTGTATGAATTAGGCGGAAATGCCAGCACTCTTTTAAAGGATGTGCTAACCAATCCGAGAGTGAATTCCTCTCACATCCAGGAAATGATTAATAAGCTTGGAGTTTTAAGTAAATCGGCTCCAGCTTCCACCGATTATTCCAAAAGCCTGAAAACCACTCTCGATAACTTTTTAAATTCCGACAGCCAACTCGATATACTTAACAAGCTTATCATCCGATCTTCCAATTATTCGAGTAGGGTCGCCCTTTTTATCATTTCATCTGAAAGAATGATTGGATGGCTTGCATGGGGTTTTTCCGGTGAGGCGGCTGGTTCGATAAGCCGAAAGAAAATCGAGGTTAACTATTCCCCCAATTCGATAATCAACCGTATTCGCGATACGTCGCAAATATTCAAAGGAAAGCCGGAATCCAATCCTGATAATTCCAGGATGTTCCAGGACCTCGGTGGCATACTTCCCAACGAGATTGCCTGCATACCGCTTATAACCAAAGGACGAGTCTCCGGGGTCTTATACCTTGATCATGGTGGAAAAGCAGACCCATTGCCCGATCTCACTGAATTGGAGATCGAAGTAACGATCGCTGGAATGATGATAGACCTTGTGCCGGTAAGAAAAGCTTATGCTAAGCCAGCTGGCGCTTCAACACCTGGTTTTCAGACGACTTCTCCTCAACTTCCTTTCAGCGCGCCTTTATACCAGTCTCCCACTCCACCTCCTCATATTCAGCAGCCACAACTTCCGTTTCAGCAATCAACCCCTTCATTTACGCAACCGGAAGCTCCTGTTCCTTCGTCGAAACCATGGGAAACCCCGGCATTCGTTGCTCCTCAATCTCCGACTATCACCCATTTTGAACCCACAAGACCTGATGTCAAACCGATCGTCATTCCAGGTCCTTCTTTCCAACAACCAGCAAGCCCCCGAACAGGCACTTACGGAATGAATCTTCAGGCAGCTGAGCCAGGCGTCGAACTGCGTCCTCCGATCGGTTTCGATCCTCTGTCCGAACAAACAAGATTTCAGCCTCAAAATAACGTCATTCCAATGCCGAGTTCCGCCCTCAAAACGACCGCGGAGAGAGATAACCGTCAAGCCCATGACGAAGCAAAAAGATTTGCAAGGCTTTTGATTCTTGAAATCAAGCTTTACAACGAAGATAAAGTCATGGAAGGCAGAAAGAACAAGAATTTGTATTTCCTTCTTAAAGAGGAAATTGACAGAAGCCGTGAGGTATTCGGTGAACGAATCGGAAAAGAATTGCGCGATTCGACTACATACTTCGAAGATGAACTAATTAACATCCTTGCAGGTGGCGAACGCTCTGCGTTGGGTAGATAGTCTTTATACTAAAACATTAAACTCTTCCGCCCTTTTTTCCAACCTTCATTATGTTACAATATCAAATTGTCGATTATTATGGGCAGATTATTAAATACAATTTTAATCTCGATTGTGATGATCCTCGGCTACACAGCTCGTGATAATGGTTCTGCAGCTGCTGTTGACTATTCAAGTCATATCACTCTACCCAACGGCCAAATAATAAATATCGAAGTTGCGGATACGGTTGAAAAACGCGCAATGGGATTGATGTTTAGGAAAAGTCTTCCTTATTCTTCCGGTATGCTTTTCATTTTCAGCACTGAGGATTTTCATTCATTCTGGATGAAAAATACTTTGGTACCTCTCGACATTCTTTGGCTCGATAAGGAATTCCGTATAAAGTATTATTATCAAAATGTTCAACCCTGCAAGTCGGACCCCTGTGCAAGCTACAGTCCTTTAATCAAAGCCATATATGTATTGGAAGTTAACGCTGGTTTTATCAAGAAAGAAAACCTAAGACTGGATGATAAATTGAAACCGGAAGCAGCGCGATAGAGGTTATTGCCGGAATGACTGAAGAATATTTAAAACAAGCCAAAAAATCCAAGAGAGAGAAGGATTACATCCGCGCAGCGGATTTCTTTTACCTCGCAGGCGACTATCCTAATGCCCTTGAAATGTATATTAAGGCGGATAATTATGAATTGGCTGCGAAACTATCTGAAGAACTCAAGGAATATCAAAACGCTATCGAATTCAACCAAAAAGCTCAAAACTATATGCGAGCGGCAGAGCTTAGCCAGCAAATCGAGAAGTTTCAGGATGCGATTGAACTTTATGCAAAAGCACAGGCCTACTATAAAGCGGCATTTCTTTCTGAAAAAATCGGAAATTTAAATCGAGCGGGAGATTACTATATTCTCTTCAACGATTTTATTAATGCTATTCGATGCTTTATAGGTGCCCATAATTACGAAAAAGCTATTGAACATCTCAACCTCCTTATTGAAAAAAGGAAGCAAGAATTAATAAAAAACAACCTTTCCGAGGATAATGATAACATCATCAGAAGTTATAAAAACAAAGCTGCGGAATTGTTTAAATTTATGAGCAAATATGATGAGTCGGCAGATCTGTTCCTGCAAGTCGGGGATCGCAATCGCGCCGCTCAGATGTTTTCACTGGCGGGCAAGAAGGAAAAAGCGCTTAACCTATATATTGATCTTTCACTTTACCAAAATGCTCTCGAAGAATACGAAAAATCAGATGGCGTCCTTAACATAGATCCAATTCTTCTTGCCGGATTATACAGCAAAGCTGGCAACAACAAAAAAGCTGCTGAGCTTTACGAAGCTGCGAAGCATTATAGGGAAGCCGCGTCTGAATGCGAAAAAACCGGCGATATCCGAAACACCGCCCGCCTCCACAATCTTGATCGAAATCCTCTGAAGGCATCTGAAATCCTGCTGGAAAATGGCCAAGTGGATTCAGCGATAAATACTCTCGCTTCATCAGGCAGATATAAAGATGCGGCGTTGATGGCTGAAAGATTCGGCGACCATCTTTCCGCTGCGCAATATTATGAAGCTATAAAAAACTGGCAGAAAGCCGCCGAGATGTACAAAATTGCCGGTCATTATCAGAATGCGGCTGAGCTTCTTTTGAGATTCAACGAGCGCAAGAAAGCTTTCCAAATCTATCGAAACCATACAGCCTCTTTTGATGATCCGCAGATAATGAGAGAGATGTTCATCGAAGAGGGCAATTTCTCGAAAGCAGCTGAAATTTCATTAGCTCTTAATGATAAAATGAAGGCCGCTGAGCTATATGAAAAAAACGAGGACTATTTGAAAGCCGCCTATCTTTGGGTGGAACTTGATAATAACATCTCCGCGGGAGATGCCTTTGTAAAATCCAATGAACCGGAAAAAGCAGCGCGTCATTATGAAAAAGCGGGCAAATGGAACAAAGCAGGCGAATGTTATTTAAATTTGTTAAAATATAATAAGGCGGCTGAATGCTTCAATTCATCGGGGAATTATCTCCAGGCTGCGCAAATATATTTCAACTTAAAAAACCTTGACAGAACCATTAACATGCTGCAAAAAATACAGAAAGACCACGTTGAATATAAGCAGTCTTCCTTTCTTCTCGGTAAAATATTCCATCAACAAAAATTCTTTAACCTTGCTAAAATAAAGTTAAATGAATCCATTTCAGACAAATCGGTTAACACTGAAAACATCGAGGCTTATTATATATTGGCCGACTGCCACTCTCAGATCGGTGAATTCGCGGATGCAATCAAATTATATGACTTGATTCTTAGTTATGATTTCAGCTACAGGGATGTTCTCCCTTTACGCGAACTTGCGTTGAAAGACAAATCTGAAATGAAGCTGGTTGAAAAATATTATGAAGACACAGGCGTTCTACATGACCTGCTGCAGCTACAGGAAGGAGATATCATCTCAAAACGCTTCAAGATAGAGAAAGAGATCGGCTCCGGCGGAATGGGAAAGGTTTATAAAGCTTTTGATTCCGAGCTTGAAGAGACGGTAGCCATTAAAATATTGTTCACCCAGTTCGGCGAATACGAAGATGAGAAGAAGAACCTTGTGAATGAAATCAAAATCGCGAGAAAAATCACACATCCAAGCATCATTAAGGTTTATGATATTGGAGACTGGCTTGGCAATAAATTCTTCACAATGCAGTATATTGACGGTGTAGATTTGGACGAATGGTTTCAGATTAACCGCCAGACAGATGTTAAAGAAAAATCTGTTTTATTTAAAAAGATATGCGACGGTTTGAAAGCGGCCCACGATATCGGTGTGATCCACCGTGACATTAAGCCGCGTAATATACTTGTAAGCAAAGACAATAACCCAATGCTTCTTGATTTCGGCATTGCGGAAGCATGCAATGCCTACCTTCGCAGAACCGAAAATAAACTGATTGGCTCTCCTGACTATATGTCCCCTGAACAGATATCGAACCTCGGATATGACCAGAGAACCGATATATACTCTCTCGGATGCGTTATGTATGAGATGTTCACCGGCCGCAAACCGTATATCAGCGAAGACCTTACCCACCTTTTTATGGCTAAGCTCGATCATGATCCACGCCCGCCTTCAATTTTGAATCCAGAGATACCCGCAGAACTTGAAAAGATTATAACCAAAGCGATGCAGAAAAATCCGAAGAACAGATATTTTAACACCGCCGAGATGATCAGCGATATAAACTTATTTCTTGCCACATAATTATAAAGGAGTTAATCCGGATGATAAGCGAAAATATTTTTCGTGAATACGATATAAGAGGTATCGTTGATAAAGATCTGACGGAAGCTGTCGTTTATGATATCGGGCGCGGCTACGGCACTATGTGCAAGAATGAAGGCATATCCCGTTTCGTCGTAGGAGGAGATTGCCGTATTGCCACGCCGCGGCTGATAGAAGCGGTGATTGACGGACTTAAATCCACCGGTGGATCTGTGATAAATGTTGGAATAGTGCCGACTCCCGCACTCTATTTTGCTCTCCACAATCTTGATGTCCAGGCCGGTTTTATGATCACAGGTTCTCATAATCCTCCGGAATATAACGGATTGAAAGTGTGTAAAGGTAAAAAAACGCTTTTCGGCAGCCAGATAAAAGATCTCTATCATTTTATCAAAAAAGGAAATTTTGAAAAAGGATCGGGCACCGTCAGCCGACAGAAAGTTATAGAACCATATATCGAAAAGGTCGTATCCGGCATCAAGCTTGATAGAAAAATTAAAGTGATCGTTGATGCCGGAAACGGCACGGCGGGTCCGGTTGCACCGGTGATCTTCACGGAGATTGGAGCGGAAGTTAAGGAGATGTTTACCGAGATGAATGGAAATTTTCCCAATCATCATCCGGATCCGACAATACCGGAGAATCTCGAATCCTCGATAACTGAGATAAAGAAAGGCGGATGGGATTTGATAACTGCTTTCGACGGAGATGCGGACCGCCTTGGCGCCGTGGACGACATCGGCGAGATTATCTGGGGTGACAAGCTGATGATAATTTTCTCCCGAGAAATCCTCAGGAAACATCCAGGAAGCACAATTATCGGCGAAGTGAAATGTTCCCAGCTCCTGTACGACGACATAGCTAATAATGGCGGCAAACCTATAATGTGGAAAACCGGGCACTCTCTGATTAAGGAGAAAATGCAAGAAGAGCATGCCCTTCTTGCAGGAGAAATGAGCGGGCACTTGTTTTTTGCTGACGATTATTATGGTTATGACGATGCTATTTATGCTGCGGCTCGTCTCCTTCAAACTCTATCCCGAACCGACAAACCTCTTTCAAGAATTCTCGAAGACCTCCCAAAAATGTACAGCACACCTGAAATCAGGATTGATACAACTGAGGAAGCCAAGTGGACCATAACAAATGAAATGAAAAAACAATTCATCGGAAAATATGACACTGTAGATATAGATGGAGTTCGTGTGAACTTCGGCGATGGCTGGGGGCTTATCCGATCCTCCAATACAACACCGGTAATCGTTATGCGGTTTGAAGCGACGTCACCGAAAAGACTTCGGGAAATTCAAGAGATGTTTACTGTTAGGATTAATTCCCTTATGGAAAAATACATATAGTTTTTAAAGCCAAATACTGGAGGGTTACTTTATCAGGCATAACCTCAAGTATTCAGTTAACACGCCAGATTTTGATCTCGAAACTGCCGCCGTTGTCCTTTTGATATGAATCATTTATCGTAAAACAAAGTAATCCATATTTCGGCGCCACATACAGGGACACCGCTCCTAATACATACAGATCGGCAGGCGCTGGAACTTTTATATGATAATCTCCAGCCGGCGCTATAAATGCGAGGACTGCGCCTGTTGCCACTTCCGGTTTGTATCGCGCCGGTAAATCACCTCCAAATCCCGCAGGACCAACTTCCACGGATGGATTTATTCGGATCCGTCCATTCACCTCAATGTAAAACCGTTCTCCGATATTCACTTCAGTTCCTTTAAAAAGAGGAGTTGCCGCGGGAAGATTGATAATTAAGTCAGGACGACGAGCCGGTTTCAACCCAGCTGTATCATAGATTTCCTCGTTTCTTTCGGGTATTACATTCTTCAACAACGTCGGAGGGAGAGCAAATTCATTTGGCATAGATGTGAAATGAGAATGATCTGAATTAAAGAAGTAAATCGCTCCTACTTCTTTCCACTTGTATTCAATATTTGAAAAGCTGTATTTTCCTCTTACATTATCATAGCTTTCGAAAATTCCTTTCACCTGATCGATCTGTTGCCCACTCGAGGGCTTGATCAAAACAATATAATCCTTCGCAGCGCGCCATTTAATGTTCCCCAAATCTCTTTCAACTTTATCTCTCGAATAATTTTGTGTTAAGGCTTCAATGTCCTGAAACGGAAATGTTATGTATCCTTTCAGTTGATTCCATATTACAAGCGTACGATCTTTCAGAGAAACATTAACTTTCATTTCAATCAGAAAACCGGTCTCTATCTCTCCATTGGATAAATAGAGCGTCACCTCGTTAGGCACAACATTAGGCTGAGCGTAAAAAGATGATGATAAAAAGAATACCATTAAACACAAATAGCATGATTTTTTTAACATTGACTTATAACCTCCTTTATATTGAAATAATTACAACTTTTTAACTGAATTCTCTCAGAATATCGGCGATCAATTGAATTACTTTAAAACGAATCATACCAAGGTTTGCCTTAGGATCAAATGCCGATAAAAAATAGTATTCCGAATTAATATGGTGCAATAATATTACGATATTTTGATTAATAAAGATCGCCTCTTGAACCTGTCCCAGATTTTCCTGCTCATTGATTTGATTGCTTTTTTTTAACAAGGTTATGTACTCAGTTGCCGTATTCTCCAGGTTTATCCGGTCAGAAAGATATCTTTGCTCCACCGGGATACCATCTATCCCGATTATAACACCGCCCCAGAAACCAGGCGTTTCAGTTACAAATTTATCAAAACTATTTTTAAACATAGCAATCCTTTCAACTTCCGCTATCTTTTTTATCTTTCAAAAGAGATCTGAACCACTCTTCCATTTTTGCAATTCTTTCCGTAGGAGTTATATTATTTGATTCTTTATTATGATCTGAATTCTTCTTTTTTTCCGTATCAATCAATCTGTTAATAATATCCTGATTATCAGGTTGCGATTCAAGGAGTATTTTATATATATCCAATGCTTTATCGAAATGCCCTTGCTTAGTATATAATTCTGCAAGGTCCATATTGTATTTCTCGTCTGATTGTTTTTGCTTAATTTCAGGAGCTGCTGAAATTGGGTTTGTTTGGGGCACTTTGAAAATGTTATCTGGCACCGCTACTCCAGCTTTTTCCGAATACTGTGCCGATACCTCAGATACTATATCTCTTGTTGTAATAACGTTCGTTTCCTGGTGACCAAGTTTTTTAGGCATCGTCTCGGCATTTAGTTCATCTATTCCAAGAGAATCAATACTAATTCTTTCATCTCCCATAACTGGAAAACTTTCTTGCTCTTGCATTACGTCTTTCTGATAAAGACTGACATCTTTCTCGTCAAGTTGGAACTCCTCGGCAAGCGAATTCGTTTGAACGGGTGGGATAATTGCATCTGGTTTATATTGTCCTTCGGCATCAAGATTTATACCGAAGTCTTGCAAAGACTTCGGAAGTGTTTGCTTTGGAACATTCTGATCCTGTGCGAGATCAGTAAATGAAGACGCTGGTATTTCCGACGCAATATCTACGTTTTCCGTCTGAGGCAATTCGAATTCTAAAGGTTTTTGAAAGTCCGGCTGGAATTCCTGTGAGGTCTGAATAACCATTTCCTTTTGCATTTCATCATAACCTATACCGGTTTGATCCAGATATGGGTCTGTGGGAGGTCCAGTATATAATCCACCTGTATCAGCAGGTACTTTAAATATTTCATCTCCTGATGTATTCAGCTGTCCTGATTGTCCGTAATTATTATCTTGCTGTAAGTCCAGCGCTGATGCAGATGTTCCCTTTTTTTCAGGATACGCGAACTGTACCTGTTGTTCTTCATATCTATCCGGCATAACAACTTCATGCGAAACAAGTGGCACGTCTTCCATCGCATTCAAATCGGATTGAACATTGCTTCGAGCATAATTCGGCATACCGAGCGATCCCACCGGATAATTCTGTTCTTGGAATTGACCAGATTGAAACTGTGTCTGCTGATTTTCCGGCATATTAGAATTTAAATCCGGCGAGATATATTTCGAATTCTGTTCCATGGATGGAAAATCACCCTTGTTCGAAAGCTGAGGTGTCGGCTCTTGCACGAATTTATAATCTGGAATAAACGTCTTATTTTCAGATATTCCGGGAGTCAGGATATTATCTGCTGGTGCAGATTCAACAGGGCGCTGATATGGTTGCGGAATCGGAGGAGGAGGAACCGAAAAGCCAACCTGTTGATTTTCGCTATGCTGTTCCACATTTAAATTATTATTTTCATTAAATTGAGTACCAGCTTGAGCTGACGATTTTTGTTCGATATAAGATCTTTCGATCTGCATATCCTCTTCATGTTGCGAAATTGAAGCAACCTCGATTTTGGTGCCGGAAACACTAACCTGCAATTCGGAAAGTTTACTATCAACCTCTGTGTCCATAGGATTAAGACTCTTAACTACTTCATAAGCTTTTCTTGCTTCCAGGAAATCCCCCTCGTGAAATGATATATCCCCATGTAGTTTCAATGCCAATGGGTTTTGAGGCGTTATATTCAGAACTTCATCAATCACTTTTTTTGCTTTCATAAACTCATTTACTTCAAGAAAAGCGCGTGCTAGAGCAATTTTTGCAGCTGAATATACAGGATTTCTTTTTATACCTTCTTCGAGAATAAAGATCGCCTCTTCGGGCATTTTGGAACGACGATATTCTTCCGCAAGAGGCAGAAATACTTTTGAATTTGGATCTCTGTCTAATTGTTTTTGAAGGCGTTCCACTTCAGGAGATAAGTCAAATTCAGGAATTTCCTGTTTTTGTATCTTATATTTGCTTGGTTTTTTTTCCATAAAAATGGATATCTTTCAGATTAAGCTCCCTAAAGCACAGTAGCATAATCCCTCCAGGATATCAATTTATAAAAATATTTCAGCAACACATACTTTTTTAATCGTATGTAATCACTACATGCGTCACATATCCACCCGCTTCTACTTTGATCGTGCATGTCCTTCCGATCTTGATCAAGTGCGCATACGCTAGCCCATCGCTGTCGGTTAATGTTGTGAATATCTCAGACGGACCGTACTCGTCGCTTCTGAAAAAACCTGTATCCGTTGTAAATGTTGCGGAAACACCCTCCATCGCCCTACCTATTGCGTTTTTGACAGTCGCGGTAACCACAACTCTATCATCTACTGAATTCACTGATGAAGGTTTCGCTTCTACAGTAACCGTTCCGACAACCGTTGAAACAAGCTCGTATACATCATTGCTTCTTTGAAAATCCCCCTGCCAAGTGAATGGCGAGGGCGCATCGCAACCTATGGATGCAACGATCATTATAAAAATACTTAATATTATAATCTTTTTCATTAAACACCTCATTAAACGATAAGTCTTCATTTTATTGTGACGCCGTACGCCAATGATGTCCAACCTTTTGCGTAAACGGTCTCTCCGGAAAGAAGGTGCCCAAACACCTCAACCATTATATTTACCTCAATAACAGGCATCTTTGTTTCCAAATCATATCCGTTTACAGCAAGGTCAAAGAGTGGATACTCGAGTTTTTGCTCTGCACTGAGAAAAGTGAAGTTGTCAATCGTAAGCGTGTCATCAAAATCTATTGTAAATGTAACCGCTCTTCTTAGCGAATTTGGTACAGCAGTTCCTCCGTCCGTTCTGTAAAATGTAACCTGGTATTCATCAAGAACTATTGCCAACCAAGGTGATGCAGTTAATGAAGCATTCTTCGGCCTATTACTCATCACTATTGTAGCATCATCGCTCGATGCTGAATAATGCCCAGTTTTCTCATCCACAGCCACCAGAGAACCAGACCCTACATTGGGAACTATACTGTCAATTGTGAGAAAAACTCCGCTTCTTGTTTCGCCGGTTCCGTTAAACGTATCACAAGCAGTATATGTTAGAATCAATATCGGCAGAAATATTAAAATCTTTCTTGTTAACATAAGATTTTCTCCTTGTTAGTTATAGCCTAATATTTGAGGAGTGATGAAGATCAACAACTCCGAATCAGACCGCTTCCAGTTCTTTGCCTGGAATAACCAGCCCAGGAGCGGTATCTTATTGAAAAATGGTACCTTCCTCTCGGCTTCACTGTCATTAATCTGAAGAATTCCTCCGATTACAGCAGTGCCGCCGTCCTTTACAAGCATCGTTGTCTGAGCCTTCTTTTCCAAAATTGTAGGGAGCGCGCCCTGGACATTTGTGATCAACCGAGAATAATCAGGTTCTGTTTTTTCAACGTCAACTTTCATTATGATAGTGTTGTCGGATGTTATCTGCGGTGTAACCTTAAGTTCCAGTTTTGCCTGGATAAAAGTGACCGATGCAGTGTTATCAACAATCGAAGTATATGGAATTTTAGAGCCGCTCATAATGGTTGCTTCGATGTTATTCTGTGTCGAAATCGATGGAGTGGCCAATATTTTTCCTTTGCCGGATTCCTCCATTGCGGATAGTGTGGCATCCAGATTGAATGTGCCAAGAACGTTCCCCAGTGATAGGGAAATACCCGATGTAGGCGAAGAGGCGGGTAGATTTACCGCGTATGGAATTCCACCTTCTGAAGAATTACTTGTCGCTCCAGCAACTGTTATATTATGTGGAAAAATATATCTTGTTGCGTTTCCTGTTTCATCACTCGCTATAGCTTCAAATCCCCATTGAATGCCCAAGTCTTTTTCATATGTTCTTGCAGTCTCTATAATACGCGCTTCGATGTGAACCTGGCGTGTTGCAATATCCAGCTGATCTATCAGGTCTGTAATACTTCCTATCCGCGATCTTAACTCTCTAATTAACAAGAGGTTTGTTCTTTTATCTACAAGCACCTGTCCTCTGCGGGAAATATATGCCTTAACGATTTCGGCAACTTCATCAGCCTTTGCGTAGCTAATCCTTCTTGTATAAACGTCAACAGGCCCTGCAAGCGTTCTCTCCTCTTCGAGGCTCGATTCCTTTTTTGCCTTTGCTTCAAGCTGATCCATAGATGCGATGATGATAATATTGTTTTCTTCCACCATTCCCAAATTGTTCATCGAGAGAATTATATCCAGCGCCTGGTCCCATGGGACAGAAGTAAAGTTTATTGTGACTTTACCCTTTACCTTCGGATCAATTATGAAGTTCTTGCCTGTAATATTCCCGATGATCAATATGACGTCTCTTATGTCCACATCTTTAAAATTCATCCCTATTGATTCACCGACATAACGTTTCCCTTCTGCAACCACTTTTCCTGCATAATCCTCATCCGTAACCAGCTCTTTTGTATCTGCCCTTGCCCCTGCCTTTTCAACCGGAACTTCCTGTCCAAGAAGCGCAGCATTTCCTCCAGCGGGATCGGCGGTTTCAAACAGTTGAGGTTGAGGTTTCCCCGGATCTTCGTTGTTCACGTCTGCCGCTCCGTTGAACGTTGAGACTGTCTCAAGCCCATTTTTATCAGCATTCATATCCACTGTTTCCACATTTCCGAACCCATCGCCCGAAGATGTAGCCGCCGGAGATTGTTTTATTTCCGCAATTTCAGATACGAGAGAATTCGATGCATCATTCACCGATTTCAATTGCGCATCGAGTTCACGAAGATAAGATTCTGTGCCGAAGCCAACCTTTATACCGGTTTCATTTTTGAATATTCTGTAAGTTAGCGGTTGTTTAATGTCAAAAACAACTCGGGTTATTGCCACTGGTTCACTTTGAAATTGCGCGGTTCTAATCTTCAGTACTTTATCTGTATTCAGGTTAACCTGTTTTGGATATACCCTGTTTGTGGTCGAATGAAGATCAATTATTAATCTGTCCGGTTTTTGAAGTTCAAAAGACGAATATTCCGGATTCCCGTCATATGTCAAATTTACAGCCAGATTTGTCTCGTTCATGTCATACGTAATTTCACGGAGCTGACAGGGAAGATTCAATCTTTTATACTTGTCAGCAGCATCGGATTTTTGCGCATTCAAAGATGCCGGCGAGTCTTTCGTTTTCAACGTTGTATTATCTGCTTTTTCTGAGGCGATTGCCGGCGATTCCGGGATACTATCTGATGTTTTTGGAAGAGTGAGCGTCGTTGGCGTAATTTCCGATGATTTTTGTGTACCGAAAGGAGATTGTTTCAAAACATCTATATAAAGAAAATTCCTTTGCTGCGATATGTTGTAGAGGAGTTTCGCGGTCAGCTGAAGCTCAATGCGGGTGATAAATGTGTCTCCTTCGAGATTTATCGTGCTGAACTGAATACTATTCAGCTCAGGAGAAAGCACATTAAGCACCTTTTGTACATCTCCAAGCTGAGTATCCGGAAAATCCAGAATGACAATTTCTGGTTTCTCGGGTGTTGAATAAGCGGAATAAACGACTGGCTGATCGCTCTCAAAGATCACCCTGGTTTTTTCCTCGTCATTGAAATATTTAACCTGTTTAATACTTACTGCTGAAAACATCAGCGACGCGGATAGCAGAAAACATAAAAAGATAATTGGTAATATCCTTTTAAAAAGCCTTCGCGACGGGGTTATTTGGGACATTTTCTTTACCTCCATTATTAACTTTCATAAACCTTGCTGAAAAAGGTTAAAATAATATTTCCTCCTGTTTATCACACTGATCATGTTTCCTTTTACATCTGACTAACCCTTTTCATCCTGAAACATTGCCCTCTAATTACTAACCCACCACTAACCCCTAAAACCATTCCGTCATCACTCCGTTTCCAGGCATCTCTTCACAGGTTTCATCCTTCTTACCAGGAATCTCAAGTCTTCAGTTTCCTGTTCGAACGTCACGCAGTTAAAATCAATCTCTTTTATGCGGCCATCCCATATCTGATATCCCACCGCTAAAAGATATGGATAGTCATCACTGCCTAAAAACATGGCTTTGTAGATGCCTTTTACAAAGAATATTCCTACCAGTTGAATATCCTTTAACTCCATTCCTTCTATGCCATCCGGCCTCTTGCCCTCTCTTGTGAGAACTTTGTCTTGATCTCCCCCAGCTCTAGCTACTTTCTGAATAAGGCTTGCGAACGGATCTCGCCTATTCTCGGGATTCCATACTTCGCCCTGTCCTATTGTCATATCCTGAATCGTTTCTGAAGTCTCTTCCGGAGCTTTCAAATCGCTCTCGGTAGCCTTTTTGTCCAAAACAGGGGGTTGGTTATTTCCGGGGTTCTGCTTATCATCCTTTTTTTTGTCTTCCTTTTTTGGATTAACCTTTCCCGTGGATTGCTGTGCTGACACATATAAAGGCAAAAGAATGACTAATAAAAAGATAATTCCCGTGAATACCAACGTTTTCTTCGAGATATTCATCTCACGCACTCCCTGAATTTAAATTAAACTTAATCATATTCCAGCACCAGCTGCAGCTCCCCTTCTTCGTGTGCCGGCCTGCTGTCCCGCTCCGATTTTTACGCGTTTCCCTTCCGGAACAAACATAAAAGTGGTCGCGGTAAAAGTGACGCTTATCGGTTTATCTAAATCCTGTTCGCCCTGCTCAAACTTGCGTCTTTCCATCAACATACCTGAAACATTTATTATTCTCTTTAAATTCTTAATCTTGAGGTAAAACGCAATGATGTTGTGATAGGAACCGATCATTTTTATCTGGATAGGATATTCGGAATAGAATCCCTGCGGCCTTTGTTGTTGCGGCACCATGGATTTGATTACCGTTGACGTCTCGGAAGCTATAGTGTCGAAATACTTGAGCAGGATATTATATTCAATTTTTTCAGGAATGATTTCCTTGAACATAGTAAAGCGATCTTCCAATTTCCTGACTTCCTGCTTGAATTCATTCAATCTCGCTGCGGTCCGTTTGCCCTCTTCAATGCTGTCATTCAATTCCCGTATCTGCCTTTTAAGCACTTCGATCTGGTCTTGAGTCGATTGGACATAAATGAAAAAAAAGGCAACGATTAAAACAACTCCCAAACCCGCAACAATACCCAGTTGAGCTGGAAAACTTAATTCTTCCCAATTCATTGCATCACCTATTAAAAATCATTTAAAAGCTCCGCCGCGTTTTTTTGAACTCTCCACCAGCTGCTTGGCTCTCGCTTCGGGGTTAATAATAAATGTGCAGGACAAATCAAATGTAATCCCTCTCGCTGTTTTAATCTTCTTGCCAGGCACAATACCTTCAAAATGCGCTGATTTATCCAAATTCTCATAAAATTTACTAACCGATTGGTCGTTCATTGCTTCGGCGTCGATTGTAAGCGTATCCGCTTCCTGTTTCACTTTGATGAGCGCGACTTGATCAGGCAGATTTTGATATAATTGCATCATCAAGTCCGCAGGCCCCTGTTGTTTCATCTTAAGTTCCTCGATCAAATTAATCTGCTTTTCAAGAAGATTCTTTCTCTCCCTGAATTTTTCCACTTCGGATATCAGATTTTTAATCTTGTTCAGCTCGGAATCCTTTTCGATCTTCTGATTAAGAAGCGTGTCGTACTTGCTTCCAAGAGTGAAATACCAAATTCCTATGATTGCCAATGCAACGGCAATTTCGCTGCCAAAAATGATATTTTTCCTTTTCTGCTCCGGCGCGACAGGGGCTTTCCCCCCCCCACCCTTAACATCAGCACCAGGCGCTGCGCCAGCCTTTACCTCTTCAAGAAGGTTAATCTTAATCAAATTACACCTCTCTCATCGCCAGTCCGACAGCCACGACCATGCTCGGTCCGATTTCCATCAGGAAATCAGGATCAAAATCCTTGGAGTTGAATGATATCGCTCTGAACGGATTGAATATCTCGACCGGCGTCCCGAATCTTTCTGAAACCATTTGATCGAATCCTATCGTTCTTGCGGCGCCGCCAGCCAGAACTACTTTGTCCATATGATCCCGGTTCGACTGAGTCTGGAAAAATTCGAATGTTCTTTGTATTTCGGTCAATATTGTTTCAGATACAGCATTGATTATAGGAACCACCCTATCAGGAGAAATGCCGTCTATTTCTATCCCCTTTTTCAGATTTTCCGCTTGTTGAAAACTCAAATTCAATTCCTTCTGAACTGCTTCCGTATATTGGCCGCCTCCAATGGTAGTATCGCGCCAGAAAACCGAAATACCATTCTGTATAATATTTATATTCATAACATTTGAACCAAGGTTGATAAGGGCTATCGTCTTGTTCAATTCTTCCGGATAATTCGCCTCGAATGCATTATACAGAGCGAACGCATCTACATCCACGACCATAGGACTCTTCCCTGCCTGCTTGATGACGCTTGTATAGTCATTAATTTTATCTTTTTTAACTGCGGCAAGAATTACATCCATTGTGCCGTGTTCCTGGCTTTTTGTGCCTTCGAGAATTTCATAGCCTATGTTAACTTCCTGGATATCGAAAGGTATATATTGTTCGGCTTCCCATTGTATGGATTCCGAAAGCTCCTCGGGACTCATTAATGGAAGTGAAATCTTTCTGATAATAACGGGATTTCCTGAAACACCGGTGGCGATTTCCATACCCTTGACCTTATTCTCCTGAAATGCCCTTTCAATCGCATCAATAACCGAGACTGCATCCATGATTGTCCCGTCAACTATAACTTCAGGCGATAGAGGCTCGATTCCCAGGCTCAAGAGTTGATATTTCTTGTCTCCCTTGGACATGGGCTTAAGCTCCACAACCTTGATGGCGCTTGAACCGATGTCCAGCCCCACGCACTGTTTCAATTTACGAAATAAAGGCACGGCTATCCCCTTTTTTTACTAATACTTTCCTTACGATCTTAACATTGCCAATCAAAATATCAGTCTTTGTCGTTTTATTCAATTTATTCTACCAACTTAAAAATGCTACCTTCTTGCCGGTATGACATTATTTTTATACTTCATACATCTTTCAACATCATCTTGCGTCCACAGTCTGTGATTCTTATAATCACGGTTAGGTTCGGAAATGACTCCTTTCTTCACCCAGAGGTACAAGGTTTTTTTGCTGATTCCCACTTTTTCCGCAACCTGCGCGGTGGTGTAATATTGCATACGACCTCCACAGTCCTCTCTCTACTATAGTATAGTATATACCCCTATGGTATGTTCGTCAAGTGGAAAGTGAAAATAATCCTTATATTTTCATAGGTTAACATCTACTTGCGCATATAACACTTTAACATACAAGATATAGTATGCCATTATCTACTGTTTTTTTTCAAATTGGAGAAAAAAAGAAAAATATGCCTTTTAAACGCTCAAAGGACTGAATTCAAGGCGCGTCACAAGCGAAAACATTCTATCGAATTCATTGGGCATGTAATGCAAAGAGGCAAAGTCCGCCACAGCTGACTTTTTCCTGCTATCCGGCTTTCATCGCGAGAATTGATTTTTAGTCCCATTAAGTATAATCTAAATTCCAGGGAAACAGGTTGTGATGACAACTTCCCAATTTGTTTTTTTATACAGATAAACTAATAAGAATTAGCAAGGAGATATCAATGAAGATAAATGAAAAAAATGCCCTGAAAGACCTATCGAAGAATATGTTGGTTGATGGTTTTCCTCTGGTGATGGACATGGAAAAAAGCCATGGCAATAGGATCGTTGACCTCGTGACCGGCCAGGAATATCACGATTTTTTTACTTGTTTCGCAACTGTGCCCCTAAGTTATAATCATCCCAAATTAAAAGATAAAACATTTCTTAAAAAGTTACAGTCCGCTGCGCTGATCAATCCGACAAACGCCGATATCTACACAATTGAGTTTGCTGACGCTGTTGCAACTTTCAGAAAAAATGCCATTCCCGGCTATCTTCATCATCTGTTTTTTATCTCCGGCGGCACGCTTGCTGTTGAAAATGCAATTAAAACGGCGTTCGACTGGAAGATAAAAAAGAACTGGAAAAAAGGGGTATCCAAATCAAAAGAATTGGGCACAAAGGTCATACATTTTAAAGATGCATTTCATGGCCGTTCAGGTTATACGCTTTCCTTGACAAACACCGACCCAAATAAAATCGCACTGTTTCCCAAATTCGACTGGCCGCGAATAGAAAATCCGAGGATCATTTTTCCGCTCGAAAAGCATTTGAAAGAGATTGAGGACTCGGAGAAAAGGGCGATTAAACAGATTAAAGATGTCATAAGGAAAGAAGGAAAGGATATTGCCGCCCTCATCATCGAGCCGATACAAGGCGAAGGAGGCGATAACCATTTCCGCGCTGAATTTTTCCAGGAGCTTCGAAAAATCACTCTTGAAAACGATATACTGTTTATTATGGATGAGATCCAAACCGGCGTGGGCATAACCGGCAAGATGTGGGCCCACCAACATTTCAATATCGAGCCGGATATAATCGCTTTTGGAAAGAAGACCCAAATATGCGGCATACTAGCAGGTAAACGGATAGATGAAATTGAGGACAATGTTTTTGCTATTTCCGGCAGGATTAATTCGACATGGGGCGGAAATCTCGTTGATGCTATCAGGTTCGCAAGGTATCTCGACATTATAAAGGAAGACAAACTTATTGAAAATGCGCACAAAACCGGGGATTATCTGCTCAAACAGCTTACAATCCTTCAGAAAGAATTCCCGAAATATCTCAGCGCTGCCAGGAGCAAGGGACTTTTTGCGGCGATAGACTTCCCCTCGACAAAGATCAGAAACGAAGTGAAGGACAAGCTATTCAAGAAAAAATTCATTTTCTTGCCGTCCGGTCCGATTGCCATACGCTTCCGGCCGATACTCGACATAACCAAAGATGAAATAGACATCTGTATGAAAGCTTGGAGGGAGGTTCTCTCAAGCCTGAAATAAATGCGAACCCAATTCTGAATGAGGAGTCCTTTGAACTTGCGTATCCCCTTTCTTTCACGAAAGGAAGCACAGGCGCACCTGCGACTGGGAGTTGCCGGAGAAAAAATTGCCAAGGTTTACCTGCGGTTTAAGGGATTTAGCATCCTGGAAACAAATTATGAATCGAGATACGGCGAAATAGATATCATTGCGCGCGAAAAGGACACTATCGCTTTCGTAGAAGTCAAGACGAGGAAATCGGAAGGGTTCGGCGAACCGGAAGAAGCGGTCAACATCCGCAAGCGAAGGAAAATAATTCTCTGCGCCCGATACTATATTCGTAAAAAAAGGCTTAATGGATACAACTTCAGATTTGATATCGTCAGCATTAAATATCTGGGAAGGTTCCGAAAAAAAATAAAACTGATCAGAGACGCATTCAGAATTTCATGATTTCTAGTACTTTCAGCTGAGCTGTAGAATAACGGTCTGTTGCCCAAATAAAAATGCGTCATATTCGGGGATACTTCAAAGGGCTACCACCGGATATCTTCCTTTCAGAATCTATTATTTACAAAGATCTTCTTTCCTTTTAATCATCGATTTTTGATTACGGCAACAGTCTCATAATCACTACGAAGAAACGAGTATATCGAATCGAATATGAAGCCTTTTTTGGAATTTCTCTCTTTTAGAAGCCGCTTGAGCTAATATTATAACAAGAGATACAATACTAAGTGCCTGCTATTTCTCGATTTTCCTAATTGCCTTGTCCTGTTCGGCGCAGAGCCTGGCTCCGGAAAGTCTGTCTTCAGAGGAAATTATGATCTTCCAACCCGGTTTATCTTCAGGATTGTTTGATCTATATCTTCGTTTCAGAACCACATGCCCCTGGAAAATCTGCCTCAGCTCACTATCCGGCCTGATCTGAAAAAATACGATAGTCCCTTGGGTAAACCTCTCGCCATTTATCGTCCTGATCCCGCAAGCATAGGCCCTTTCCGGGTCCTTGATAAAACCGTCGAAAATCTTGAGATCGGCTCTTAGCGTTTCATCCCGGTCCAGCCGCAGATCGATACCGGCGCATTCGAATTCCTTTTTCAGGTTTTTAGTCAGATCATCCGAACAAATGACACCGGCAATAAGAAAAGCCAATAAAAAAAGCGTTGCTGTTCTTTTCATAAAATCTCATTTAGCACAGGTACGATTCTACACCAAGAACAATGCTCTTCAAGCGGGAGACAGTGTTTCATTTCATTTTTTAAATCTCTTCTTGACCTTCCATCTGTTTTCTCTTTAAAATAGCTTATTGAGATAAGGAAAGAAAATGTTCAAAAAGATGCTTCCATTTTTGTTAACGATAGCAATATTCATGTTTTCCTGTATGCAAGACCCCACACCGGAAGAGGTGGGGTTGAATTTCACGATATCAACCGACAAAGATTCTTATAATCCGAGAGATGAGATAAAGATCACTTTCACAAACATGGGTGCCAGAGAGGTGCGCGTCACTGAAGCCCTCATAAAAGAAGGGAAAAGTGTCAGCTACGATCAATCATTTCTCTTTTTTATAGAAATCCTACAAGCTGATGGCAGTTGGAAAACCGAGATTCCTTACGAATATAACTACGGCTCCGAGTTTCCTATCCATATGAGGCCCGGGGAAAAAAGAAAATGGACCAGCGCGAAAATCAGCCGAGAATATTCGGGAAAGAAGATAAAATTCGGTTTGCATTACAAGGATGAAATCAACCGGTATTCATTCACCGCGTACTCGCACATTATCGAATTATTGGAATAACTGTTCGAGCGAAGATTAAGAATAATTAAGCTTTCGTCAAATCCAAGCATCATAAAAAAGCCGTCATGGTGCCATTCCCGCTAAATTAAAAGATTCAAGCGCGTCACATCATCACTGCAACATTCCGTTATGATATATTCCTCCACATCGTACGTCTTTGTAAAAGTTCTCTCTTTGGGCAGAGGTAACGCGATCAAATCCGCCTTTTTCCCCTTCTCTATCGAACCATACTCGCTATTCCATCCGAGCGCCCTTGCGCCGTTTATTGTCGCCATCTCAATTATCTTTGTTGCTGGAATTCGAGGATGCTCCTCTCTAATAATCCTCATCTCGCGAAAGATATCCGGGTCATCATTACCTGCCGCCGAATCGGTTCCGATGGAAATGCTTAGCCCTGCGGCAAGCAGCTTTTCCAATGGCGCGACGCCCACACGAAGGAAACGGTTGCTTCCGGGACATGTAATTGCCCTGACGCCCTCCCCGGCGAGAATGCTTATATCCTCTTCGTCCAGATGGATAAGGTGAATCGCCAGAAGATTCGAATTCAGGCTCCCGATTGCATTCATATACCGAACCGGGCTTTCATGCTTTTTGGCGCTGAAGACAGTTTTAATCCCCCTCCCCGATAAAAAATCTTTCATCCTCCCCTTGCCGGAGCTGACCAGCTCAGTCTCCTCGGCTGATTCGGCAAGATGTATACATGTCGGAATGCCTATCTTCAAATTATAATCAGAAATTGTTTTTATAATGTCCGGCGTGCAGGAATAGATCGAATGCGGGGCAAGGGCGGATCTGAAACGTGCATCCTTAATGTTATTGTCAGCTTCGATCCTTCTCATCATATCGTTCAAAAACTGGCTTGAACCATAGTTTTTTTCTGTCACTTCGATGAAATTGATCCCCCTCAAGCCGGTTTTTGCTGTAATGTCCGCGTCCCAAAAATAGTCGGAGCAGATATTTCCGATCAAAGAAATCCCTCTTCGATACATCAACGTTGCGTATTCGGAAATACCGGCGGCGATATCCTCCCGCGCGACCGTTTGCTTTGCCGCAAGAAGCCCTTCGATCCATCCGATAAAATCATTCCAGTGCGGCAATTGATTCCTGAAAGCGCTGTAATAAAGATGGGTATGCGCATTTACCAATGCCGGCATTAAAATGTGACCGGACATATCCACGGTCTGCATTTTTCCGAAATCATATATTGTTTCTAAAATGCTCCTGGAGCCTGAATCATAAATCGTGCCGTCATCAGTGACAATAACGGCGCAATCCCCTATCGGCGCCGCTGTTACAGGCACAAGCCAATCCGCTTTAATCACCGATAAGTTATCCGGTATATGAGTTTTATGAAAAGGCATTGAAACATCTCCGAGATAATAGTGGCTTTTTTATGTCGGAATAACGAACGCATCGTGATCTTTTGAATGGCTTATGATAAACGTCCATTGGATGAACTTTTAAATCCTTCAAAACGTAATAATAATTGAAGTTGTTAAAAATGGCTCTTTATGCTAAATTAATATCGCTCGTCATCATTATATCTCCGGATGAGCTTTTAGAGAAAGGAAATGTAAAATGAAGATAAAAATCACGCTGGTGACCGCTGGGTTGTTATTTTTCCTATGTACTGTCGCAACGTATGGCGCTGTAATTCAAGGAAAATTGCTCGATCCCAAGGGTACACCGCTGCCGAATCTGTCGGTAAAGATCGAGGCAATCGAAACCAAACCCGCGGAAACTGTTAGCGCTGCGGATGGGACTTTTAAATTCGATAATCTCACCATAAAAAATTGGAAGATTACTATCAATGATGATAAATGGGAATCAGTAAACCTCCAAATTCGCGTGCTTTCCGATACGGAAACCATAGACCATGACCTTATCGCCTGGCAGAGACCCCAGCTGAGTGGTGATTTGTTATCATCCTATCAAAAAGCCTTTGAGAGTTACTCGGCAAAAGCGTATGATGAAGCTATCGTAGAGGTTGACAAGCTTTTCCAGGCTGGACAGAGCTTTTATAACATTTATGCCTTGAAAGGCTTAATATTTTTCGAGCAACAGAAATATACGGATGCAATGCCTCTGCTTAAAATGGCACTCGAACTGAATCCTTATGAAGTTTCAGTCAACCAGGCCCTTGGAAACTACGCAATAGATAATAAGAAATACAAGGATAGCCTGGGATACTTTGAGAAGATTTTATTCTCAACACCTACCGATCCGGATCTGCTCGAACAAATCGCAAACTCATATTTGTTCATGGAAAACTGGGAGAAAGCCATTGAGTATTATAAGAATGCTATAAAATACTATGGCACTTCCGCAAATGCCGCTCAATCTCATTATTTTATGGGAGTATGCAGCTTAAAACTAAAGCAATACGAAGGAGCTCTGGTATGTTTTGAATCTTTCCTCAAAGCTGCCCCAACAAGCCCGGATGCACCGAAGACAAAACAGCTTGTAGAACTTCTCAAGAAAAAAATTGAAACTGATAAACAAAAGAGTGAGAATACTCCCAAGTAACTTAATATCAGAGGAGTTATGGCTATGAATAAAACTCGTATGTTGTATGCACTTGTTGCGATTATGCTTTTTGTTTCCGCAGGCGGTTTCTCGATTCAGAGATTTACTGTCATGGGCGATGTTATTGATCCCCAAACCTGCGTGGGAATTTCGGAAGTGAAAATCATTATGCATCACATCGAAAATGGGATCACCGTTGAGCTTTTCTCTCAGGATAATGGTTATTTCATTAAACATTTTACTATCATCGGCAATATAACCATTCACGCCGAAAAGGCTGGATATATGCCTTATGACGGGCGGGTTTATGCCAGGCTTGGTAATAATGAGATGATTATCCCCTTAATGAAAGAAAATAAACCCATCACAACGGTGTGTCAGAGAATTGAGAACACCCCCTATGGACAATACCTCAAGTCCCTGATCTCAGAAATCCCGGAAATCCCAGAGGAAAAGGGCCTCGGCGAAAAATATGAATCAGCAAAAGGATCAATCGCGATCCAGGATTACGCTTCCGCCATTGTCTCCCTGCTGGAGGAAGAAAAGACGAGCCCCGGTAACTTCGCCATCAATTTCTTCCTCGGTTTGTGCTATTTTGAGAGCGATAAGATTGACGAAGCTATTGCGAGATGGACAAAAGCAAATGAGATTTCCCCATCCAGGGTTACGGTTTTAAAAAACCTTGGTAAAGCCTGGGAAAAAAAAGGAGATCGCGTGAAAGCGGCTGAGTTTGTGCAGAAATATGCTGATGAAATCGCTAAACTTGAAACCACGAAACCTGATGAAAAGAAAGCTGCCTACAGCACTGCCGGTATCTATTGGTATAACGCCAGTGTACAGGAAAAGTACTACGCAGCATTCAGCAAAGTCGTCGAATTGGATCCTACAAACGGCGATGCCTGGTTCTATATCGGAATGTACTATTTCGCTGCACAGAAGAACAAGGAATGCGTTGAGGCTATGGAAAAGGCATTATCAAGCACAACGATCAGCGAGGATAACAAGCAGACCGCTATCGCAATCAGGGATGCAGCCAAGAGCGTTATGTAATTTCACAATAAAATCGAAAGCCTTCCGGTAACCCGGGAGGCTTTTTTTATTGTTAATGCAGTATTAATCAGTTCTGCCTGTGATCACGTACCTTGTTCTCTATCGGGAGAGTAAAATATGCGACTAAAGGAGTTCCAATCCGTATTTTATCGGCACGGCATAAGATATACCCAGGAGTCTTTCTCCCGAAGTGCCAATACCCGCCCCATAGACAATGCCTATAACATCGCCCCTCGAATTAAGCAGCGGACCTCCGCTATTACCTGGATTTATCTCGGCATTGAACTGCAGATCCTCCTTCAATGCAATCTTACTCAACACGCCGACCGTGAGGGTGGTCACAGCCTTCCCATCCGTCTTTACATTGCCGGGATAGCCGATTACCGCGATCTCCTCGCCCTGATTCAATTTCGTTGTCTCGCCTTGAAATTTATTTAGAAACGGATATTTCTTGTTTCCTGAGTTTTTTATCTTCAGAACTACAATATCATGCGTCGGCGATTCCTTTAAAACCTCGCAATCCACCCATTCAGTCGTATCGGCAAAAATAAGCTGCAATTTCAGTGTTTGCCCTGTCAAACCTTTTTGAATGAAAAAGGTTTCTGAATCCCACGGTTTTAAAACATGTTTGTTCGTGAAAAGAATCCCCTGAGAATCAACGCAAAAAGCCGTTCCTGTGGCTGTGAACCTCAAAGGAGTCCCATTGCCCCCGATCTGTATAATCGGTTTCCCAGCGGCATCCTTCCCTGTAATCATAAGAGGTTTATTAGTGTTCTTGTCATATATCTGATAATAATTGCCGACAAGGGCAACGGCATTTTGAGAATTTTTCGATATGCCAACCCAATCAACCCGCGAGTTCTTCATCAGCTCGTTTTGTGTTTTTTCCAGCGCTTTTTGAACACGCTTGAGCTCCTGGCGCAGAATAGTCCCTTCGCTTCCATCCCTGACCGCCGTAATATTCAGCTTGTCCTGCAGTTCCGCAATCTTTGCTCTAAGCTCCGATTCACGAGCTGTTGCGGAATCCGAAAACGCCTGATTTTTCGCTTCCATGAGTTCAAGCTTATCCTCCCAGGCGACGCTGATATCGGCTATTCTCTTTTGATAGGCTTCCTCCTGCTTCTTACGTTCATTCAATGTCTGAACTATCCAAAAGCCGATGACGATGACCAGAACCATTGTTAAAATGGAGGTTGCGATCTTGAACTTGCGTGTGGAACGGCTGACCGATCGGTCTATAAGCTTCCGGAAGAAAACCGTTGAAGGATCGAGTCTCCCCTCTTTTTTCCCTTTCATCTTCAACAGGCTGGAGCTTATAATCTTCAGCATTTCATCTTCGAGGATATCTCCGGTACTCGGATGTAACTCCGGTGTTTCATTTAACCGAAAGACCGCCTTTGTTCCGCCTTTTCCGAGTTCGATTACATCCCAATCTTTTAAGATTGTTCTACCGGCAATCTTCTCGCCGTTCAGATAAGTTCCGCTTTTACTTCCCAGATCAACGATATAATTACTGCCATCCTGATCAGAAATGACAGCGTGTTCCAGCGACGCCTTTCTGTCTTCTGTATGATCGAACTTGACGATATTATCCTTTCCTGTTCCGAGGGTCACAGGTCCGTCAATAAAGCACTCAATTTTTCCCTTTTTGCTGCCGCTTAAAAAGATAAGGCATATTTTCATTTATCGAGCTCCAAAATAAAATCTGAATTCATTTTAAAATGATAAAAATTAAAGTCCATCAATTTCGTCTTCGTTCGATTCTCTCTATAGCCATGTTTCTTTATATCCCGGAGGTTGGCTGTTTCTGCTGTCATTGAAACAGATACGAGAGGCTTAACGCTCATCAAGATAAAGCAAAGGAAAATCTTACCGAGCAGTTTGATCCAATAGAGATTTTTTACGGCAAAAGACATCTGACTTATCAAAACTACAAACGGGATGCTCAGCAGCATATCAATAAGAATCTTATGATATATAGATAGACTTCTACTCTTCTTTTTTTTCGATTATTCCAATTGCCCTAAGCAAATTATAGAAACTATTGTCTTCAGCCCTGTTTGGAAATGTAATTTTCCATGGTTTTGCTCAGAGAAGAGGACAGCCTCTCAATGGTTGCGTCGACATCTTGTTTCAACGTGTGGGCTATTTCGCTGGCAAGAAGGAACAGAACCTTTTCCTGCATCTTTTTTTCACGGAATGACAGAGTTTTCCTGGCTGCCACGTAGAAAAGGCTTTTAAGGACTTTGACCATATTTTCAGGGGTGCCGGTATTTGTAAGCTTCAGATTGTCTTCATACCTGTTTTTCCATTTGCTGTATATATGGATATCGTCATCATTAATCTGCGATAAAATTCGTTCAACGGCGGCTTTCTGAAGAGGATACCTCAGGCCGACCATAAACAGATTCCCGGATGGAATAAATAATGAAGAGCCCGTCTCAATGACCTTGACATTATAAAAAGTATCGGATATCCCGCCTATGGTTTCCTGTTTGATATTCTTTATAACACAAAGTCCGTGATTAGGGTAGATAACCTCTTCACCTTCGCGGAAAGTTGTCTTGGATGTCATTTTCCTAACCTCTATTGGATTATATCATCAATATTTTTAATATACAAGTAAATGCCGGCATCCTCAAGGATATGGAATGTGGAAGTTGACCGCAAAAGGGATATTCGCAAAAAGACTGCAAAACTAAATATATAAGCCTATAAATCTCTTTTCAACTGGCCTCGTTGAATTGATTTTGCCAGACCGGTTGTTTCATCCGCTTCCAAAATGACATATGACATTCTTATATCTCCCCAAGCCGGCGTCAGCCTGGATGGCATTAGTGTCGTAAAGCGGCTGAGGACAGCTTCTTTCTCCACTCCGAGAATCGAATCCTGCCCCCCTGTCATCCCGACATCAGATATAAAAGCGGTTCCGGCGGGAAGGATTCTTTCATCCGCCGTCTGTATGTGTGTGTGGGTTCCGAGGACGGCAGTAATTCTGCCGTCCAGATAATATCCCATCGCAACTTTCTCGCTCGTTGCTTCACAGTGAAAATCCAAAATGATTATAGCGGCATGAGGTTTGATCTCTTCTATCAACTTGTCAGCCAAAGGAAACGGGTTGTCGAGGGGCGGCATAAAGGTTCTGCCCGAGAGATTCATTATTCCAATCTTCACACTATTCTGGATACTATATACTGCTGAACCCCTGCCCGGACAGGTATCCGGATAATTAGCGGGTCTGAGTAGTCGTTTCTCCTCCTCGATGAACTGGAATACTTCGCGGTTATCCCATACATGATTGCCGGATGTGCAATAATCCACCCCTGATTCGAAAATGGATTTCAGATTCTTTTCCGTAATCCCGAAACCGCTCGACAAGTTTTCAACATTTGCAATCGCGACCTGTATATCATTCTGTTTTTTAAAGTCTTTAAGCCTCTCGTAGAGGATAGTCCTGCCGGGCCTCCCGACAATATCGCCGATAAATAAAATTCTCAATTGTCAACCACCATCACTAACCTCGATTCTGTTCGTGTGAGAGCTTTTTCCAGCCATCGGTTCTATCTTGCATATTCGATGGAACGCATCTCCCTGATAACAGTCACTTTAATCTCACCTGGATATTCGAGCTCGCCCTCTATTCTCTTGGAGATGTCCTTCGCAAGCCAATGGCATGTCGCATCGTCAACCTTGTCGGACTCGACGATGATCCTTACTTCCCTCCCGGCTTGTATAGCATAAGCCTTATTAACACCCTGATAAGAATCCGCGATGGCTTCGAGTTTTTCCAGTCTCTTGATGTACGTTTCCAGGATTTCACGCCGGGCGCCAGGCCTTGCGGCCGAAAGTGTGTCGGCGGATTGGACAAGCACAGCCTCAACAGTGGATGGCTCCATATCAAAATGATGAGACTCGATACAATGAATAACTTCTTCCTTCTCTCCGTATTTTTTGGCGATCTCCACGCCAATCTGCACGTGCGTGCCGCCGGTGTCCTTATCAACCGCTTTGCCGATATCATGAAGCAAACCGCCGCGTCTCGCGACGGAAATATTCGCTCCTAATTCGGTAGCCATTATTCCGGCAAGACGCGCAACCTCTCTGGAATGCTCGAGTATATTTTGGCCATAACTGCTCCTGTATTTGAGCTTTCCGACGAGATACAGCAGCTCGGGATGAATATTCGTCAGGTTCAGCGCCATAGCGATCGATTCGCCTTCCTCTCTTAGCCTGTCGTCTATCTCTTTACGAACCTTTTGAACGATCTCTTCGATACGCGCCGGATGGATCCTTCCGTCGGCGATCAGTCTTTCGATCGAAATCCGTGCTATCTCTCTTCTCAAAGGGTCGAAACTTGATAGCAATATCGCCTCCGGCGTGTCGTCTATAATGATGTCAACGCCGGTCGCCATCTCCAGTGATCTGATGTTTCTTCCTTCTCTTCCGATAATCCTGCCCTTCATTTCATCATTGGGCAGATTTACTACTGACACTGTACTTTCAATCACGTAATCGGAAGCCGACTTCTGAATCGCAAGGCTGATTACTTTCTGAGCTTTCAACTGGCCGGATTTCACTGCCTCATCCTCGATGGATTTAATAATCTTGATCGAATCGTCGCGGGCCTCTTTTTCCATCAATTTCTTCAAGGACGCAGCAGCTTCCTCCGAAGTCATTTCGCTGATTTTCTCCATTTCCTTTTTCGCTTCTTCCCGCATCTGCTGAAGGGTTTGCTCTTCCTTCTCCAGCTTCTTTTCAAAGTTTTTAAGGTCCCTCTTCTGATTGAAAATTTCGTTTTCGCTGTTTCTCAATTCCGATTTGAACCGGTTTGCTTTTTCCTGTTGGAGCATCAGTTCTCGTTCGGTCCGCTGCATTTCCTGCTGTTTGGCTCTGGTCGAGTCCTCGAATTGCTGCCTCGCTTTGATGACGGTCTCCTGGGCATTCAGGTCCGCCTGTTTTTTTATTGTTTCAGTATCAAGCCTCGCTCTGTTTATTATTCCTTCAGCTTCCTTCCGCGCTTCACGTTTTATACCGGCTGCTCTTGCCCGTCCAGAAAAGAAAAAACCTGCTGCAACAACTGCTGCAGCTGCTATTGACAGCATAATTGTAAGAAAATTAATATCACCCATCAGGTGATTCTCCTTTCCTCGTGTTACAAATTCGTGTTTGGCGGATTTTTATGCGGTTTGCGTAAGATCTATACCCCGGCAAATCGTGTGGATAACTTTGTTATGCCTGTTTTGTACAGGTGGGTGCCCGCAATAAGGTTTTGGATTTCCTTCATGAAGGCGTATCCTCAGCCCTATAATTAAGGCTCCCGCTAATTTTCTGTTGGGATAACAAAATTCACCCATCACATATTTGCCAGGGTAAACCTGAGTTTTTAAACCTTGGCTTTTATTATCTCATCCAAAGTGTCTTGATATTTTTCCACTTTTTTCTTTAACTCACGCTGCAAAACATCGTACTCTTTCTTCATCCGCAAATACTCATCCGCGATATTCAAAGAAGCAAGAATTGCTACCTTTAAAGTATCGACAGTGGAAGTAGATTCCACTATCTCTCTCATCTTCCTGTCAACAAAATCTGCTAGATCCTCTATATGCTTACTGTCAGCATCTCCTTTAACTTTATAGGTTTGCCCGAAAATTTCCACGTCTATGGATTCTTTCGAGTCTGCCATTTATTCCACATTCCTTTTCAGTTCGTCGATTTCCACGATCAGGCTTTTGATTTTTTCTGCGAGAAATTCTCTTTCCCGCTTATAGCGCCGGATATTGTCGAGAAGCTCTACGTTCTTCTTTGCCAGCATTGTCCCTTCACCTTTTTCCTGTTTTCCCAAATTGTCCTGTATCATCTCGAGCTGAAGCTTCAAATTAGCATTCTCATTTTCGAGGGTCGAAACGTATTGTTTGACCCTCTGAATCCGTTCCTCCATCGCCCGCATTGAAATATTCAGGTCTTCTGTCATTAGTCCGACCTACTGCACAATACGCACAGCTGAAAATCTGTTTTCCAATGCTTTTAACGCCTGCTCTTCCAAACCGTTAATCTCTTCGCTTGTGAAACTTCCCTTGCTGTTTAAAAACACTAGATTGAGCGCAACGCTCTTCTTCCCTTGAGGTACCCTATCTCCTCGATAAACATCGAACAAAGTTGCTTTCTTCAATACATCCAATTTAAGGTCTTTAATACAGGAAAGCAAATCGGAGCTGGAGATATTTTCATCTATAATTACCGCAATATCCCTGTCAACTGATTGAAATCTCGATATAGAAGAAAATTTAAAATCCAGTGTGTTTATCGAGGCCAGAGTGTCCAGGTCCAGCTCCGCAATGAATATACGAAACTTGATGTCATATTTATCTGCAACGCTCGCAGACACACCTCCGAAGCTCCCTGCAATCCGATCATCTATTATAACCGTCGCATTCTGTTCCGGATCCAGAAAAGAATGTTTTCCAGGAACAAATTTCATTTCAGGCAATCTCACGATGAAAGGCAGAGATTCAATAATGCCCTTGATATGGTAAAAAGAAACATCCGCTCTTTTTCTTTTCCAATGCAGAGGATAATCCCCGCCGCCGAAAACAATCCCGAGTTTTTTTCTCTCTTTAATCTCTTCGTCACCATCCAGCTTTCTGAAAACGTTGCCTATTTCAAAAAGACCGATATCCTTAACGCCGTAATTGATATTCAACGCGGCGGAACTCAGAAGCCGCGGAATGATGGACGCCCGTAGATAGCCCATATCCTCTGCGATCGGGTTCAATATTTTCACCGAATGCTTCTCATCAATCTCGAATAGTTCATTTTCCCAAAGATCAGTGAAGCTGTAATTAAGAACCTGATTAAGTCCGGAACGAACAAGCGCCGAAGAAATCCGTTTTTCAAGATTCTGAGCGATTGTCAGCTTATCCGCACCATCCCTGAAAGGCGGGAGGATGGCCGGGACTCTATCGTATCCGTAGAGTCTCGTGGCCTCTTCAATAAGGTCAACTTCCTTCTGGATATCGTTCCTATAGCTGGGAACTTGAATCTTCCAGCGATACTGAAAGCTGTTTTGAACTTTGAACTGCAACTTTTCAAAAATATCAGTAAGGACCTCATCCGTAAAATTCACAGCAATCAGTTTTCTTGCCCGCTCCGGGCGAAATGAGATAGACCTCTCTTCATGATTTGTCGGATATTGATCTATCGTTTCGCTCAATATATCGGCTTTCATAATCTCCGATATCAGGGCGCAGCATCTGTCTATCGCGAATATCGGACCCTCGATGTCAGCGGTCCTTTCGAAATGGAAGCTTGCGTCGGTGGATAAGGACAGCCTCTTGGATGTCTTCCGAACCTGTACTGGATCGAACCACGCTGCTTCGAGGGCAATCTCCGTGGTTTTCTCTGAAATCTCGGTATTCGCTCCCCCCATAATTCCGCCGAGTCCGACTATCTTTCCGGCATCAGTAATAACGATATCTCCAGCCTGCAAAACCCTTTCAACCGCGTCCAGTGTAGTTATCTTTTCCCCATTCTTCGCCTCTCTCGCACCGAGCTTCGAACCGGCGAGGAGCTTCATATCGTATGCATGCATTGGGTGGCCGGTTTCCAGAAGAACGTAATTCGTTATATCCACCATATCGCTCACCGGGCGAAGGCCAACCGATTCCAGACGTTTCTTCATCCATTCAGGAGAAGCGCCGATTTTTACATTCTTCAGAACCTTGCCGGCAAATCTGTGGACCTTTGCCGGAGATTCGATATCTATCTTTAAATGGTCTCCGCTTTTCTCTGATGTTGTCGAATAACCGGTGTTCGGCAGTTTCAGTTTGCCATTAAGGGCAGCAGCTATTTCACGCGCAAGCCCAATATAATTCATGCAATCCGAGCGATTCGGTGTTATATTCACTTCAAGTACAGCGACGCTCCCATTCTGATGGATCTCTTCCACCTCATGACCGATAAGCGTCAATATCTCCGCAAGTTTCTGCGGAGAGATGTCGAATTCAATGTAATCTTTAAGCCAATCAAAATTGAACAGCATTATTCCAATCCTCTGAACTGCTCGATAAATCTAAGATTTCCTTCATAATTCGCCCTGGTATCTTCGATGCCGAACTTCAACATTGCTATTCTGTCCATGCCCATCCCGAACGCGAAACCCGTATATATCTCACTGTCTATCCCGACATTTTCAAGAACATTCACATGAACCATCCCTGCGCCCATAATCTCCAGCCAGCCTGCATTCTTGCATGTCCTGCACCCTTTTCCCTTGCAAATCTGGCACTGGATATCCACCTCGGCGCCGGGTTCGACGAACGGGAAATAGCTCGGCCTTAACCTTGTTATGATTTCAGTTGAGAAAAGTTGCCTGCAAAAATAATCTATCGTCCCCTTCATATCGGCGAGCGATACGCCGACATCTATCATAAGACCTTCTACCTGGTAGAAATTTGGGGTATGGGTTATATCCCAATCGCAACGGAAAGTTCTGCCGGGGCAGATTATTCTGATCGGAGGCTTCTTTGAAAGCATTGTTCTGATCTGAACAGGCGAAGTATGAGTCCTCAAGACCGATCCGTTCTCAAGATAAAATGTATCCTGCATATCTCTTGCAGGATGATGTGGCGGCATATTAAGCGCCTCGAAATTATTCCAGTCGGTCTCGGCTTCGGGTCCCTCGGCGATTGAATATCCGAGTCTCAGAAAAATATCTTCGATCTCTCTCCTCACTAATTCTATTGGATGAAAAGACCCGAGCAATGGTTTAACGCCGGGAAGGGTTATATCGAAAAATGCCTTTTCCGAATCCCTGCGGCTCTCTTCAAGCCGCTTTTTATGCTCATCAAGGACAGTCTCGATGTAAACCTTAAGTATGTTCGCTTCTTTACCGAAATTCGATTTCTGTTCGTCCGGCACATCCTTGATCATCTTGACAAGTTCATTCGCCAGCCCGGCTTTCCTTCCAAGGTATTTCACCCTCAACTCTTCGATAAGCCGAAGCTCTTTCGTTGTGGAAAGCTCGTCATCAAATTCCTTGCGTAATGTCTTTACTCTGTCCAACATTTTTGTACCTTACCAGATTAAGCTGTGGATAATAAATCAACTGGCGTTTTAAATCAAGGCAGGTATGAAACTCCGATATACCATTTATCAAGACGGCGCTTGTGCTATTTGTATTACTTTGTTAAGGATACCCTTGACAAATTCCGGCTATATTCTATTATTTGTCAGACAAATTCCCAGATGTATCCTTTCAGGGAGGACAATAATGAAACTATTAAAATTGGATTGGAAAAAGGATAAATGGGTGTTGTTCAGCGGCTTTCTCGGCGCTGTAATCATCCTGGTGATGCTCATTTCGATTATCACTAATGGAATTCCCGGATGGCGGCTCTATTGGCTGTTTCCCGGCGCGGGCTGCGTCGGAGTAGCTTATCTTGCCGCCTCTAAAACTATTAAAGGAGGAAAATGATGGAACAATTGAAATTGGATTGGCAAAACGACAAATTGGTGTTATTCAGCGGCTTTCTCGGCGCTGTAATCAGCGCCGCGATGATCATCTCGATTATCGCCTATGGATTTTCCGGGTGGCAGCTCTTTTGGCTTCTTCTCGGCGCAGGCTGCTTCGGAATAGCTTACCTTGTCACAACTAAAACCTTGACGAAGTATACCGCGGGATTTGCATTCCTCGCGTTATCCCTCGGCGGAGCTTTCATTCATCTCCTGATCGGAAATTTCGGCTTCAGCGTTCTGATGAATATTTTTCTCTTTGTAGCTCTCATCGGTTTGTTCGGCCATTTCTACATGGAAAAAGATCCGACAATTCTTAAAATTACCGCCCTCGGTGCCGGGCTCTATTCCTTATGCCATCTGCTCCCGTTCGGTATGGCTGGAAGGCTTCCGTTGCAGGATATCTTTGACTCCTTCAAGGGTAACTTTTTCGGAGGGCTTCTCAGCCTGATCCTCTTGCTCGTTGCGATTGCTGTCGCCGTGGTCATCATAATGGATATAGTTAAAGCACAGCTCCCGATGCCGGCAGAGCAATTGATGAAAATCGGCCTCTTCTCCATTGCTGGGATACTCGTTCTCCAGTTCCTGATCGGCATTTTTCATACCCAGGGTTTCGGCAATTTCATATTCACGTTATTCTTCTATATCTTCAATTGTTCGGTCGGGATCATCGCCGGGCTGTCTTTCTACATCATGAAAGAAGGCCAGGAGGGACGTGTTCTGCAGGTTAAAAAGCCTTAAGTCTAAAAAGACGGACAAAGATAAAAAATAGGAAATGACAAAGATTTCGAGCGTTTCGAACAAAGGAGGCAGCTTCCGGGAATTGGAACTGGATATCCTGCGGAAGGTCGGACGGATTCTTGCCTCCGAGCTCGAAATTGACAAAGTACTCTCCATCATAATAGATTCATGCAGGGAACTCGTCTCCGCTGAAGCGTGGTCTATTCTGCTGATGGACCCCAAGGCCGATAAATTGGTTTTTTCCCGTATCCTCGGGCAAAAAACGAACGAGCTGTCAAATTTGACATTGAAGATCGGCCAAGGGATCGCAGGCAAGGTTTACGAGACGGGAAAGGCACGAATTGTCAACGATGTCTCCAATGATCCGGATTTCTATGCCGGCATTGACCAGCTGACCGGATTCAAGACCAGATCCATTCTTTGCATCCCCCTCGCAAGCCGGGGGAATTTTCTCGGCGTTATCGAGATTATAAACAAGATCGACGGACACCCTTTTACAGAAGAGGATCTGGGAAAGATCGAGACATATACGAAGTTTGCGTCTGTTGCGCTTGAAAACGCCCAGCTTTACGAACAGGCGGTTCATTCATCCATCACTGATGACCTTACAGGCCTCTACAATAACCGTTTCATCTATAAACAGCTTGCTTGCGAACTTCAAAATGCGAAAGCGAAAAATAAAAACCTCGGATTCATTTTCATTGATCTCGACAAGTTCAAATCCATCAATGATGTCCACGGACATCTGATCGGGTCGCGCACACTCAGCGAAGTTGGTAAATTTCTTAAAATCAGACTGGATAAAATCACGGATATGATCGCGAGATATGGCGGAGATGAGTTCTTTATTGTAGTCCCTGAGAAGACGTCGGAGGAAACCAGACAGATTGCCGAAAATCTGCGCCGGGAGCTGAACGAACATATTTTCAATATAAATAAAATCAATATCACGCTAACTGCCAGTTTTGGCGTTTCGGCGTACCCCGAGCAGGCCGAGTCGCTCGAAGAGCTGATCGGCATGGCGGATAGAGCGATGTATGAAGTCAAAGCGGAAAACAGAAACGCTGTAAAAATATTCTCACTCGGATAACTTTTACCGAATACGAGCAAGACTGGAAAGCGTAAAACTCTCATACATTACACTCTGTTTAGTTTTAAAAAAAGAATCCTGCTTTCTTCAATAAATGCCGGCTTATTGCACTAAGTATATTGGCTTCCGCCTTTTCTATTCTTGTCACCTTTTTTTATTGTGATAGATTGGATTAATAAAAAGAAAAGTACGATTACAATTTATCATTAGAATTTTTTAACGAATTATGAGAATAATTACTGGCAAGGCTAAGGGTCGGCAAATAAAAATTCCCGGGGATGCTGATTTCAGGCCCACATCCGATAAGACCCGGGAGACCCTTTTCAATGTCATCAGCGACCGTGTAGCGGGATCCATTTTTGTGGATTGTTTCTCCGGAAGCGGAGCCGTTGGATTGGAAGCCATAAGCAGGGGCGCTGAAAAAGTGATATCGATTGAAAAAAACCATCTCAACTGCCGGTTGATTACCGAGAACTGTAGGACCCTCGGTTTTGAAAATAAGCTTGAGCTGATCGAAGATGATTATATCCCTGCTCTTATGCGTCTTGAGCGCAATGGGATTTCCCCAGATATCCTTTTTTTCGACCCACCATATTATGCAGATATCTATGGACACCTCCTCGATTTCCTTGCTCAGGCTCGATCAATCAACCGAGGATTGATCATAATCGAACATTTTAAAAAAACTGTTATCCAATATGAACCGCACTTTGATCTTTATAAAGTGTCCAAATCCGGGGACACTCATCTTACATTTCTTATAAAAAAAATTTCGCCTTAATAAGACATCTTTAATTGAATACTGGATTTTATATATCGAACTATACCGGATCTGCCTCATATATGGATTTTTTGTCATTTATAAAGGACAATTCTTGCCGATTTATTAGTTCCAGTTTCAATCTGATGTATAATATTCAGGAAATAATAACCCTGGCTGGCATCCGGTTTGCATTCATTGTATTAGTAAAACATAGGAGAGCAAGATGAATAAGAAAATGATCGTTTTGATAATTGTTACGGCCTTCATCGCGGCTTTGAATATCGAAGCAAATACTTACACTTACAGTAATAACAATGAAGATGTCGATATGTCGTTCAAAATCGGTTATTACATCGTAAGCGGCGACAGCGACTTGTGGAATTACAACTCGGAATTGTACTATTTCGAAAAAGATGACCTGAACAGCTTCCTGGGTGCCGTGGGTTTGAACTTCCACGTCACAAACCATCTTACAATATCCTTTGAGGCGGGAGCCACCTACGGACATACGTTGACTGAATATGCAGACTGGGTTGACGAGGACGGTTTCCCGATCGAGACGGATATCGAGCTGAGTGTTGTGCCGGTCGAAGTCTCGCTGAAAATCTCGCCTTTCGGCAGGGGTGATTATATAGGCCGTTTCTCCGCTTTTGAAAAGAATTCCTTCATACCTTATTTCGGCGGAGGTGTCGGAGCATACTTCTATAGCTACAGAGAATTGGGCGATTATATTAACTTTGATGCCGGAGAAATAATATATGCGGAATTCATGAGTTTTGATGTCGGTGTAGGATATTTCATTGTCGCCGGATTTGAAATTCCGATGAGCAGGGAAATGAGTTTCATTGCTGAGTTCAAGCAAACCTGGGCAAAGGCCAAGCTTTCAGAAGATTTTCAGGGATTTGATGATTTAGACCTCGGCGGAAAGACTATTTCTGTCGGTTTCACGATGGGATTTTAACTTCGGAAATTACCAGGGCTGATAGCCATCTCACCGATGGAGCGGCATTTTAAAAAAACCGCTCCATTTTTATTTTATAAAACAACAAATCCGGCAATATCAGGCAGGCGGCGCTTGAAAGCAGAATTAATTTATATATGCCCGATAGAAATAGAATATAAGCCTGTTGAGAATCACGAACAGATAAAAGACCTGGAAGAACAACCCGAACGCGAGGTATGCTCTGTAACGTTTTAAATTTAATGGAAGATTTCCAAGAAAATATGCGGCGAAGAGAGCGACGACGATCAATGAAAAATTGAAATGCCTCACTTTCAAAGGCGTTAACCACCATGTCAGAAAGATCAACAGATATGTAAGCAACAACCAGATAGCAATGGCGGTGTTCTTCATTCTCAGACCGGCGGGTTCATCGGCCCTTTTTGTTCTCTTCGAGTCTTTTTTCGCATTTGTCCCTGGTTTGATCTCCAAATTCAGAGAATCGGCGCCTCTCGCGCGCTTCAGGAAAAGAATGATACCGAGAGCAGACAGCAGAGACGTCAGGAAAAAATATTTTCCGAAATAGTGAATTTGTGAAGTAAAATTCTGAACAAGCGGCTTCTGCATGCCCTCCGGGATCGGGGATTTATTGGATAACACCTTTTTAACTCCATCCAGGAGCATGTCGTTATAATGAATATAAAAGACGAGATAAGTCGCCACTGTCGCCAGTATTACAATCACGATTACAGTCCTAACCGGAATTCCGCCCTTCTCAATCAATTTCACTAATAAAAGCATAGCGAGGACTGATATATAAAACTTGATGACAATTCCAAAATGACTCATTAAAAGCGCAAAAGTGATGAGGAATAACAACACGAAATGTTTCAGTTTATATTCTTTGATGTTTAAAATAATCAACATCAACGCCAGGAAAAGAAGTTGAGAAAATTGCTCCGCTATAAAACCTGCGGACACACAACGGTAAGAGAACGGTATCAGGTTATATGTTATGAATGCCCAAAATGCGTACTTCATACCTCCGAAGAGTTTTCGGGCTATCAGTCCTAATAAAACTGGAGATATTATTTCAATCATACCAAAGATTATTTTAAGCAGGAGTTTGAATTTGGCGGTAAAAACCGTGAAAGGCGCGACGAACATATAAAATAGCGGGGGATATGGAATCTTATATATGTCTCCTGGATAAACCGTAATGAGATTCAGGTCTCCCGAAAGAACCTTCTTCAAATTTCTCGTATGATAACCGATATCCAGGGATATTAATGAAGGATGAACCACGAATAGAAGTTTGAAACCGAGGAAAAATATTATCGCAATAAGAAAGCCCTTGATGAATTTTGATTCTTTATGAATGGAAAAATCGAACTTGAAAATATATTTCATTGCAGCGCTGACCGCGACTGAAAGCGCCAGCATTATTATGCTAATGGTAAAAATATCGTCAGCCATAATTGTTATATGCAGGCGGGACGATGCCAGAATAAATGAAACGAATGCCGAAAAAAATATCAGGATTACAAAGCCCGTTCTCCTCCGGCATTTAAAAATTAGCGGAATTGCGAAAACGATAAGCATGCTCCCGGAAAGCCTCAGTAACAGGTCAATCGGAGGGAGCTGTATTCCTCCGGTGTATGTTGGGGTTATCTTGATGTAATACAACTTTGCATAGCGTAGCTTGACGTTCTCGTCACGAAGGATTTTAAATTCAATATTCAGATTTCCCGCAGCATCAGCTAAAGTATATGCTTTCTTCAGCTTACCGACTTGTAATTGGAAGGCATCCAACTGGACCCCGTTTACTGTTACTGAAATTTGCGGCTGCAAACCGCTTTGGTCCTGCACCGCTCCCCGGACCTCGAATTCAAGCGTATAATCATTCCTTCCGTTTGCACCAGCTCCCGGCAGATTTATCAGAACCGGATTATATTTTATTGCCTTTGGTTGTTCGGTTGCGAACGCGGAAGACTGAGGCGCATCAAAATCCAGCAGATAACCGGTTTTAACCTGCCAGGGAATGATAACTGCCGATATTGAAATAATGACTGCGACGGCTGCAAGCGCGATCAAGCGCGTGTTCGTCTTGGATTTCGAAACAGCTTTTTTCACGGATAAATCCCATATTTTTCTATTAGACGCAATGGGAGTCCGTTCTTCTCATAAAGGCGGGAATCCGGATATTTTAAATATTTCTCTCGTTCCGCTTCTGCCTTTTGGATGTCTCCCGCTTTCAACGCGAGAATGCTTTTAAACAATTCGATCAGCCCTGAGTCCACAGCATCGCTTCTTTTATCATTTATTGAGAGCAGCGTCTTCTGACCGTCTTCGATTGCCGACATATAATAAAACAGAACCGCTTTCAGATAAGGTAATGTGACATCAGAATCCTTGAGTGAATCCGCTTCTTTACCAGATATGATTTCAGCCAGCGCGCGATTGAAATAGTAAATCCCATATGTTTGTTGTGGTGTTTTTATGGCAGTTTCGACTTTAATATTCAAATCCATAACTGATCCGCGCCGGTCAATTTTAAGAGATACATCATCGTCTGATTTCAGCTGCATTAGAACTTCATCATAGCGGCGTCTGTCTGTCATTCTCCTGGCGTTGAGGAACAACAATCTATCTCCGACAGACAACCCAGCCTTTGCAGCTGGGCTTTGATCTCTGACCTCGATCACAAGCATGCCCTCACCGGATACAGGTTCGACCGGATAAAAGCCGAGCCAGGGCGATTGAAATTCCGGGATGACATCCAGTTTTCGCATCGTTTTCTCGAGATCGTCGGCGCCATCGGCCGAATCTTCATAGATGAATGACGCGACATCGGGCGCGCCATGCGTGGAATGAAACAAAATCATAGAATATTCAAACTCGCCGGTGTTAATTAAAAATAATAAAAGATCGGCTTCGAATTTATTGAGCAGATCGTTTTTTAACTTGGCTGTAACAGGATCAAGAACTATCCCCGGCTCGATCGTAATACCTTCCAGGTTTTCTCCAATTCGCATCAGATCCGTTGTCAGTTCTTTATCTTCATTCCGCTCTCTAATGGTTGGTGTATAGACATTCAGCGTTTGAATAGTTTCAAGCAATGCCGACGTTTTTACTACCAGCGGACTGTCGTAAGATATGTCTTCACCGGTCTTCATCAGCCCTCCAAATAGAACAGTGGGCTTTTTGGATGGGGAGACATATACGGTTTCATCCTTCTTGAGGTTGAACTGTTTAATATATTTTCCATCCCTGAATTTCACAGTCAGCGTATAAGGCCCACTGCAAAGATTCTTCAACGATAAGCTGCCTTTGCCCTGTAATTGGCCATTCAGAAAAACCTCCGCTTCCCGGGGAGTATCCTGAAGAATCACCTCCCCCTGGCTCGTTGTCAGAACTACCGGGTTAAGCGAGTAATCCTCAGGCTGCGGGAAATCGAGAGTTATAACCGAATCCTGGTAACAGGGTTTTTTCAATTCCACTTTATGCCTGCCTAACGGTAAGTTGTGTATTTTAAACGCTGCAGAGCACTTCGCGGCATCAAGTCCAAGTCCCTTCAACCTCGCGGCCTCCGCTTCGCCGGCGGAACCCTCTGTTGTCCCGTTATACTTTCCGTCCAGGTAAACCTCAACTCCAGCGGGAGATGTCTGGAGAGAGAGAGCAGCAGCTGTCCGCTTGAGTTCTATGGATATCTTTGTCGTTTGTCCGGAATTAATCTCGATTGTTTTCTCCTCCGTTTGATATCCCTCGTACGCCACCCGAAGAACATATGTCCCGATTTTATACCTTAAAACAGGTGTATTGCTGTAACCAATCTGTTTTTCATCGAGATAAACTCTGGTTCCGGCCGGGTTCGTTATCACCGAGAAGAAACCGGTCATCTTGCTTTTTATCTTATCGAACAGTCTGATGTATTTTACTGATGCCTCCTTTGGAGGTTCGTAATCCATATCTTGATCGAAAATTGAGAGTATATCCCCTTCAGATTTAGCCAGATCGCCATCGTTAAAATATATCTGAGCCCGGAAATCATATGAATGCTTCAGATACGCTATCAGAGAGGGGTCTATTGTTTTATCTTTGAAAGCAGCTTCGAGGATGACGATAATCTCGTTGAAATCGTAAATCGAGGAAGCCTGATCGAGCGAGTTGAATTTCGAAACCGCTTCTTCATATTTTCTCTTGATAACATCCTCGTTGATGGAAAGGTCTTCCTCAACTATTTGGCAGATCAACGGCATCGCAAACAGACTGAAAAATGATAATGCAAGAGCTGTTATTATTAATTTCATACCGGTTTAAAAAAGTTTTAGGACCGTTTTTTGATCTTCGTCCAACACAAATATTTCCGCCGAGTCAGATATCGCGAAATCAATGACGTCCTCGACCGGAGATGCTACAGTAATCTGTTTAATAAAATTTCTATTGTTATCGAAAACAAGGAAAGCATTGAGGCCCTTATCAAAGACGATCATATGATTGAATTTATCGAACTTGATTTCAACCGGTTCTTTCATCTTGTAGTTCTTTCCTTCGCCGGGTATCCGGCCTACTTCCAACCCTGTCAGATTGAATATGAGAATCCCCTCGAACGAATCATCTATGATATAAAGACGGTTGAAATTGTCCAATTCGAGGCAATTAATATTTTCGAATTCATATTTGGAAATCCTGATTTTAAAAATTCCTTTGGCATTGTAGCGAAAGATATGATCTCCTTTTCTCGATACGACAAATAAATCGCCGAAGCTGTTGACGCACACTTCCCGCGGTTTAATTACGGGACGTGATTGGTCTCCGTCCGTAAACGTTAAGGGAATAGATTGACCGTCTATTTCGATATTGCCTTCTGCGTCAACGAATATATTCTTGCCGCCTCTTCCCGGGAAAAAAGCAATCGCTTCACAAGCCGGCGCTTGGGTATTAACGAAAGCGCCTTTGTCATCGAAGATATAAACCGTTTTGGATTCTGAATCGAAAATGAAGATTTGTTCCGTCTCATCGAGACAGATGCTTTGAGGCGAAGTCACAGGCTGGGACGCATTCAGTTTAAATGCCGAATCCACCTTGTAGTTGTAACCCGTGTCAAGCTTCAGCCTTTGAAGCGCGTTGAGATATTTCTTCGCCTGCGCAGCCTGAGCGCTTCCCTTCCGGGTCGAGGAGAGTTTTTGCAGCTGCTTTGCGGCTTCCACGTATTCGGAATCCGCGATGAAAATCATCGCTTTAAGCAATACGGCATCAGCGTAAAAAGAGCTGGCGGCAAACCTGTCGTCTATTAGTTTTATCTTATCCATCGCCTTCTGAACATTCCCGATCCTGAAATATATCCCGGCAGCCTTAAATGCCGCTTTAGCTGTATTCTCCGACCAAGGGTATGTCCTGATTAAGCGCTCGAATGTGGAAAGTGGAGTATTCAGGCTTGTCAGATCATCGCAGGACATCAGCTGAATATCACCGACATTCAGCAGCGCGAGCGTGGCTCTTTTATGATGCGGAAAATCCTGAGCCAATTTCTCGAAATTTTTCTTCGCATCTTCTGGATTTGAGGCAACATCTTTATAATAGACTCCTTTTTGGAAAAGCGAGAGCGCCGCCCAATTTGTTGACGGGAATTTTTCCAGAATGCTGTTGAAGTCCTTCAGAGCCTCCTGGTACTTTCTTTCTTTATAAAAAGTCATTCCGCTGTCATATTTTTTCTTGGCTAAATTATCATCGGCCTTCTGTGCGAGGATAGGGAGCGAGAGCGCTCCGATAGACAATAATCCTATGATTATGGCTCTTTTTCTCATAATTAATCCTCAGGAGTTTTTGGGTTTTTCCCGCTGAAGGAATGATCGCCATCCGGCTCGATTTTCACTTTTTCCTTGAAGATTCCGCCGTCCGGCCACTTATATTGCAACTGATGGTCGCCGGCTGATATTTTAAAATCTGTGAGCGGGGCATCATCCACATTCAATCCATCTATCCAAATCCGACAATTTCCGGGAATTGCGGTCACATTCATCTTGCCGAATGCAGGAAGCGGTAAAGATGAAGTTTTGCCTGGCATTATATCCACCATATATACCCTGTTTATGAAAACAGGTCCTCTCGAGACGACACCGATCTTCCTTTTTCCTTCCAGGAATTTCAGCTTTGCGGATTTCTTCACATCACCGACCTTCTTCCCCTCGCTGTAGATTGTCACCGGATAGCTCGCCGAAACCGAAAGGAAGCCGTCTTTCAGCGCCGAAGTTAATTGCACTTCGAGGTTGTCCGCAAGGGATTCATCCTGATAGCTCAAGTCCACCGCCTTTTCAACATAACCCTCGCGGCTTATTATAACCTTTAAAGGCGTATCACATTTCAAAGCAATCTTTGCCGGGGAAACCAGAGGTTCAGCCTGCCCTTCAATTTTGATAATCGCATCTTTCGGAACCGGGGTAATTGTTATCTCACGTGTGAGGGGGAGAAGTTCCGCTGATACACCCTCTTTTGGAAGACTGCTTTTTTGCAAATCCATCGTCCAGGTCTGATAACAGTCTTTCTTGATGGCAATCCTGAATTCCTCCGGCGTAACCTCGGTCACCCTGTACATCACGGGAGTGGTCATACCGGTTTCTTCCCCGTTGATAAGCAATCCGGCCCCGTCGGGATTGCTGCTTATCGTAAGATTTAGTTCAGGCGGAATAATTTGAGTCGAATTCCCGGTGTCTGCAGGAAGACCTTCGCCTTGACGGCCTGCTTTTTTTGATGACTCGGTACCGGTTAAATCGGCAGAACCATCCTTTGATCTGCCGAGCAAAGAAAACGCTTGCTCGCTGTACATATAAAATAATACCGCAATGCCGAAGATGGCGAACAGAATAAATTCGCGCACGTGCCTTTTCACTCTTTTCCGCGTAATCTGTGTGGGGGAATCTTCCATCACTACCGTTTCCGCTCCGAAATCCACTTCGTTCGCCGCCGCCGATTTTTCGCCTTTTGTTTTTGTCTCTTTTAAAAGCCGTTGAATATGATCGGTCGTGAGCTGCTTTTCCCGGCGTTTCGGGAGAGGCGAGAACTCTATCTTCGAGGTCACATCAATATCGGTTTTTTTAATACCTTTTACTGCTTTTATCGCCTCGATGAACTCTTCACCTGTCTGAAAACGTTCGTCCGGTTTTTTTGCAAGTGCCTTTAAAATTACGTTTTTCAAATCCTTGGGGACGCCTTCAAGTTTTATCTTGGGTTCCGGCGGGGGCGCCTGGACGACCTGGAAGATGACTGTCGTGGGATCGCCAACAAATGGGCGTTTCCCGGTCACCAATTCATAGAAGACGACGCCGAGAGAATAGAGGTCACTTCTCACATCGAGGGAAGTCCCCATAACCTGCTCAGGAGAAACGTATGCGGGTGTTCCCATCAGCATCCCGCTTTGTGTGACCGTGCTTGTCGGAAGTTTGGCAATACCGAAATCGCTGATCTTCACATTGCCGTCGTCTGTCAGAAGTATATTCGCCGGTTTAATATCCCTGTGAATAATCCCCTTGGAGCTGGAATAATCGAGGCCCTTTGCAACACTGAAGACGATCCTGAACATCTCCCTGAAGGGAATATCTTTTTTGATAGTCATATATTCTTTGAGATCGTTGCCTTCGATATATTCCATTGCGATAAAAGCGAGATGACTCTCGTACCCGACATCATAAACGGTAACGATATTCTGATGACTCATAGTCCCTGCTGAGCGTGCCTCGTTTAAAAAGCGCTCGCGCAGTTCCTTTTCCTCGAAGCTCGTATCAGCCAGATCGAGGCGTATTGTTTTTATTGCAACCCTTCTGCCGATCTCAGGATCAAGAGCTTTATATACGACGCCCATCGCCCCCTGGCCGAGAATGGATTCGAGAACATACCTGCCCAATTTATTATCTTTCATTGCCACCCACATCAAGTTATGAATTCAAGTTATGTTATCAAAGACATGTCGCGTGGTCAAACTTCAATAGAATTTATTCCAAAAGATAATTTGAATTATGATAGTTACATTAAATTATAAGGATCAATATCTATAACATATTTCCCTCTGCTTATCCCCTCTTTATGCGCTGATGCAATAGAGCGGACTAATCCTATGCTCAACTCGGAGCGTGACGGAGACCGAATAATAATCTGAATCCGATATCTGTCCCTCAGTTTTGAGAGTGGTGCCGATTTGGGGCCTCTTATGATAAAACCGCTTTTCATAAATTTATCAAGTATCTGTTTGAATTTGTACGCATCTGAATATGTCTTCCCTTTGTCTTTCCCTTCAAATCTTATCACTGCCATCCCTGAAAAAGGCGGGTATGATAAACGCTCACGCAGATAAATCTCCTCCTTGTAAAATCCAGGATAATCATGCTCCCTTGCGAATCTGATGCTGTAATGATCCGGCGAAAAAGTTTGAATGATAACCTCGCCTGGATTTTTCCCCCTTCCAGCCCTGCCAGCAACCTGTGTAAGTAGTTGGAATGTCTTTTCGCTGTGTCTGAAGTCTGGCAACGCAAGTATGCTTTCGGCTGAAACGACGCCGACCAGGGTAATCCGCGGGTAATCATGCCCTTTCGCGATCATCTGAGTTCCCACGAGTATATCAATCTGGCCGTGTCTGAGCATCTCCAGGATGCGATAGTGCGCGCCGCGGCTTCCCGTCGTATCCTGATCCATTCTCATAACAATTTTATTTCTAAAATCCCTTTGAAGGATTTCCTCAACCCTCTGGGTTCCAATACCTGCGAATTCAATGAGCTCGCCATGGCAGTACTCGCACTTGTCGCTAACGGCTTTACGTGAATCGCAGAAGTGGCAAACCAACTTGTCAATAGTCTGATGATATTTCATCGCGACATTACAATATTTGCATAGAACAATCCTTCCGCATTCCCTGCACATCAGCCTGGCTCTATAGCCGCGCCGGTTTATTAAAACGAGAACCTGCCCGCCGGCTTCCAATTTTTCTTTGATCTTATCATCGAGGAGGCTGGCTATTTCCTGTTGTATGCCGGTGCGTTTGAATTCCTCGCGCATATCAACGATTGTAACCTTAGGGAGCACCTGGTCGCCGAATCTTTTCTTCAGCTCGAGCAGGTGATATTTACCCTGCATCGCATTGTAATATGACTCTACCGCCGGCGTGGCGGAACCGAGCAGGACGGGAACAGCGGACATCTCTCCCCGTTTGATTGCCAGGTCCCTTGCATTGTATCTCGGTGTTTCATCCTGTTTATATGAACCATCATGCTCTTCGTCCACAACGATCAAGCCCAAATTATCTATGGGAGCAAAAACCGCCGATCTTGTTCCGATGACCACATCCGACAAGCCTCTCTTCGTCTTCAGCCATTGCTCAAACCTCTCTCCCGGGGAAAGCCCGCTGTGGAGAAGCGAAATTCGTCCCGCAAAATGCTCTTGAAACCTTCGAAAGAGTTGGGGCGTCAAAGATATTTCAGGAATCAAAACAAGGGCTTTTTTTCCTTCCGAAATAATCTTGTGGCAAAGATAAAGATATACCTCAGTCTTACCGCTGCTGGTGATTCCGTGAATCAGAAATGTCTTATGGAATGATTTTTTACAGCATTCCAGAACCTCCGAAGCCGCTGTCATTTGTTCGCCGGTCAGGTCAGGTAAATCATGAGATGCTCCTTCGTAATCGGGATAAATAGTTTCACGTTCCTTTTCGAGAAAGATTTTTTTTACTATTCCCTTTTTATTCAATTCAGCAAGCGGACCGGAACTGATATCGAGATTCTCCATTATTTTATCGTCCGGCAGCGGTTCTTTCCTTTCTTCAAGGTACTCGATAATTTTCATTTGTACCGGAGCTTTTCTACATGACTCCTTCGATTTCTCGGGATTTTCATAATATCTGTCGCTTAAAATTGAGGCGGAGCGGCGGAGAAGATAATCCTCCCTCACCCTTATCTGTTGATTGATGGTCAGAAAGCCCTCCTTTTCAAGGGCATAGCAATAGCGGAGCGCCCCTGCGCCTTCGAGAATTTTATCAAGATCCTTCGCGCTCATCTTGTGATTTTTGCAGACAACGGATAGAACAAGATCACCTTTTGACAGTTTTTTTTTCGATTTCAGCTTTTCCGCCTTGATCAATCCGTTGTCCGTGATTTCAATGACAAATTCAGGTGTATCCCCTATCCCCGGAGGCATAGCAGCTTTGGCGACATATCCAGGCGATACGAGATAATAATCGGAGATCCATCGGAAAAATTCCAATAACTTCAAATCAAAAAGTGGTTCATTGTCAACAACATTGCGTATGGGTTTTATTACACTGGCAAGCAGGTCGGTTTTTTCAAGAATCTCGAAAACCCAGCCGGTTTCCATTCTCCTGCCGAGAGGAACAATCACCCTGATTCCGGGCTTGATCTTATCCTGAAACCTTTGAGGGACTTCATATGTCAGCGTGGATTCCAAAGGTCTGGCAACAGCTACCGAAACAAACATTGATAATTCTCTTTCCTATTACAATTATGCGGCAATTGTCATTGCAATCAATAGGCTTCGGGATAAATACCGTTCTATATAAAAAACCCGGAGGCGTAAAACCTCCGGGCAATAATACTAATCTGTGGATAACCTATCAGCTGTCCTTTCTGACCAATCCACCCAACCAGTGGAACAGACGCAGTTTAGCAAAATCGTCAAATATTGTGTAAACGACAGGTATCACTATCAGGGTCAGAAATGTAGATGTAATCAAGCCGCCGATTATAGCAATTGCCATCGGCGAACGCATTTCTGCACCACGGCCAATTTCAAGAGCTGCCGGGAGTGCTCCAAAAATGGTGGAAAGTGCCGTCATTAGAATCGGCCGCAACCTCTGTGGGCCAGCGGTTAGAATCGCTTTCTTTCTTTCCATACCTTTATCGCGCAGCTGTTTCGTGAGGTCTATCAAGAGGATGGAGTTCTTTGTAACAATACCCATCAGAAGAATAATGCCGATAAAGCTAATCATACTTAGTGTCTTGCCCATGAAAAAGAGACCGAATACAGCTCCGATGATTGCCAGCGGCAAGGAAATCATAATCGTTATCGGATGGATGAAGCTTGCAAATTGTGACGCGAGAATCATATAAATCAGAATTATCGCCAGGAATAAAGTGAATGATAACTCCTGGAATGATTCTTTCATAGCTTCAGCCTCTCCTCCAAGTGTGAGTTCTATGTCAGTTCCTGAAAGAGTTTCGCTTGCAGTTTTCTGTACAATTTTTACTGCTTCGCCAAGAGGCAGATTTTCAAGGTTGCTCGTTATTTCAATAGACCGGCGTCTGTTATAACGTTGTATCTGTGAGGGACCTGTTTCACGCTCATATGTAGTAACGTTCCCCAGGTCTATCATTGCTCCATTCAAGCTCCTAACCTCAAGCTTATCAATATCCTGAGGTTTCTCACGGTCTGTCTGTTGCAGACGAACCCATACTTCATACTGTTCTCCACCTTCTTCAAAGTTGCTTACATGTTTTCCACCAATAAGTGTATTGATAACGGAGGCTATGCCGTAAACATTAACTCCGAGATCAGCTGCCTTCAGGCGGTTGATTCCGATATGAAGCTCAGGTTTTCCCATTCTCCAGGATGAATCGAGATCAACGATACCCTTTTTGGTTTTTAACGAATTAAGCATTCTCGTATTAGCTTTTTCCAATTGCCCAAGGTCGCTTCCAGTCAAGAGAACCTGAAATTGTTTTGAGCTGAATCCGCCGGAGGAACCCATTGAAGCTTCTGCTGTTGAGATTTTGGCATTCTTAACCACAGAAAGAATTCTTCTCGATTCCGCTTGTATTTCGTAAACAGACAGCTTCCGATCTTCCTGAGGTGTTAATTTAATCAAAATCTGTCCTCTGTTGGATTCTTCCCTGCTTCCCTGTCCTACACCGACAGTTGCGAATAACTCTCTCAATTCAGGCAACCTCTGAGTCAATAGGCTCTCGATTTCACGAATTTTGCGATCGGTCTGTTCGACTGTGGATCCGAGGTCTGTTTCAACATCAATTGAAAATTCGTCTCTTTCCATAGTTCCCATAAATTCGCTCTTGATGGCTCCTGAACCGGCAAATCCTATAGAAAAAACCATAAGCAAGAAGGCCGTAATAACAACTCGCCACCTATGTGCAAGAGACCAATCCAAGGCTTTTTTATACCAGACTAACAGTTTTGCGTAAGCTGATTCGAACTTCTTGTCGAATGCGTTTTCCCTCTGTTTTCTTCTCAAGAATCTGGAACTTAACATAGGGGTCAGGAAAAACGATACAAAAAGGGATACCATAACGGCAACGCTGACCGTGAGCCCGAATTCATAAAAGAATTGCCCTACCAGACCGCTCATAAAAGCAACTGGGATGAAAACGGCAACAACCGTAAAAGTGGATGCCATGACAGCAAGACCGATTTCATTGGTTGCATTGATCGCAGCGTCATGACGCTTTTCCTTCATCTCTCTATGTCTGAATATATTCTCGATGACCACTATAGCATCATCGATCAAGACACCAACTGATAATGACAAGCCCATCATAGTTAAGATATTCAGTGAGAAGCCGAGGAGCGACATGAAGGCATATGTGGAGATAACAGAAACTGGAATTGCAATTCCGGCAATCAATGTCGCCGAGATGTTCCTGAGGAAAAACAAAACGACTAATACCGCAAAAAAACCGCCATAGAGCATCGTTGTATTGACATCGCTGACGGCATCTCTTGTAAAAGATGAGTTGTCTTGAGCGATGACGATCTTCATCTTATTCTTATATGTTTCTTGAAGCTTACTTAATTCCTCTTTGACATTATCGACAACTTCAATTTCATTCGCGTCTGCGCGTTTTGTAATAAGAACAGCTACCGCTTGTTTTCCATTTAAACGAGAATAAGTTTTAGCGTCTTCTTCGCCGTCTTCAACTACAGCAACATCGCCAACCGTAACCGGTTTACCCTGCACGGAAGAGATGATCAGTTTTTGGAAATCATCGACTTTTTTCACTTCACCTTCGGTCTTTACGACAAGTTCTTCCTGCTGGGATTTAAGTGTACCGCCAGGGAAATCTATGTTTCCTATCTGCAGGGTCCTTACTACATCGTCACCCTCGAGTCCATATCCGCTTAGTTTGCCTGCATCCAGCCAAATCCTCACCTGTCTCTCTCTACCGCCGACGATCGTAACGTTACCGACACCTTTGATCCTCTCGATGTTTCCCTTGATTCTCTTTTCAATAATTTCAGTTAAATCTCTCAACGAAGTGTTGGAAGAAATCGCTATCTGTATAATCGGGTATGCACGAAAATCGAATTTTTGAACCAATGGATTTTCAATGTCCGATGGCAACAATTGCCGGGCATTTGCTATCTTGTCCCGGACTTCCTGAGTTACGACATCGACATCCATTTCCAATTCGAATTCAATTATAACCTGACTCAGATTTTCAAGGCTGTAAGAATAAATATTCTTCACTCCTTCGAGTGTAGCGCAGTTCTCTTCAATCACTTCCGTTACTTTCGATTCAACCGTATTCGGATTTGCGCCCGGCAAGATTGTCGTTATCGTAACGTAAGGAAAATTCAATTCAGGAAACATGACAACAGGAAGCCTCGTATATGCGATCCAGCCGAAGATGATCATCGCTGCGATGACCATCGTGGCGAATATTGGCTGTTTAACAGCTACTCGAGCAAGTATCATATTATAACCTCTTTTTGAAAATTACTTTGCCTTCTGCGCTTCAACAGTGGCACCGTCATATATGCCCGATTTTCCATCAGTGATAATCTGATCATCCAATGAGATGCCGCTTAAAATCTCGACGTAGTCCCCATTTTCTACACCAATGATAACCTTTGTCCTCATCGCTTTGCCTTTGACTATCTTGTAGATATATTTCTCGCCCTGTTCAGAAAGCAATGCATTCGAAGGAATCGTCAGAGACTTTTGGCCATCATCCAGATTCAGCTTTATTTCAGCGAAAGCGCCTGATTTTATTATTGACGAGGCATTTCTGATTTGCCCTTCAATTGTAACTGTCCTTGTCGCCTGATCCACAGAAGGCGGAACAATCGTAACGACCCCATCGAAAGATTTATCCTGAATGTAATTGAAGGAAGCGGTAAATTTATATCCCTTCTTCACCATACCTGTATATTTTTCCGGTAAGGAAAATCTTATACGGATCGGGTCTGTTTTAATGATGACAAAAAGCAGGTTGTCCATCATAGCGTCCACATATTCGCCCGCATCCTTCTCGCGGCTTTTAATGTACCCGCTGATGGGCGTTTTCAAACGCGCATCATCATAAATCATATCGGAGTTTTTTATCCCCACCTGAGCCATCTCATATGCCGCCTTTACAGCTTCGTACTGGGTCTTCACTCCATCGAACATCCCCTGTGAAATCGCCTTTTTATCTAAAAGAGTTCTTTTCCTTTCAAGTTCGAGATTCGCATTTTCATAGGCAGCCTTCGCTTGCCCAAGGGAAGCTCTGGATTGTTCCACGACCAACTGGAATTTCTTCAGATCAACATCCGCCAGAGATTGGCCGGCATTAACATAATCGCCTTCCTCGACATAAATTTTGTCAATGACACCGGACACGGTCGTTTTGATTTCCACTTCCTGGTCAGGATTGGCTGTGCCTGTCGCAGATATATAATGGTTAATTTTTTTCATCTCCGGACGAGCCACCTGTACGGAATAGACATTTATGCTGTTGTTGTTTTTTTCGTCTGGGTTGGAACCCTTTTTATTCTTGCAGGCTGTCATTGCAAACAACAAACCCGCTGAAATTGATATGGTTATTATTTTTCTTAACATCTACACCACCTCATTACTTTTCTAATTTTAATAGTTCGCCGGCAGCTTTCTTGAGATTAAGCACCGCGAGATCTTTCTGGTATTTCAAGTTCGCGTAAGCGATTTTCGTCTGATCATATGAAACCAGGGCTTGCGCCAGTTCCAACGCTGTGGCGTCGCCAACTTCATATAAACTTGAATTCAGCTGGTAATTCTCTTCTGCGAGATCCACCTGCGTTTTAATCGTTTCGAGTGTCTTCTTTATTGTATCGAGATCATCATAGGCCTTGCTGACTTCAAGAGTAATCTGGTTTCTTATATTTACGATTTCGAGTTCCGCCATTGTTGCCTTGGCTCTCGCTTCGCCGATAGCCCCATAGGTTTTTCCTCCATCGAATACCGGGAAGCTGACAACCAGCCCTATACTGCTGTAGGATTGTGCAGGAAAAACGGAGCTCTGATTCAAATACTGCCCTTGAACCGCGATCGTCGGATATAACCCTCCCCAGGCGATATTGCTCTGATAATCGGCAATATCCAGGTTTAAATTGGATATCTTCATATCCTGTCTCTGGCTCATCGCCCTTTGAATCAGATCGTTCTTGATTCCTATCGGCTCCTCGATCGAATCTGTTTCAGCAAGCTGAAACTCGGAGCTGATGCCTGTCAGGAAAACAAGATTCAGCCTGGCATTCTGAAGCGCGCTCCGCTGTTCGATCAACTTTCTCTCCGTGTCCTTAAGCGTAAGGTCGGCGAGTAATACTGCTGGTTTGGTGACTTCTCCGATATCGAAGCGCAGCTGAGCCTTGCTCAACTCGTTTTTGGAGAGCTCGATAGACCGTTCTAGGATTTCAACCTCTGTTTCCAACATCTTCACCTGGTAATAAACGGCGGCTATTCCGAAGTAAACCATTTCCTGTGTCATGGTTTCGGAGGAATAACTCATATCTCTATAGGCATTGGCAAGATTTATCCCGTTAATAATCCTGCCTCCAGTAAAAATCGGTTGAGTGACAGTCCCGGTGATCATATAAGACAACCTCGGAAAAATCTCGAACTTTTCCCCGTTGAAATCGAGCGAAACTGAGCGGTCATAATAGGTGCCGATGAAGTTCACATCCAGCTTGGGAAAAAGTTCACCCCAGGCTTTCGTAACCCCCGACTCGGCGGCGTACTTCTGATATTCGGCTATCCTGATGTTCACGTTGTTCGACAAAGCAATCTTCCAGACATCATTCAAACCGTACACAGGCCTGACTTCTACAGCTTTTACCGCCGAAAGACTTATCAGCGTAAATGCTACTGAAAATAATATCCATTTCCTTTGCATATCATCCCCATTTATTTCAATTTTTTGGAGTCTGCGGTTGATTTGCGATTCCGTACAAATAGAACGACATCACATCGTCAACAACATTACTCGCCTCTTTTAGCTTCCCGTTCAGAACCTTGTTCCAAAAGAATTCGGTCATAAGCGCTTTTACAGCAAGCCGGGCCATAAAGGGATCCACTTTTCTAAAATATCCCTGCTCGATGCCTTTTTCGACTATATCCTGAAACAGTCCGGCAAATTCCTGCAAGTGATCCCTGCATTCAAACCGCATACCCTTCGCTATTTCAAGATCCCCGGTCCAATGCTCAAAATAAAATATCTGAAGCATCCTTGTGTTCTTGGCGAAAAAGTCCATAAAGCCGTTCAATACCCCTCTGATTCTTTCCACCGGATTCTTCGATGGATCGTCAGATAACATAGAAACATTATGAAGCTCTTCCAGTTTTTTCTTTACAAGAGAGAGAAAAATCTCTTCTTTGTTTTTGAACAGCTTGTAAATGGTTCCGAGAGCGTAGTCCGATTTTTCGGCCAGATCATTCATCGTTGTCGCCGCAAAACCCTTGTCCATAAACACAACCCATGCCGATTCCATGACCAGGTTCCGTTTGAATTCCGCCTCTTTTTCCTTATTCACCATCTGTCTCATATCCTTTGCTATATACGCAATATATATAACATAAATTTCGCATTTTAGAATGACTATTCTAAATTGCAACCTAAATTTGAACCATGCGGCCGTTGTTGACAGATTATTCTTCCAAAGAACAGTTTACACCATTCAAATACTGCGAAAATGGCGTATTGTTTCGGCTATTCGGTAAAAAGCAATTATTAATCGGTGGATAACACTATAGGGACAGAGTCAATCAGGAATAGTCAACACCACTTTCATGTATATATAATTGATAAAAAGGGCAAAGATGGCATTCATTTTGCTAAATAATACAAAGACTACTACTATGAAAGTCATTCCTTTATAGTCGTTAGTGATTTAGACTTAAGACTTATAAGATTATTTTTTTGATTAGCATTGTCTGTAATGTATAATTCCTACATAAGATTTAATGGAAGGAATGTCGAATATGATGCAATTTTGCACAAGAAAAAATGCGATTTCCCTTATGCTGATATTATTTTTTATCCTTGTATCAGCAAGCTGCGGTAGTAAGGGTTCTCTCGATCAGGACCCCGAGCTCAATTTAAAATTCGGTCTTGAGGCTGCCAAAGGAGGCCTCTGGAAGGAAGCCATGTTGAGATGGGAGAATGGGCTGAAGCTGAGCCCCAATAATCCGAGGATACATAACAATCTCGCGGTAGCCTACGAAAACGAAGGTGATTATCTGAAAGCCGAAGAACATTACAAGAGAGCTCTGGAACTTGATCCGGCAAACGAAGGGATAAAGATTAATTATAACAGCTTCAAGGGATTCCTAAAAAAGCTGGAAGTGAAACCACCCGATAAAGCAGGAGATATTGAAAATGCCGATAAAAAATAATAAAACCATTACAAGTAAATTGTTGTTTCCGGCATTCATTTGCGTATTTTTGCTGATTTCATGCGGAAGACCTGTGCCCACAAGTGGAGAGGACAGCGGAGTTTTAATCACACATAGATTAAAATCAAAAATAGATGTGGAAAAATACAAGAGGGTTCTATTGGCAGGCTTTATTTCATCATCGGAAAACAGCTTCAACATTAAAGATATCGCTTATGAAAACTACAAACGCGAACTTTCCAAGAACTCATCGTTTTTAATCATTTTCGAAAAACCGCTTGAAATCGGAAAAACCTTCATTAAAAGCAAATCAAAAAACCTGGACTTCACTTCGGACAATATCTTCGAAGACTCTGCTTTATGGAAGAAAATCGCCGACATTTACAATGTTGATCTCTTGATTGCCGGAGACATTTCCTTTACAAATGAAATCAGAACTTCAGTCGAAAAAAAAGCAATCTACCAGGACGGTAAAGAAAACACGATAAGCAAGATTGTGGAACTGAAGTTTTTCGCATTGTCGGTTACGTTTTACTTTATTGATGGTTCAAACGGTAAGTCATTAGAGGTAAAGAAGATATTAAAGGAAAAGAGTTACGTAAAATCAGAGGAGGAAAGCAAAAATATCTTTCTAAACCTTATCCGAGAAACTATACCGGATATCCGTTCAATCCTCATTTCTGAACGCGAACCCATAAGGAGAATTCTCCTTGAATAGGAGCATTGAAATGAAATCGAAGAAAATAATACTAATATCAGTACTGCTGATGTGGATTGTTTCATCCATCGGCATCAGCCAAACTGCATCCTTTGGAAAAAATAAAATAAATTACGACGACTTCAAATGGGAAGTCTATAAAACGCCGCACTTTAATGTCTATTTTTATCCAGAGGAGCAGCATCTTCTCAATTCCCTCGTCCAGTGGCTCGAAGCATCCTATATTCAAATTGCGAAAAAGTATGACTGGGTTCTCAGTAAAAGAATCCCGGTTTTTTTCTACAAGTCTAAAAGCGAATTCGAGCAGACAAGCCTATACCCGGCATTTTTGCCGGTCGGCATAGAGGCTTTCGCAGAACCGTTGCGCAACCGTTTTGTTGTTCCATTGGATCAACCACCGACGGCTATGGTTCAAATGATCACGCATGAACTTACCCATATTTTTCAATATGACATACTCTATAACTTCAGTTATGCCAAAGCCGCATTGAGTAATCCTCCTTTGTGGTTCATCGAAGGGATGGCAGAGCACACAGCTCGCGGTCTTACGGCTCAGGATGAAATGCGCATACGTGATTATGTCATTTATGATCAGATACCTCCGTTGATGCGCCTGGGCAGTAATCAATTCGCATCTTACCAATTAGGACAAACGATTGTTGATTATATGGTCGAAACATATAATCAAGCCGGATTCAACGCTTTCCTCCAATATCTTAGAAGAAACGGAGCCAATCCGGGAAGTTTCTTCAGAGGGCTCACTGAAACCTTCAAGGTCAGCCCAGAGCAATTTAATAGCGAGTGGAGAAAATGGCTGCGGAAAAAATATATTCCTCTGCTCGTGGAAAAAAAGGAGCCGGATGATTACGGTAAACCGATAACCTATGATCCTCAATATTATATGTTCAGCCCTAAGCTGTCTCCTTCAGGCGAATTGATTGCAGCGATCAGCATAATCGACAACGACATTGATATTGGTCTCTTCTCCTCAAAAGACGGACGCTTATGGAAAGACCTGACTCCAGGATTCACCAACGATTATCAGTATATAATGGCCGGAGATGTCACGCATAGATTCCACGGCGGGACCGATTTATGCTGGTCGCCGGACGGAAACACCATCGCCTTCTTCGCCCGCACCGGCAGAAACAGATCGATTTTCCTGATAGATGCTTACACTGGCGTAGTAAAACGAAAATTCTATATCGAGTTGGATCAAGCTCTGACTCCTGCATATACACCGGACGGCAAAGCGATACTTTTTGCGGCAAGCAAAGACGGCACGAGCAAGGATATTTACAAACTTGATCTGCTCAGCGGAAATGTCTCCGTTGTGCTAAAGGATGAGTTCTTCAATTCATCTCCTATCCCTTCTGCAGATGGAAAATATATCTATTATCTTTCAGATATCAATGGATTCACCAAATTGTTCCGAACCGACCTTCAAACTCCAAATAAAAGAGAGCAAATCACCTACGGCAAATGGAACGATTATTACCCGGTTCTTTCTGCAGACGGCAACAGAATTCTCTATGTATCGGAGGAAACAGGAACTACCAATATCTATGAACTTGACCTCGAAAAGAATATCAAAACGCAATATACTGATGTAATAAGCGGTCTGTTTTCTCCTCAATATCTCGGCCAAGAAGGGTTTATCATGTTTTCGGCATATCAGAAGGGAAGATATAGCTGGTATACAATGAAACCGGATAATCCGATTATTGTTTCGGAAAACATTAAGGCCGATGAACAGAAAGAACAGGTAAAATTAAGAAAAGAAGCTGACGACTGGCAGAACTGGAACATCGGCTCCAAATTCCTGCCCGATATCGACGTTTCCGTAGAGAAAATCAAAAAGAACGTTGAACAAGATTTTTTCGTTGATGACGCTTTTATCAACGGCGGAATTACATCTGACGGAACTCTGCTGACTTACTCATACCTTCAGTTCTCAGATATGACATCCTCTATCAAGTTCAGGGTAACTTTTGCGACGATAGGAAGCTACAGAAATATCGGTTTGTTATATGTTGACCAGGGATCGAGATTGAACTGGGGTTTCAGCCTTTATGATACTAAGTATTATTTCGTATCAAACCTCAATTTCTCCAAAGACAACAACGTGGTACTTAGCAAACTGACGCTCGAAAACATGGGAGTCACATTTTTCGGAAAGTATCCATTCAGCCTTTACACAAGACTCGATTTCTCATTGGGATATCTGAACAGGGATTTCCAGATTCCAGCTTATTTTTCTGATCAAATCAATAACAACGAGGATCTCCGCAAATACCGCGAACGGTTTATCAGCGGAAATTTCGTTCCTGTTTCGCTCTCTCTGGTGCACGACACGGTAAAATACGATTACAACGGGCCTATCAGCGGAGCAAAATTCAATGTGTCCATCTCTCATTCTCTCGGTTTCTCTGAAGATTTTTTAAGCTTCACAGACTTGAACCTCGATTACCGCGATTATGAAGAGATTATCAGAGGCATTATCTTTGCCTTCCGCCTTGTCGGGAACCACAGCTTCGGCGAATCTCCCAATGTTTTCATCTTCGGCGGTATGGACACTATGAGAGGCTATGACTATCTCGAGTTATCCGGCAATACTACGTTCTTTGGGAATTTCGAGCTTCGATTCCCCGTGATAAACCGTCTGGACCTGCCTATCGGAATAATATTACAAGATATTCGAGGGACTCTGTTCCTCGATGTCGGCGGATCATTCTTCAAAGATGACGACTTTAAATTTTTCTCCGATAACGAATTCAAGCTTCAGGACGGTATTGCCGCATACGGCTTCGGCATCAACTGGAACTTGATCGGCCTGGAATTCAACTGGAACTGGGCTCGAAAAACGGACTTCGCAAATTATGACGATTGGGTATCTCAGTTCTGGATAGGCTATAAATTCTAATAAACGAACTACAAGGAGAAGGGGAATAATATTTTTTTGTTTGAATAATGCTGTTCTTCCTTCGGGATGAGGCGGTTAGATTCCGTTTTAAAAAAATGAAAGTCAGGGCTTTTTTATCTTATCTTTTGCGGCAGATTTTTCTCTTCTACGGAGTTTTCTCAGAGATAAAAATGTGAAAACAATGCCGATCGCCATACCGATCAAGATGCTCGTAGCGATTAGGATAAATATAGGAACATTCTCGATTCTGACAAACAATAATTTCACATCGCAAGTGCCCATATTTTGAAGTATTATGGCCAGCAGCATAACGGAAAAAAGAATTATGATACCCCATCTGAAATATATACCGATTTTGCTCATTCCAACCTCCATACATGAATTATAAATTAAAAAGGATAAAATTGAAAATCACAACAGATTTTTATTGAAAATGGAGTTATATTTAATATAATGAGGAGAAGAGGATAATTTTAACCGAGGTAATCCGATGGTGGAAAATATCGAATGGTTCAAGCACTCTTCATTCAGGCTCACCGGCGAGAAAATAATCTACATTGATCCGAGAAACATATCCGATCCCAAACCTGCGGATGCCGTGCTGATCTCTCACCCTCACTCAGATCATTTTTCCCCGGATGACATCAAAAAGATTTCAAATGAAAAAACAGTCATTATTTCGATTCCCGAAGTGATCTCCCAGATCGAGGGAAGCAAGAAAATGATTCTTCCGAACGAAAAGGCCTTTCTGGACAAGGTCGTTATTGAAGCTGTCCCAGCTTACAATGTGAACAAATCCTTCCATTCCAAGAAAAAGGACTGGATTGGCTTTATAATCGAAATGAACGGCAAACGTTATTATTATGCCGGAGATACCGATGCCATTCCTGAAATGAGATTCATGAAAAATATTGATATCGCGATGCTCCCCGTAGGCGGAACATATACGATGAACGCGGAGGAAGCTGCTTCCATCGCAAATATTTTCAAACCGAAAGTGGTAATACCGTATCATTGGGGTGAAATCATAGGAACCAGGGAAGATGCCGAAAAATTCAAATCGCTCTTCCAGGGGGAAACGGTAATCCTGGAACCACGATGATCGTCAGGTTGATCGAAATCTCAATTAGAAAGACGTTTTAATAGTCTACCAGGTCTGATGAACCTGTTCCCGTTTTTCTTCAGCCAATCCTTTGATTTCATATAACCGGGGAACATCTTCTCGGTTTTTCTGAACTCCGCGGTATGCTTTATAAATCGGCCGTGCATCATCCTCGGCGGGTAAACGGAATGCAAAGCCTCATGATATACCAGGTACTCCAGGATATACATTGGAACATCCGGGTGATCGAAAGCGCGGTTGATATTTATTGTCCCATACGCGAGGGCGTAGTTTGCGTAACAACTTTTTAAGATACATTGAGTCCAGCCTATGCCATTAATATTCAATGATAGATCGAAATACTGTTCATTGATTTTTTTAAACAACGGCTCCAGGTCCATGTACTTGCCGGCTGGAATCAATTTCCTCTGGTGAATTCCCGGACTGATCATAGGAACGGATAATGTATTCAAATGTTGTCTAAATATAACCTTATCGGTAACCAAGGCCCTCTCGCCTGCAAGCCGATGTATCATTTCCCTTCCCCCCGCCTTCAACACTTCGAACGGGGCATCTTTCAGCCTGTCGCTGAAACGCAATGTCACCTTTGATTCCTTTCGGAAGATTTTGGCAAATGTCGAACGGTAGCGATAATATTCTACTGAAAAAATGAATTTCTTCCGTGAAGATGAAAGTCTTTCCAGATATTCACTGAAGTACGTTTCAAGATCATTCATAATTTCATTCCTCGGAAAAAGAATACTATTCCAAATCGCAAAATATTCAAAATCTTAAATAATGATGATCAGTTTTTTCCCTATTGAAAGATATCAAGTATCCGGAGTCGTCCTCCCTTTTTCTTTTTTTTAATCCACTTGTCTCTTTTGTCATAGATAATTTCTTCCATATTAAAGCAATATTTGACTCTTCATTCCTTTTCATTAGAATTAGGAGCGTTAAAATAAATCCGAATCCAATAGATGAGAAAATTCGATTATCTATACCTGTTATTGATTCTGGTAATCGCTTTTAACTTTTTTTACCCGACTGAACTTCATCAAACCACCACGCCTCTTCTGGTCTATGCGGTCTTTCTAATATACCTCTCCTACAAAATTGAGCTTGTTTATCTGCATAAAAAACTTGAAATACCGAAGCAGCTGCTCGCCAGTTTTGCCGTTCTGGGGATTTTTTTACTCATAACCTCCGTAAACGGTGTCTATCTGTCGCAAAGCGTCGAGCACGTTTTCATCATCTTTTCATTTATTTTAATTTTTGCCTTCATCCGCTCGATCACATTGAATGAATGGAAAATCTGGAATGGATTATATCTCCTGCTGTTGGCTTCCAGTATCATATGCATCTATTCAATTCTTCAATATACCACGGACTTTTTTTCTTTATCGGAGCGACTGAAGGATATGTCGCTTCTCAGCCCGCAGGATCGAGAGATCATGACGTTGCGGCTCGCCCAGAAACGGGTTAATGCTTTTTTTGCTTTTCCAACCACGCTCTCTTCTTTTCTAACTATGCTCATCCCAATAAACATTGGGGTAATTTTCAAGAATAAATCAGCAGCGCTCCGCATTTTCTTTTCGCTGATATTATCCTTGCATCTCGTTGTCCTTTTTCTGACGAAATCTTACGGCGGAATAGTAACCCTTCTCGGTGTTGCCGCTTTTCTTTCAGCATACTTTCTCTTCCGGCGTTCGAAAAAGAAATTCAGGCAGCTGTCTCTTCTTCTACTGGCCGGTTTTCTTTTAGTTTCACTTATCTTTATAATAGGTTACTTCAGAGGCGGACTTTTTCACTTCAAAGATCCTGCCAACCCGATCGTTTTACGGCTCGCAAATTGGAACGTTGCTATGAAGATCATCGGAGACTTTCCGTTCCTTGGCGTCGGGCTTGGTAACTATGGGACTATCTTTCCCCAGTATTATACGCCGGATATCCAGCCCTCGCAGTTCGCGCATAATACATACCTTCAGGTTTTCTCTGAGGTTGGTGTAATCGGCGGGACATTTCTTCTATTGTTCCTTCTCTGGTGGTTTCTGCGGATATTATTGAAAGGCACAAAGAAAGAACTTATTCTTCCTTCGAACCACATCCTGTACTTCGCTCTCCTCTCTTCTTTTACGGCATTCCTGATAAACAACATATTTGAAATAAATGCCTATTATCCGAGTATCGGTTTTTTAGGCATATATATCGGCGCGTTGCTGGACAAATCCGCATTTCAATGCAGAAAGACGGATAAAGGCTCGGTCTATCTGCATTCAGCTACAAGCCGTGGCAAAAATATTACTTGCAGGGAAAAAACCGCTGTCGGCCTGTTGATAGGCGTATGGCTCTGCGCGACTTTCCTGCTGAGTATGAGATTCGTCGGACTGCTTCTTTACAACACAGCCGGGGAAAAATATCTTCTGTACGAGCTGGATGCCGCAGACAGTAATGTATCAGCGGCGAAGCTCTTCGATCCCATTGATTCGCGATACCATTATCTTTCATCCCTGATCTCATTCGAAAAATATAAAACATTCAGGGAAAAGGAATTCGTCAACGATGCACTGGAATCCTCCAGGATTGCGGCAAGTTTGAATCCGCATACACCATATCTTCGTGCAAATCTTTCGAGCATGCTCTTTTATACCGGCAGGTTATGGCAAAGCTTCTACCAATTGAAATATGCCGATTCTCTGATGCCTTTTGCAAAAAAATACAGCAAAAAAGTGGATATGTTTAGCGGTAAACTGTTTCATATTAACCGGGACACGTCCCCGTCTAAAGAACAGAGATGAACATACAATGAAAAAAATGGCTTTGGCAGAAAACATACTGCTTGCCGTACTCTTCATTATCCTCCCGTTTTTTCTTGGGTTTTCATCCAACACCGGCATCATGCTCTGGCAGCTGATCACATTTTTGCTTGCAAATTTAAGGTTAATAAAACAGGTCTTCGCTGAAAAGAAGATTCTAAAACCCGGCATCATCGAAATTATGCTTATTTTGGCCCCGGTTTTGTCCATTCTCCATTTTCTCTTTTCGGTCAATCGCTATAACAGTTTTCTTGTCTTTCTCAATATCCTTTTCATCAGTATCTTCGCTCTTTTTTATCTACGTTATCTTTCAAAAAACGAATTCAAAAAAATCGGGCTTTTCTATCTTGCTGGTTTCCTTGTGCAGATTGTTCTCGGAAGCGTTCAATTCCTCCTGAAGCCGGGAGTGCCCATAAAAGGTGGATTTTTGGATCCCAATTACTTCGCTGTTTACCTCATCACCGGAGGTTTGCTGATTTGCGGGGCATGCCTTTTCAATAATCTTCCGAAGATGTATAAGGCAGCCGGGTATCTTCTGACCACAATCACTTTTTTGCTGATTATCACGACGCAATCGAGAAGCGCGACCGGACTTTTTCTGCTTGCGGCAACCCTTATGCTATTCTTGAAAAAACCCCGATACTCTCTGTTCGGAATTCTAATTATCGTATTACTGACCCTTTTACCCAATCCTTATACAAGCAAAATAAAAGAGATCCATAAAACAGACCCTTACGCATACACGAGGTTAAGCATCTATCGAATGGACATCGAAATCTTTGCCGATCACTTTCTTTTCGGAGTGGGCCTTGGATGCTTCGCAGATTATTCACCCGCATATAATTTTCCCGTCGAGGGCGTGATCGGGCGGTACAGGGTCACTCCTGAACAAGCTCACAACAGTTATTTGCATTGGATTGTCGAAACCGGCACAGTGGGGTTCATGCTGATTCTAATGCTATTGTCAATCGTCATTAGTAATATCTATTATAATTTTATTCGTATCATTCAATCCAAAAGCGATACTTTGAGTTATAATCCCGGAGCAGATATCTCGATTCTGGCAATCATGGCGATGGGTCTGCTACACAATGTTTTTTACAATAACTCGATCCTGATCCTAATCTTTTTTCTGGCTTTCTACTCCGAGTTATTTGCAAGGGATAGAACCAGAAAGAAAACACAATTTATCCAGATTCAGCCGGTCTTGCAATATGGCAGGAGAAAATTACAGTCCCTTGTGTGGTTTATAGTCTTTATTTCAATCTGGTACTTTTTTATTCATGCTTCCTGGTTATCAAGCGTCTATTTCAATAGAGGAATCGAGGAACTGAAAAAACCTAATATGAAAAGTTCTTTGCAGAATTTCCAAAAATCTTTGAAGATTATTCCTTTTCATTCCAAAGCCTGGCTCTACAAAGCTGATATCGGCCGGTTTCTGTTTATCAAATCATCCGATATGGATTACGCACTTTCAGCGCTTCAATCCTATGATCGGGGGCTCGAATACGCAGAGCGAAATGGCGATCTGCAAATGAACAAGATTTCGATGTTGATAAGCATCCTCGATTTCATTAAAAGCCGCAACCCAAAAGTGATTCCTGCCGATCTTGAACAGGAGATCGACTCCGGTTTCGCGCGTCTGTTCCTGACTCATCCCAAAAAAATCTTTTATTATCATGATTACGCTGTTTATCAGTGGCATAATGGACACACCAGCGCGGCACGAAACGCGCTCGAACATTCCTTGAATATCGAACCGAATTACATTTCGGCGCATATATTGTTAAGCATAGTTTATGAAAAAATTGGGGATATTGATTCAGCCGAAAAGCATAAAACCCTTGCTATGAAAATCTCGGCACGAAACGATTATCGTCAATACGCAAACGACTTTTATCTCTATAATTTATTAAAATGGAAATAGCTATGCGCATAAAAAATGTCAAACCCCTGATAATGATCCTCTTCCTCTTGTCCGGCTTTGTATCACTGATCTTTCAAGTCGTCTGGTTGAAAACGCTTGTATTGGTATTCGGAAATACTGTTTGGGCCGTAAGCACACTCCTCACCGCTTTCATGGCTGGCCTTGCTCTCGGAAGCTGGCTGTTCGGCAAAATTGCGGATAAAGTAGGTTCGCCGTTGAAACTTTACGGCATTATCGAAGGATTGATAGGTTTCACAGCCCTGATCACGTTGCCGCTGTTTCATAACCTTTCATACATTTATCGCCCGTTATATTCTCTGACCGGCGGGGACAACGTCGCGATGGGAGTCATAAAATTCCTGCTCGCCTTCCTCGTCCTTATAGTGCCGACAAGCTTAATGGGCGGAACGCTGCCACTGCTTGCCAAAAGGTTCGCAAATGATCTGAAGACGGCTGGTTCGGATATAGGTTATCTATACACAATCAATACCCTCGGCGCCGTTCTTGGAACATTTATCAGTGGATTCTTTTTGATACCGTCTTTAGGACTGAAGCTGACACTCCTTTACGCTTCCGGAGCTAACTTCATAATCCTCATAGTAATCCTGATGATTACAATGAAAGATAAAATACAACTTTCCCTGAAAAATCTTTTTAAATCTAAAACAAGTCTTACTCAGAATAAATATATACTGTGGATATTTTTCCTCTGCGGCTTCGCCGCCCTCGGATATGAAGTTTTATGGAATCGAATATTAGTTCTCAGCATCGGCAGCAGCGTTTATGCCTACACGGTTATGCTGGCGGTCTATCTCCTGGGCATCGCTATCGGCGCGGCGATGATGAGCTATTTTATCCCACGCCTTAAAAAACCGGAGGTAGCGCTGACAATAATCCAGTTCCTTATAGCGGCAAGCGTCATCTTCCAGATAAAGAGATTCGGAACACTGTCGACAACCATCACCAATCTTGGAAATGTGATCGGTATAACGAATCATGCCTCTTATATTGCATCATTGATCCTTGCCACAATCCAGATAATTCTCGTACCGACGCTGCTTTTTGGAGCAACTTTTCCGCTTGTCGTAAGAATATTCGTTAATGATATTAAAAAGGTTGGATCGGAAACCGGTATTTTGTATTCATTCAACACTCTCGGAACAATCCTCGGCTCGTTTTCCGCGGGATTTCTGCTCCTGCCCGCGATAGGAGTCCAAAAAAGCCTCCTTTGCCTGGCTTTGCTGAATCTTCTGATTGGGTCTTATGTATTCATCCGATCCGTGGTCAAAAAACAGTTTGCTATCGGCATAATCATTTCAATAATCAGCCTTTTTATCGTCGGATACAATTCTCTCTGCAATAAAAATGAAGTCATTCTGAAAGCTGGTATCTTTCAGAACAGCCAGAGGGGAAAGGTCGAGATTCTAAGTTTTTCGGAGGATATCTATGCGACGGTAACCGTCGAGGAAAGGACGGAAGTAAGCGGAACCTGGAGGTCGCTCAGCATGAACGGCATTAACGTAGCCGGCACGGCCTGCGAACTTTTCACCATACAAAAGATGCAGGGACATCTGCCGCTGCTGCTCCATAAAAACCCAAAATCTGTCCTTCATATCGGATTCGGAAGCGGCGGGACTGCATGGACGGTTTCGCGCTATCCGGTTGAGAAGATAGTAATCGCCGAGATCAGCCGAAGCATAATCGAAAAATCCGCAAAGTATTTCGAGTCGGTCAATCACAATGTCCTTTCAGACCCGCGGCTCGATATCAGGTTCACAGACGGACGGAACCTCATTCTCGGAACACGAGAAAAATTCGATGTGATTCTCTCCGATTCCGTTCACCCTCGTTTCAGCGGCAACGGAAGTCTATATACGTATGATTACTACAAATTGCTTAGAGAGCGGCTTAATCCCGGCGGGCTTATATCTCAATGGCTTCCTTTCTACAGCGTAACTCCCGAAAATTTTAAGATGATAGTCCGGGCTTTCCACGAGGTCTTCCCGCATACATCCATCTGGTACATCAACTCGACTATCAATCCATATGTAATTATCATCGGGAAAACCGATTCGAATAGGATTGACTTCGAAAAGATGGCCGCCGGGATGCGGATCAAAGAGGTGAAGGAAGACCTTGAGGAGATTGATATTGATAATCCCTTCAAGGTTCTTGATTATTTCCTCTTCGCCGATGAAAAAGTGAAGGCTTTCACGGATGATGTCCCACTGCATACGGATGACAATATGGCGGTCGAGTATCTCTCCGGCAAAGAGGTGAACCGCCGCCTGACAGTCGTCACAAATTACTACGAGCTTATCAAAAACAGAATGAGCATCGAACCTTATCTTATAAATATCCGCGATAAAAGCACATCGGAGGGGAACATAAGGGACAGAATCCAGCTCTACGAAACCGGGACAGGATATAATCTCAACGGACAATTGATGTTTCTGCTCGGAAAAAGAGAGAAGGCTTTTAAGGAATTCGAATTGATTCGCTTCTACAACCCGGAAGACCTGGAGCCTGTCGAGTTCTTCGGCGCTTCTTTCCAGCGTCCCTTTCTGAAGCAGGCGGCGTTATCTGTAAATTAAGTTTTTTTAGATTAAACATACGTTGCAGCTTGATTCAACCTATTGACAAATATTTGCGATTGAATTATAAATTATCGCGCCGAGCGGGAATAACTCAGTGGTAGAGTGCAACCTTGCCAAGGTTGAGGCCGCGGGTTCGAATCCCGTTTCCCGCTCCACTTTATTTCACTGCAACCTCATCATCTAATAGATCGTTGATGGATATCGTTACATCTTTTATGGATTCGCCTGATATCAATATCTGATTTCTCGACATCGTTTTATTTTTCTTAATAATCAATCCGAGGTCCGGATATCGGGCCTTTATCTTCTTTAAATTCCCGTTCCCCTGCCCCTTCATCGTTTCCGGGTCACTACACTGAACCTCGATCCGTAATTTGCCGATCTCCATATTCAATATGCGCATTCCTTTGAGGAACATACGATAATAGATTTCGCCTCTAACCATCTGGCCGAAAGATGGGTGCCAGGGACCGGCCACAATCGAATCTTTTTCTTGGAGCGAACATGAGGACTGGAGGCCGATCCTGATTACAGGTATGCCGGCAGATTCCCCCTTTATCACAAGATCGGAGCATATCATAACAGCGTCATCAATGCTCAACGGGAGATAGCTCCCATTTTGATACATTTCTTCCAGCTCGCTGCCCTTGAGAACGAGGGTGGGATGAATCCGCAAAAAATCGGGTTTTATTAAAATAACATCATTAAAAGATTTATCCCGTTTTACTGTGTCTTCTCCCGGAAGCCCGACCATAAGTTGCAGGCCGACATTAAAGCCGTTTTCCTGTAATATCCTGACGGCATTTCTGACGTCCGCCGATGTATGCCCGCGCTTGATCGAAGTCAGGATTTCATCATCCAAAATCTGGGCGCCGAGCTCCACGGTTATTACTTTGTATTTTTTCAGAATCAAGATGATCGATTCGTTAAGTGAATCGGGTCTGGTGGAAATTCGGATTCCATTTATCCGCTTTGCCTTGATAAACGGCAAAACAGCCTCGAGATATTCCTTTTGTTGTCCGGTCGAAAGAAGCGTAAAACTGCCGCCGTAGAAACCGGCCTGGACGTTTGAACCTTCGGGAATCGTCGCAAGCGCGGTATTAATAATGTCGCCGATGTCCCCGCATGTTAATTGTCCTATTTCTCCTACAGTTATCCCTTGATTGCAAAAGATGCAATCATAAGGACACTGGTCTTGAGGCAGGAAAACGGGAATTATGGAAATCATTCTAATTATTGCTTTTCTTGAGACGATCCAGATATCTACGCATCCGCCGAAATGTTTTCCAGCGTCCTGAGAGTATCTTATAAGCCTTCTGTGCCGCCCTCTGCTCCGCCCTTTTCTTGCTTGGTCCGCTCCCCCGGCTTACCGCATCGCCCTCAATAAAAAGTTGAACAACGAAAGTTTTGTTGTGCTCAGGCCCCTTCTCCTTGATAATTTTATATTCCGGAAGGATTTGCCGCTCCTTTTGAACAATCTCCTGCACGATGGATTTGTAATCTTCGAAAATCAGATCCTCGATATCCAGCTTTTCAACTAAATCCTTGAAAGTGACAAGGATAAATGATCGCGCTTTTTCCATCCCGCCGTCAAGGTAAACCGCTCCGATGATCGCCTCGACTGTGTTCGAAATAACCGAGCTATGCTTTTTCGCCCGTTTTCTTTCATCTTCCGACATATACATTATCCGCTCGAGCCGAAGGATACGTCCGATTTCCGCCAGCCTGTCCCTGCTCACGATGAATGATTTGATTTTCGTCATCGGGCCTTCCCGCATAGTTGGAAATTTATTATAAAGATATTCGGATATCACAAACCCGAGGATGGAATCCCCCAGGAATTCCAATCGTTCATAATGGGAAGTGATGTTCTGCGCTTCTTCCGCGCTTAATGAGGATTTATGGGTTAAAGATGTTATTAACAGTTTTTTATCGGAAAACTTATACCCAATTCTCTGCTGAAGATTGTTCAGCTCGATATCCCAATTTGAGTCATTTGATGACATTACATAAGTTATCCTAAAAGCGTTTCCACAGCCCTGGCTTTATCGTGCGCGCCGGTTATCGGCCTTCCGACAACGATGTAATCCGCGCCTTCGTTCAATGCTTCCGCCGCAGTCATAGTTCTTTTCTGGTCATCGCTGGCAGCGCCTGCCGGCCTGATTCCCGGAGTCACGATAATAAAATCTTTGCCGCATATCTCTTTTATCGCTTTTATTTCATGAGCGGAAGCCACTACGCCGTCGAGCCCGGCATCCTTCGCGAGCCGGCTGAGAAGCTCCACCTGACCACGGACATCATTCTTCACACCGATTTTCTTCAAATCTTCGTCGCCGAGCGAAGTGAGAACGGTAACCCCGATGATCAGAGGTTTGGCTTTGCCGTTTTTTTCCGCATAATCTCTGACCCGCTCTACGGCAGTCTTCATCATTTCAAAACCGCCGCTCGCATGAACGTTGAACATAAAAATACCGAGCTTTGCCGCCTCCACCGAGGCAGCTCCGACTGTGTTCGGAATGTCGTGAAATTTCAGGTCGAGAAATATCTTGAATCCTTTTGCCTGGAGTTTTACCACGAGATCCCCTCCTGTTGCCGTGAAAAGCTGCTTTCCGATCTTCAGATAATCAACCAGACCCCTCAATTCATCCGCCGTCTTAAGAGCCTCTTCAGCTGTAGGCAGATCGAGAGCGACAACCAAACGCTTTTTGATATCTGAATTCATAAGATCATTCAATCCTTTCCAGGCAAGGCATAAATCGTAACCTCCACAATGCCTTTTTTAAGCATTTCGATTTTTTCAGCCGCGGCATACGACAGATCGATCACCCTTCCCTGTTTGAACGGACCCCGGTCATTTATTCTCACTTTCACTTCTTTGCCGTTCTCAAGGTTTCTGACAAGGATGATTGTCCCGAAACCCAACGTCCTGTGCGCGGCTGTATATGCATTCATATCATATGTTTCACCATTTGCCGTCTTCCTGCCGTTAAATTCCTCGCCGTACCACGAAGCCAGCCCGGTCTGTTTCCATAAGCCATCGAGGTTTTGTATCTCAATATCGTCATACATATCATAATATCTCGATGAAACACAGCCGAAAGCGGCAGCAATAAAAACAATTCCTGATATATATTTAATCACGGGCATAATCCAGGCTTCCTATGATATCCCTCAGTCTCTCAATTCCATTCCGCTCGCAATACTTATAAATGCCGTCAATGAGTTCGCCGAAAATCAGCGGATTCGCAAAAGACATCGTCCCGACCTGCACTGCGGCCGCGCCCACGATCATAAATTCCAGCACATCTTCAACCGAGGCTATCCCTCCTATTCCTATAACCGGGATTTTAACAGCCCTCGCCGCCTGATAGACCATCCTCACCGCGATAGGGTGGATGGCGGGACCGGAAAGCCCGCCGATCAGATTGGCAAGCTGTGGCTTTCTCGTCTCCACATCTACTGCCATCGCTGGGATGCTGTTTATCAGGGAGACGGCATCCGCTCCGGCGTCTTCGACAGCCCTTGCAAGCTCCGCAATGCTCGGCGCCGAAGGGGACAGCTTCACCCATAGCTGTTTCGATGTTACTTTTCTAACTCTTGAGGTCAATCCTGCGGCAACCTGCGGATTGCTTCCGAACTCCAATCCCCCTTTCGAGACATTGGGGCAAGAAATATTCATCTCAAGAGCCGAGATATCTTTCGAATCTTCCAAAAACGCCGCGACCTCCACGTACTCGTCTTCGCTCCTACCCCAGATATTAGCTATCACCGGCATTCCAATATTCTTTAGTACCGGTATTTTATCGCGCACAAGAGCCTCGACGCCGATATTCTGCAAACCTATTGCATTGAGCATTCCCGCAGGCGTTTCGTATATTCTCGGACACGGGTTGCCTTCAACCTGGGTTCGGGATACACCCTTTAAAACTACCGCTCCGAGCAGGGATGCATCGAAAAAGTCCGCGAATTCGGTCCCATAGCCGAACGTCCCGCTGGCGGGCATTATAGGATTTTTCAATGCAAGAGAGCCGATATTAACGCTGAGATCAGGAACGCTCACCACGCCACCTCGCTTCCCTTAAAAACCGGTCCCTCTTTGCAAACGCGGACATACTTGGATTTGCCGTCCATATTTTTAACGGTAATATTGCATCCGAGGCAAACGCCGAACCCGCAAGCCATCCTCCTGTCGAATGACAATTGCGGGTCAACACCGGCAGGGAGACAGGTCTCCGTAATCCTTTTTAGCATTCCACCAGGGCCGCAGGCAAGGACGGATATATCGCCGTCAAGATGACCGGCAAGCCCTTCGCTCACAAGCCCTTTCGTTCCGGTTGAACCATCTTCCGTGTATAAAATAGTATCCATGCCGAGATCCCTGAATTCATCCTCAAAAACAAGGTCCGCGGCAGTCTTCGCGCCATATAGCAGCATCACTTTTTTTCCGCTTTGTATCAGTTCCTTTGCCGGGAGATAAAAAGGGGTTATCCCTATTCCTCCTGCGACCATTATCGTTTTTTCCTTGATCACATCCATATTCCAGCCGTTTCCGAGAGGGCCAGTTCCCCTCAGCTTGTCCCCAGCTTTACACTGCGCAAGAAGGTTTGTCCCTTTGCCTACCGCCACATAGCCAATACTGAATGATGTGGAATTGTTGTTTTCATCCAGTGCCTGGAAAAAACCCATAGGCCGCGGCAGAAGGGGATCGATGCGGCCTGGAAAACCGAGCATTATAAACTGCCCGGGGGCAATCCGGCCAAGACTCCGATCGCTCTTTAATACAAGGTAATAATAACACGAGCCGATTTTCCTTTGGGACACTATGCTAAGATTCAGAAACTTCATAAATGTCAAACCTTTAAATACAATTATACCAAATTGCAGGCCAGACCTCTATTTTAAATCTAACGGGCTGAATTTATTTTCGATTAAACGATAAAATGGTAAAAAAATAATACAACTTAGAATTTCTTCAGCCTGGCTCTGGGTATCGCCTTCAATACTGGTCTTTTCGGAGCCAGCCTGTTGAAAGCGTCGTTCAACAGTTCCTACGTTTTTTTCTTTGCTCTGTCGAAGAAGATTTTGACTTTAGGCGAAAAATATTTCTTCTCGAGCTCGAAATCAGGTTTCATCTTATAAATCTTTTCAATTTGTTTCAAGGCTTCGCCGGGCAATTCCTTTGTCGTCCGCCCATCGAGAAAATGTTCATCAATCAGGGCGGCCGCCATAAAAGTATAAGCCGTTATCAGCTTTTCTTTATATTCCGGCATTGTGGAAAGAGTCTTAATAGAAGATGCCAACACCGATTTACATTCTTTTATCCGGCCGTTGAAATAATGATTGACCGCGATGTTAATATCATCCACGCTCTTCGAATAATCAATCGTTTTCAGCAGTTTAAGAGCCTCAGGATTGCCCTCCTTGATCTGAAGAGCAGCATTCAGTTTAGCCCTTGCTTTCGCATAATCGCCATCATTAAACAGTTTTCTGCCGTCCTCGATCAATTTATTGAAATCTTCCTTACCTGTAATGGTCTGGACTGGCTGCTCGGAAGCGATCCTGCTTTTTTCGGAATCGGTTTTATTCTTCTGGTGATTTTCGAATATCTCGATCAACCGGCGGGCCTCAGTGTTGCCGGAATCATACTCGAGTATTTTTCTAACTTCTGCTATCGCCTCCTGGTACTTTCCGTCCCTGTCCATCTTTTCTGCACGGTCGAGGCTGTTCTGCGTGCGTATTTTCTGCCCGATTTTTTCTATCTTCACTTTAACAGAGGGGAGTTCGGAGGTGCGTTCACCTGTTTTTTCGATAAGATCTTTAGCAAGCTTGAAGGCGTAGAGTGCATCGGAGTATTTCTCGTCGCTATACTGGCTGTCGCCGTTTGATATGTATTCGTCAATCAGTCCGGCGTTTTTGGAATCAACGGGCTTGTTCAGCGAAGGCTGTTCCTGTTCCGAAGCGGCAAGCCTCTTTTCACAATCCGAGGCCATCTTCTCCAATGAGGAATACAATTCGCGAATATTTTTAACAACGCCGTAATCCAGCGATTTCTTAAATGCCCCTGCCGCTTCTTTGCATTTCCCCTGCTTATAATACGCAAGGCCGAGATAGTAATATGGAGTATATTTCTTGAACCTCAAGCCTGTGGTCTTGGCTTCGAGATCCGGCTCCGGCTTTTCGTTCAAAGCTTCTTGGAGATACCCAATCGCCTCGCTCCAATTTTGATCTTCGACAGACTTCAAAGCCTTTTCATAGTAATTGTACCATTTATCCGCAAAGATATTGCTGTTCAAACCGATCAGAGCCAATAGCAAAAAAGATATAAATTGTTTAAATTTCATAACGCACCATAAATGAAGGCGAGTAACATTTCACCTTTCTTCCTGATAATAACATTATCCCTATAAACTGAAGATCGTCGAAAGAAAGAGTTTGATCTCGCTGAAGTCCGTGGCAGCATAGGATGTGTTCGATTCCAGGTAGCTGCCCGATTCGAACATAATCGCGAAATCCACCGCAACCGGCCCCCACTTGATTCCGAGCCCTCCTGTAAGGCCGATAAAAGTGATCTTTTCCCCCGAAGCGTCTTTGTAATACTGCGAGTCCGAGAACATACCAAGCCGGAAAGGTATCAATATATCCTCGGAGATGTAAACATATTCCATGCCGAATCTTATCTGTTCCGTATCAAGCTGCTTGGACTTGTCTTCCGAGGTGACATTTTTCATTGTTGGAAAATAGACATCTATCGCCGTTTCATCCGTCTCGGCATTATAAAAATTTCTCATAATTGCAGCGGACCAGTTCGTCCTCGTATAATCCATGGAGAAGGTCAGCGTATCTATCGGAGCGAACGATAGCCCAGCTCCCCATGTATCAGGCCATTCAAGCGTTGTTTTCCCGCTGTATCTGATCTCCCGGCCCGGTATATCCGCAAACACACCAGTCAGCGCATCTCCTTTTGCAAGGTTATCATATTCTAAATCTGCGGCGAAACTGCTCTTATAAACTGCGCCGAGCTTCAGATTTTCCAGAATCTCTAATAGTATACCGCCATTGAAATTCACACCGCTTATATCGAAGGATTTCTCTACTTCATACTCAACATCCACGCTTTGCTTTACCAGTGTATCGGTATAAGTCCTAGTGCCTTTGATGTAATATTCCTGAGTTCCGGAAGAACCATTCATCCAGATATTCGTCGAGAAACCAATGTTGACGCCTCGGAATATCTTGGTCCCAAGACTGAAAGACATCATATCGAAACCGCCTGAAAAAGAGTCGGAATAAGTGAAAGTCCCTTGAAAATCTACTATCTTCCTGCTAATTGGTTCGCTATATCTGTTTCTATAAATTACATTATTCAATGTGCTGTTGGTATTGAAATTTACATTTCTCTGATAGCTTATCTGCGGAACCAGCTTGAAATCTCCTATGCGGAAGGGAAACGTCGCAGAGGCGAAATCAAACGAAAAGGAATTCCCGCTGAAATCCTGGGGTCCAAAGAAATAATTATCTATGCTCGATTTCGCGGGGAAAATGCTGTTATAAGTATGATTTTGCATAACGAATGAGAATTCGACATTCTCGAGCTGACCGAGTCCGCCCGGATTCCATGAAGCGGCGGTCGCATCATCAGCAACGGCGATGAATGCGCCGCCCATACCGAAGGCCCTTGCGCCAGACCCGACAACGCCGCTGAAATTCGTCTTGGAGATTGATTGCGAAATTCCAAATAAACTAAAAATGAAAACAAAGATGATAAATAAAAATGGCAACCTTCTATTCATTAAATTTCTCCTCGATTATTTGGATATCTTGAAATGTTCAATCGCATCGCTGATGAACGTATCACTTATGCTTCCTTTGATCTCCGTTACATGCTGGGATGTGATAACAAATTCTTTTATAAGCGCTCCAGCGCCGATAGAAGAATTTTTATATGTAATTCTATATTTTCCAGGCAGCAGCGATATTCTCATAGGGGATGTGGAAGCGTCTTCGCCGGATTTGAAACGTTTTACCTCCCCCGACTGCGTGTTTTCTATTTTTTCCACAACCGCCCAGGGTTTTATATCAAAGGACAGATAGCCGGTTCCAGGCGGCGTTGTCGGTTGTGAAAAAACGATGAAATATAGCGTTGCGGCGGCGGCGATTACGACTATCAATCCTATCCCGGCAATTGTCAGGGTTTTCGATTTCTTCTTTTTCGCCGTTTTCGGAAAATCGAGTTCTGTATCCATCAGAACCGTTGTATCCTTATCCTCGATTATCAACGTGGCGTTTTCCTGATGAAAACCTTTCTTTATCAATTTATGCTGCAATGCCTCGATTTCATCGGCCATAGCTTTCATCGTTTGATATCTTCTTTCCGGGTCTTTCTGCATAGCTCTACGTGCAATACGCTGAAGCTCTGGGTATTGAGAAATCAAAGCCGGATCCAACGCGCGCGGCTCGGTGTTCAATATCTGGTAGAGAATCGTCGAGATTGACTCGCCTTGGAAAGGTTTTGAATATGTCAAAACTTCGTACATAATTACCCCGACTGCAAACTGATCAGACCTTCCGTCCGCTTTTTTTCCCTGCACCATCTCCGGGGACATATAATGTGGTGTGCCCATTATTGTTCCGGTCTTGGTCAGACCCGAGGTCTGCATAGTTGCGAGACCGAAATCCATAATTTTAATGGTGTTATCCTGTAGTATTTTTATATTCGCCGGCTTGATATCCCTATGGCAAATATTGTTCCTATGAGCGTAATCGAGGCCGAGACAAATCTGTTTTATAATCTCAAGTTTTTCGCGGAGGTCCATTTTCGGCTTGGAGGCGATGATCCCATCGAGGTCCCTTCCTTCGAGGTATTCCATCGCGATAAAAAGCTGACCTTCCTGTTCTCCGAAATCATAGATTGTAATAATATTATTATGCCGCAATTTTCCGGCAGAACGGGCTTCACGTATAAATCGTTCCTTCAAATCCTGGTCGGATTCCATCACGCCTATCGTTTTAATTGCCACCTGGCGTTCAAGAACAGGATCGTATGCCAGGTAAACAACGCCCATGGCGCCTTTCCCGAGTTCACGCGTAACCTCGTATTTTCCGAATTTCAAAGTCATTGAATAAAGACCCCCTTTGAAAATCTTATAATATTAGAATTCAAAGCTCAATATATATTTTGAACCGGATGTTATCAAGAAATCAGCGGATTTTCTGGATGCCCCATTTCACCTCGCAGGCTTCAAGAACGCTTTTTCTTTTCCCCTCTTTCGACAAGCCTCACTATAACCTGCATAGCCGCGTCTTTACTAAGTGTTTTTTTCGTTTTTTTGCGGGAAATCGTTATTTTTCCAATCATGGAAGTCTTACTTAGAATGATGTCCCCCTTTTTCAGTCCGCTCTTGCCCGCCTTCTCTCCGACAGAGATGACTTCGGCTTCTTCTCCATTTTTAAGGTCTTTCAACGGTATTGCTTTTATCGCCTCAATTTTGTCCGATTCCTCAGGTATATATTCCCCATGAGGACCGTGCAGTGGGTGACCGAGTTTCGAATCGAGGTATCCAACTGACTGGTCGTATTCAAGGTGCTCCAGCTGGTGCGCCATTTGATGAATCTCCCCGCCCGGCGCGCCGACACTTTGCAGATACGATTCCCAGAGTCTGTGCGCCCTGAGGATCTTCATCGCCTCTTCTTCACCCCTATCGGTCAGCACCAAACCTTTTTTATCACTTGTAATCAATCGCTCACGCAATAACGTCTTAACAGCCTGGTGAAACAAAGAGGCATAAACGCGAACGAATTCTTTCAGATCTTGTATCGAAATCGCGTCGCCTTTTTTCCTGAGAATCGAAACGAGCAAATCCTCACGGAGTTCCTGCGGTATCATCCGTTTTTTCCGCAGCCAGTTTGAGATTATGCCGTACCTGGGAGCGATGAAAAGCACAAACAGAAACTGGAAAGTGCAGAACAACATTATCGCTCCTCCACCGGACGAATCCAGCCATACGCTCAGATACAGGCCGCCCACAACGCTCGTTACCCCGAACAGCGCAGCGAGCATCATCATCCTGTCAAGCCTGTCGCTGATGAGATAAGCAGTTGCCGCCGGCGTTATCAGCAAACCGACGACCAGGATCACGCCGACCATCGTGACGGCACTGACGACTACTAAAGAAACACCCGTCGTCAGGACATAATCGAGCAGCACTACCGGTATCCCCATCGAGGCGGCCATCACGGGGTCAAAGGCCGTTATCTGGAAATATCGGAAGAACAGAACAATTACGGACAGAACTATGGCTGCCACGAACGCCGAAACCCAGAGGTCTGAATCGGCAATTCCAAGCACATCGCCCATAATAAAATGAACGATATCAATATGTATAAGGTCATGGAATATCGAAACAATCACTACTCCAGCCGCGAAAACACCCGTATAAACGATTCCAATAGCGGTGTCTTCCTTAATCCTTGATATGTTTGAGACGAAACCGATCAGACCAATTGTAATAACAGCGGCGATAACCGATCCTGCGAGCATCGCAGGGGCATATGCTTCAATACCGAACGCGATCTTCATAAAAAGGTAGCCCCCACTGACGCCGGCGATCATCGCATGAGAAAGCGCGTCTCCCAAAAACGACATTCGCTTCAGTATCACGAGGCAGCCGATCACGCTGCAGACGACCGCGGTGACAATCCCCCCGAGTAATGCCTTGAGGAAAAATCCCTGGCTCAACGGTTCCACGAATGCTTGATAAAGGAAGCCGCTCATTTCAAAGCCTCCCTCGTCTCGAAATCCCGGAAGATTGCGAGCCTGCCCTCATAGACCTCGCCGAGAAGGCCGGGTTTGAGGACATCTTTCGGTGGGCCGTACGCGAACAGCCGTTGCTTGATGAGGATGAGCTTGTCGAAATATTCAGCCGCTGTCAGAAGATCATGGTGTACGACGATCAGCGTCTGTCCGTTTTTCTTGGCATTGCTCAAGACATCAAGTATCGCCCGCTCCGTCGCCGCGTCAACGCCCGCAAACGGCTCGTCGAGGAGAAGAAGGTCAGCTCCCTGCGCCAAAGCCCTCGCCATGAAAACCCTCTGCTGTTGTCCTCCAGACAACATCCCGATCTGCCGATCCCGTAAATCCGTAATTCTCACGAGGTCCAATGCCTTGTCAACCGCATCCCGATCATCTTTTCCGGGAGAGCTCCACCAGGAAACATGATTGTAGCGGCCCATCATTACAACCTGCCCGACCGTTATGGGAAAATCCCAATCGACTGAGCCCCGCTGCGGCACATAGGCCACCTTGCCCTTGAGCTGCTGAAACGGAGAACCGAATATCTGTATCTCCCCGAAGTCCGGTTCCACAAAACCCAACACAACCTTGATAAGAGTGGATTTTCCCGCGCCGTTCGGTCCTATCACACCGACCATCAGACCTCTCTCCACCTTAAGTGAAATATCGAGCAGCACCGGTTTGTGCCCGTAACTGACAGTCAGATTTTTTATTTCCAGGGCAGGAATACCAGTTTTCTTTTTGATGATCTTATCCACTACTCTTCTTTCTTCGGAACCTCAACGATGAAAGTTCCGCGAATCGAGTTTTCCCCATCGGACCAGAAGGTCTTTTCATATTTTATCAATTGCCCACTCATAATTCTCAAACGGATGGAAAGATCCTTGCCGATTTTATTGAGAGCAGAAAAAGCCTCGATATAAAATTCATTTTTCCCGGTCTCGAGAACGGCGGCGTTCTTGAAATGCAGCGGTTTCATTTCTTTATGTTGGCCGGTCTCTCTCGCTACTTCAATCCCATTTAAAAGTATCCGTAACGACGGCGTATTTTTCTCTCCTGCCGCGATACCTTTCCCTTCCGAAAATGGATTCGGCTCAAGCTCGAAGGAAGCCAGTATTTCAATATCATATGACACATTCGAAAAATGATTTTCAGTTCCAGTATGACCTGTCGCCTGCTCCCTCGTTCCGAGATACAGAATGACGGTGCCGATTATCAAAATCCATATGAAAACAATCAGAATAAATTTCATTTTATTCACCCTCTTTCAGGGCTGCGCAAATGGTAAAAACGTTTTCCCTCATCATTCCGAAATAAGATTCCGCCGCGGATCCCTTTTCTCCCATCGAATCGGAATAGAGCCTGCCCCCTATTTTCACACCTGCCGCTTTGCCTATCTCCCTTATCAATTTCGGATTTACGCTCGTCTCGACGAATAATGCTTTCACGCCGAGCTTTTTTATTGATTCCACTACGAGCGCGTACCTCGAGGGTGTCATCCCTCCGCCCATCTCTGAACCGGTGGACCAGCCGACCGGAGAATTGTTCTTGAAACCGTATTCAGTAGCGAAGTAATTGAATGCGTCATGACTTGTCACAAGTATTCGCTTTTCAATGGGGATGACGTTGAACTGTTCCCTGATCCATGCGTCCAGGCTGCGCAACTGTTTGAGATATAAATTGCCTCTCGCTGAATATTCATCTTTTCCTTCCGGATCGAGCGCCGTCACAGCCGCGATGATATTATTGATGTAAACTGCGGCATTCTTCGGCGTAAACCATGTATGCGGGTCACGGATTGTTTCTCCCTTCGCTTCAATGAAAATGGGGTCAACCCCTTCCGCGCAGGTCACTACCGGTTTTCCGGCGTCTTTCGCCAGCGTGGCCATCCAATTCTTCCCCTCGAGGTGATATCCGTTTTCGAGGCACAAATCGGCGGCATTCGCCAGTTTTGCGTCTCCGGTCGTGGGCTGGTATGTGTGCGGATCGGAACCGGGAGAAAGAACTGAAATCACATTGCACCTGTCTCCGACTATTTGTCTTGCAAAATCCGCTACCTGTGTGGTCGAGCATAGTATCAAAAGTCTCTCCGCGTCTTTTTTATTTTTGTCCGTTTTTTCAATAGAACAAGCAGAAATTTCAAATAGATAAAAAAGACAACCAATCGCAATGGCTGTGAAACGGAAGGATGATATAAAAGAATTATGTTTTTCTAATCTCATATTTTGGTAGCGTCGTATCATGAAATAATAAAGTATTTCTAATTTTTACATAATTATATCAGCGTGGAAGACATTTTCAATCTTCCGATTATAGATAGTAAAGAATATTTCATTTTAAAGAACTGATTTCACGCTTGTACATTAAAAATCGGATTACAAGATTCAATTGAAGAGCACTATCGGCTCATCCACAAGAGGTACATATTAACAATGTCATTGGCATTTCAGATTATAATGGGAATGATGACCTCCTGTCCGATATTCAGGATTCAATCCTCGATATAGATTGATATATTTCACCCTCGGCAGATCTTATCTATTACACAGCAGTTTGACCTCCTCCCAAAACACTTCATCATAAAGTATCAGAGGATGAAATTTTACTCCCGGTGATATGGGTGCCGCCTTTATTATAGCCATCGAGATCCCGGCCATCTGAAGAGAGAGTTAGCATGTCAATATAACCCCCATTTACCCAATTAAGCGTATATTTATTCCCTGACCATGTCCATGTTCCATAGTTGCTTTTCTCGCTGCCATACCATGCTTCGAAGGTTCCGTCAGGGTGGATATATACCTTCGTTCCGGTGAACCAGTTCCATGTGCCGACAATCGCACTGTTGCCGGAAATGCTCTCTTTTCTCACTGTAAAACTCACCGACGCCACTTCCTTTCCATTGGCGTCACTGTCGTTCATCCTGAAATCGTAGGATCCGTTCTGCTGAGGGGCGGTGAACAGCAAAGTGCCCGAAGTCTTCTTTCCCAGGTACTGATAAGTCAAATCGTACTGATCGTTTACGACCTCGCTTCCATGCGCAACGGACGACGGAATGATGCCGATCCAAGCATTCTCCGCATATGACACAAGGGCCTTGAAGTTGACGCTGATTTCTTCTCCCGGCGCAAAAACGAGTTTGTTCAGGGAGAGCGACTGTGATGACGGAAAAGCGGTATCTGTCCCGGAAGTGCTCACTTTTCCCACGGTAAAGCTCACCGACGCCACTTCCTTTCCATTGGCGTCACTGTCGTTCATCCTGAAATCGTAGGATCCGTTCTGCTGAGGGGCGGTGAACAGCAAAGTGCCCGAAGTCTTCTTTCCCAGGTACTGATAAGTCAAATCGTACTGATCGTTTACGACCTCGCTTCCATGCGCAACGGACGACGGAATGATCCCGATCCAGGCATTCTCCGCATATGACGCAAGAGCCTTGAAGTTGACGCTGATTTCTTCTCCCGGCGTAAAAACGAGTTTGTTCAAGGTAAGCGACTGCGAGGACACAGGAGCAGTATCCGTTCCAGCATCGGGCGTGAAATCCATAATCATATGAGAAACCTGGGCTTTCTGAGAATGGCTCCCTTCCCAAAAATTCGGACGTTGCATTGCGACCTGATATTTATCCATTGGTAGATGCCTTTTGGAAACTCGATATGTTACAACCTCCTTTAGTGGTGCATCCTTGGCGTCGTCCCTCTGTTCTATCGTCCTACCGTTGCTGGTGAACACCTGTGAAATCGTCTCCCCATACGGTGGAATATCTGTCCAACTACCATCCGGGCTCTTCCATATTATCCCAAATCTTCCGAACCCAATCTCTGGATACCAGGTGCTCCACTCTGCTGTTATCGTAACCGTGCCGGGTTCCAATATTGAGAAGGTTGCAACCTGGCTCGCTCCCGGCAATTGATCGTACTGACCGATATATTCTGCCTTGGGGAAATGGGCTGATATATCAACTAACGCTGCAGATGCCGCATGGGCGAACAAGATCACGAAGAGAAGAATGATACTCCGTCTGAAAATTGACATTGGCTTCATTTTTTCCTCCTGAAAATACATTTAATGCAACAAACTACTTCAATGTTAACTTAAAAGAAAATTAATTGTAGCAATGTCGGAACTATTTTCAATCTTCCGATTCCCAATTGTAATAAATATTTCTTTGTCATGAAATAATTTCTCGCGCATGCCGTTAAAAAAAAGGCGACTAATTTTAACCGGAGGTAATCTGTTTTACCGGATGAATCCGCAGTTCCCTATCCGCTTGACAACTTCGCAAGTATGTTTATATTTTACAGGACAACCGAACAAGGTTCGAGCTGCTCAATTTGCAGCAAAAATGGATCATTCAATCGCTCCGGGACTAGCTTTAACCATGAAAAATTTAGGAGTTGATTTATGGTGACATTTCCAGGAGTGGACCCGATACCGCTTCCAGCACCGGTCCTTTTTTTTAAAATACTACATACCGCAATGCTGACGCTTCACTTCTATGCAGTTCATATCCTCCTGGGAGGAATGATAATCGGCGGAATCACCGCTTTAAAAGCAAAACTCAGCGACGAAAAAGATTTAAAGAAAATATCAGAACTGATAATCGGACGGCTGCCGATTGTCATGGCGTTTGTCATCAATTTCGCGATTCCTCCTCTGCTTTTCAGCCAGGTCCTCTACGGCAGAGCGCTCTTCCCCTCGACAGTCATGATAGGATTATTGTGGTTCGCAATCATAATATTAGTGCTGCTCGCTTATTATCTTCTCTATATCTCCCAGAATAGGATGGAATCCGGCAAGAGCTGGTGGTGGATCAGCCTGCTCGCGTATCTGCTCGCGGCAAAGGTCGCGTTCATTTACAGCAACACAATGACGTTGATGCTCCGCCCTGAGGCATGGTCAGCAATGTATCGTGGCCATTCCGGTGGTTTTCAGCTGCCCTCAGGTGACCCGACGATCATCCCGCGTTGGGTCTATATGCTCATCGCATCTATCGCCATCGGAGCGGCGGCGCTTATAGTTCTGTCTCTGAAAAAAACAATATCTCTATCCGTGTCTATTAAGCTTCGCAGGGTTTTGGGATGGCTCACGGTATCCTTCGCATTAATTCAGGTTCTTGCCGGGTACTGGGTATTGAGCTCGCAGCCTGAGAAAATCAAGGCTGGGCTCATGGGCTCTTCATATACAAAAACTGCAATCTTTCTTTGGAGTGCCAGCCTTCTGGTTCTGTTTTCAGCAGGAATAATCACGGCCATTAATAACCAGGCAAGAAGTTACCTTATGCCGGTCACATTGCTGACCGCCGGTTTCGTCAACATCCTCTCTTGTGTGATGATAAGAGATGCAATCAGGGATATTACCCTCAGGTTGAAAGGATTCGATGTCTGGAGCAGGAGCATAGCTGTCAACTGGTCCGTCATCATCTTCTTCCTCTCGCTATTTATCGTCGCTCTTGCGGCAATCGGATGGATGCTGGCTCAGTTGTTCAAGACCGGGAAGAATAAGGAGCATTATGGCAGATAATAAGAAAAAAAAACCGATGAATAGCGGCCAAAAGACAATATCTTCCGACAATATCTCGCCGACAAGACGCGGGTTCATCCGGTCAGGAATAGGAATCGCCGGATTGATTTATATCGGCGTCGCTGCATACCCAGTCTATCGTTATCTGGTTGATCCCGCAGAAAAGGCCGAAGCGGAAGCTTCCGTGAAAGAGATCGAGCTTCCGGGATTGGACAAGCTCCCGCTGGGAACGGCAATGATGTTCAGATTCGCCGGCAAACCCGGACTGATCATACACCACGAAGACGGTGAATGGATTGCGTTCAGTGCAGTCTGTACACATCTGGCCTGTACGGTGCAATTTCAGAAAGATCAAAAGCGAATCCATTGCGCCTGCCACGGCGGAACATACAATATGAAAACCGGAAAGAACATCTCCGGCCCTCCGCCGAGACCATTAACGAAATATAATGTCGAGGTTTTAGATGGCAAAGTCAAAATCTCAAGAACATAAATCAGTTTGGCCCAGAACTTATGACTGGCTTGACGAACGGCTGGGGCTTAAATCCATAGCGGCTTTCCTGTCTAAAAAAACAGTCCCAGTACACAAGCAGACTTATTGGTATTATTGGGGCGGGATCACTCTCACACTCTTCATCATCCAGATCATTACCGGCATCCTGCTGATGGTTTATTATCGCCCGGGTCCGGAAGCCTATGATTCCGTCCGCAAAATTACTTATGAATATGAATTCGGATGGCTGATACGCTCGATCCATCACTGGGCTGCAAACCTGATGATTCTTTCAGTCTTCGTCCATATGTTCTCCGCATTCTTTATGCATGCTTACCGAAAACCGCGGGAGTTCAATTGGTGGACAGGGATCGGACTTCTTTTACTCACGCTCACCTTCGCTTTCAGCGGTTACCTTCTCCCCTTCGACGATCTGTCATATTTCGCAACCAAGATCGGCCTCGAAATTCCGCAATCCATTCCGGTAATAGGCCCTATCCTTGCCTCGATCGCACGCGGTGGAACGGACGTAACGGAATTGACCATTCAAAGGTTTTTCACGCTTCACGTGATAATACTGCCATTGACGATCTTTCTTTTTCTCACAATCCATCTCGCGCTGATGCTGAAGCACGGCAGTGCTGTTCCGGATTCGGAAACGGCAAAACCGGCTGCAGCGAGGAAAAATATCAAGTTTTTTCCGGACTTTTTTTTCAAGGATTTCTCCATGTGGCTCGTCGCCGCGGGCGTATGTTTCTTTCTCGCCGCCCTGTTCCCTCCGCAGCTCGGATCCCCCGCTGACCAGTTGCGCCCGGCGCCCGAAGGGATTCATCCCGAATGGTATTTTATGAGCCCGTATATGCTATTAAAGTTATTCGGGAGGATTTTTCCCGGTATGTTCGGCGCCTTGTTAAGTGTCTTCATAATGACATTCGCCGTAATCATATGGGTCGCCGTGCCGCTCTATGATCCCGAAGGAAAAGCCGCAAAAAGAGCGAGAATAATATATTATATCGGAGTCGCGGCAGCCGCTTCGCTGCTCATCCTGACCGCCTGGGCGTATTTGGATATATAAGAAATTAAAGGAGAAAAGAGATGAATTACCCGTTCTGGGTTGTTCCGATAATCGGCAGCGGCTGGGTCATCGGGATCGTTGCCATTATACATATTCTTATTTCGCATTTTGCTGTAGGTGGCGGTTTCTATCTCGTCCTCGCCGAACGCAGGGCAATCAAACTCGGCAGGAGTGATTGGCTGGAATATATAAAAAAGCATTCGAGATTCTTTCTTTTATTAACGGTTGTTGCCGGCGCAATGACCGGCGTAGGCATATGGTTTTCGATAGGCCTGACGAGTCCCGAGGCGACAAGTTCCCTGATACACAATTTTGTGCTGGGATGGGCGGCGGAGTGGACGTTTTTCCTTGTGGAGATTGCAGCCATTCTCGTTTATTACCACACGTGGAACAAGGTATCGCAAAAGGTTCATATGACAATCGGTTGGATTTATGGCATCGCCGCGTGGATGAGCCTTTTTATAATCAACGGCATCCTGACTTTTATGCTCTACCCCGGGAAGGCCTGGCTTGCAACAGCTGGAACAGGCGGGGAGGCGTCGGCGTTCTGGTCAGCATTCTTCAACCCCGGATATTTTCCCAGCCTTGTTTTCAGGACTTTGATATGTCTCTCTCTTGCAGGCATTTTCGCATTGATAACCGCAAGCCGTCTCGATTCCAAAAAGCAGGGCGCCCTCAAGGAAGACGTCGTCAAATGGTCGGCGAAATGGCTTATGCCTTCTTTCCTGCTTCTGCCTTTTGCCACGGTGTGGTACTTCCACTCGATGCCGTCCGCAAATCGCGGCCTGTTCAAGAGAGGAATTTCCACGATAGGACAAGGCATTTTCACACAAATCACGCGCGAAGCTGTTTACCTTGTAGCAGCATCTTTTATAGTCTTCGTCCTCGTTTACTTTCTTGCGTGGAAACAGCCAAAAGCGATCACAACAGGACAAACGCTTATAATCCTTCTCCTTGCCTTTTCGATACTCGGAGCCGCTGAACATATCAGGGAGATGGCGAGAAAACCCTATGTCGTAGGCGATTATATGTATGCCAATGGAACGCGAGTGAGCGAGCGGGAGAATTTCAATAAAAACGGCTACCTGTCAGGCTCGATCTGGGCGACCGATGCGGAGAAACATGATTGGGCTTTGATTGACAACGCAGAAGAAAATAGAGCATCTGAACGAAACGCGAAAACCACAGTCTCCAATTCAGCTGTGCTCGATCAACTATTCGCCGTGGATGCCGCAAGCAAAAAAAGAATTCACCTGCGCGGTGAATTGATGTTTCGTGGCCAATGTATGGCATGCCATACCGAGAACGGCTACCGGGCAATGCGTAAACTCCTGCGAGGGCGGGATAAGGTTTCGATCGAATCTATGATGAAATTATTATATGAATTTAAAAATGACAGCATCTACCGCGCGTTTATGCCGCCGCTCGTTGGAACGAAAGGGGAAATCTCGGCGCTGGTGGAATTCCTTGCGGGTATCACAAAAAGATAAAATAGTTGGATATAAACAAAAAGGACTATCTGATACTCTTGTAGTACTCTATCACAACTGGGCTGAAAATTTTGGGGCTTAGGGTGTAACCTTGATCGAGCCGCAGGCTTTCCCGAAAATATGAATCCGCCGTTGTCTTGAAAATATCGTCCTTTTCACCGCTGATAATATATCTCGTATAAGCAATAGAGCCGATGAAAGCGAAAAGACCGGGTTGCTTATCATCCACCCTGGCGCAATCCTTTAAGACTTTTTCCGCATTGTCAAGATCCCCCTTGAGATAATGCTCGAATCCTCTCCTGATTTGTTCCCTGTTTTTGTCCTTGAGCTCTGCTAAGCCTCTTTCGAGTTCCGGATTTTTATTGTCAAGAGCAGCGGCACTGGAAAATGAATCTTTTGCTTGTGTGAGATTTCCATCCCTGAGCTGCTTTGCCGCTTCCTCAAGATATTCCTCGATTTGCCTTTTCGCCGCAGTGGAGCTTGCTTGAGCATTGAGCAGATTATCTATTTCTTGCAATTGTCTCTTTGCTTCGGTATTGCCGGAATCTTCTCTCAAAACATTCTCGTATGTTTTCTTGGCCTCGACAAGGTTTCCATCCTTCCGATATTTAGAACCTGCACGCAGCAGTTGATTTATTCTATCCTGGCGGACAGCTGCCCTGCTGTCCTGATCAATCCGGTCCTGGACGCGCTTGATGCGGGCCGCAATGTTTTTATCGCCCACTGCATATTGCTCTGCCTTCTTGTAGGCCGTGAGAGCGCCGTTGAGATCGCTCTTCGATTCCAAATTTTCACCCTGAGTGATGCTGGTCCGAATGATGGAATCTATCGTTTTTTGCGACCATTCTGTAGCATCTCTGTTCCCCTTGTCCTCGGAGAGGGCTCTCTTGAATTCTGATAGGGCTTTTTCATATTCTCTGTCGTTGTAGTATTTCTTGCCGCTGGACATATATCCCGCTACTCGAATTTCAAGAGCGCTGGGTTGTGTCAAGGGCTTGGTTATCGGTTTAACCGTGACAGAAGTAGATGATGTAAGGCTTTGGGTTGACGTAACCGTCACAGTAGTTGTCGGACCTCCGGTGGCTGGTTTGGTCGTCGTTCTTACGCTCGCGGCTGATTGCTCGAACATCATTTGGAAATTGGAATAAAATTCGCTCTCCTGGATCTGAAGATATTCCTCTTCTTTTTGTAGCCATTTCATCGCTTCCACATAATTTTGCTGTTTATAATAACATAAGCCCAAATGATAATTAGGGTAGTAATTTACGGACCACGCTCCATAACTTTTTTTGCCTGTCTTGGATTCCGGCGCTTTGTCAATCGCTTCCTGGAGATAAGCAATCGCGGCAGGGTACTGACCCCGTTCGATGCTTTCCAGTGCCTTATCATAAAGCTTGTACCAAGTCTCGCCAAACAGGTTCTGCGATACGGAAATCATAAAAATGACCGGTAGCATAATATAAATTATAAATTTAAACCTTGTAAGCATCTCTCTATTCCAATTTAAGTTCTTTTATTAAATCGTCTGGTTTCAAGTCGGCAAGGTTCCTGATGACCTTATTTTCACCGTTGCCCACACTAAACTCGATCTTAGTGCTATTGATTCCGAGCAAGGAATTATTGACGATGAGCGTATAATCACCCGGGGGCAATGAAAGGCTGCACGGAACCAATTCTTCATCTGTATTCACAGTTTTATTATCGGCATCGACGATGGATTCGATTTTCGCCCAGGGCAGAATATTCAATTGAACTATGTTTTGCGAGCCTACTGCGCTTCCTCCGCTATTCGGGATCGGCTGTTTTTTCAAGACAAAAAGATATAGCACGGCGGCTACTATACAGGCCGCAATCACAGTAGTAATTATAACAGGCGCTGCCGAAGCGCGCTTTTTACGAGGAGCGGTACCCGGCATCCCCTTTGACTGCTTTTTATCTTCCCGTTGAACATATTTGGTCGCAGCGATTGTCTCCCGTTCTTCCGGGACGTCGAGCATTGTGCGGGATGAGGTCGCGCCTGTACCGTCCAGCGATTTATCAACGACCGTAGCCACTCCCGATGGCGCAACCGGAGGCGTAGCGGCTTTGACCGTCGCTTTCCCTGCGAAATCGCTCGTCTGTTTTTCCAGCAGTTTGTCAATCCGGTCCCTAAGCGCGACCGTTTCCTTGTGATTCGGGTTTATGCTCAGTGCAGCTTGAATGGATTTTTTGGCTTCGGCATAGTTTTCTTTCCTGATGTTTTCCTGCACATAGCCCAGAATCATATCTATCTGTTTTTGATCATCTGAAGTCACCTTCGCGGAATTTATCTGAGCTTTCAGCTCGGCAGAAAGCTTATTTCCCGGTTCAATCTTATCAAGCAGCTCGATTTCTTTTGCGGCATCTGAAAATTTTCCTTCGCGAATAAAGCCTCTGATCTTTTTTTCCTGATTGTCGAAGAGCTGCCGCTTTTCATAGCCTGTCGCTTGTTCCTGAATCTTCGTCATGAGAATTCTGGCGTTTGTGTTATCCGGAAGAATATCGAACGAACTTTCAGCAACCTTGACGGCCTCAGCAAATCTTCTTTCGGCAGCAAGCCTTTCCGATTCCTTTAAAATTCCCTCGACGTCCGACATTTTCATTTTTATCAGCTCGGATTCAACCTTTTCCAACAGGCGCTTCAACATCGAGTTATCTGGGTCCAGAGACAATGCCTTATTGTAAACTTCCGCTGCGTTTTGGAATTTACGGGCTTTCATCAAGGCTTTGCCTTCTTCGATTAATTTCTTAATCTCGTTGTGCAAAGAGGGCATCGTTGCCATTTTTTGCTCGCCGTACAGATCGATGACAGCCTTGAGGTCTTTGATCATTTCATTCATCGCCTGATAACGTTTCTCAGGTTCCTTCTCGACCGCTTTATGGATGATCGTCTCGATCTCTATTGGTATTTCCACGCCGATTTCTTCGAAAGACGGAAGCGGTTCATGTGCAATTTTATAGAGTATGGAAGTAACCGAATCCGAGGTGAACGGTTTTTTCCCCGTCATCATTTCATAAAAAATCACGCCGGTGGAAAAGATATCGGATCTGTTGTCAATCTTCTTCCCCATTACCTGTTCAGGGGACATATAGTCCGGTGTGCCGATAATCATGCCGGTCCGTGTCATATCCGATGAAGCCATATGGGCTATGCCAAAATCCATCAGCTTGATCTTGCCGGTTCCGAGTATCATCACATTTGCCGGTTTTACATCGCGATGCACGACCCCCATCTTATGGGCATATTCCAGACCCGAACAGATTTGAAGGATGATATTCAATTTTTCCTGCAGCGAAAGCTTCTGCTTGAGCATTACTTTTTTAAGATCATCCCCTTCGAGGTATTCCATCGCAATGTAATAAATGTCGCCTTCTTCGCCGAGGTCATAAACCGTGATGATATTTTCATGGTTCAATTGAGCTGCGGCCTGAGCCTCGATATTGAATCTCTTTACAAGGTCCTCGTCCTTGTCCACACCCTCCAGCATCGTTTTGAGAGCGACAAGTCTTCCAAGCCTGACATCACGAGCGCGATAGACCATTCCCATCGCTCCTTTGCCAAGCTCGCTGAAAATCTCATATTTTCCGATCTTTTTAGGTACTGTCATTTTAGTCAATCTATTGTTTAATATATTAGTTGAAAAGCGATTGTTTGCAAGAATTTATACTTCACATCATCGCCTTTCGTTTACTCACAAATCACCTTGAACCGTACTTTCAGACCCTGGCTCTTGCTGAACTCGAGAAGATCGTCATTTTCTATAACTTCCGCCTTGATACTCCTGCCGTTCACGTAGCTGCCGTTCAGGCTTGCCTTGTCTATCAAGATATATTGATTATCCTTGATATGTACTTCTGCGTGCATCTTGCTCACCCGCGGCTGTTTCACAACAATATCATTAGAAGAATGCCTGCCGATTCTGATCGGAGTCGTCTTGAAAATTGCCGTCTCATTCGAATCAAGGCCCTCGATGTTGACCAGCTTAAATCCCACCGGTATCTTTTTACGTTTGATGCCCGATGAAGTGGAAATGACATCTTTGCGGGCCTTTGGCCCCTCCTCTGAAACCGTCTGAAAGCCCGATGAAAAATGCGGGAGGCTCCCTGTATCAAGTATCATCAAAAGAGCCTCTTTAAGTTCACGAGCGGTCTGAAACCGCGCCTGGGGTTTCTTCTCGAGGCATTTCATCACGATTTTTTCAAGAGTCGATGATACTTTTAACTTGGGAAATTTCCTGAAGGATTCCGGTTTCTCCTTTACCTGTTTCACCATGATATCAACCGGATTTCCTGCATTGAAGGGAACCTCTCCTGCCAGGACTTCATACATAATCACGCCGAGGGAATAGATATCGGAACGCTGATCCATCTTCAAACCCTGAACCTGCTCGGGGCACATATATTGCGGAGTGCCGAACACAACCCCTTTCTGCGTCAGTGTTCCGCCTGTCGTCCGGCCGCCGACATTCATCAGCTTCGCTATGCCGAAATCGAGCACTTTAACAAAATCCCGTTTTTTTGTGCGTTCGCAAAGCATTATGTTTTCGCTCTTCAGGTCCCGGTGGATGATCCCTTGTTCGTGGGCTTCTTCGAGAACATCACATATCTGGCCGAAGATGGGCATTGCCCTCGATTCGGGAAAAGGACCATCGCTTCCGAGGATCATCTTGATATCCCCGCCGTCTATATATTCGAGAATGATATATACAAGGTTGTCATCGGTTTGACCGAAATCATACATCGCAACCGCGTTAGAATGGTTCAATCTGGATGTGTTCTTAGCCTCCCTACGGAACCGCTCGAAAGCATCTGGATTATCGGCAAAGTCCTCGCGTAACACTTTGATTGCGACCTCCTTATCGAGCATCGTATGCCTGGCTTTAAAGACATAGCCCATTCCGCCTTCGCCGAGTTTCTCGGTGATGACATAATGCCCGCCGATTTTTCTGCCGATAAAGCTGCTCTTTTCGCCCGTTTTAGGCAAACGATTTCCGCAATAAGGACAAAAACTATCCCTGTCGAGGACAGCCTGCTCCAGCTTCTTTGCGCAGTAAGGACACGATGGCATAAATCCCTTCGATCAATCCGTAATAAATAATTTCCTCTTTACAGCATTAAAAACCCGGGATCAGCCGGATCGCATGCTCTATCATAATGCACTCGTTCAGCGTCTCTGCAAAACCCCTGGTCGCGATGCCGATAACACTGCCATCAGCTATAAAAACCGGACCGCCGCTGTTGCCTGGAAGAATGGAGGCATCCACCTGAATGGTATTTTCAACCTTGCGGATATGCCCGTAGGCAGCTGAGGCGCTCGTATGCGCGGTCTCTTGCGGGGAAATCCCCTGAGGGAATCCGTAAACGATAACGGGGGTAAGAGGCTGGTAGCCACCCATCCCTCTGTAGAGCTTAACGCTCTTGAACGGGCCTCCTGTAGCCTTCAGAAGCGCAACGTCGTTGTTGTCTTTAACATGAACTTCGACCTTGATATCAGGCCTCCAGTTGGGTTTGTTGAATGCCTGGGTCATCCGATCCTCTCCAGTCCGCACAATCTCCAGGTTGAGGTCGCGTGTGTTGTAAGAATCTTCGAAGGAGAACTTGCCGCCGGAACGGAATCTGGCGCCGTTTGTCCAGCAGCATACGAAAGTTTCGATACGGAAATTCAACGTCTTCGCAAGCTCGATGGCATACGCTTTGTCTTCATCGAATTTCCAGGGATAGATTACATGTTTATTGGTAATGATATAACCATCGTCCCTGACGAAGAACCCGCTTCCGAATCCCTGGAATAAATTAGCCTCTTCGCCGTTGGCGTTATAAATTGTCGTTGCCGAATAAATGAAAACGACGCTGTTATGATAATCTGTGATCAGGCGGGTGAATTTTTCCTTGTCGTCGGCATTCATCGTCTTTTCGGACAGCTGGCTGAGTTGGCCCTGCTGCTCAGTGATTTTTCCTTCCAGTTTTTCCTTCTCGGACTGACCCTGGACGACCAGATAAGTGATGGCGCCTATCAATGCCATTATGACTAAAGAAGTTACAATCTTGAAAGTGCGGGAAGATTTCCTGATCGCATTGTTGACGGCTTCCTTGACAAAAACAGCGGTTCCGCCGATCGCTCCGCGATTTGACGATTTTGCCTTCTCAAGGGCTTCGCCTATCATCACCGCCACGGTCTGGCTTCCGACGCCTCCCTTGCTCGATTCCATCGTGCTCGCTGCCCTTGTCCTCGGCGCGTTCGTTTCGCCGACTCCGATAAGCTGAACCTTTGTTTTCGGTCCGCCTTTGCCGAATTGTATGTCATCTCCATTCGAAATTTCCGCCCTGTCAACGCGCTTTCCATTCACATAGGTCCCGTTGGTGCTGCCTTTATCAGAAATGTAGTATCTTCCGTTTTCATATGTCACTACAGCATGATCCTTGGAGGCGTCGAGGTCTCTTTGAGAATCGAACGCAAGGTCGTTCGCCGAACCCCGGCCTATTGTAATCCTGTCCTGCGTAAACTCGAATTTCTTGCCTGATAATGCCCCTGATACGATATCGAATTTAATGCTCATAATGCGAATCCTCCTTTTCTATACATTAAATTAGTCTTTCTCATCAGGCGGAATAATGTACCGAGAAGTTTTATCCTTACCGGCTTCCGCCAAATCATCAATATTAACTTTTCTTGTTTGAGCCATTTCCACGTTCTGCGCTTCCGTCTGGCGTTTATTAAACTTACCAAGCACGACTGTAATGTTATCTTTCCCGCCAGCGTCGTTCGCCGCTTTAATAAGGTCCCGCGTCATCGTCAGCAGATCATCCCTGTTATCGAGAATAGCTGAAATCTCGTTATCCGTGAGCATATCGCTTAGTCCATCGCTGCATAGCAATATTATGTCCTCGGATTGCAACGCAAGAGTATAAAAACCCATCTCTAATCTTTCCGACACGCCAATCGCCTGAAGAATGACATTTTTTGCGAGATGCCGTCTTGCCTCTTCTTTCGTGATATTCCCGGATTCGACGAGTTTATTTACGAGCGACTGATCCCGAGTTACCTGAATAAATTTTCCATTCCGGTTAAGATACCCTCTGCTGTCTCCGACCTGCGCGAGGTACAATTGATCACCTCTGATCCCTGCGGCCGTGACGGTAGCTCCCATCCCGTTATATTTGCTGGTTTTTTGCGACATTTTATAGACGCGCTTGTTGGCCTCTTTTATACTGTTTTGAAGTACAATCGGAAACTCTTCATTCTTCAAAGACGCGTTGCACCAGTATTCCCGAAACCAGCCCTCAAGCGTCTCTTTGACCATTCTGCTGGCGACATCCCCCGCAGCAGCTCCACCCATCCCGTCAGTGACCATCATCAGAGTTCCCTTGCCTTCGGAGGAAGCTAGCATTAATGTCTGTTCCCGAAAAGAGGAAGCGCTGTTGAGATTCATTAATAGATGGTTGTCTTCATTGTGCGATCTGTGCTTTCCCACGTCCGTTGCGCTCACGATAGTCAAATGGTTGCCTTTTACGATCTCCTGAAGGTTCTCTCCTGAAAGCCTCATCGTCGGTTTTTTCAATTCGTCTTCAGGTTTCTTTTTCCCGAGTATAGACATATTAAATTTTCTTTCTAAGTTGTAGGCGCCCGATATTCAAAGAGCTGCTTTCCGATAAGGAGATGATCTCCATCTTTTATTTCCGTCTTGCCTTTGATCTGCAGGAAGACGCCGTTGCTGCTGCCATTGTCAATCAGAAAAAAATTCTCATCTTTATAAATAATTACAGCATGCCTGTTTGACATGAATTTATCTTCAGGAAACAGGATATCTCCCGTCTGGCGGCCGATTGAGACTGTATCCGAAGAGATGAAATACCTGTTGCCTTCGGAGCGATCCGAGAAAATCTGCTTTATTAGTGCAATTATTTTTTTATTCGAGACTCCATAAAAGTTGATAATATCTTCCGTTTCCGGCTTTTCAGGAATCAATAAATCATTATAGTTAAACGGGAAAAATTGCAGCAGTTGTTGGCCTACGAGGACATAAGCGCTGTCGGATAACAGTGTCTTGCCTTTTATTTTAATAAAAACCCCGTTAAAGGAGCTAAAATCCTCAACAAACAGCTTTCCTTCTTTATATGAAAAAACACAATGCTTAGGAGAGAGGTAGGTATCCGTCGGATATAATATCTCGCCTTCTTCTCTGCCAAGATAGGTCGTTATCCTGGTTATCTCGTGGACAATGCCCTGGGATAAATCGTCCTTTATTTCCATAAGCTGAGGATTAATCCGTGTTTCATCGGGTTTGAAGATTTTCGTTTTCGCCCCTAAAGAATCTCCTCCGATATCATCCAACTGATTCAAGCTTTCAATAACACGCGTTTTTGGGATATCGCCCTCGGAATAATCCATCCCGTTTCTGCTTTCGGCTGATGTTAATACCGTCGCTTCATTTTCAGAGGTGGATTTCATCTTATGACCGCATTGCATACAAAAAATGTAGTTTTCTTGATTGTCGTAACCGCATTTTGGACATTTAATCATACCCAACTCCTTTAGTCAGATTACTCAATCTATTGCCGATGCACTCAGAATCCGCATTACCCGCCTACCTCTTCATTATCATTAAACAATGCGACAAGCAACCTCTTTTATTTGCTGTCATGCGTCTGCTTCGGTATCTTGAAAAATCCGATTACTCCTCCGATTATTGCTCCGATCATACCCCCTACCAGGGGGTCTGGGCTCAACACTGCCCTTGCGCCTCAGGTGCCTGACGGGTTGGTACCGCCGATTGAGAAAAGGAATCCCAAACCTCCGCCCATCAGAACGAACGGCAGCGCCGCTTTCACAAAAAGAATTAGCTTTTTTTCAAATTCATTTTCTATTTTATAGATGAGGAAATCCTCCTTGTTTTGACTTTCTATATGCCAAATAACCTCCGATTAAAACCCCTGCTATACTACCTGCCAGGGGTATGGGGCACTATAAAGCCCCTGCCTTTCAGATTCCACCTGTTGCGGAACCTACGTTGGCAAAAATATATCCAATGACCCCACCGAGAATAATGTAGATGGGCGCCTTTTGGATATATTTGTTTAAAGTGCCCATGAGTATTTTATTTACCTCTATAAAATTAATCGACGGATCACATAAGGCTTTCTGAATCTTTAACACCCTCTCATCTCTATTAATTATAGAAATAATACTGATTTTTTTCAACAATTTCAATAGCCGACCGCTCTTCCCTCCAGCCTGGGATCTGATGCGCCCATGAACAAGCCTGATTTCAGAATATGAATAATAACGTGAACATCGCCCATATATTTCCTTTCAGTCAGTTTATGACCCCTGCTTTCCAACATCTTCCTCACCTCCGGAGCAAAGCCGTATTTTTCCATTTTTATCTCATCCGGCAGCCATTGATGATGAATCCGGGGTGCATTCACGGCCTCCTGGATATTCATATCAAAAACCACAACATTTAGGAGGGCTTGAAGGACGGAGGAAATGATCATCGGACCGCCCGGTGATCCCATCGTCATAACATATTCGCCCTCTTTTACAATGATCAACGGAGTCATCGAGCTGAGCATCCTCTTGCCAGGACTTATTGCATTGGCTTCGCTTTCGATCAGATCGAACTGGTTCGAGGCGCCCGCCTTCAGGCTAAAATCATCCATTTCGTTGTTCAATAATATGCCTGTGCCGCCAGCCACTGCTTTGCTGCCATAGCTCGAATTAAGAGTGTAAGTGTTGCTGACCACATTCCCCCATTTATCGGCCGTCGTAAAATGCGTAGTGTTCTCCGATTCATCCATCAGGGGTAGAACCCCTTCCAGAGTTTTACTGTCCGTCGCTCTATCCATGGAAATTTGCGCTGCCTGTCTCTTTGCGTATTCCGGGCTCAGCAATTCATTCAAAGGAACTTTTACGAAATCCGGATCACCCATATAAAACGAGCGATCCCTGAAAACCCTGCGTAGCGTCTCAGCAAAAAGATGATAGAAGTCCGCCGAACCCTGGCCATATTCTTTCAAAGAAAAATGCTTGAAAACATTCAGCGCTTCCAGAAGCGCGACTGTGCCTGAGCTCGGCAAGGGCATTCCGTAAATTCTGTTTCCGAGGAATTCTCCGGTCAGGGGTTCGCGCCATTTGACGGTGTAATTGGCCAGGTCTTCAGCGGATATAATCCCTCCGCCATTTCGTACGGACGAGGCAAACTTCCTTGACGTTTCGCCGGTATAAAACTCATCGGGACCGTATTCGGCTATTCTGCGCAAGGTGTCAGCCAAGTCCTTTTGAATCAGCAAATCGCCAGGCTCCCAATCACGGTTTTCAGGACAGATGAAAATACCACTCGGAGAAAAGCGGACGAAGAATTCTTTGTAGCTGTTCAGCGACTGAGCCTGTTGATAGGATATCTTGAAACCATTTTCCGCAAGTTGAACGGCCGGCCGGATCAACTCCTCCCATTTCATCGTACCTAATTTTTTATGAACTTCACTGAGACCCTTCACCGTCCCTGGAATTCCAACCGCAAGATAACCGATCTGGCTTGCATCATTGTCAACGGTTCCGTCCGGCTTCAGATACATATCCCTGGTTGCAGCCGACGGCGCGGTTTCCCGGTAATCAACTGCGTACACATTTCCGCTGCCGGATTCTCTTATCATCATAAATCCGCCTCCGCCGACGTTACCGGCTTGAGGATGAACAACCGCAAGCACAAAGCCCACGGCGACCGCGGCGTCGACCGCGTTCCCGCCTTTAGCGAGCACATCTGCGCCTATCCTGCTCGCAATCTCGTTGGCGGATGAAACCATTCCATTCCTGCCGCAAACCGGCTCAACGCCATATGAATACAATTTTACGGGGGTTTGCAAAACGACGAAAACTATCAAGGCGCAAATTATTAAACATGGATTGACATGAGATAACATTTCAGCCACCTCTCCTGTTGGCATTCAATTCCTTTATCAATTCTTTTCTCATTGAACCAAAAAAATCCAGATACTCGGTAGTTTTATAATCGGGGTAAACCCACGGGTTGAATTCGATTCTACCCTTCTCTTTAAACTGATAGTCCACCTGGGCATAAACCCCTCCTCCGATATAAATTCTGTGGGAAAAAGGCTTCGTGGATGCAAGGATCATCGCGGCGGAGGAAATGTATCCCGGGTCGAGGTTTACCGGACGGGCAACTTGTTGAAAAGCGAAGGCTGTTTCATCCTCGATGCTATTCGTTCCGATTTTAATAACGGACAATTCCGCTGGTGAGCGAAGTTCTTTGAACGAAAAGAAATATTTCTCCAAGCCTTCACCCATCTCTTTCGAATAGTACGATGTATAATTCCAGACGAAAGGGCCGGCCTTGATGTCAATCTCTCCCAGGATTTTTTCGAGGGCTTTGAGGATCGGCTCAATTACGACAGGAAATGCGGTGATGATTCCGCAAAAATATTTCACCGGCGCCGGATCTTTTATGATGCTCATATAATTCGTCCGCTTATATTATATAAGAGCAAATCGTCTCTTTACAACCATGTTTTACGAAAAAGTCATCACCAGGTCTTGATCGTTTTTTAATTTTGATGGATCATCGCAGAACAGAAAGGCAAAACTTTGGAATGCCTGATATTTTAAACTTAAAGCGGACTAATGAAACGCTGGTTATAGCGCATAGAGGCTTCGCCAACGGATGCCGTGAAAATACCATCGCTGCATTCGATAAAGCCATCTCGATCGGAGCCGATATGATCGAATTGGACGTCCGCAGAACGCAAGATAACCGCTACATAGTTTTTCATGATGGTCGCTTGGAAGGCAGGGCTATATCAAGCTTGAGATTTGATGAATTGCGAAAAATCGGACTTTCAAAAGGATATGAAATCCCGGAACTCGACGAAGCTCTTCAATTCATCGGCAACAGAGCACTTCTCGATATCGAGATCAAAGAAGCAGGACACGAGAAAGAAATCATCGAAATCATCCTGAATCGTATAAAGACCGATCGGTTTATTATCAGCTCTTTCAATGATGACTCCCTAAAGAAGGTCAAGGAGATAAACACGGGGATCATAACCGGGTTGATACTTGGCATAGAGAAGCCGGAGAATCTCATCGTCACACGGTTAAGCGAGATATTTCCATTTTACAGGCTCAAAAAAACCGGCGCTGATATTCTTGTTCCCCATCGGAAAATCCTGCGGATATGGGAGATTTCAGGATTTGTGAGCCTTAAGCGCAATATTATCGTCTGGACGATAAATGAAGAAAATCATATCCGTAGGTTGATGAAAAAAGGGATCACCGGTATCACCACAGATTCTACGGATCTTGCATTGAGGATAAAAGGAGATATAAACATTCGAAAGCGGCAGTGTTGCTAAAACGCCTGGTTCGTTCTTTATCCGTTTCCCTGAAGAACAATTCCAAGAAATTCTTATAAAGGGTTCCCGCGGTTCTTCCGGGTTTCACTGCACCGGCAGATTTGGAGAGATGAAAACGAGATTGACCCGTTCGCAATGACAAAATCTGAAATTTGAGCCTCTATTTAATAAAAAATATGAAATATGTAATCTGGATTACATTAAAATCTCAAAAACCAGGATAGAATTTATCATGTTTTCAAATAAAAGGAGTTTATTATGATTAGAAAGTTATCCTTTATCGGCTTGGCAATCGCTTTCTCTTGTGTCCTGTTTGCCGAGATAGCGCCTGCGGTGGACATGGCCTCGATGGAACCAGCTTTTAAAAACATGCAGACTGCATTTAACCTCGAAGTGAAAAACAAATTCGAAATGCTCTGCGACAAGCTTATGACACCCGGAATGTTCATGCCGGAATACTTCACCGAAGACAATATGAAAAATGAAATTACGATGATGTTCGGCGGTTTGGTTCCGGATATGACCGAAGACGCGTCGCTTTTCTACCTCAGCTACCGTCTCTGGCAGAGATATAACGGCATCGATGTCCCAGGAATGACACCCAAGATTGCTATCGGTGGAATAAAAACACCGTCGGCAGGTCCTTCCGGCCAGGTCCAGCAGATGGCTCAGGTCGACAAGAACGCCCTCGCATTCGAAAACAATGTTAAGATAATAGCCGGAGCTAGCTATCAAAGAGTAAGGCAGACCGGCAACAAGATAATTCGCACAAACGAATAGAAACAGAATTTCAAAAAAATCGAGATTCACATCCCGCAGCAACCGCTGCGGGCTTTTCATTTTTTTTCTACACAGATAGATCGTCATATTTGATCATTGTCGAAGTTAAAATATAATATGCTTTATGATTTTCCGGCTGATCCTGTCATCTCTCATCTACACAACCCCCCTGCTTCTCGCTGCCATCGGAGGGTACTATTCGGAAAGGGCGGGTTTGGTGAATATCGCGCTCGAAGGAGAGATGCTGATTGGAGCCTTCGCCGCGATTTTAGGCGCCTGGTGGACCGGAAGCCCGCTATTCGGTTTGATTATAGCTATGCTCTCCGGCATAATCATCGGCTTCTTTCACGGTTATATTACGAGCGTATTAAAATGTAATCACATCATAAGCGGTATGGGGATTAATCTCCTTGCGATCGGCCTCACCGGGGTTTTAGTGGAATTTGTGTTTGGGAGATCCGGTTCCACTCCAAGCGTCGCAACCCTTCCCCAGGGACTTCTCGGTATCCCATGGCTGTTATTCATTGGAATCATCTTCGTTTTAATCACATCTTATTGGAGTAAGCGCACCATAGGTGGCTTGAGGCATCGCGCGGCGGGCGAATCCATCAGCGCCGCCGCAACCGCCGGCATAGACTACCAGACGATACGGATAAAGGGTTCTATCATTACCGGAGTTCTTTGCTCCCTCGCCGGCGCTCAGCTATCTTTGGGAGAGCTCGGTAGCTTCATCGAGCGTATGACCGCAGGCAGAGGGTTTATAGCCCTTGCGGCTCTCATTCTCGCGCGATGGCGGCCCCTACCGGTCATTTTCACATCCTTCATTTTCGGGTTTACTTCGGCGTTATCTGAGACTATAGAGGCCCTTTTCCCCAACCTGCCCTCTGATATCATCCTGATGTTGCCATTCGTCGCCACGTTGATCGTTCTCGCCGGCTTTATATCGGAAATAAAAATCCCTAGAGATTTAGGAAAAATAGCAGAAAATTAAAGAAAAGGTAACCTTTTAAGCTTTTCTTTCGTCTCTAATAATTAGAAATCCGCTTGTTGAAACTATTTTTTAAAAGATTACGTATTACAATATGAACTTAAACAATATTACATTGTAGTCAGATACTTAAGGAGTGTAAGATGCTGAAAAAGAATTTCATGCTGATGTTAACAATAGGATTCATTTTGCTGACGTTGAACGCGTGCAAGAACGCCGCGGGGAAAGATCAGGCGTCAGGTCAAAAGGATGAAAAATCCAAGACCGAGGCGCAAAACAAGGAAACCAAAGAAGCTGACGATTCGGTGCCTGTTGAAGTTACGCAAATTACCAATGGAGCGATATCATCCTTCCAGCTGTATAACTCGACAATCGAAGCTGAAAACGCCGTTGATGTCTATACGAAAGTCAGCGGAATTATCATAGACTTAAAAGTCGAGGAAGGAAATTATATAAATAAGGGCCAGCTCCTCGCGAAGATCGAGGAGGAGGATTATAAGCTTGAAGAAGCTTCGGCAAAAGCTTCCTATGAAAAAACAAAACGTGATTTCGAGCGCTCGGAAAAAATGTTCAAGGATAAACTTCTGAGCGACAATGACTATGAGCAGGTAAGATATAATTATGAACAGGCTAAGATAACCTGGGAGAGAGCTAAAGTGAGGCTTGGAAATACAAGCATAACCGCTCCCATCTCCGGAGTTTTGTCATCGAGAACAATCAAGTACGGCGATTTCATCACCGTAAATACGAAGGTCTTCTCAATAGTGGATATGAACACCCTTATTACCCGGGTTTATATTCCAGAAAAGGATATTGTTAACATAAAAATGAATCAGCCGGCTATCATTACATCTGATGCCCTCGGCGAGAAGGAATTCGAAGGCAGGATAAAAATCATCAACCCCGTTGTGGACCCGAACACGGGGACGGTTAAAGTTACAATCGCACTGAAAGGTTACGCGAATATCCTTAAACCGGGGATGTTTGTAAAATCCCACATAATCATAGATACGCGTGCAAATACGATGCTGCTCACAAAAAAGGCGATTGTTTACAACGGTATTCAATCAATCGCTTATGTTGTAAAAGACGGCATCGCAAACCAGGTTGTGCTGGAAATCGGCTTCCAGGATTCAGAGAAGGTCGAAGTATTGAATAAAAACATCAAATCCGGCGACAAGATAATTGTCGTCGGCCAGTATGGTTTGAAAGACAAATCAAGGGTTAAAGTGGTAAGCGAGAAAGTCTGAACTTTAATCTGAAGTCGGAATAGATCTTTATTCATAAATTAAGCACAAAAACATGAGCAGGAAAATATGGCTTTGAAAAAAAAATCCAATAAGAAAAATCCCGTATTGAGCACAGCAAGCAGCTATCGATTCGTTACTGAAAGGCCTGTCGCGGTTATAATGACTGCCCTGGCAGTCATAGTTTTCGGATGGGCGTCATATAACAAGCTCGCCTTGAATCTAATGCCGGATATATCCTATCCAACCCTCACGATCAGAACAGAATATGAAGGTGGGGCTCCCGAAGAGGTTGAGAATCTTATTTCAAGACCGGTGGAACAAACCCTTGCCGTGGCGCGTAACAAGACCAAGATCAGCTCTATAAGCAGGGCCGGCTGGTCTGATGTAATCATCGAGTTCACCTGGGACACGGATATGAATACAGCCACTCAGGATGTCCGCGAACTGCTCGAACAATTCATCCCTCCCGATGGAGCTAAGAAGCCTCTTGTCCTTAGATATGATCCCACATTGGATCCTATAATGCGGCTTGGCTTATATAATGCGAAAGATACTTCCCAGAATACGCTGTTTATTCTCAGAGAAATAGCCGAGGAAGAGATCAAGCGTGATCTGGAAGCTATCTCGGGCATAGCTGCAGTCAAGGTCAAGGGTGGACTCGAGGAAGAAATAATAGTGGATTTGAACGAGAAGGTACTCACATCGTTGGGACTCGATATAAACCGGGTCAACAGCCGGCTTGCCGCGGAAAACGTCAACCTCGCCGGCGGTAACCTCGAGGAAGGCGACACCGAATACATGGTCAGGACCCTGAATCTGTTTCTATCTGTGGAAGAAATCGAGAACCTCATCGTGGAACGACTGAACAACGCCGATATACGGCTGAAAGATATCGGAAGTGTATATCAAAGCCACAAGGAACGGGAGGTCATTACACGGGTGAACGGCAGCGAATCTGTGGAACTGGAGATATATAAGGAGGCGGATGCAAACATAGTCCAACTCGCCGAATCGGTCAAGGAACGTGTTTTCGGAACTGTCGCGCAACAAATGGAATTGCAGCGGTACATAGAACAGCAGAAAAAGAATGAAGCCCAGGCTGCAAAAAAGACTGCGGTAAATCAGCAAAAATCGAAACAATCCGCAAAAAACGGGGAACAGGAACAAATACTGCGGAGGCCTGACTATGTTAAAGCGACGCTGCCTGAGGGCGTTGATATGGCGTTGCTTTCAGATCAATCAACATATATCAAAAATTCACTCGACGAGGTTAAAAGCACGGCCGTTCTCGGCGGAATCCTTGCGGTTGCGATCCTTTTCTTCTTCCTGAAAAGCGGTTACACAACCTTTATCATCGCTCTGTCCATCCCTCTTTCGATTGTCGCAACCTTCGCCAGCATGCATCTGTTTAAAGTTACGCTGAATATGATGTCGCTCGGCGGGCTTGCCCTGGGAATAGGAATGCTTGTGGACAATTCCATCGTTGTCCTGGAATCCATCTTCCGGTGTAGGGAAGAAGGGGATTCTGTAAATGAAGCGGCTGTCCGGGGAGCATCCGAAGTGGGAACAGCAGTAACAGCCTCAACCTTGACCACTGTCGCGGTCTTTCTGCCGATTGTGTTCGTGGAAGGAATCGCGGGGCAGCTGTTCGGAGATTTGTCATTGACGGTAGTTTTCTCCCTGATGATGTCCCTCATTGTCGCGGTTTATTTTGTCCCGATGATGGCATCAAGAGATTTTCGCAGCTATTCACAAAAAGGAAGAATAAAGAGCAAACTTCTCGCATCCACCATTAAAACCAATCTTAATGACAAGCTGAAGAAACGGGGACTTATTGTCACAAGCGCAGCAGATACCGGCGGATATGAAGAAGAACCCAGCGATAAATCATTCAAGGATTCAATTGTCAAAGCAGGAATATATTGCCTTGCGATCGGCGCAGCGGTTCTCGAGGTTTTGAGAAAAGGATTCTCGATCTTTTTCGCGATGGTCCTTTTATTTATTAAATCGTTCTTGCTGTTGATATTATCACCCCTTCATATACTTATCACTTTCATCCTTCTTATTGTAAAAAGGAAACTGGTTGTCCGAAGCCCGCTGATACGTTTCGCGGAGTGGCATAAACTGACGATCAAGTTGTTGCATTACGATATGAACACAACCTGGGAAAATCTGCTGCATTATCACAGCTATGGTTCTTTCTCGCAAAAGGCCGTCGAATACGCTGAAAAGCCTGGAAAAACAGTTGCGAAATTCAAAAAAGATTTGAAGAGGGGTATATTCAGGAAAATTGCCGGTAGTTTGTTATTGTTCGGTAAATTGTTCGGAAACCTTTTCCTCATATTGTTTTTCCTTCCTATTTGGTTGCTCCTCAATCTTGTCGGGCAGATTTTTCTGAAAATAGGACTACTCTTTACAATCCTCATTATGCTTCTTGCCGTAAGCCTCGTCGATATTTTCACTTTCATCCTGCGCGGTCTTCTGGCTCCGTTCCTTTACGGCTTTGATATTAGCTTCCGTTATATAAAAGAAAGATATCCGGTCTGGATAAACAGCGCTCTCGATAACAAGAAGGTGGTCGTGCTGGGGTCTGCCGGTGTTTTCCTCTTCGCTGTTTTCGTCATTGTTCCACAGCTCGGTTCGGAATTGCTGCCTGAAATGCATCAGGGAGAATTCAACGTCCAGATGAGGATGCCGGTCGGCACTCCTCTCGAGTCCACCGATGAACATACCACTCCGATTGACAACTACATCGGCACGCTGGATGGAATCGCAATGAGGGCGACAGTCATTGGCGCAGAAAAAACATCATCAACGACATCCGATGAAGGAGAGCATACATCGAAAATCACTATCCGTCTTGCCGACAAGGGAAACCTCATCGAGCAGGAAGAAAAGCTAATTGAAGAAATCAGGCAAAAAGTGGCGCAGATTCCTCAGATCGAGATAAATATCGCGCGGCCTGTACTCTTCAGTTTCAAGACCCCCATAGAAGTTGAAATCAAGGGTTATAATCTCAAGACACTGAAAGAAATCTCCCGGAGAGCGGTCGAAGAGATATCTGGAATTGACGGCATTTTCGATGTCCGATCGAATATTCAACCTGGCAACCCTGAGATCCAGCTGATATATGATCGCGAAAAGCTGGCAAAATACAATCTGGATATAGCTCAGGTGGCAGGGATCGTTAGAAACAAGGTCCTCGGTTATGTACCCACAAAATTCAACAAAGAGGATAAAAAAGTAGAGATAAGGGTTAGAATCCAGGATGAAGATCGTAATACAATCGAAGAATTAAAACAAATCAACATATCACCGTCAACAGAAATACCTATCCCGTTGTCCGCCATCGCTGATATCAAGCTGGAAGAAGGCCCCGCCGAAATAAGACGCGTGGAACAGCAGAGAACCGCCGTTATTTCGGCGAACGTCACCGGCCTTGATCTCGGTTCCGCAGGCCGTGAGGTGCTGAACAAATTAAAAAATATTCAGTTGCCTCCCGATATGTTTCTCGATATAAGCGGCCAGAACAAGGAAATGGAAGTCTCGATGAAGTCATTGACGTTCGCAATGTTCCTTGCGGTATTCCTGGTTTATACCGTTATGGCGATGCTCTTTGAATCCATCATTCAGCCCTTGATCATCCTCCTGACGATCCCATTAGCCTTGATTGGCGTCATTATAGTTCTCTGGATCGGGGGAATTCCGATAAGTGTAATGGTCGGGATTGGAGCCATCGTCCTGGTAGGGATAGTAGTCAACAACGCCATCGTTCTCGTTGATTATACAAATACTTTGCGCAAGAGAGGGTATTCATTGCGCGAATCAGTCATCAATGCAGGTAAAATCAGAATGCGGCCGATTCTGATGACGACCGCGACCACAGTCCTCGGCTTGCTGCCGATGGCGCTGGGTCTGGGAGAAGGAGCTGAAATACGCACTCCTCTCGCCTGGACCGTCATTGCCGGTTTGACAATGTCAACCGTTCTTACTCTCATCGTCATCCCGACTATTTATGTTATGGTCACTGAAAAATTCGAAAAAAAATCAAAAGTAACCGAATGAGATAAAATATGTCAAAAAAAGGCTTTTTTTTACCAAGTATTGCGCTTAACCGCCCTATAAGCGCAGTAATGGTCCTCCTGGCGATGATCATCATTGGAATTATTGCATATACCCGTATTCCGGCAACCATGATGCCCGAAGGTTTTGAACCAGCCTTCCTCTACGTTTGGCTTCCATACCAAAACGCCAGTCCGCAGGAGGTTGAAGAACAGATCACCAAGCCCGTGGAAGAAATGTTCGGCACGGTGCGGAACATCAAGCGTCTCGAATGCAACTCGAGCCAAAGGGGAGCCGGTATCCTCGTCGAGTTTGAATCAGGAACAGATATGTCCGATGCTTACAGTCAGATCGTTGACAGGCTCGACCGGGTCAAACCCGATCTCCCCCAGGACCAGAGGTTCAGATTCATCTGGAGATGGACGCCGAACTCCGAACCGCTTATGTGGATCGCCATCGGAATCAAAAAAGGTTACGAGGTGGACGACCCCTATGACCTGCTGGACAGGTTGGTAAAGAGGAGATTCGAGCAGACCGACGGCGTCGCCAAGGTCGAATTGGACGGAGCTTTCCAAAAGTCAATTTACATCGAGATCAAACAGGATCGGATGCAAAGCTACAAGATTAATATGTATCGCCTGTGGGGAACCCTTCAGCAGGCAAACTTCACGCTGTCCAGCGGCCATATTACTGAGGGCAACAAAAAACTCCTGGTAAGCTCTGTGGCTAAATTCCGTTCTCTCGATGAAATTAGAAACCTTCTAATATCAGGAACCAACATAAGAGTTGGAGATATAGCTGATGTAAACTATGCAACAGAAGAGATAAAAAGGGTCACCAGGATTAACCGTCTTCAAGGTATGTCTCTTGCAATCTATCACGAGGAACAGTCCAAACCGATAGAATTGAGCGCAAGATTGAAAATACTTGCCGCCGACATTTTTGAAAAAAATCCTGGACTGGCTCCTTTTGAATATCATGTATTGTTTACGCAGGGCGATATCATGAGCGATACAATGGACCAATTCGCAACAAGCGCCCTGGTCGGAGGTTTTCTTGCAATTCTTGTCCTCTTCTTCTTTCTGAGAAAAATAAAGATGACGCTCATCATCAGCATGGCTTTGCCATTCTCTCTGATGACTACAATCACAATAATGTATTTTATGGGTTGGTCATTGAATCTGCTTACTATGATGGGCATGATTTTATGCGTCGGCATGGTTGTGGACAACTCTATCGTCGTCGCGGAAAACATTTTCCGCCTGAGGCAGGACGGGCTATCGCGAAGGGAATCATCTTTAAGAGGAGCGAGCGAGGTAGGCCTGGCAATTACTATGTCCACATTGACAACGATCATCGTTTTTCTGCCTATAATCCTGATGAGCGGTGATCCGATATTTTCATTTTTCATGAGCCGTCTCGGTATGCCGGTAATCATCTCGATCCTGCTTTCTCTTTTCATCGCGCTCTATTTCATCCCGCTTGGGACAGCTGTTTTTCATGAACCAGAAAAGTCCGCCAAGTTTTTCCTCGCCCGCTGGTTTGACAAACTTTACGATATTACAATCGGGCGCTTGAGCACTTCTTACATCCGAGTTTTAAAACATGTTCTAACCCATAGGTTCGATTTGATTCTTATAGTTTTATTTCTTTTCATGACGATGTTCGTAATAATCCCTCTGATCCCGCGAACAGACAACCTCGAAGGAAACATCAACGACTTCAGGATATTCCTGGATATGCCGCAGAATAACACGCTCCAAGATTCCAACAAAATCACCAATAGGATCGAAGATCTTATTTGGAAAAGCAGAGAAAAATACGATATCAAGGCTATTTTTTCGAGGTCTCAACCGAGAAGAGGAATGGTCAGGGTATTTTTAAACTCGCCGGAAGATAAAGGCATCTTATGGAAAGCGGCGAAAACTCTTACCAAAATATTTGCCGGGAACGGTAAAAAAATGTCGAGAGAAGCCGTAATAGCCGAACTTAAAAAACGTATACCGGAATCTCCCGGGATGAAAATCAGGTGGGGATGGTCGGATCAAAGTTCTTCCGATAAATCAATAGATATAAATATATACGGCAAAGACCTGAAGCTGCTCGAAATCTATGCAGACGACGTCAAACGAAGGGTAAAGAGGATTCCGGATATACTCAGCGTCGAGACGGATTACCAGGAGTTGGGATCTGATGAAGTCCTCCTTCGTGTTGACAGGCAGATGTCAAAAAACCTGGAGATAGATCCCATGAGTATCGCGGGAACGATAGCATATGCTCTCCGCGGTAACCTGCTCACCCGCTTTCAAATTCTTGACAGAGAAATTGATGTGTATCTGCAGCTAAGGAAAGAAGACCGAAAGACTCTCGATCAATTAAAAAACCTGACCGTCGTCAGTAATAAAGGCATAAGATACCCGCTAAGCACGGTCGTAAAACCTGTAATGGAACGGGGTCCGAAAGAACTGATGAGAGAGGACAGAAAGAATATGCTGAGAGTGAAGGTCACATCATCGAGGGATGATCTGAATATCCTCTTCGGAACGATCGGCGCGGAAATGTCGAAAATTAATTTCGCAAGAGGCTATTTATGGACATTCGGCGAGCGTTTTCGTCAGCTTAACGACACGGAATCCGGAATGGGACAAGCTATTCCGATTGCGATAATCTTCGTCTTCTTCCTTATGGGTGTCCTGTTTGAAAGCTTCATTCTGCCCCTTTCCGCTCTTGCTTCGGTTCCATTCGCATTCTGGGGAGCTTTCTGGGCGCTTTTTATCACCGGTACAACCGCCGATCCTATGGCTTATATCGGTATGATAATCCTGATCGGCGTAGTCGTAAACAACGCAATCGTTCTCATAGACCTGATAAACCGGTTGAGAAAGGAAGGATATGAAAGAATGGAGGCGATTACCACCGCGGGGCGTTTGAGGCTGCGGCCCATCCTGATGACGGCATTCACGACAATATTCGGATTGATTCCGATGTCAATCGGAAGCAGCGATGTCAGCGGTATTTCTTATGCACCGCTGGGCAGGGCTTTTATCGGAGGTCTTTTCGCTTCCACGATTACTACTTTGATACTGGTTCCCGTCATTTACACATACCTTGATGACCTGAGACACAAAGTTGGACAGAGTATTTTCGCCTCCATATTCAGCAAGTCCAAAGCCCACGCGGATTGATTCTGAACCGGGGATATCTGAAGATATAACCGGATTATATAAAAAGACCGCGCTCTTGAAAAGAGCGCGGTCTTGATATTTTTAAAGGCGCTTTATTCCTTATTGAGATTGTACCTGTTGATAGTCAGGCCTGAAAGAAGCTTTGGATAGAAATCGGTTGATTTCTGAGGCATCCGTTCGTTCTTATCCGCAACGTTTTTGACTTCCTCCACTTTCGTGGGGTTCATCAGGAATGCCATCTGGATGTTTTCCTTGTTGACCGTTTCGATCGCCTTGTCTCGATGACGGGCGTATTTCACGTTCGATTGCTCCTTCAATTCCTTCTCACCAATGCCCAGGAATTTATCGAGGATGAGAAAATGTAGTATCGTGACGTCCAGTTTTTTATAAACATCCGAATGGCGGCCTTTGACCAGCTTCTTTATCGCTGAGTCGTCCTTCAGCCGAAGCAGGAAATAATTCTTGTCACCTTTGAGATATAAGCCGAAAAGGTGAGATGTGTCTGCGTCTTTTCCCATTCCGGCATAAAGTCTCTTCCTCGCCTGCTGTTCCCCGCCGTCCTTATGAGGGAATTCCTCTATCGAGAAATATTTATCGAGCTTCTTGAAAAACTCCGAGCGGTTGAAGGATTTCAGGCTGTGAACCAATCTGTGTGTCGCGAGGACGGTGAGCCCCGGCTCGTCAATATTGACAAAGGTCATCATCAGGTTCTGGATGTTCTCGTGCCCGATCTTCTGAACACCGAGTGATTTCATCTCGTTGTAATAATTCACGCCCGTTTCGTAGCGGTGATGGCCGTCTGCAATAAAGAGCTTTTTATCCTTCATCGCCGCCTGTATGCCGGAGATCGCTTTCGGATTATCCACTATCCACAACTTATGAATCTCGCCGTAATCATCCTTAAGCTGCATATCCGGCTTGCGTGTTTCAATCTCCTTCTCGAGGATTTTGTTCACGGCGCATTTCACATCGGAATAGAGCATAAATATCTGTCCCTGGGTCGTGTGCGTTGCCCTCATAAGATTAAGCCTGTCCGCTTTCGGGGCATCGAGAGTCTTCTCGTGAGCCTTCACGGTCTTGCCGAACGGTTCGACTTCACACAAGCCAATAAACCCTTTGCGGACGAGTTTCTTTCCCTCGACCCAATATTCCTGGTTATATGCGTAAAAGGCGGGCTTTGCGTCGCGCATGAAGATGCCGCTTTGCGTCCAATGATAGAAGAAGGCGGAACCCCTTGTATATTTGTTATTCAGCTGATTGTCGCCCTTTTCCTCTTTCCCGAGAATTATGCGAACTGCGTTAAAGGGATCACGGTCATAATATTGGTTCTGCAGATCGGGTGTAATCTTGTCGTACGGTTGAACGATCACATTATCAAGTTTCACTTTTTTCTTGCTATATCTATAGGCACGGAACGGGGAAACGTTCGCCATTTCTATCTCCTGTTGTACTGCTTGTTATTTCTTCAGCGCAGCGACTATCTTCTCTGCAACTTCTTTTCCAACCCTCTTCTGCCCTTCTTTCGAGGAAGCCCCGAGGTGTGGCGTGCAGATTACGTTCGGATGATTGACCAGCGCCATATTATCCGTCGGTTCTTTCATAAAAACGTCCACAGCCACCCGCGCAATCTTGCCGCTGTTGAGCGCTTCGAGAAGCGCTTTTTCATCAACGACTCCGCCGCGCGCGCAGTTTACAAGATACGCGCCCTGTTTCATTTTCCCGAATTCCGTTACGCCGAGTGTCGGGCCGGCAGTTTTATCAAGCGGAATGTGCAAAGAAATGAAATCGCTCTGAGCCAGCAGTTCATCGAATTCCACCATTTTCACAAAATCCACATCGATCGTTTTAACAAGCTTGTCCCAGCCGATCACTTTCATACCGATCAGGTTTGCGATTCTCGCGGTTTCCTTCCCGATCCTGCCGGTGCCGATGATCCCGAGAGTCTTGCCCGCAAGCTCGATGCCCTCGAAGGCTTTCTTTTCCCATTGCGCCTTTTTCATCGAGGCATCTGCCTGCGGAATGAAACGGGCAAGAGCGAACATCAAGCCGACGGCAAGTTCCGCGACGGAGCGCGTGCTTGCTTCCGGTGTATTGATCACCTGGATTCCCTTCGCCTTCGCATCGGCGACGTCAATGTTATCCAGGCCGATCCCTCCGCGGGCTATAACCTTCAGAACATCCGCCGCCTCGATCGCAGGTTTGCGTATCTTGGTCGCGCTGCGGACGATAACGGCATGGTATCCTTTGATATTGTTTGCAACCTCTTCTTCGGTCTGGCCGATCTTCACGTCCACCTCAAGGCCCGCATCCTTCATAATCTTGATGGCGTCATCCGCCAATTTGTCGCATACCATCACTTTCATTTTTTGTCTCCAATAAAAATATTCATCTCAAAAAAATCCGAGTTCATTCGGATTCTATTTCTTCAGAATGCTGTCAATCAGACTGAGAAGTCCCCTGATCTCCCATTCCTGCGTGTCAGCCATATGGGCGATACGGAATGTTTTTTCCTTCAAATCACCGTAACCATTGGAGATCTGGCATTTATGCTTTGCGAGTGCGGAGTTCAGATCGGCGACGCTGATTCCCGTTGTGTTGGTGATGCAGGTCACCGTCTTCGATTCGAAACCTTTTTCGGCGAACATCGCGAAATTCTTTGCAGCCCAATCCTGAACCAGCTTCGCCATTTTCGCATGGCGCTCGAAGCGGGCCGGGCCTTCCGCGAGTATATCTGTCATCTGGGAATTAAGAGCGAATATATGAGGAATCGAAGGGGTGGAAGGAGTTTGATTCTTCTGGTGGTACTTTAGATATTGCAGGAAGTCAAAATAGAAACCCCTGTTCGGAACCTGTTCCGCTCTCTTGATAGCCCGTTCGCTGACTGTAAATACCGCAAGGCCTGCCGGAAGACCGAAGCATTTTTGCAAACCGGCGAGGCAGAGGTCCAATCCCCAACCATCAACATCAACGTCAACGCCTGCCATGCCGCTGACAGCGTCAACCATAAGAAGAACATCGTCATACTTTTTGACGACTTCGGCTATCTCTTTTACCGGATTCATAACACCGGTGGAAGTCTCGTTCATCACAACAGCCACGGAGCAGTACTCACCGGTTTTCAGCTTTTCGTCTACCATTTCGGGTCTGATCCCCTTGCCCCATTCCACCTTAAGCTGATCACCGGGTCTGCCGTTTTCTCCCGCCATTTTATACCAGCGTTCGCTGAAGGCTCCGCAGGTTGTTGCCAATACTTTTTTCTTGATAAGGTTGCGCATTCCGCCTTCCATCACGCCGCTCGAAGAAGACGTGGATAAAAAGACATATTGCTCTGTATGAAGAAATTTCTTTAGTTTTGCGTTCACATCGGCATACAGGTCCTGGAAATCCTTCGAGCGGTGACCTATCTGGGGAGTTCCCATTGCCAACAGGTTTTCCGGGCGAACCTCTACCGGTCCCGGTATAAATAATCTTTTATGAAACATTTAGCACCTCCATTTTTCGTTATAAGGATTACGATTATACTGTAAGCCGAAGATGCTTGCAAATATCATAAATACTGTTTTTTAATGGTTTTTTCATTCATGGACGAATTCATTGAATCATTGACGCTTGCAGTCTTACATTGCACATTTCGCATATTTGATTGATTCAATTTAAGGCTCGCGGCATCTTTTTAGCCAGTAACTTAGCCAGGATTGAAGAAATGAAACATTACTTTTCATAAGAATTGCTTTTGCAGAATGATTTGACTTGGCCTTTCATCTCTGTAAAATTCCAGTGTCCGCCGATAAGTGTAAACCTATGAATTCGGAGCAAATATGAATAATAAAAAAATAATTATCGGAATCTCAGTCTGCCTTTTCATTATCGTCTCTCTTAGTGCCACGGAATTGAAGAAATTGACTTTCGATCAGGCATATCTTACCAAAGGTGAAAAACTCTATTCGGAGCTGCCGGAAATTTCCGGCTGGTTTGACAATGATCATTATTTATATGTAAACATGAGAATATTTTTCAAGGTAAATTATCATACGGGCAGACAGTACCTGATATTGGATCCTGCCCAATACGCAGAGATCGAAAAAGATGGATTCGACCTCCTTAAACCCATAGACCGCACGAAGGATTTCAACAGGTTCCTATTTTTAAAGGACGATGACATTTATTTTTTCGACAGAACAGCAAATGTCCTGACAAGAATCACTCAAACGGAGGCAAAGGAACAAAACCCTACGCTTTCGCCGGACGGTAATTTCATCGCATTCACGAGGGACGGCAATCTTTTCGTCTTCGACATCGGAACAAACGATTTGCGGCAAATCACATCAGATGGAAACGAAGTGATCCTCAATGGTTATGCCTCCTGGATATATTACGAAGAGATACTCGGCAGGCAGAGCAGATATAGAGCTTATTGGTGGAGTCCGGATTCAAAAAACATCGCATTTATGCGTTTTGACCAGACTAAGGTACCGGTTTACACGATAACCGTATTCAAGGGCGACTACTGCCAACTCGAAAAACAGTTCTATCCAAAACCGGGATACCCCAACCCGGACGTTATGATTGGAATTGCCGGCGCCGGCACGGGAACGATCCGCTGGGTGGATTTCAAGGATGAAAACGACCATTACCTCGCATTTCCTGTGTGGAATAATAATGGGGACACTCTTTATTTTCAGTGGATGAACCGCAACCAGACCCATATGAAAATTTTCAAATGCGATGAAAATGGAGCCAATGTCTCGGTACTTTATGAAGAAACACAGAATGAATGGGTGGAATTTATAGAAGACAATTCCATCGATTATACGGAAGACGACGGTATATTTCTTATAAGTTCCCGGGACGGCTGGTATAACTTGTACAATGTCCGCAGCGATGGAAGCTACATCAAGCTGACCTCAGGAGAGTGGATAGTTCGTAGAATCTCCTGTTATGACACAAAGAAACAGATAGTTTATTTCCTCGCCTCAAAAGAAGATTCGGTTGACTCCGACCTCTATTCCGTTTCTCTTAAGGATAAAAAGATACAGAACATCACAAAGAACAAAGGAAGCCATGATGTAATGATGGCGCCCGACGCCAGGAAATTTATTGATACTCATAGCACGCTGGCTGCTCCGAATACTATGGAAATGATAAAAACCGATGGCAGCTTGATGAAAACGCTCGGAGGCGCCGATTCACCCAAAGAAAAGGAATACGCTCTCGGGAAATATGAAATGTTCCGCATACCTGTTTCGGACGGGTATCACCTTCCGGCGATATGGCTTCTCCCCCCGGATTTCTCCACGAGTAAAAAGTACCCGGTAATAATGAATGTTTATGGAGGACCCGCCTCTCCGTCGGTGCGAAATGCTTTTCGCCAAAACCTCGGATCTCAGTTCATCGCACAGCAGGGGATAATTCAGCTTTGGGTTGACCATCGCGGATCGGGGCATTTCGGCAAGAAGGGGGAAGCGATGATGTTCAGAAGGCTCGGTTACTGGGAGATGAAGGACTTCACCGATGTCGTCAAATACCTTAGGACGCTCGATTTCATTGATGGAAACAAAATAGGGATAACCGGCGGTAGCTATGGCGGATATGTCTCAGCGCTCGCCGTTTGTTACGCCCCGGAATATTTCCAGTTCGCTGATGCGGACGCTTCAGTAACGGACTGGCATTTCTATGATTCCGTATGGACAGAGCGATATATGGACACTCCCGTGGAAAATCCGGACGGATATAAAAACGGCTCGCTGCTGACGTATGCCGATAATTACAAGGGCGGACTGAGAATCTCTCACGGGTCGGCGGACGACAACGTCCATTTGCAGAACACGATCGTTTTCATTAACGAGCTGATCGAAAAAGGCAAAACGTTCGAGTTTATGCTGTATCCCGAAGAGCGGCACGGCTACAGGGGCAATAAGCGGGCGCATAATAATAAGGATTCACTGAATTTCTGGCTTCGAAGCTTCTTCGGCACGACATTATTGGATGGTGATAAATAAACTGAAAGAAATCCGGCCATATTCAAATTTCGCATAAGATGTATAGGCATGATCAGAATAGTAATCGACGTAATTTATTAATTATGAATATCCGCATTTCCGGCATATATTAATATAGAAGATATATATAAGGTCCTTGATATGAAAAGAAACAATCCTCTATCCATACTATTCGTTTTATCGTTAATCGCATTCATTTCATGTGAAAATGTGATTGTCAGCACAACCCCCACTCTGACATCAATCTCGCCATCCTCGAAAGTTGTCCATATGCCGTCTTTCTCCCTCACAGCGAAAGGCAAGGATTTCATCGCGGGCGCGAAGATAATTTTCGACGGACATGAGATATCCGCAAACTACGTCAGCTCAACGCAGCTCAGCGGGACAATTCCATCAGAGTATATCGCTACCTCCGGCGGCGATGCGCCTTTGCTCGGCTCAAAAACGGTTGAAGTCTATGTTAAAAACCCGCAAGGGTCGGATTCATCCGTGAGCACGGAGTCCGGTCATTTGACCTTTACAATCAGCAATAACTACCAATTCGGCGCTTCCTCAGCTGCGGCGACCACTACTATTCTGGAGGCTCCGGAGCTGGTGATTGATAAAAACGACAAGCTCTTCCTGTTTTACTCCAAATCCGACGGATTATATTTCATTACTTCGACGAATCTTGGTTCGACGTGGAGTTCGCCTTTGAAATTGAATAGCGGACAACCGGGATGGATAAAAGGATATTCCGAGGATTCCAATATCGTTGACCTTGTCTGGGCACGATACGGAGGCGAATCGAACGGACTTGTTTTCACACGCACGACCGACGGCGGTTCGAACTGGAGTGCGGTTAAAAAGATAGACGACCTCTATCCCGCGTTTGGGAACACGGATATCTCCGCCGATCAAAGCGGAGTTCTTCTTGCGACCTGGTTCGCCGGCGACCGCTGGGCAAACCTTACCATCCTCGTCAGCCGGTCCTCCGATCATGGTTCCACATGGAGCTGGGCTGGAGAGATCGCGAGGGGGAAGGACCCCCATATGATCCGCGACACAAATGGAAAAATCAACATGGCCTTCAATTACATATCGGGCTCCTCCTTCGATATTGCTTATACGGCAACAGGCGATTCCGGCTGGAGTTGGATTTACCCGCCAATTCGGATTTCATCGGGGGAGAAACCGGTAATCGTCTCATGTGTATCAGGATACCTATATTGTTTTTACCTGGATTCAACTGCGTATAACCTGAACGTGAAAAGATCGACAGACGGCGGGACAAACTGGGGCAGCTCGGTTGTAATCGCTCCCGCAGGAGAGGGTCTGCAATCAACAATCGAGACCGACTCCGCGGGAAACCTCAACGCCGCTTTCACCGGTAATGTTACCGAGGAAACGGATGATTATCGAATATATTCCGGAATCAGCTTCTGGAGGTCGATTGACTATGGCTCCGCATGGAATGGACCGGTCTCCATAACCGGAGAACAGAAAGCGATCGCATCCCCCGGGCCGAGGTCCGTGATGACTTCCAATGGCACGATAATCGTCGCCTGGGCGGAAGCAGGCAAGAACGCATTGAACACTGTAACGATCAAGACCGTAAAAAGCGCGGAATAATTCAATGAAATACAGCATACAGCTTTGTTGAATTAAAAATAACCGGGGGAAAAAGTGGCGCGCCCTAGAGGAATCGAACCCCCAGCCTTGTGGTCCGTAGCCACACGCTCTATCCAATTGAGCTAAGGGCGCGCAGAACACCCAATATAAAACCGCCACCCTGTTTTGTCAAGCGAAGGTTGATTGCCGGAAAAAAAGGATTCTCAAATTGTCATTCCGGCCGCAGAGCCGGAATCTAATAAATATGATTTTTATTACTTAGTTGTCTGATTCCTTTATCATTTGCTATGCAGCCCTGTCCGGCAGCGCATTGGAAAATGGGGATGGGGCAGCTCACATCAAGCAACAAATAAATGATTGTTCTATTTTTCTTATTAATATATTTAATTGCAGTTCCAGCCGGAATAAGTGTCATTTTCGAGTATGGCACCTACCCTAAAAAAGAATTACGTGGTTGCATCTTATTTAAATATTTCTAAAGTATTTTATCTAATTCTGCCATTTATTTCTTGACACGATAGTAGTAGTAGTAGTAGATTGACAAAGATATTTGCAATAAATGAATATCTTTGAATATTACATGGAGATAATTGATATGAAAATAGCTAGATTATATGTCACAATAATATTTGTTCTATTAATTTGTGGCCATCTTATATACCCGGATCAGAAAACCGAAGAGAAAAAGACTGAAATAAAGTATGGTGCTTTAGTTCCCTGGGTTATGTCAAGCGGGACTGAACCATCTTCCTTTCCGTTATATAAGCCTTATTCACTTACAATCGATAGCGAGGGAAACGTGTATGTCTTGGATGTCGGAAATTCATGTATAGTAAAATACAACAAAAACGGTCTTTTTATTAAAAACTGGGGGCACGAAGGCCAGGGACCGGGGGAGCTGGGCATCTCTCCAGCAAGTGCAATAAGATTCGATAAAAATGAGAACCTCGCCGTTACCGAAAGACAATTTAACCAAAGGATTACGTTTTTCGATAAAGACGGTAATTATCTCAGTTCTTTCAGAACCGAGCATCCGGCGGATTCCATATCATTTGATAGTAAAAATAATACATTTATCTCCATATCGGGAAGCACAAATAATGATAATCTGATAATTAAATATGATCATAATGGAAATATTCTCGATAAATTCGGCAAGGTTTTTATAGAAGGAATGAATCCGGATTATCATGAAAGTATTCTGGTTCATGACAATGATGATAACCTTTACCAAATCTTCACGCATTTTCCATATATCAGAAAATATGATTCAAATAATCACCTGATATTTCAAAAAGAAATTGATCTCAGCGGAGATTTTAACACCGAAAGTGTTAAAATATGGCACAATTACAATTTTTCTTCGCCTTCCAATAAATTTGGTGATAATTGGATGTTATTTTGTACCAAAGCAATATTTTCCTCAAATTCAATATTCTTATTAAAATTAGGATCAATTATCAATATCTCTACAGATGGCAAATATATTTCTAAAAAAATATTGGAAACTGAAACATCTAAAAAATACGGATTCCTTTTCGACTTTTGTGTAACATTAAAAGGCGATATCTATACCACATTTATCGGCAAAGAAAATGTCGGTATAGGTTTATTTATATATTAATCTAAAAAAGGAGGGTCTGGTGATTAACAGTAAAATTTGGTTAAAAAGGATCATGTTTATCGGGATTTTACTAATCTCAATAACTGGATTTTCGACTTGGCTGAATGCATACGATTCATGTAGTGCTGGACCATGTTCTGGTTGTACTTATGCATTGAGCTGTTCAGCTTCGTGCTATTTTGAAGAATGCCAATGCTACTGCTTTATTGATGGATGTACTCCTACCTGTAATTATCCAATTCAATGGGGTGATGGTGAAATTGAAGTTTATGCATCTAAAGCTTACTGCAACGGCGGCGGGGGTCCAGGCCAGGGGGGCGGGCGCACACCCATGTAGACCACATTCAAGAAAACAACTATAATATTCTTTGGAGCGGTGCATTCACCGCTCTATATTTATTAATATATTATTTGTTCTATTCGAGTATAATTTATCATTAAGGAATATGCAGATATGAATACTAAGCGAATACTACTTTTATTAATAATAATTTGTATTTTCAATATAGTTCAGGGTAATGAGCAATATAATGTAAGAAATACTCATTGGGGAATGACGCCGCAGGAGGTTATAAAGTCTGAAGATTATAAGTTCTTCGTCAATGTTACTGCTAATGAAACGTCTTCCGGTCACGTCGTTTTATCAGCACCAATAGTATATACAGAAGGTTTTGACTCTCTATTGTCATATGTTATTAAAGATAACGGCTTGATTAGCGCTTCATATTGGTTTCTTCCTACAAATAGATTCAAATTTGATTTTACAAAAGAGCTGTTTGCCGACGATTTCAAAACGATTCAAATTTTTCTGGAAAAACAATATGGAAAACCGGACAAGTATATCAATGAAATCCAATGCCTATGGATCAAGGAGAAAACGGTCATAATCCATCTTATAAAAGAACAGTAC